>JAABUQ010008315.1_pt1 | contig 14609 bp, 14 predicted proteins | sample 5560001 | NCBI WGS metagenome assembly JAABUQ01 (sample SAMN10711888, study PRJNA513371) | rock metagenome | isolation source: Antarctica rocks | place: Antarctica: Victoria Land, Finger Mt nord | collected 2015-12-18 | reverse complement strand
GGAGTGGGTTTTTCCACAGGCGGGCGGGGGCGTGGCCCTGAGTCAATTGCCCGACCCGCTTCACAAAGTCCTGTTCTACGCCCTGGCACCGGCGGCGTAGATCTCAACCTGCTGCATCAGTCGAGCTTATGCTCCCCTTCAGAATCCGTGGCGCGACGTCGCGTCCCGACCGTGAACCCCGCGGCATCCGCGAGGATCCATGGTTCCCATGCATGCCGCCATCGATTATCCGGCGCTGATCGACCGGGTCCGCTCGGGGGAGGAGCGGGCGATCGGCGAGCTGCTCGCGCGATTCGAAGCCGACGTCCGCCTGGCGGCGAGGCGGGCGCTCGGGCCGCTGCTCCGGGGCCAGGTCGACTCGATGGACCTGGTCCAGTCGGTCTTCCGACGGTTCGTCGTCGGCCTGAAGCAGGACCACTTCGACCTCTCGTGCCCCGAGCGGCTGGGGAGGATCCTCCGGGTCGCCGTCCGGAACCGGGCGGCGGACTGCTACCGGAAGCGGCGACGGCAGGACGAGCTCTTCGCCGACGCCGTCGCCACCGGCCGCCGGTCGGCCGCCGACGTGTCGGACGACGACCACGTCCGGGACCGCGACCTGGCCGACCTCCTCGAATACGTCCAGGGCTTCCTGACCCCGACCGAGCATCGCGCCGTGGTCCTCCGGCTCCAGGGCCTGAGCACGACCGAGGCGGCCCAGGTCATCGGGATCGACCCCGACCTGCTCCGCGTCCGGCTCAACCGGATGCGGGCGCGGCTCCCGCAACACTGCGAGCGGCTCGCCGAGTCGATCTGAGCCCGGGCCCGGCAGTCGCGGGTAGCCAGCGACGGAGGGCCGGTGGGAGAAGTCGACGGGGCCAGTCTCTCCGCCGGCCGCGGTCGGCATCGATCGGCACGCGGACCTCGGGGCCGTCGCCCCGCCGGGCGAGCCGGTCCCGACGGTCGACGAACTCGACCAGGGCTGCCCTCCGGGCGGCAGCCGCTCCCGCGCTCCGACACGGTCGACGGCTCAGCCGCGCGGCCCGGTCAGGATCAGGGCCAGGACCTCGTCGAGGCAGTCGACGAGAAAGTCGGCGTCGTCGGTCGTGAGGCACATCGGCGGCTTGATCCGGAGGACGTTGCCGGCGATCCCGCCCTTGCCCAGCAGGAGGCCGCGCTCCTTGCAGAGGTCCAGGACCTCGGCCGTCTCGGACGTCGCCGGCTCCTTCGTCTCCCGGTCGCGGACGAGCTCGACGCCGAGCATCAGGCCGAGGCCGCGGACCTCGCCGATCCATCGATGGCGATCCTGCAAGTCGAGCAGCCGGGCCTTGAGGTGGCCGCCGACCCGCCGGGCGTTGGCCTGGATCCCCTCGGCGTCGATGACCTCGAGCGTGGCGAGCCCCTGCGCCATCGAGACCGGGTTGCCGCCGAAGGTGTTGAAGTGGACCCGCCGGGTCATCGTCCGGGCGATCTCGGGGCGGGTGACGCAGGCCCCGAGCGGGATCCCGTTGCCGATCCCCTTGGCCATCGTCACCAGGTCGGGCACGACGCCCCAGTTCTCGAACCCCCAGAAGTGCTCGCCGGTCCGGCCGAAGCCGGTCTGGACCTCGTCGGCGATGCAGAGCCCGCCGTGGGACCGGACGGCCTCGTAGACGATCCCGAAGTATTCCGGCGGAGGCGTGACGACCCCGCCGACCCCCTGAATCGGCTCGCCGATGAAGGCGGCGACCTCGCCCGGGGTCTCGTGGCGGATCAGGTCGTCGACGTCGCGGGCACACTTCACGTCGCAGCTCGGGTAGGTCAGGCCGAACGGGCATCGGTAGCAATAGCCGGGCGCGGCGTGCTTGACCGACGACGACGGGCTGGCCTTGAACTTCCAGGTGCCGACGGCCGTCAGCGCCATCGCCCCCTGCGTCCCGCCGTGGTAGCCGTTGCGGAGGCTGATCACTTCGGCGTTCCCGGTCGACTCCCGCGCCATCAGGACGGCAGTCTCGTTGGCCTCGCTCCCCGAGTTGGTGAAGGTGCTCACCGACAGGCCGCTCGACTCCGGCATGTGGTCAGCGAGCGCCCTGGCGAAGAGGGGCGCGGTCGGGTGGAGGTAGATCGTCGTCGTGTGCTGGAGCCGGCCGACCTGCTCGCGGACCCGCTCGACGACGGCCGGGTGGCAGTGGCCGACCGAGACGGTGACGATCCCGGCGAAGCCGTCGAGGTACTGCTTGCCCGCGTCGTCCCAGAGATATTGCATGTGCCCCTCGACGATCATGAGGGGGTCGCGATAGTAGGTGATCAGGCCGGGCGTGAGGTACTCGCGCCGGAGGGCCAGGACCTCGTCGCGGGTCGGGCCGTCATACGGGGCCGGGGTGTGCGAAGACCGCGGCGGGCCGGCCGTCCTCGCGGAGATCGCTGCGGGATCGTCGGGCGTCATCGGTGCTCCTCGGCTCGGTCAATACGATCGGGACAGGCCGGCCCGCTTCCACTCGTCGAAGAGCGCGACGCACTCGTCGCGGAGTATGCCCCCCTCGACGACGAGCCGGCTGCCGCCCTGTTCGGCCAACGACCTGGCGGGGATATGAAGCTCGGCGAAGCCGGCCGCCGCGGAGTCGGCGATCGAGGCGCCGAAGACGACCCGGTCGACCTTCGCCCAGTGGATCGCCGCCAGGCACATCGGGCAGGGCTCGCACGTCGAATAGAGCGTGGTGCCCGAGAGGTCGACCGTGGCGAGGGCCGCGGCCGCGCGGCGGAGGCAATTGACCTCGGCGTGCGCCGTCGGGTCGGTGTCGCGCCAGACCGTGTTGTGGGTCGCGGCGACGACCGAGCCGTCCCGGACCAGGACCGCACCGAAGGGGGATTGCCCCGCGGCGATCCCCGCGCGGGTCGTCTCGATGGCCAGTCGCATCGCCTCGTCGCCGGTCATGATCGGGGGCTCCTTCGTCGCGGCCCGGCGGGCCCTGTCCCGTCGGCGGTCGCCGGGTATATTGTACGCATGATCGAGCTGGCCGGGATCTCGAAGACGTACGCCGGGGCGACGGTCCTGCCCCGGATCGACCTGAGCCTCCCGGCCGGGCGGACAGCCGTCCTGATCGGCCCGAGCGGGTGCGGCAAGTCGACGCTGCTCCGCCTGATGGTCGGCCTGGTCCGGCCCGACACCGGCACCGTCTCGATCGGCGGGGCGATCCTCACGCCCGAGACGGCCGAGGTGGTCCGGCGCGGGATCGGCTACGTGATCCAGGACGGCGGCCTCTTCCCCCACCTGACGGCCCGGGGCAACGCCACCCTCATGGCCCACCACCTCGGCTGGGACCCCGCCCGGATCGACGCGAGGCTCCGGGAGCTGGCCGCCCTCACCCGGTTCCCGGCCGACGGCCTCGATCGCTACCCGTCCGGGCTCTCCGGAGGGCAGCGGCAGCGCGTCGGCCTGATCCGCGCCCTGATGCTCGACCCGGCCGTGATCCTGCTCGACGAGCCGCTCGGGGCGCTCGACCCGATGGTCCGCGCCGAGCTTCAGGTCGACCTCCGCGCCATCTTCCGGTCGCTGGGCAAGACCGTCGTCATGGTCACGCACGACCTGAACGAGGCCGGCTGGTTCGCCGACGAGATCCTCCTGATGCGCGCAGGCCGGATCGTCCAGCGCGGCCGGCTCGACGACCTCGTCCGCTCGCCCGCCGAGCCGTTCGTCTCCCAGTTCGTCCGGGCCCAGCGCCAGGTGCTCGACCCGGCCGGCGGGGGGGATTCATGAGTGTTAGCCTCGTGCTCGCCCTGGCCATTTCCCTCGGCCCCTCCGCGGACGGGCCCGGCCCCACGGTCCGGGTCGGGTCGAAGGTCTTCACCGAGTCGGTGATCCTCGGCGAGATCGGCCGGCAACTGATCGCCGGGGCGGAGGTCTCGGCCGTCCACCGCCGCGAGCTGGGGGGGACCCAGGTCCTCTTCCACGCGCTGGAGGCCGACGAGCTCGACGCCTATCCCGAGTACACCGGCACGATCGCCGCCGAGATCCTCAAGGGCCGCGATGCCGCCGATGAGGCCGGGCTCCGCGACGGGCTCGCCGCGCGGGGCGTGGCGATGTCGCGCCCGCTCGGGTTCAACAACACCTACGCGATCGGGATGCCCGAGGCCCTCGCCGACCGGCTGGGCATCCGGGCCGTCTCCGACCTCCGACGCCACCCCGACCTCAAATTCGGCTTCAGCAACGAGTTCATGGAACGCGCCGACGGCTGGCCGGGCCTCCGGTCGCGGTACGGCCTCCCCCAGCGCGACGTCCGCGGGCTCGACCACGACCTGGCGTACCGGGCCCTCGCCTCGGGGGAGATCGCGGCGACCGAGCTGTACTCGACCGACTCCGAGGTCCGGGCCAACCGCCTCCGCGTCCTCCGCGACGACCTCGGGTATTTCCCCGCCTACCGATGCGTCTGGCTCTACCGGTCCGACCTGCCGAGCCGATCGCCGGCCGCGTTCGCGGCGCTCGCGCGGCTCGAAGGCGGCATCGACGAATCGACGATGGCCGCCCTGAACGCGCGGGCGAAGATCGACCGCGTGTCCGAGGACGTGGTCGCGGCCGACTTCCTCTCCCGAGGCTTCGGGGTCGAGACGAAGCTCGTCTCCGAGGGATTCATCGCGCGGCTCCTGAGGCGGCTGGGCGAGCACCTGACCCTCGTCGGGATCTCGCTCTCGGCGGCGATCGCCGTGGCCATCCCGCTCGGGATCGTCGGGGCGAGACGGCCTCGCCTCGGTGGGTTCATCCTCGCGGCGGCGGGGATCATCCAGACGATCCCGTCGCTCGCCCTGCTGGTCTTCATGATCCCCTGGCTGGGGATCGGGGCGAAGCCGGCCCTCGTGGCGCTCTTCCTCTACAGCCTGTTGCCGATCGTCCGGAACACGACGACGGGGCTGCTCGAGATCCCGGCCTCGCTCCGCGAGTCGGCCGAGGCGCTGGGGCTCCCGGCCGGGGCCCGGCTCCTCCGGGTCGAGCTGCCGATGGCCTCGCGCGGCATCCTCGGCGGGATCAAGACCGCGGCCGTGATCAACGTCGGCACGGCGACGATCGGGGCCCTGATCGGCGCGGGGGGATTCGGCCAGCCGATCCTCACCGGCATCCGCCGCGACGACGTGTCGATGATCCTCCTCGAAGGCGCGATCCCCTCGGCCGTGCTCGCCCTGGCCGTCCAGGCCGGCTTCGACCTCGCCGAGCGATGGCTGGTGCCGAGGGGCCTGCGCGGCTGATCGCCCGGGCCGTCAGGCGGCGATCAGATACTGGACCGAGAAGTACCGCTGCCGATCCATCCACTGATTTTCGAGCGAGAACCCGGCATCTGAAGTCATGCGGGCGATGTGATCGAGCGAATATTTGTGCGAATATTCGGTCAGGATCGCCTCCCCGTCCTCGAATGGGAACTCGGCCCCGGCGACGGTCGCGACCTGCCTCCGGTGGCTGATCAGGTGGATCTCGACGCGTTCGTGCTCGGGCGCGTAGGTCGCGCGGTGGGAGAAGGCGTCGAGGTCGAAGTCGCCCCCCAGCTCGCGGTTGATCCGGGCCAGGAGGTTGAGGTTGAACTCGGCCGTCACCCCGCACCGGTCGTCGTAGGCGGGCAGGAGGATCGAGGCTTCCTTCTCCAGGTCGAAGCCGACGAGGAGGCCGCCCCCCGACCCGACCATCCGCGCGATGGACCGGAGCAGGGCCCGGGCGGCCTCGGGCGTGAAGTTGCCGATGGTCGAGCCGGGGAAATAGACGACCCGACGGGCCCTCGGGTCGCCGGTCGACGGCAGGGCGAACGGCGCGGTGAAGTCGGCGGCGACGGGGAACACCCGGAGCGACGGATACCGGCCGGAGAGCGACGCGGCCGACCGCGCCAGATGCTCGGCCGAGATGTCGACCGGGACGTACGCCCTCGGGGCCGCGAGCCGGTCGAGGAGCAGCCGGGTCTTGACGCTGCTGCCGCTGCCGAGCTCGATCAGCTCGACGTCATCGCCGATCGCGTCGGCCATCGCCGGGGCGTCGGCCCGGAGGATCGCCAGCTCGACCCGGGTCGGGTAGTACTCGTCGAGCTCGCAGATTCGCTCGAAGAGCGCCGAGCCGCGGTCGTCGTAGAAATATTTACAGGGGATCGCCTTCCGGCCCCGAGGGCGGCGGAGGCCGTCGAGGACGTCGGCGAGGAACGCCGATCGCCCGTCGACGGCGGCGAGCCGGGCGGGGTTGGCCTGGACGGTCTTGGTCATGAGTCCTTCGCCAGTCGGATCCCGCTGAACTGCCACCGGGCGTCGGGCGGGAAGAAATTGCGGTAAGTCGCCCGGACGTGCGACGCGGGGGTGACGCACGACCCGCCCCGGAGGACGATCTGATTGCACATGAATTTCGCGTTGTACTCGCCCAGGGCCCCCGCGGCGGGCCGCGACCCCGGGTAGGGGGTGTACGGGCTCCGGGTCCACTCCCAGACGTCGCCGAAGAGCTGTGCAAGTCCGGGGCCGCCGTGCGCCCTCGGGTGGAGCGGCCCGCCCTCGACGAAGTTGCCCGCGACCTCGTGCCCGGCCGCGGCCAGCTCCCACTCGAACTCGGTCGGCAGGCGGGCCCCGGACCACCGGGCGAAGGCGTCGGCCTCGTAGAAGCTGACGTGGCAGACCGGCTCCGACTCGACCACCGGGCGGAGCCCGCCCAGGGTCATGACCATCCAGCCCCCGTCGCCGCGCTCCCAGTACATCGGGGCTTCCCAGCGATGGGCCTGCACCGCCGCCCAGCCGTCCGAGAGCCAGGGCTCGGGCCGGGAGTAGCCGCCGCCGTCGATGAATTCGAGATATTCGCCGCAGGTCACCGGCCTGGATCCGAGCCGATAATCCTCGACATAAACGCGATGCCGGGGCCCCTCGTTGTCGAACGCGAAGCCGACCCCGTCGTGCCCGACCCGCCCGAGCCCCCCCGGGCGGTCGACCCAGGCGAACCCGGCCGCGGCGGCCCCGCGGCCGTCGGGGAGGTCGTCGCGGTACGCGGGGCGGAGCGGGTTCTGCGCGAAGGCGTGCTTGATGTCGGTCAGGATCAATTCCTGGTGCTGCTGCTCATGATTCAACCCGAGTTCGACGACCGGGATCGTCGGCGAGTCGGGGTCGTCGCCGATCGACCCGAGATACGCGGCCATCGCGCCGTCGACGGCCGCCCGATAGGCGGAGACCTCGCCGAGCGTCGGCCGGGTCATCAGGCCCCGACGGCCGCGCGGGACCCGGTCTCCGACGGCATTGTAATAGGAGTTGAACAGGTAGCTGAACGACGGATGGAAGGCGGAGTACCCGGGCGCGTGGGGCAGGAGGATGAACGTCTCGAAGAACCAGGTCGTATGCGCGATGTGCCACTTCACGGGGCTGGCGTCGGGCATCGACTGGACGAGGCAATCCTCGGGGCCGAGGGGCCGGGACAGGTCCTCGGTCGCGCGACGGACGGCCTCATACCGCGAGGCGATGCCCGGGGCCCCCGTCCGGACGGCCCCGCCGCGACGGGCCGGCGACGTTTCGGTGTCCGCTCGAGAGATCATCCACGCTCCACGTTGGGTCTGAAGGCGGTGACGTCCGGGGGCGGATCGCCGCGCACACCCACGCCGGTCGGAAGTCGACCAGGCTAACGGACTGCCATCGATTTGTCGACGGCAGTCCCCCGTCTCTGCGCGATCGGCGCAATCCCCCCATCCCCCGAGGGACTGGGGTCGTTATAGGATCGCCGGCCCGGTCGTCAACTGCGACCGTGAGGCTCTCGGCGATTCCCGCGACCGGATTGGCTCGTCGCGTCGGACGTCGATCCGTTTACCCGATCTTCGAGGCACGGCCTCGGGACCGGCGACGGAGCGCCCGACCGAGCGGGACGATGAGCAAGATCGCGGCGGCGGCAGTAACGAATGCGAAGGGCCGGACCGGCCACGCGTGGCGATGACGGATCAATGCCAGCCCCGTCCACTCGCGAGACCTCGCGAGGCGATCCGCATCGATCACCTCGTTCCGCCCGGCCGGGTCGACGACCTGGACGAGCCGGCCCGTGTGGCCGACCGGCCGGACGACAACATAATGGCCGCGGTCCCCCCGGTCGAGGTAGACGATCGCCGGCCCGTCGATCGATGCCGGGTCCCGGCCGAGGTCGACGCCGACGAGGGGGACCGGGGACGCGTCGCGCAGCTCCGCCGGCGAATATCCTCCGGGCGTCTGCGTCGGCAATCGTCCCGCGAGGTCATCGATCGCGAGGCCGCTCCCCTCGAATCGGAGCCAGGCGTAGAGCGAGAGGAGCCCGCAGTCGGCCCCGCCCGACGGGTTTGCCGGCGGGATCTCCCGGGCCCGGGCTATTAACGCCGAGGCCGCGAGGATCAGGACGGCCAACGCCGCCCGATGGGTGACGGACCTCATCGCGTCTTCCATCTCCAGAGGACGACCCCCATCAGCGCGATGATCCCCGACGCGGCGAGGGTCGTCTGGAGCGCCGTCGCCCCGTCCCAGGCCCGCCGGGCGGGCGAGGAGGCCCGGATCTGCTCGGCATCCGCGTCGGCCTCGGCGAGCTGACGATCGAGCCCTTCCTTGATCCCCGCGGGGTCGTTCCGCCGTGTCGGCTTCGGGAAGGCCTTCGCCGTCTTCTTCCAAGCGTCGCTCGCGGGGAGGTCGCCCTTCCAGTCGACCGAGAAGACCTCATCCTTCAGGCCCTGATTGAACCGGACCGTGCCGTCGACGATGAAGTACGCCTCGACCCCCGCCGGCCCGTCCCCGTTCTGGTATCGCCCTCCCTCCATCGGGAAACTCTCCGTCCGACCGCGGACCGGGAACCAGACCGGCCGGCCGTCCGCCATCTCGATCTGGGAGAGCTGGATGCCGACGGACCTCATCCGGACCGCCTCGCCTCGGGTGAACTCGACCTTGAGCGGATGCCCTCCCCGGGCCATGTCGATCCAGAAGCGAATAAGCGAGCGGTCGTCTCCTCGTAGACGGCTGCCCGGGGCCTGATCAAACTGGACTTTAAGGCACCGATGGCCGTCGACGTCCTCCCAGCCGAGGAACTCGTAGGTGTCGAGATGCCTCTTCTTCATGCCTCGGAAATACCAGTAATACAGGATGCGTTCGGGCGACCCCGGCTCGTTCAAGATGCTCGGCCCGCCCCCCCCGGATCACGCGGTTGTCGGTGCGGAGGTCCGGGACGCGGCTCGAGACGACGAGTTTGTGATCGAGCAGGGCCTTCACGGAGCGTCGCTGGACGGTCTTCGTCTTCCGATGCTCGTCCTCGAAGGTGTCGAGGAGCGTCGCCCCGTCTTCGCGGTAGACGTAGCGGCCCTGGTAGTTCAGGCTCGCGCCGGGGATCCCCCCGTCGCGGATGAGGTCGTCGATCGAGGTGCCCGGCAGGATGATGGAGACCAGCCCTTCGTGCACGAACCAGACGTCGTGGACGTCGGCGTGCAGCCCCGCGATCATCCGGGCAAATTGGCCCGCGTCGATGGCCGGCTCTCCGGCCGCCGGGCCGAGGATCAGCCCGAGGAACAGGGTGGATGTCGCCATGACGGGTCGCGCCTCCGGTGGGACGATGGACAAGGGCCCAGGATCGAGCCGACCGCCGATCGGTCTTCCTCGCGCGCGGCCGGCCTCTCGCATCGGCCCGATGTCGACCCGGGCGGGCCGGACCTGAGGCGGCCCCGGCCGGGGTCGCCCGACGGTCCGCAGGCCGGGCGGCATTCGATGGGAAGGCCGGGGCCGGCGGCGGTCTGGGATTCGGACCCGACCCGCGTGGGCAGGAGTTAATATGTGTGAGATGACTGCTTCATCACGTAAGGTAGGTTGGAGCAGGAGACCATCCTCCGGTTTTGGCCGGTCCCTTGATAGGCGAAGTCGAGGCTGCCGCAACCGTCGATGGGGTTGCCGGCAACGTCGTACCCGAGCAGGTCGCACTCGCCCCTCTTGGCTAGACCGCAGTCCTGGAAGTAGTCCATCTCGCCCGTGGCCGGTGGGGTCACGGTATACCCGGTCGTCCCGAACCTCACGCCGGCGGTCACGCTGCACTGGCCGCAAGCATCGCCGGTGGTGTTCGGGGAGCAATCCGCCGGAGCGAGCGTCGCGGTGCCGCTCGTCAACCCGACCGCGGAGGCCCCTGCCGAGTCGCAGTCGCCCTTGGTGTAGGCCGTGTAAACCTGGTCCGCCCCGCGGACGGTCGCCAGGACGAGCTCCGAGAGCGGGGCTCGATCCCGCCCGGGCCCCGGCATGGCAGCCGCGGGCGGTAGGAGCGCGATCGTGAGCCCCAGGGCAAGGACAGCCAGCACCGATTTGAGCAAGGTCATCGACGTTTCCTCCTGGAGTTGGGAAGGGGACGATCCGGGTCGCGGAACGGCTCCGCCGACCTCAGTCGACGAGCTCGCCGCCGTTGCGGGTCCCAAGCCCGCGCCAGACGGCCTGCGCGATCGTCTCGGCGACGATCCGGGTCGAGCCGTCGGCCATCAGGGCGTTGACGACGCCGGGGTGGAGGCTCCGGGCCGTGGTCATCCCGTACGGGGGGCGGGTCCCGCCGTGCAGGCAGTCGGGGACCGGGCCGTTGGGCGCCTGGGCGTGGTTGTAGAAGGTCCGGTCGCGCCCCTGCCAGAACCAGGAATTGCCCGACCCGGCGAATCCGTCTCGATCGTAATCGGGCCGGGCCGAGATCCGGCAGGCGACGATCAGGTTGTCCGCGTTGCCCACCAGGCCGGCGCGCATCGACCAGACGTCGCGCTCGCCGTCCATCGGATGCGCGCCGGAGCCGCGGAGCCGCTCGCCGAACGCCGCGGTGTGCGAGAGCCCGTCCGCGATCTGCGCGGCGCTCGTCCCGTCGACCTCGCCGAAGAAGCCGTTGCCGCTGTCCTGGTGGATGAAGCCGGTGCTCGGCATCATCCCCACGCCGACGTTGCCGCGGTAGTTCACCCCGGCCCCAGCGAACGCACCCCCGTCGGACGGGCAGAGGAAGGCGGAGACCCCGGACCCGATGGCGGTCGCGTTGGCCGCGTTGGCCGCCAGCTCGTGCGGCTGGAGCGGGGGGCCGAAGATCGTGACCGGCGGGCACGTCCCGACGGCGAAGTTGATCGCGTTGTAGAGCGGGACCTCGCCGAGCCCGGGGAGGAGCCGGACGTGGACGCTGTAATCCCCCCAGTAGGTGACCCGCGCCATCCCGGTCGCGTCGCGCCGCGATAAGGTCGTCGTCAGCGCGATCGGGTAGCATTGGTTGGACGCCTCGTACGAGGCGAGGGCCAGGCCGAGCTGGCGGAGGTTGTTCAGGCAGCCTGCCCGCCGGGCCGACTCCCGCGCGGCCTGGACCGCCGGCATTAGCAGCGCGGCGAGGATGCAGATCACGCCCATGACGACGGTCAGTTCGATCAGCGTGAAGCCGGCGCGGCGGCTTCGGGAGTTCGACTCGAATGGCATCACCGCGCCTCCGATCCCGACCTTGGGAGGGTCAGGACGCTCAGGGTCAGGGCCGCCTGGTCTGGGTGGTCCGTGACGATCTTGAGGTCGGTCGCCTTCCCCGAGGCGGCCGGCGGCACCAGCTTCAGCCGCAATGACTGCACCTGCGCCGGCTCGGCCGAGGCCGTGACCCCCTCGGCCAGGGACGGGCCCGACACCTCGACGATCCGGAACGGGCGCCCATCCGACCGGACGACGATCGGATGCTCGGTCGGCCCGTCGCCGGGGCGGAGGACGATCCCCGTCGGGGCGACGCGGAGGCTGGGGGCGACTCGCCAGGCGAGGGGGGTCGTCCAGGTGGTCCCGTCCTCCCACCGGAAGACCAGGGTCAGTTGGTGCTCGCCCTCCTCGGACTCGGTCGGCAAGTCGACGACGACGCCGCGAATGGCCTCGACAAGGCCCTCGGCGGGCGTCCTCACCGTGTCCGGGCCGTCGAGCCTGGCGACGACGGGCGGAGCGACGGCGACCGATGCCGGGGCCGTTCGGCCGGCCTTGCCCAGACGCCGGCAGATCAACCGATAGCGGAGCGTCGCCGGTCGGCCGAGGCCGAGTTCGGCCCTCGTCCCCTCGTCCGCGACGAGTTCGACCTCGGCGAGCAGGTCGACGCGCGCGGCCAGCCAGCGATCGGGCCGGTCGGTCGCGTCGGTGCGGATCAGGAACTGGACCTGTTTCCGGCCCGACGCGCCTCCGGTCCGGAGTTCGATCGGCACGTCCACCGAGCCCCCCGGCGCGATCGACTCGGGAATCGGCCCGATGGACGAGCAGCACGGGACGAGCGCTTGGGCCTCGATGAGGTGTAACGGGAGATTTGTCGGGTTGGCGAGCCGGAACCGATGGCGGAGCGTCTGATTTCCGGCCAGGGTGAACCCGAAGTCATGCTCCAAGAGGCCGGGCTCGCTCATCGCACTCGTCTTGTCGCCTCCCCCCGGCGACGCGCGTTTCGCCGTGACCGGAGCGAGAAGCCCTCTCGCGACCCATCGCGCGAGGAGCAACCGATCGTCATCAAGAGGCTCAGGTATAGAGTTGCGGGGGGGGGCGCAACAATTCTACATCCTCCGTCGAATACGTGGATGTCGATCGCCTGTTAACAGAGCTATGTTAGACTCGCTCATGATTCCTTCCCCAGCTCGCAAAGTCAAGGGGAAACAAATATTTTGTTTCTCCCCGCTTTCGTTCGCTTGCCGTGGCACGTCGGCCCCCGTATCGTCGCCGTCGAGCAACCCTGGCCGGACGACCTCGACGGAAACCGACCGATGGATGGCTACGACGGCGACGAGATGTGGCGGTGGATCGAGGAGATCACGTCGCACGGCCCGAGGCGGCCCGGCAGCCCGGGGGACGCCGCGGTCGAGGACTGGCTCGAGGGGAAGCTGCGAGGGTTCGGCTTCGAGGATGTCCGCCGCGAGCCGATCGCGATCCGGGCCTGGAAGGACGACGAGGCGCGGCTCGAGGTCCGGGGGGCCGACGGCGGGGTCGTCCTCCGCCCCGAGGTCCAGTGCATCCCCTACGTCCGGTTCGGGCCCGAGGGGGGCGACGAAAGGCCGCTCCGCTTCTTCGGCTCGGCCGGGGGGGCCGACGCCGACTGGCGCGGGGCGATCGTCGTCGCCGAGGTGGCATTCCCCCGGATCCGGACCGCGAGCCTGCGGAGGATCGCGATCGGCGAGCACGACCCCGACGGGACGCTCGGCGAGGTCGACCACCCGGCGACGTGGGTCCGGCTCAACTGGCACCTCTATCGCGAGGCCGTCAAGCGACGCGCGGCGGGCTTCGTCGGGATCCTCAAGGACCAGCCTGGGGGGACCTGCCGGATGTTCGCCCCGTACGGCTTCCGCGAGGGCGACATCATGGCCAAGCCGGTCCCGGGCGTCTGGGTCGGCCGCGACCAGGGCGAGGCCTTGAAACGGCTGGCCCTCGCCGGCAAGGCGACCGCGCGGCTCGTCGTCCGGGGGACGGACGCCCCGGGCACGACCCACAACATCGTCGCCGAGCTGCCGGGCCGGGGGGCGGACGACGAGGCGATCGTCCTCAGTTGCCATCACGATTCACCCTATGCGTCGCCGGTCGAGGACGCCTCGGGCTGCTCGGTCGTGCTCGCGCTGGCGAGGCGCCTGGCCGAGACGAGGCCGCTCCGCCGTCGCCTGATCGTCCTGTTCTCGGCCGGGCACTTCTACGGGTCGATCGGCACCCGGACGTTCATCGAGTCGCACCCCGAGGTGGTCCGACGGACCGTCCTGGAGGTTTCGATCGAGCACGTCGCGCTCGAGGCCCGCGAGGGCCCCGACGGCAGGCTCGAACCGACCGGCCGCCCCGAGGCGACGGCGATGTTCGTCTCGTTCAGCCCCGCCATCGCCGAGGCGGTCCTCGAAGGCTCGGCGTCGCACGGGCTCGACCGCGTGATCCTGCTCCCGGCCGAGGGCCCCCTGGGCAACTACCCGCCGAGCGATGGCGGCGACTGGTACCAGGCGGGCGTCCCGGTGATCAATTGCATCAGCAACCCCGTGTACCTGCTGACCGACGAGGACGGCCCCGAATGGGTCGACCGCCCGAGGCTCGCGAAGGTGGCGGCGGCCTTCGACCAGATCCTCCGCAGGCTCGACGCCGAGCCGAGGGCCTCGCTCGCCTCGGTCAAGTCGCGGGGGTACAAGCTCCGGATGAAGGCCCTGACGGTCCTGACGCGGGCCTGGGCGACCCGGCTGGGCTTCCGCGAGTTCTATTGAGCCGCGGGGGCGGGGTCGTCCCCGAGCAAATCGGCGTTTTCGAGGCGGGTCCCGATTCCTGGCGCAGAATAGCCTCCGGCGGAGATCCGCCGGGGCCCTCGCACGCCATCGCAGCCCCGCGGGCGACGACCGCGACGAACGATCTCGCAGGGATCATCCCGACCGCACGGCGAGCGCGGGTGGGTCGGAACGATCCCGTCGTCCCCGGGCTCGGTCCCTCCCGGCCGTCACGGTCGTCTCATCCCGCGAGTCGCACCGGGACGGGGAGGGTCTCGGGAGCGTGTCGGGCATAGGGCTTGCTCATTCGTACAGGCGAGATGATGACCACTCCCCGTTACGAGGGTGCTTCCGATGGGCCTCCCGCGCCGGGTAAGCGTCAGATTTGTAGGTAGCTCAGGTCAGTTTGGCGAGGGATGCCAATATGCGTCCCATTGCCGGTCGCCGCTCTTGAACAAGGCGCGGAGGTGGCCGACGCTGTCGGCCCCGTCCTCG
>JAABUQ010008314.1_pt1 | contig 14611 bp, 17 predicted proteins | sample 5560001 | NCBI WGS metagenome assembly JAABUQ01 (sample SAMN10711888, study PRJNA513371) | rock metagenome | isolation source: Antarctica rocks | place: Antarctica: Victoria Land, Finger Mt nord | collected 2015-12-18 | reverse complement strand
GTCTGGTGCGCGACTACGAGAAGCGCCTGGACGTCTCCAAGGCCATGATCCACGTCAGCATGGGCGCCCTGCTTCTCCGACGTATCGCCCACCCATGACCATTCTCAAACAGGGTCTAACTAAAAATACCAGCGCACAATCGTGCTGGACCCGGAAAGTCCTGTTCGCTTGTCCTAAATCTGTCATGGTTCGCTCACAGAGTTGTGAACGGAACCGCATGACGATCCAGGTCGCGATCATGAACGGCTACGGCGTGGCGATGGCCAGCGACCGGCATGTGTTCCGCGACGGTGACGCACGGTCGTCGGGCCAGGATGTGAAGCTGCACCGCCTGCGCGGCGCGGTGCCGGCGGCGATGATGGCGTCCGGCCCGTTCGCGGTGTTCGGCGTGCCGGTGTCGCGGCTGGTGCTGCGGATGGAGCGGGCGCTGGCTGGGTGCCCGGTGGAGGCGGGTCCGGCGGGGTTGGCCGAGGCGGTGCTCGCCTGCCTCGACGCTTCCATCGAAGGCCTGGAGCGCGAAAGCGACGCCGACTTGCTGACCGAGGTTGCCGGCCGCGTCATCGACCGCGCGAGCAAGGCAGAGGACGGCCCGGCGGCGGGCTTGCAACTCCTGCTGGGCGAGCTGGAGCGGGCGCCCGGCTGCCGCGACCGGGTGCGGGTGGAGGCGCATGGCCGCGCCGCCTGGGAAGCGAGCGCGCCGGCGCTGACCCAGGCGATGTGCGATGCCCGCCCGCAGCACGCCGAGGCGATGCGCACGGCGCCGGAGCTCTACGGCCGCGCCGTCGCCGGCGCGCTGTCGAGCAGCTGGCGGCACACCAACGAGCTGTTCCTGACGGTCGGCCTGTGCTGCCCGGCGACCGGGGTGCCGGCGATGGTGGCGCTGCGGCTGTGGAAGGGGCTGGGTCAGCGGCTGCACGCGGTCTCGCGGCTCGATCAGGACTACGAGGTCGCCTGGCAGGCCGGGCGCACCGTGCTGATCGCCCAGGGTTCCGGCCGGGCGCTGATCGAGGCCATGGTGGACGGGATGGGCGAGGACCACTGGTCGGACATGACCGCCGACCAGCGCGCTGCGGTGCATCCGGCGCTCGATGCCCGCTGGACCCAGGCGCACACCAGGCTCGGCGTCTCCAGCCCGCGCGAGCTGGGCCTGGTGGCGAGCGGGCTGGTGCGCGGGGCCGAGGTGGCCGGCTATCTCACCCGCCAATCGGAAGCGACGATAGCCCCGGTCGACTGCCTGTGCCTGACGCCGCGTGACGTGCTGGAGTTGCCGCTCGCGGCATAAGGCGTCCGCATCATGACAAATGACGGGCGATGTCATTTGCCATTTCGATGCCAGCCACGGCGCGTCAGAACGGCAACAGCACATCCAGCAGTTGCTGGCCGTAGCGCGGGCTTTGCAACGTGGTGAGCTGACCGCGGCCGCCGTAGGAGATGCGCGCCTCGGCCATGCGGGTGTGCAGCACCGTGTTGTTGCTGGCGATGTCCTGCGGCCGCACCACGCCGCTCACCTCGACCTCGCGCAGCTCCTCGTTGACCCGCACCTCCTGGCGCGCCGCCACCACCAGGTTGCCGTTCGGCAGCACCTGCGTGACCAGTCCGGCCAGGCTTACTGTGATCAGCTCGTTGCGCTTGATCTCGCCGCTGCCGACCGCGTTGTTGGCGCTGGTGGTGGAGACCAGCGCGGCCGGGTTGGCCTTCGAGATCAGGCGCGGCAGGCTGTTCTCCAAGCCGAGCAGGTTGGGCGTGCCGAGACTCTCGTTGCCGTTGCGCGCCGTGGTGGTGGCGTCCTTGATGTCGGCGAGGTCGGCGATGTTGATGACCACCGTCAAGATATCGCCCACCTGCGCCGCGCGCTGGTCCTTGAAGAAGGCGCGGCTGCCCGAGCGCCACAGCGCGTTGGCTTCCGGCAGCGCCACCTCCGGCGCCGGCATCGGCAGTTGCAGCGGACGCCACGACGCCGCCGCCGTGGGATCGCCGCTGGGCGTCATGGCCGGTGGGCGGCCAATCTCGGACAGCTTGGTGAGCGTGCCGCAGCTGGCCAGCCCCAGGCAGAGCAGCGCCGTTATCACGCGGTTCATGGCGTCAGGCCAGCGTTGTTGCCGGACGCCGTGCTGGCGTCGGCGCCGGCGCGCAGCGGCACGCTGCCGGGATCGACCTCGACCGCATCGGCGCCGGTGACCTCGGCCAGCACCACCGCCCGGCTGACCGGGTTAAGCACGCGGATGCGCGCGCCCCGCGCGCCGGCCTCGAGCGCCGTGCCGCTGGCGGTCATCTCGATGCCGCCGGCCACCAGCCTGATCGCCACCCGGTCGCCGCGGGCCACGACCTCGGGGCGGCCGAGGTCGGCGAGCGGCACCGGCTGCCCGGCGGCCACCGGGCGCAGCACCGCAAGCCCCTCCGCCTGCGTCGCGTCCTCGATCAGCCCACCGTGCAGCGTCGCCGCCGGCACCCTGGCCTGCCGCAGGTCCACGGCGCGCACGATGTCGCCCGGCAGCAGCCGGTGCACCGCCACCAGCGCCGCCTGCATCGCCTCCAGACGGCCGCTGACGCGCAGGCGGAGCATCGCCATGCCGCGCCCGGTCACCAGCAGGCCGGCGGTGAAGCGTTCGTCGCCGGGCGCGAACGCCAGCTGCTCGACGGCGACGCTGGCCGAGGCCTCGGGCGGCACCATGGGCGCCTCGAACGCCGGCAGCGCCATGTCGCCGTCGGGCGCGCCGGCCGCCGCCAGCGCCTGCCGCAGCACCTGCAGCACCGCCTCGCGCGGCAGCGCCACGCCGGCCCGCCGCAGCGTCGCGCGGTCGTCGGGCGAGGCCGGGCGCCAGGCGACGCCGTACTCGCGGGCAATCGCCGCCAGCTGCGGCGCCTCCACCACGATGCTGTCGCCCGGCGCCGGGGCCGGGCCGAGCACCCGCCCGGCCAGCGGCCCGGCATCGTCGAACAGGTCCGACAACAGCACGTCGGCCCGCGACAGCTGCGTGAGCGGGCGCAGCATCGCCGCCTGAGCCACCCCCGCCTGGGCCACCGGCGACACCAGGCACACGGCGACGGCCGCGACGCCTTGCCACATCTTTTTCATCGCAAGTTGGCGCCTCATCGCAGGTTGGTCAGGGTGGAAAGCATCTGGTCGCTCGTGGTGATGACCTTGCTGTTCATTTCGTAGGCGCGCTGGGCGGTGATGAGGTTGGTGATCTCGCTGACCACGTTGACGTTCGAGGTCTCGATGAAGCCCTGCTGCACCGAGCCGAAGCCGGGCGAGGCCGGGGTGCCGGTTACGGCGTCGCCCGAGGCGCCGCTGGCCACCAGCAGGTTGCCGCCCTCCGCCGCCAAGCCGGTGTCGTTGGGGAACACCGCCAGCTGCAGCGTGCCGACCGTCTGCGGCGCGGCTTGGCCGTCGATCGACACCTGCACCTGGCCGGCGGTGTTGATCGCGACGTTGGTGGCGTTGCTGGGGATGGTGATGCCCGGCTGCACCACGTAGCCGTCGGAGGTGACGATCTGGCCGGCCGGCGACAGCGCGAAGGTGCCGTCGCGGGTGTAGGCGGTGTCGCCCGACGGCAGCGTCACCTGAAAGAACCCGTTGCCCTGGATCGCCAGGTCGAGGCTGTTCGATGTCTGCTGCAGGTTGCCCTGCTCATCGATGCGGTAGATCGCCGCCGTCTTCACGCCGAGCCCGACCTGCGCGCCCGACGGCACGATGGAGCCGCTGTCGGACGAGTTGGCGCCGACCCGGCGCAGGTTCTGGTAGATCAGATCCTGGAACTCGGCCCGGCGGCGCTTGAAGCCGGTGGTGGTCATGTTGGCGATGTTGTTGGAGATGACTTCAACGTTGGTTTGCTGCGCCTGCATCCCGGTGCCGGCGATGTCGAGTGACCGCATGATGCCGCCTCAGCTCTGCTTCTGCATGATCTTGTCGATGGCGTTCTGCTGCCGGTCGGCCTCGGCCTGGACGAACTGGCTGACGAACTGGAACTCGCGCAGGTCGTCGGTCATGCGGTTCATCTCGACGATCGGCTGCACGTTGCTCTCCTCGATGGCGCCCTGGGTGAGGCGAGGGGCGGCGACCGGCGTGGTGCTGCCGCCGGCATAGAGCTGCCCGCCCTCCGCCCGCAGGAGCGCCGGGTTGTCCGGCGACACTAGGCCGATGTTGCCGATCTGGCCGCTCTCGCTGCTGAGCGTGCCGTCGCCGGCGACGGTGAGCACCGCGTCGGTGGCGGCCACCACCATCGGCCGGTTGTTGCGGTCGAGCAGCGCGTCGCCCTGGGTGTCGACGATTGTGCCGCGGGCATCAAGCGTGAAATGGCCGCCTCGCGTCAGCTTCGTGCCGCCCGGCGTCTGCACCTGGAACCAGGCGTCGGGATTGCCGACCGCGAGGTCGAGCGGGTTGCCGGTGTGGGTGTAGGCGCCGGGATCGCGGACCTGATAGGTGGCGCGGTCCTGCGTGTAGGCCACCGAACCCTCGTAGTTGGCGGGCTCCGGCAGCAGCCAGTCGCTGAACAGCACCCGTTGCGCCCGGTAGCCGGGGGTGGAGGCGTTGGCGATGTTGTTCGCGGTGACGTCGAGCGCGCGAGCCTGCGCGGTGAGGCGTGACAGCGCGATGGTGGTGGTGTTGTCCACTCCGGCCTCCTTGCGAATGCAGCGGACCAGGCAGCGCAAGCGGCGTGCCAGCGGCGGCGGCGCCGTGCAGCGTGGCGGATCGCCGCCGCCCGGCACTTCCTGCCGCGCCGCCATGGTCGCCACCGGCAAATTCGGCCGCCCCGGCCCACGCGCGAAAGCATTGGGCGCGAAAGCATTGGTTAAGCATCCCGCGCCATGCTGCCGGTGAAAGTCATGGATGCGACATGAGCAAAGCCAAAACCAAACCCGCGCCGGCCACGGCGCCGGGCGCACCCGGCGCCACAGTGAAGAAGGGCAAAGGCAAGCTCCTGCTGCTGGCCGTGCCGCTGCTGCTGGTGGTGATTGGCGCCGGCGTGTGGTTCAGCGGCGTGCTGCCGCATCTGTTCGGCATGGGCGCGAAGCCTGCCGTCGTGGCCGCGACGGGCGGCGCCAAGCTGGCCGATGCGCCGCCGCCGCCGGTGTTCGTCGACATGCCGGAGCTGGTCGCCAACCTGAACGCCGGCCGCCGCACCAGCTTCATCAAGCTGCACGCACGGCTCGAAGTGGCGAGGGCAGAGGATCAGGCGGCGGTGCTGGCCGCCATGCCGCGGCTGCAGGATTTGTTTCAGACCTATCTGCGCGAGATGCAGCCGGACGAGCTCCGCGGTTCCGCGGGCACCTGGCGGCTGCGCGAGGAGTTGATCGCGCGCGCCAACGTGGCGGTCGATCCGGCGCGCGTCACCGCCGTGCTGTTCACGGAAATGCTAGTGCAATGAGCGGCGTCGGGACCGCCGAAGACTCCGACGACGCGCTGGCCGCGGCCTGGGGCGCAGAGGATGGGGGCGCAGAGGATGGGGGCGCAGAGGAAAACGGCGACGCGATCCCGGGGCGGGTGCTCAACCAGGCGGAAATCGACAGCCTGCTCGGCGTCAGCGATGGGCCGCTGGGCGAGGATGGCCGCAGCGGGATGCAGCGGATCATCAGCGCCGGCCTCATCAGCTACGAGCGGCTGCCGATGCTGGAGATCGTGTTCGACCGGCTGGTCCGCATCCTGTCCACCAGCCTGCGCAACTTCACCTCCGACAACGTCGAACTGAGCATCGACAACATCGTGAGCCTGCGGTTCGGCGAGTACCTCGATTCCATCCCGCTGCCGGCCATGCTGGCGGTGTTCCGCGCCGACCAATGGGACAACTACGCGCTCATGGTGATCGACAGCGCCATGATCTACTCGATCGTGGACGTGCTGCTGGGCGGGCGGCGCGGCACCGCAGCCATGCGCATCGAAGGGCGGCCCTACACCACCATCGAGCGCAGTCTGGTGGAGCGGCTGATCCGCGTCGTGCTGGCCGATCTGTCGGCGAGCTTCGAGCCGCTATGCCCGATCACCTTCCGTTTCGAGCGGTTGGAGGTGAACCCGCGGTTCGCCGCCATCACCCGCCTGTCCAACGCCGCCGTGCGCGTGCGGCTGCGCGTCGACATGGAGGATCGCGGCGGCCAAATCGAGCTGCTGCTGCCCTATGCGACGCTGGAGCCGGTGCGCGAGCTGCTGCTGCAGCAATTCATGGGCGAGCGGCTTGGCCGCGACTCCATCTGGGAGACCCATCTCAGCGAGGAACTGCGCAACACCCGCATCAACCTCGACGTGGTGCTGGACGAACAGGTCATGCGGCTGTCGGACGTGATGTCGCTGCGGCCCGGCAGCCAGATCGTGCTGTCCTGCCCGCGCAACGGGTCGGTGCAGCTGCGTTGCGGCGGCGCCACGCTGTTCGAGGGCCGGGTCGGGCGGCGCAAGTCGCGCATGGCGGTCCGCATCGAGCGCGACCTGGCGATGCTGCCCGCGTTGGCCGGGAGCTAGCTCGCGTGCTGGGCGCCGTGCAATGGCTGCTCGACGTGGCGGTGCTGCTGCTGCTGGCGGTGACGCTGTTCCATGCGCTGCGGCTGCGCCGGGCGCTGGGCGTGCTGAGCCGCGACCGCCCGGCGCTGGAAGCGCTGGTGGCGGCGTTCAACGTCAGCACGCAGCAGGCGGAGAACGGGATCGAGCGGCTGCGCGGCTCCGCCGAGGGCGTGGGCCGCGCCATCGCCCGGCAGAACGAGACGGCGCTGGCGCTGAAGGACGACCTCGCGTTCCTGGTCGAGCGTGGCGACCGGCTGGCCAACCGGCTGGATCTGCAGCTGCGCGCGGCGCCGTTGCCGGCGGCCCGCGCAATGGAGCCAATGCGGCACGAACCGCGGCACGAGCCGGCGTCATACGAGGCGGCCGGCGCGGCCTCGACGCGGGTGCGCAGCCAGGCCGAACGCGACCTGCTCCATGCGCTGCGGACGGTGCGCTGACATGCAAATGCCCTCTCCCGGGCGCTGGCTGCTGCCGTTGACCGTGGTCGGCATGGCGGCGCTGCTGGTGGTACGTTCGGCAAACCTGGTGCTCGCGGCCGCACCGATCCCGCCGGCGGCGGCCTCGGTCACGCCGCCGCCGCCGGTGGCTGTCGTGTTGCCCGCCGAACCGGCCGCCGATCCGCCGGTCAGCGCGCCCGAGCGTGCGTTGCTGACCGATCTACGGCACCGCAAATCCGAACTCGACGCGCGCGAAACGGCGCTCGAAGCGCGCGAGTCGCTGGCCGGCGCCACCGAGAAGCGCTTGGCGGCGCGCGTCGAACAGCTCGGCGGCCTGCAGCAACGGCTGGAGGCGTTGGACGCGGCGCAGCGCGGCCGTGACGAGGCGAGCTGGGTCAAGATGGTGCGCGTCTACGAGACCATGAAGGCGAAGGACGCGGCAGTGATCTTCGACGACCTCGACATGCCGGTGCTGCTGCAGGTCGTGGACCGGATGAAGGACCCCAAGGCCGCCGCGGTGCTCGCGGCGATGCAGCCGGAGCGCGCCCGGCTGCTGACCACCGAGCTGGCGCAACTGCGCATCCAGGCAAATCAGCTGGCGGCGCGGCCGGCCCAGGCGGCTCCCGTGCCGCCGGCAAAACCCTTGGCTGCCGGGGGATAGATGCGCGCGTGCGATGACCCGAACGACGGTCAAGGCGACAACAAAAAGTTGCGAAAGGTGCATGGCCATGAGCGAGTTTTCCGAGGCGGCGAAACTGTTGCCGGCGTCTGGGTACAATGAGATGACGCAGTTCGACACGCGGCTGCTGGCCGATTTGGCTTCGCTCAGCGCCACCATCGCCGCGGCGCGCCGCGAAGTGGCGGCACTGCAGGTGGACGACCTCACCCAGCGCGAGATACCGACCGCGACCGACGAGCTGGATGCCGTGGTGGCGCATACCGCGGTCGCCACCGAATGCATCCTGGAGGTGTGCGAGACGCTCGACCAGCTGTCCAGCGCAGCTGACCCCGGGATGTCGAGCATGGTGCGGCAGGCGCTGCGGACCGCCACCACCCGGATCTACGAAGCCTGCACCTTCCAGGACATCACCGGCCAGCGCATCGCCAAGGTCGTCGGCGCGCTGAAGACCATCGACGCCAGGCTGGAAGGGATCACGCGGGCGTTCGGCGCGCGTTTCCCGGCCTCGCCGGCGATCGTGGAAGGCAGCTTGCTGAACGGTCCGCAACTGCCGGTACACGCGATGGACCAGTCCGACGTGGACCGCCTGCTTGCGGATTTCGCGTGATGCGGCGCGCCGGGCTTGCGGCGCTTTTCCTGCTGGCCATCGCCGCGCCCGCCGGGGCCGACCCGCTTACTATCCACGCTCTTGAGATGGCGCATGGCCTCGCAGGGATGCACAGCCTCGACAAGCTGCCGGCGCCTCCCACCTTGCGGCTGCGCGCCCAGGAACATTTCGGCTTCAGCCAATTGGTCATGGACCTGCCGCCGGGGATGACGCCGCAGGTGACGGTGGGTCCCGACAGCCTGCTCCTGACGCTGCCGGGCATCCGGCTCGAACTGCCCGCCGTTCGCCCGCGCCATGTTCGTGCGATCGCCGCGGAGGGTGACGGCATCGCGATCGCGCTGGCGCCGGGCGCGCAGTTGCGGCGGGCCGACCTCGTGGGGCGGCTGGTGCTCGACCTGCTCGATCCGCTGCCACGCGCCGCGCCCGCAGCCTTGCCCGTGCCGCTGGCGCCAACTCTCGCAGTTCCTGCGGCGCCGTCACCAGCCATCCCGCAGTTGCCGATGGCGGCACCTGCGTCGGCGCCGCTGCTCCCGGTCACCGAAGCGGCACTTCCCGCGCTGGCCGCCCAAGCGCCGCCGCTCGCGCCGGTTGCCGAAGCCGCGGCGACCGGACCGCTTCGCGTGGCGGCGCAGCCTGACGGCGAGGCTGGCGCCGTGCTGCTGCCGTTCGCGCCTGGCACCGCCGCCGCCGCCCTGCGCCGTGGCGACGAGGCGTTGTTGGTGTTCGACGAACCTCGCCCGGTCGATCTGGCGACGCTGCAGGGCGCCACGGCGTTGACCGGCGCGCGGGTGCAGATGTTGCCCGCCGCCACCTTGCTGCGCCTGCCGTTGGAGGCCGCGCGGTCGCTGCGCCTGCGCCAGGTGCCGGGCGGCTGGCGGGTGACGCTGGCGCCGGCGCTCTCGCCGACAATGCCGATCGAGGCGGTTGCCGCAGCCGGGATGCTGCATCTGCCGGCTGCATCGCCGGGGCGCGTCGTGACCATACCCGACCCGGTGATCGGCGGGCTGCTGCTGGTCGGCACCCTGCACGGCGTTCCCGACGACCAACCGGCGCCTGCCGTCGCGATCCCCCGCCGCACGCCCGAGTTCGATCTTTTGGCGACTTGGCAGGGCGTGGCCATCGAGCCGCTGTCGGACGTCGTCGAACTGCGGCCGGACGGCGCAGGTTTCGTCGTGCGTTCGGGCCAGCCTGGCCGTGTGCTGGCGATGGCCGCGGGCGAGCTGGCCACGACGCCGGCAGCCACCGCCGTCTTCAGCCGCCGTTTCGACCTGCCGGCACTGGCGACCGCAGCTTTGTTAAACCGGTTGGGGGCCGCCACCGCCGCTGCAGCCGCCTCGCCGCCATTGCAGCGCGCGACGCTGCGGCTGGATGCGGCGCAAGCGATGCTGGCGTTGGGCATGGGAGCGGAGGCACAGGCGCTGGTGCGGCTTGCCATCGTCGACGACGCGCGCCCGGCAACCGATCCGCAGGCCCATGCGATCGCCGCTGCGGCGGCGATCCTGGCCGGTCACCGGGACGCCGCACGCGACATCGACGACCCGTCGCTGACCGCGCCCGATCAAGGCGGCACCGACGAGGTGACGCTGTGGCGCGCGCTGCGGCCCACTCAGGAAATCGACCAGGATACCGACCCGGCCACCCGGTTGGCCCCGGAACTGGCGCGCAGCCTGGCTTTGCGCCTGCCGCTGCTGCTGTCCTACCCCGAGGCGCTGCGCCAGCATCTGCTGCCGCGCGCGATCGAGGCACTGGCGCTGGGCGGCGAGGCGGCGGCGGCAGGCGCCGTGTGCGTGGCGCGGCCGGACGACCGCAGCCTCGATCTGGCCCGCGCCGAACTTGCGGCGGTCGCCGGGCAGAACGCCGACGCGCTGGCCCGCCTCGACACGCTGGCCCGCGGCGGCGACCGTGACGTGCGCGACCGTGCCGCCATCCGCGCAGTCGAGTTGCGCCTGCAGACCCACGTCCTCGATCCCGAGCACGCGGCCGAGGCGCTCGACCGCCTCACCTATGCCTGGCGCGGCGACGGGCGGGAGCTGACGGTGCGGTTGCGGGTGCCCGAACTGCGGGCGCAGGCGGGCCAGTTCCGCGCCAGCCTGGGGCTGCTGCGCGAAGCGGCGGCGCCTGGCTTGGCGCAGTTCTGGCCTGAGCGCATCGGGCTGCTCCGCACGCGGGAGGAGACGACGCTCACGCAGGCGATGGCAAGCGACGCCCGGACGCCGCTGGCGCCGCTCGACCTGATCGCCTTGGCGGAGGAGAACGCCGACCTGCTGCCGTCGGGAGAGGCCGGGCAGACGCTGGCGCAGAAGCTGGCCGACCGTCTCATCGCGCTCGACCTGCCCGACCGCGCCGCCCCGGCGCTGCGCAAATTGGTTGACGCGGCGCCGAGCGGCTCAATCCGCGCCGGACTTGGCGCTCGGCTGGCGGAGCTGCAGATGGAGTTGAACCAGCCGGAGCAGGCACTGGTGGCGCTTTCGGCCAGCACCGCGCCAATTCTGCCGGGGCCGCTGACCGAGCGTCGCATCGAGCTGTTCGCCCGCGCCACCGCGATGCGCGGCAATGTGTCGGCAGTCTTGGGTGCGCTGGCCAACGTCGACTCGCCTGCGGCCGACGAGCTGCGCGCGCATCTGTTGGAAGGCGCCTCACGCTGGCCCGAGGCGGAGGCAGCGCTCACCGAATGGGTGACGCGCGCAGTGCCGCTGGATGGCGCGCTGGACGCCAATCAGGCGGCGCTGCTGCTGCGCCTGGCGACAGCGGCGGCACAGGCTGGCGACACCGCCGCGCTGGAGCGTCTGCGCATCGAGGATTTGCCGCGAATGCCGCCCGGCCACGCCGCCGACACCCTCACCCTGCTCACCCAGCGACCGATCCGCGACGTCTCGGACCTGCCGCGGGCAGCTCGCGAGGCAGCGCTCAGCCATGCTTTGTTGCGATGAGCGTTGCCCGCCGAAGAGCGCGGGAAACCGCCACATTGCCGACATGCGAAATCGTGTGCCGCGGGGGGCCGATTTCGCTTGCGTAGGAGGGCCGTTTTCACCATGTTCCGCCCCCTTGGCCCCTGGGGGCGCACGCATGAGGCGTGTGGCCCAACAGGCCGTCTACTGGATGGAAAGGGATGTGCAAATGAATGCACTCACTCCACTGGGGATGGTCTCGGAATTCCCGAGCGAGAACCAGACTGCAATGCACCTTTTGGCCGGGGCCGAGGTGCAAAAAGACTATTTCGTCGAGCGGGACGGCATGAAGTTTGCCGGCTCGCACTTGTTGGTCGACCTATGGGGCGCAACCAACCTGACGAGCCCGTCGCATATCGATGCGGCGCTCAAGGAAGCGGCGATCGTGGCCGGCGCGACGATCCTGCACAGCCACTTCCACCATTTCACTCCCAATGGCGGCGTGTCCGGCGTGCTGGTGCTGGCCGAGAGTCATATCTCGATCCACACTTGGCCGGAGCGCGATTTCGCGGCCATCGACATCTTCATGTGCGGCGCCTGCGATCCGCATTTGGCGATCCCGGTGTTGCGGCGGGCCTTCTCGCCGTCGCGCATCGACCTCGACGAGCAGCGCCGCGGACGGGTTTCGTAAGCGGGACGGCAAGGCAAGGGCGCTGCCCTTGAACCGCTGGGGCCGGCGGCCCCAGACTCCTTTCAATAGGATTTCAAAGGCTTCGCCTTTGATGGGGTCAAGGGCAAAGCCTCTTGGAGATCGCGTCCATGACCGACATCTGGCTAAATGAAACGCTGTACTCCGATTGGGGCCAGCGTTTTCGTGTCGTTCGCGAACTCGCACGCGTGCAAAGCCAGTTTCAGGACATCGTCATTTTCGAAAGCGCCAGCCATGGCCGCGTCATGGTACTGGATGGCTGTGTTCAGATCACCGAGCGCGACGAGTTCGTCTACCAGGAAATGCTGGCGCACGTGCCGTTGCTGGCGCATGGGGCGGCGCGCGACGTGCTGATCGTGGGGGCCGGCGATGGCGGCGTGCTGCGTCGCGTGCTGCAGCATCGCGGCGTCGTACGCGTGGTCATGGTCGAGATCGACGGCGAGGTCATGCGGCTGGCACGTGAACATCTGCCGGCAATCGGCGGCGACGCCTGGCACGATCCGCGTGCGACCATCATCGTTGGCGACGGCATCGCCTATGTTCGCGATGCGGCGGCGTCGAGCGTCGATGTCGTCATCGTCGACAGCACCGATCCGGCCGGGGTCGGCGAGGTGCTGTTCACCGACGCGTTCTATGCCGACACGGCGCGCATCCTGCGGCCCGGCGGGCTGGTGGTGAACCAGTCCGGCGTGCCGTTCATGCAGCCCGACGAGTTGCGTGAGACCAGCGTGCGGCGAGCCCGGCATTTCCCGCACGTGGGCGCCTACGTCGCAGCGGTGCCGACCTATGTGGGCGGGCTGATGACGTTGGGCTTTGCCGCCAAGCAGCCCGGGCTTGATGCGATCGATGCGGCGACGATCCGCGCCCGCGCGACGGAAGCCGGCGTCCTCGGAACGACGCAGTATTGGACGCCGGAGTTGCACGTCGCCTCGTTTCACCTGCCGCCCTACATCTCCCGGCATCTGATGTAGGGCTGGCGCTCAGGATGGGGCGAAGCTCTGCACCAGGCTGCCCGACACCAGCCGCCAGCCGTCGACCAGCACGAAGAAGATCAGTTTGATCGGCAGCGACACCGCTGTCGGCGGCAGCATCATCATGCCGAGGCTCATCAGCACGCTGGCAACGACGATGTCGATCACCAGGAACGGTAGGTAGAGCAGGAACCCCATCTCGAACGCCCGGCGCAACTCGCCGATCATGAACCCCGGCACCAATGCCCGCCACGGCGCCGCATCGGGCGTGGGCGGCGCGGGCAACTTCGCGATGTCCAGAAACAGCTGCAGGTCGGCCGGCTTCATGTTGGCCGTCATGAACCGGTGGAACGGTTCGGCGGCTTTCTGCAGGCCCTCGATCTCGCCGATATGGCCCTGCGTCATCGGCAGCAAGCCGCTGGTCCAGGCCTGGTCGAGCACCGGCTGCATCACGAAGAAGGTCAGGAACAGCGACAAGCCGATGACCACGGTGTTCGGCGGCGTGCCCTGCGCGCCGAGCGCCCCGCGCAGCAGCGAGAGCACGATGACGATGCGGGTGAACGCGGTCACCATCACCAGCAGGCTCGGCGCCAACGAGAGCATGGTCACAAGCACGGTCAGTTGCACCAGGCGGCTGGTGGCGCCCGCCTGTCCCGCGGCTCCGAGATCGATAGAGAGTGATTGCGCCTGCGCGGCCATTGGCAGCATCAACAAGGCAAGCAGCACCGCCCAGCCGCGCACGCGGGTCATTTCGGCTGCTTGTTGGCCGGCGGCCCGCTGGCGACTTCGGGCAGCCAACCGACCACCTGATCCTGCGCGCCCCCGGTCAGCAACAGCACGTGCCGGCCGCCAACCTGCACCAGGCTAAGCCGCCGCCGCGCGTCCAACGCCAGCACGCGATCCAGCCGCAACGCCGGCGCCGTAGGTTCGGCACGGCCGCGTGACGCCCAGGCGCGCAGCCAAGCGGCCATCACGACGACGCGGGCGCGTGCATCAGCCCAGCGAGCAGGTCGATCTCGGCCACCAGGCTGGTCAGCAGCGGGCGCATGGCACGGCCCAGCGCAGGCGGCAGGTCGAGGCACCCGGCGCATACCCGGCCGACCGGCTCCTGCAACCCGTCAAGATCGACCGCCCGCCCGGCGGCGACCAGCGAGGCCGCCATGCGGAGTGCGCCGTGCGCCGCCTCCGCCAGGCTTTCGAGGTTGGCGCGGCGGTCACGGTCGTCGTTGGCAAGGGGCTGCATGGCCCCAGTCAAGCGGCTAATGGTTACCCGCGTCCTAACACTGCGCGGGCGTCGCCGTTAACTCCGGTTTCATTCATTCCCGCCAAGCTTGCGCCATGGACCCGACCGACATCCCGTTGTTCCGGCTGGCCGACCAGCGGCTGGCGTGGCTCGACCGCCGCCAGGCGCTGTTGGCGCAGAACGTCGCCAACGTCGACACGCCGGCTTACTGCGCCCGCGACCTGCAACCATTCGGCGCCGCGCTGCAAGGGGCGTTGAACCCGACGCGCACCGACGCCGCGCATCTGGCCGGCGACCCGGCATTGCTTGCCGCCGCCGGGCGGGCGGTGGGCGGCGAGCGCGCCCCCGACGGCAACGCGGTCTCGCTCGACGCGCAGCTGGCGCAGGTCGCCGACACCGAGACGGCGCAGCAGCTGACCAGCCAACTCTACAGCAAATACCTGGGCCTGTTCCGCACCGCGATCGGTCATTGAGAGACCGTTTGAGAATTCTACTAGGCCGGCCATCCGACGCGGCTTTTTGCGCTTCCGGTGCTCACGGCCCAACGGCCGCTGCGCTCCGGTCGCAAAAACCCACGCCGGGAGGCA
>JAABUQ010008313.1_pt1 | contig 14612 bp, 16 predicted proteins | sample 5560001 | NCBI WGS metagenome assembly JAABUQ01 (sample SAMN10711888, study PRJNA513371) | rock metagenome | isolation source: Antarctica rocks | place: Antarctica: Victoria Land, Finger Mt nord | collected 2015-12-18 | reverse complement strand
GAAAGCCAGCGTGCGTGCCCGGCGCAAAAAGGCCGCCTGGAACGACGCCTACATGCTCCGACTCCTGGCCGGGTAGCCGACGGGCTTCGCGCAAATCCGGAATGAAGTTTCATGCGTAGCCCCTGGGCGCTGCGCAATGCAGGCAGGCCGGCTTCTCCGAAAAGAGCCGGCGGCGTTTAAACTTCGAACTGCTGGCGTATCCAGCCTTGCGCGGCGTCGAGGTCGTTGAAGATCGGCGCAACCACATGGGCGCACGGCCCGAACCCGGCCTCCAGGAACCAGGCCCCGACCAGCCCCGCATGCGACATATCGTCGAGGCGCACCAGCACCGCTGCCAGCCGCCCGTCGGCCAGCACCAACTGGCCGTCTTGGTCACCGCTGCCGGTGTGCACAGGCACAGGGCACAGCAGCAGTTCTACCGGCATTCCATCATCGGGGCTCCCTTTTGCCCATGCCCCTACGCGGCCGCAGGCATCGCGCCTTGGTGCAGGTAGTCGGGGTCGAAGCCGCCAGCATGCTTCAGCCCGTCCCAGTCCAGCACCGCCAAAGTCTTTCCGCGCGACTCAACCAGCCTCCTGGTGCGAAGTTCCTGCAGCACCCGGTTGACGTGCACGACCGATAATCCAGTGGAATCGGCCAGCTCGGCTGCCGCGATGGGCAGGCTGGGATGGTCCTGCACCAATCCAGCGTCGCGCATCCGCGTCACCATCTCGCAAAGCAAGTGGGCGACGCGGGCACTGGCCGGGCGCCGGCTGATGTTGACCATCCATTCGCGGAACACCGCCGCATCCGCCAAGGTATCCTGCCACAGCCGCCGGCCCAGTCCTGGGTGATGCTCGATCCAGCCGCGCAACGTCGCATGGGCAATCGGCGCAACCTCGACCGGCGTGAGCGTGCCGATGCCGTGGTCGAGCCTGCCCAGCAGCAGGCCGCTGAGATCGAGGATATCGCCTGGGAAATGGAAACTCATGATCTGCCGCTGTCCGTCCTGCATGACTCTATAGCGGCACACCATGCCGTTCAGCAACAGCAAGCAATGCAACGACCGTTGGCCGTCCCGCCCCAAATCTTGGTGAACATCGACCTGCTGGACGTCGAAATGCAGGTTTTCGAGAATTTGTCTCTCGCTGCTGGACAGCTTACCAAACTGTTCCAGCTTCCGTACTAAAATCTCGATTGTGGGTGCCATCTGGTCTCCACGCCTTCTATGTTAGCTGTTCTTTCATCTCAGGTGAGGGCAAAGCAAAAGTTGTCAAATGTTCAACTTTAGTCGAGAACACACAAACTTTTGTTGACCTTTGACACAGCGTATCAAGCGGCGCAGCTCGTTTCGGCGGCTCTCAATCGGGTGGTCCAACACTGGCCAAAGCCGGGTCGGACAGCCCGGCGAAGCCCGTTGACCGACGAGCCTGCCGAGCCGCAACGGTTGGCCGCCCATCGTGGTTTATGGAATAAACCTGACTTTTGGCACGAGGAAAGCCTTGCTTGACGGCATGCGCCCGGCCCTCGTAGCGTTGCATTGTCGACACGATGCGTCGAGATGGGAAGGCTGGCGCCCAAGCCGTATGGCCGGTCAAGGAAGAAGGGCCGGATAGATGAGGTCAAGAACGGCCTTCGGCGAAGCAAGATGCCCCCGGGCGCCGCGACGGGCAGACACGTCCAGCCGCGGCCCCGGCATCTGGCCCTGCAACCCAAAGCCCTGAAGGAGACGCCGAACGTGACAAGCTCGCTTGAAGGACGCATTGCCGTGGTCACTGGGGGCGCAAGCGGCATCGGGGAGGCCTGCGCGCGCGACCTGGCCGCACGCGGCGCGCAGGTCGTGGTGGCGGACGTCGACGAACCGCGGGCGCAGGCCGTCGCGTTCAGCATCCCGCGCGGCGTGGCCGGGCGCCTCGACGTGACCCGGCCGGACGACATCGAGACGGTGGCGGATTGGGTCGAGCGCGAATACGGCCCCCCCGCCATCCTCGTCACCTCCGCCGGCGTGCTGCAGCCGCCCTTGGCCCCGGAGGAGCTGCCGATCGAGACCTGGGACCACGTCGTCGCCGTCGATCAGCGCGGCGTGTACCTGAGCTGCGTCGCCTTCGGCAAGCGCATGGCGCTGCGCGGCGGCGGCGCCATCGTCAACATCGCCTCCGTCGCCGGCCTCCGCTCGCTGCCGCTGCACGCCTACGCGCCGGCCAAGGCGGCGGTGATCGGCATGACGCAGGCCCTCGCCGCCGAATGGGGCCGGTCCGGCGTGCGGGTCAACGCCGTGGCGCCGGGCTTCGTCATGACGCCGGCGCTGCGATCCGCCGTCGATGCCGGGCAGCGCGACCCGGCGGCGCTGGCCGAGGCATCCGCCATGGACCGGCTGGTGGCGCCGGAAGAGGTCGCCCGGGCGTGCAGCTTCCTCGCGTCCGACGACGCCTCCGCGATCACCGGAATCACCCTGCCGGTCGATGCCGGCTGGCTGGTGGCCGGGTCCTGGCACGGCTATGGCGGCCTGCGCCCGGCGCGGATGGGCGGCGGCCGGGATGGGGGCGAGCCATGACGGAGATGCCCTGACGCCTGCGTAAGGCGTGACTTGAACGCGAAGGCATTCCCACGCACGATCCCTGCCCGGCAAAAGCCAAGAGAGGATCGTCCATGACCGTCACCCGCCGCGCGGCGCTCGGCGCCGCATCGGCCCTGCTCCCCGGCCTGTCCCGCAGCACCCGGGCGCAGGGGGCGCCGATCCGCCTGGGCGTGCTGAACGACCAGTCCGGCAACTACCGCGACGACACCGGGCCGCTCTCGGTGCTGTGCGTGCGGCAGGCGGTGGAGGAGTTCGCCCGGCTGCATCCGGAGGTCAAGGCGGAGGTGCTGTCGGCCGACCATCAGAACAAGCCCGACATCGGCGCCGGCATCGCCCGGCGCTGGTTCGACGAGGGCGGCGTGGACGCGGTCATCGACGTGCCGACCAGCTCGGTCGCCCTCGCGGTGAACACGGTGTGCCGGGAGAAGAACAAGGTCTACCTGAACTCGGGCGCCGCCACCACCGACCTGACCGGCGCGCAGTGCAGCCCGAACACGGTGCACTGGACCTACGACACCTACATGCTGGCGAAGTCCACCGGCGGCGCCATGGTGAAATCGGGTGGCGATTCCTGGTTCTTCATCACCGCCGACTACGTGTTCGGCCAGCAGCTCCAGCGCGACACCGCGCGCTTCGTGCAGGAGGCCGGCGGCAAGGTGCTCGGCGCACGGTCCTACCCGTTCCCGGACACGACGGATTTCAGCTCGCTGCTGCTGCAGGCGCAGGCGTCGGGCGCCAAGGTGCTGGGATTGTGCAACTCCGGCACCGACACGGTGAACTGCATCAAGCAGGCGCACGAGTTCGGGCTGACCAAGTTCATGCATGTCGCGGCGATGCTGATGTACGACGGCAACGTGCGCTCGGTCGGGCTGGAGGACAGCCAGGGCCTGATGATGACCGGAAGCTTCTACTGGGACCTGAGCGACCGCACGCGGATGTTCTGGGAGCGGATCAAGGCGAAAACCCCGTCGCAGCCGCCGAACATGATCCAGGCCGGGTGCTACGCGGCGACGCTGCATTACCTGAAGACGGCGGCCTCGCTCGGCCCGGCGGCGGCGAAGGCGGACGGGCAGGCGGCGGTCGCGCACATGAAGTCGATGCCGACCGACGACGACTGCTTCGGCGCCGGGCGCATCCGGGAGGACGGGCGCAAGGTCCACCCGAGCTACCTGATGCAGGTCAAGACGTTGGCGGAGAGCAAGGGGCCGCTCGACGTGCTCAAGCTGGCGGCGACGACCCCGGCGGACACGGCGTTCCGGCCGATGAGCGAGGGCGGGTGCAGCCTGGTGAAAAGCTGATGGCCGCGGACGGCCCGGCGGACCTGCTTTACGAGGTCCAAGACGGCATCGCCCGCGTCACCTTCAACCGCCCGCAGGCGCGCAACGCCATGCTGTTCAGCATGTACGAGCGCCTGGCCGAAATCTGCGCGGAGATCGAGGCGGACCGGAGCATCCGCGCGCTGATCCTGACCGGCACCGGGGACAAGGCGTTCGCGGCCGGCACCGACATCTCGCAGTTCCGCGCCTTCAAGACGCCGGAAGACGCGCTGGCGTACGAGGCGCGGATCGACCGCGTGCTGGGCGCATTGGAGCGGGTGCGGGTGCCGACCATCGCGGCCATCGCCGGCGCCTGCACCGGGGGCGGCGCGGGCATGGCGGCGTGCTGCGACCTGCGGATCGCCGCCGGCAATGTGCGCTTCGGCTTCCCCATCGCGCGCACGCTGGGCAACTGCCTCAGCGCCGCCAACTACGCCCGCCTGGCCGCCCTGATCGGCCCGGCCCGGGTGAAGGAGATGATGTTCACCGCCCGGCTGATCGAGGCGGAGGAAGCCCGGGCCGTCGGCCTCGTGAGCGAGATCCTGCCGGACGCGGCGGCGCTCGCCGTGCGTGCGGACGAACTCGCCCGGCTGGTCGCCGCCAACGCGCCGCTGACCCTGCAGGCCACCAAGGAGTCGCTGCGCCGCATCAAGGACCGCTCGGCGGCGCCGGGCGACGCGGACCACGACCTGCTGCTGATGTGCTACATGAGCGCCGATTTCCGCGAGGGGATGGAGGCGTTCCTGAGCAAGCGGGCGCCGGTTTGGCGGGGGGAGTGAGGCTGGGAGGCTTCGGCGTCCGTCAACCGAGCGCCGCGCTCCAATACCGCAGGCTTGCGCGGTTGACCGGGCCACCCGCCGCCGTGTTCCAGGCCACGATCTCGGCGTGAAAGGCGGCTGCCTCGGCTTGGCCGAGCAGGTCCCGCGTCGCGGCGATGATCCGGGTAATGCGCAGGTGGTTGTGGTCGTGCCCGGTCAGCCACCCGTCCGCGTCGGCATAGAAGCGCGCCATGCGCTCCAGCCCGGCGCGAAGCCCGGCCTGGGCGTGCGGGTCGCCACGGATCGCCGCCGCCGCCGCCTCGCCCAGCACCGGCGCACCCGGCACGGCGCGGCTGGCCTCCGGCAAGGGGAACAGCCATTGGATGAAGTCGTGCACCGCCTCGATCTGCGCGTCGTCGAACGCGAGCACGTCGGCCAAACGGCGTCCGCGCCCGTCGCACCCGGTTCCGCGCAGGAAGGCGTGGATGGGACCGTGCGCCTCAGCCATGGAGACCGTCAGCGCCCCGGCGCCGGGTCGGGCGGCAGCAACCCGTCCAGCAGCGCCTTGTGGAACCGGTCGGGCGCCTGGATCTGCGGCGCGTGGCCCAGGTCGGCGAATTCGACCAGCCGGGCCTGCGGGATCGCCGCGGCGGCGGCCCGGCCGAGCTTCGGATAATCGCCCAGCGTGGCCTGCACGGACGGGGGCGCCAGGTCCTTGCCGATGGCCGTCGTGTCCTTGTCGCCGATCATCAGCAGGACCGGCATCGAAAGCTGGCCCAGCTCGTAGACCACCGGCTGGGTGAAGATCATGTCGTAAAGCAGGGCCGAGTCCCAGGCGACCCGGTCCCGCCCGGCGCCGCGCGTCATTCCGGCCAGCATCTGCACCCAACGCTCATACTCCGGCTGCCAGGTGCCGGCGTAGTAGGTCGCGCGCTCGTAGTCCCTGATCCGACCGGCCGTGGCAGCCTGCTCGCGCCGATACCAGGCGTCAACGCTCTGCCAGGGCACGCCCTTGGCTTTCCAATCCTCCAGCCCGATCGGGTCCACCAGCACAAGCTGCTCGACCTCGCCGGGATACATCAGCGCGTAGCGGATGCCGAGCATGCCCCCCGTGGAATGGCCGATCACCGTCGCGCGTGGGATGCCGAGTCCGGCCAGCAGGGCATGGGTATCCGCGGCGAGCTGCTGGAAGCTGAACTGGTAATGCTCCGGCTTGGTCGATTTGCAGAAGCCGATCTGATCGGGCGCGATCACCCGGTAGCCGGCCTGGCGCAACGCCGCGACCGTCTGCTCCCAGGTGGCGGCGCAGAAGTTCTTGCCATGCAGCAGCACGACGGCATGGCCGTTGGGCCGGTCAGGCCGCACGTCCATGTAGGCCATCGCGAGCGGCTGGCCCTGCGCGGTGAACTGCCGATGCTGGACCGGGAACGGGTAGGAAAATGCCTCCAGTTCGGCGCCATAGGCCGGCTCCTCGGACGCTGGCTCCGCATGGGACGGCGCGGCCAGCGCCAGGACGGCCCCCAACGCAAGGAGCGCCGGGCCAGCACGGCCCCTGCCGTCAAACATCCAGGATCGCGACGGCACGGGTCCAGCCGGCGGAGCCGCGGTGCAGCTTGACCGGGAAGGCGGAAATCAAGAACCCGTCCGGCGGCAGCGCCTCCAGGTTGTGCATCTTCTCGATCTGGCAATAGGCGCGGTCCCGCCCGACGCGGTGCCCTTCCCAGATCAGCCCGGCGTCGCCGGTTTCCTGCACCCGGCGGCGGGTGTGGCTGAACGGCGCGTCCCAGCTCCAGGCGTCGGTGCCGACCACGCGGACGCCGCGCTCGGTCAGCCACAGCGTGGCGGCACGCCCCATGCCGCAGCCGGTGTCCACATAGTCGGCCTCGCCGTAGCGCGCGCCGGCGCGGGTGTTGGCGACGACGATCTCCAACGGCCGCAGCGTATGGCCGATGCGGGCGAGTTCCGCCTCGATGTCCGCGGGCTGCACCACATGGCCGTCTGGAAAATGCCGGAAATCCAGCTTGACGCCGGGCTGGTACAGCCAGTCGAGCGGGACCTCGTCGATCCGCATGGACGGCAGGCCGCCGGGCGTCACCGCCTCGTCCATGCGGGAGAAGTAGTGGTAGGGCGCGTCCACATGGGTGCCGTTGTGGCTGCTGATGGCGCAGCGCTCGATGGCGGCGTACTGGCCTTCGGGCAGTTGGTCCACGCGGACGCCGAAGTACGCGGCGATGCCGGGGGCGGACTGGTGGTGGTCGATGTACTCGATCTTCGGGATCATGTCCGGCGGGTCGCTGGCGATGTCGCCGCGCAGCGGGACGGACAGGTCGATGAGCCGGTGAGCCATGGTGGTGCCTCGCATCATTGCAGCAGGCGCGGACAGCAGCGTGCAGAGATCTCAGGGTCCGTGCGACTGCCCGGGCTGTTTCACGCCGAACACGTAGAAGTCGTGCACCATACGGCCGTCGGGGCGCAACTCCGCAGGATGCTCGCCCAAGGCGTGGCCGCCGGCAAGGCCGGCAGCGCCGCCTACCGGCCCGGCGTCGCGCCCGGCAGGCTCAGCAGCGGCACCGTCCCGCCGCCCAGCATGGTCGCCGGCAGCTTGCCGTCCCAGCGCCGGGTCGTCTCGTAATCGACGACGCGCGGGTTGGCTGCCACCGCCGCGCCAACCTGCTGCACGGCGGAGGCCTGCGCCTGGCCGAGCAAGGCGGTCGCCTGCGCCTCTCCTTCGGCGCGCAGCACGGCCGCTTCCTTTTCGGCGCGGGCGCGGACCACCGCGGCGCGCGCCTCGCCTTCGGAACGTGTGGTGACGGCCACGGCCTGCGCCTCCGCCTGCACCTTGGCCTGCTCGCCCTCGTAGCGGATTCTGGCGACGGTGTTCTCCGCTTGCAGGGCGTCGTTTTTGGCGCGCACCGCCGCCTCGACCGATTGGGTGAAGGCGGCGCTGTACTCGATGCGGCTGAGCTGCAAATCCACGACCTCGATGCCGAAGCTTTGCTCCATGGCTTCCTGGACCGAACGCCGGATTTCGTTGGCGATGCTCTCGCGCTCGGCGGAGATGCTGACCGTGTTGCGCCGGGCGAACACCCGGAGCGCGCGGTCGGCGACGATGGGGCGGAGATTGCCGTCTATGTCCACGTTGCCTGACCGCCCGACGCTGTAGAGCAGCCGAAACACCGCGGACGGCGGCACGCGGTAGCTGATGCCGATGCCGATCCGCACCGACTGGTTGTCGATGGTATAGACGCCGAGGTCCGGAGCCTGGAACGTCGTCAGGCTGACTTGCAGGGTATCGACGGACTCCACGAACGGCGTTTTGTAATGCAGGCCCGGCCCGATAGGCGCCGTGCTCGTCACCACGCCGAACCGCCGCACTCCGGCCATCTCCGTCGGCTGCACGACGAAGAAGCTGCCGTTGATCACGGCCAGCACCACGACTCCAACAATCGCCAGCAGCACCCAGCGGCCCACGCGGCGGGGTGCGCCCAGCCGTGAAGCCGTGGCCAATCGCCTCAGATCGCTCATGCTTGCACCTCAAGCTCCCCGTGAGGTCGGTCCGGGACAGAAACGAGGAGCGCCGTTCTCTAATCCGCGGGGGCCGGCTTCGTCAAAGCCGTCGCGCGCAGCGCCACGTTGGCGACAGCGGCCACCAGGACGTTCGCCAGCACCGCCAGCAATCCGACATAGACGGTGTAGCTCGCGCCCCCGATCACGACGGTGTGCAGCGGCTTCAGCCCGTCCATGTAGGCGATGGCGCTCCCGCCGAAGAACCCGACGGCCCAGCCCAGCAGCAGCGCCGGGGCGCGGAACCAGTTGAAGAACAGCCCGAACACGACGGACGGGAAGGTCTGCAAGATCCACAAGCCCCCGAGCAACTGCAGGTCGAGCGCGTACTGCACCGGCGCGAACAGGATGAACAGCAGCGCGCCGCCCTTGACCGCCAGGCTGGTGATCTTGGCGACCTGCGCCTGCCCGGCATGGGTGACGCCCGGGTTGACGTAGGCCTTCCACACGTTGCGGGTGAACAGGTTGGCGGCGCCGATGGACATGACCGCGGCCGGCACCAGCGCGCCGATGGCGATGGCGGCAAAGGCGAAGCCTGCGAACCACCCGGGGAACAAGGTGCGGAACAGCGCCGGCACCGTGTCGTTCGGCGTCGCGGGCTTCACCCCAGCCGCGTGCGCCATGTAGCCGAGCAGCGCGATCAGGCCGAGCAGCAGGGTGTAGGCCGGCAGCAGGATCGCGTTCTTGCGGATGGTATTGGCCGACTTGGAGGCGAAGATGCCGGTGAGCGTATGCGGATACATGAACGCCGCCAGCGCCGACCCGAGCGCCAGCGTCGCATAGGGCCAGTATTGCGACGCCTTGAGCACCAATCCCGACGGCGGCGTGGGCGGCTTCTGCGCGAACGCTTGGCCCGCCGCCTCGAACACCGCGCCGTAGCCGCCGAGCTTGTAGGGGATGAACGCCACCGCCACGAGCACGACGATGTAGATCATGATGTCCTTGACGAAGGCGATCAGCGCCGGGGCGCGCAGCCCGGCCGAGTAGGTGTAGAGCGCCAGGATCGCGAACGCCGCGATCAGCGGCAGCTCCCCGGTGAGGCCCAGCGCCTTGATGACCACTTCCATGCCGACAAGCTGCAGCGCGATGTACGGCATGGTCGCCAGCAGCCCGGTGAGCGCCACCGCAAGCTCCAGCCCGCGGGAGCCGTAGCGGCCATAGACGACATCGGCGGCGGTGACGTGGCCGTGCCGCTGCGCGACGGTCCAGAGCCGCGGCATGATGGCGAACACGATGGGATACACGACGATGGTGTAGGGCAGCGCGAAGAAGCCCTGCGCGCCGATGGCGAACACCTGGGCGGGCACCGCGATCACGGTGTAGGCCGTGTAGAAGTCGCCGCCCACCAGGAACCAGGTGATCCAGGTGCCGAAGTTGCGCCCGCCCAGGCCCCACTCGTCAAGGTGGGCGTGGTCGGCCGTGCCCTTCTGCCAGCGCGAGGCGGCGAACCCCATCACGGTGACAAGGGCGAAGAAGCCGATACAGACGGACAGCGCCGTCCAGTCGATCTCGGCGGCGACGCTCATGGCTCGTTCCCATGGCCGGCGCTGCGGTACACGATCCAGGTCAGGACCGCGGTCACGGGCACCCAGGCGAGCTGGTACCAATAGAAGAACGGAAACCCGAACAGCGAGGGCGATGCGGCGTTGTAGAACGGCACCCACAGCAACCCGACAAAGGGAAGCAACAGCAAGACCCACATCGCGACGTCTCCGTTATAGAAGGCAGGTGCTGCCACATACCCCGTTTGGGCCTCGTTATGTCGGGGCGGGGTTCGTGTTGCAAGGCGGGAGAGTCGCCCCCGCCATCACTCTGACGAGCCGGACAGCCGTCCGTGCGCGGCGAGTAGGGCGGCAGCCACGGCCTGCAGCGCCGCAAGCTGCCGCCGGGCCAGCGCCTGATGGTCCGGCCCGGCGGCGTCGCCGATCTGCTCCTGCAGCTCCGCCGCGTCCCGGGTGAAGCCGTCCCACAGGCTCTCGATCCGCGCCTGCGCCACCACACCCGCCATATCCGGCTCGGACGCCCACCCGGCCACGATGGCGCCGACCTCCTGCGCGATGCGGGCTGCCGGCGCCCCGGCGGCGGCCAGCCGGCTCAGGGACGCCTGGGCGTCGTTCAACGGTGCGGCGTCGTCCTCGGCCATGCCGATGCCTCCTGGAATGCCGCGGCCGATGGCGGCCGCCTCGCCCCCTGCCGCGCCGGCGTCACGAGGAGCGGCGCGTCCCGAACTCCGGACCCGGCGGCGCATCCGCCGTGCGGGCCGTGCCCATGATCCTGGCGCGGTTGCGCTCGATCATGCGGTAGCAGGTGCACGCCTTCCCTTCCAGCCCGGCACGGTCCAGGACCGTGATGCGTCCGCGCGACTGGCGGATCAAGCCCTGGGCTTGCAGCGCGTTCGCCACGACGGAGATGCCGGCCCGGCGCACCCCCAGCATGGTGGACAGGAACTCCTGGGTCATCGGCAGGTCGTCGCCGTCGATGCGGTCCCGGCTCATCAGCAGCCAGCGCGCCAGCCGCCCCGGCAGCTCATGCCGGGCATTGCACGCCGCAATCTGCGAGTTCTGCATCAGCATGACCTGGATATAGCGCAAGCAGCGGTCGCGCAGCGTCGGCAGCACCCCGGCCATCTCGCGAAGCACCGCGGCACGGAGGCGGTAGGCCCGGCCCGGCACCTGGACGAAGGCGCGATGCACGCTGACCGGCTCGGGGCTGAGCAGCACCGGCAGGCCCACGAAGCCGTCCCGTCCCGTCGTGCCGACTTCGACCAGGCCATGGTCCCGGGTGTCCGCGGTCAGGAACGCCAGGCCGGATTCAAGGAAGAACACCTCGTCGATCGGGGTCTCCGCCTCGTGCAGCACCTGCGACACGACGAGCGTCACCGGCGCCAAATGCGGACGCAGCCGCTGAAGCTCGTCGGCTGGCAGGGCATGCAACAGCTCATTGCGAAAACTGATGTTTTCGGCCGCGGGCACGACGGGCATCGCTGGTTCCAGGAAGAACGGTTGAAGAGAAGCTCAGACAGAGCTACTTCTAGGCACTTCTTGACAGCTATATGCAACGTTTCTCGCCTTTAGGGCGTTCGAAAACGTACCCAAAGACAAATTATGGGACCAAATTGCCTAATTTCGCAACAAATCGGCATAGCTGGGCATAACAGCCGCATGCTGCCGTTTCCAGGCCTGGACGGTCGCAGACCATGATCCGTCCACGGCTATGCCGCACCAGGCCAGCCGCTTGCAGCGCGCCCATGGCGATGGTGACGCCGGGCCGGCGGACCGCCAGCATGGCCGCCAGCAGGTCCTGCGTCAGCGGCAGCTCGTCGCCGTCCGTGCGGTCGTGCACCATCAACAGCCAGCGCGCCAGGCGTTCCGGCAGCGTATGGCGGCTGTTGCAGGCGGCGATCTGCGCGACCTGGGCGAGGAGCGTTTCCAAGGCTTGCCGCATCGCCCGGCGAAGCGCCGGCGCCTGCTCCAGGCTGGCGTGCAGGACATCGGCGCGGATGCAGTAGGCCGTCCCGGGCACCTGCACCACGGCCTGCAAGGAGGAGGCCGGGTCAGCCGCCAGCAGCACCGGCGACCCGACGACGCTTTCCCGCCCGATCAGGCCAACCTCGACCCGCCCTTCGGCGCCTGCAGCCTCCGCCACCAACGAAACATAGCCCTGCTCGACAAAATACGCCTGCTCGACCCGGCCGCCAGCCCGATGCAGGATGTCGCCCTGGGTCAGCCGGATACGGGCCAGATGCGGGCGGAGCCGCCGAAGCTCCTCGGCGGGCAGCACCTGCAGGAGCCGGTTGCGGAACATCGGCCGGATCGGCGGGGGGATGTCCAAGGCGCTCCCCGATTTGGATGCGCCCATGCGCCCGCTTGCTGCTCCCTGAACCACCCCGCCGCCGCATTCCCCGCAATGATGGAGCCGTTCATGCGGACAGCCGTTGGCAAGATGCCGCTCGATGGCCGCGACTTGTTTGATCCGACCGAGCCTAAATTACAATCACGGAACGTTTTGCACAACGTTCATTTCGTAGACTGGCGAAACTCCTTCGAACGGAGATCGACTGCCTTGATCGACCAGCCTCCGAAACCAGCCGACGCCAGCCAGGGACTGCGCGGGGCTGCTGCAGCCGACAGCGTCTCAGGGCTTCAACGCGCCCACGGCATCGACGTAGACGGCATAGACCGAGGTGCTGGCCGCCATGAACAGCCGGTTCTTCTTGCGGCCCCCGAAGCACAGGTTGGCGCAGGTCTCCGGCAGGTGGATCTTGCCGATCAGCTCGCCGGTGGGGGCAAAGCAGCGCACCCCGTCCTCTTTCGGGTCGGCCCAGCCCATGCTGCACCAGATGTTGCCCTCCGTGTCGGCGCGCATGCCGTCGGTGAAGCCCGGCGCGAAGTTCTCGGCGAACACCTTGCCCCCGGACAGCTTGTCGCCGTTCACGGCGAAGGAGCAGATGTTGGCCGGGCCGCCATGGGTGATGCCGCTGTCGATGACGTACAGCGTCTTCTCGTCCGGCGAGAAGCAGATGCCGTTCGGCCGGGTGAAGTCGTCCGCGACCACGCTGGCCGCGCCGGATTGCGGGTCAAGACGGTACACGTTCCTCGGCAGCTCGGCCGTGTCCTTGTGGCCCTCGTAGTTGCCGTCGATGCCGTAGCCCGGGTCGGTGAACCAAACGGCGCCGTCCGACGCCACCACGAGGTCGTTCGGCGCGTTCAGCGGCTTGCCCTGGTACTTGTCCATCAGCACGGCGATGGTGCCGTCGTGCTCGGTCCGGGTGACCCGGCGCGCATCATGCTCGCAGGTCAGCAGCCGGCCTTCCCGGTCGATCGTGTTGCCGTTGGAGTAGTTGGACGGGTTGCGGAACACGCTGACGTGCCCGTCCGCCTCCGACCATTGCATCATGCGGTTGTTGGGGATGTCGCTCCAGACCAGCCGTCCGCTCGCGGGGAAGAACACCGGCCCTTCCGCCCAGCGGAACCCGGTGGCGATCCGCTCGATGGCGGCGTTGCCGACCTTGCCATGGAACCGCTTGTCGAGCACTTCGACCCGCGGGTCCGGGTAGCGCGTGCCCGGCAAGTCGCCGAGCAGCAGGCGGTCGGCATGGGCCGCCCGGGTGGCGGCGATGGCCGCAGCCGCCGTTGCGGCGGCCAAAACTTGGCGTCTTTGCATGGTGCTCTCCCCTTCCTGCCCCGTCTTGCCGCGGCGCCAGGCCCATGCAGGTTAACCAGCCCGGGGGCGCAGGTCCATGCATTCCGCCTTGAACCGGAGACGTGCATGACGCACAAGCGTATCGCTTGCAGCGTGGTCGTCCGCCCGCCGGGCGCCGCCATGCCGCATTCTCAGTGCCCTGGCAGGGTGGCGTAGGGAGGGTTACGGCTTGAGCAACGACACCGCCGGCGATCCCGCTCCGAAGCCGCGATCATTCGCCGATGCCGCCGCGCTGCTGCCGTTCGTGGTGCCCGTCCCCACCGTCAGGCCGGCAGAGGCGCCCCTGTGGGCGTCGCCCGCCGGGTCGCCCGCCGAGTCGCCGGGTCCAGACACGGCTGGTTTGGCCACGGCTGGCCCGGGCGCCCTGCCGAAGGTCGCGAAGGTCCGGCCGGGCATCTTTGCCGCGGCATTTCCGCCCGGCGCAGATCTGCTGCTCCCCGCCAGGCTCCCCGGCGTGCTCGCCGGAACGGTGGCGGCCGTGCGCCGGAGACCCTGGGTCCTTGCAGTGCCCTTGGCGGCGGCTGGCGGCTTCGCGGCATGGTACGGCGTCGGACACGCGCCTGTCCTGGCCGGCGGCTCCCCACCCGTCCAGGCGTCCGCCGTCGGCAGGCCGCAGCCCGCGCCATCCCCGCCGCCCATCGCCACGGCAGGACGGCCGGCCGCAGAGATCAACCCGGCCCAGCCCGCGGCCCTGCCACCCGACAACACGGCCGCAGGCTCGCCGCCACCGGCGGCGGCGCCCGATGCAGCCCCCATCGTGCCCTACAGCTTGATCGTGCTGCATCCCCGGCCGGCGTCGGCGACGGGCGATGCGGCCAACGGCCGGATCACCGCGCTGCTGCAGCCTCTCGCCGCGCGGCTCGACATGCAGAAGCAGGCGGGGACCAAAGGCCGGCTGACGGTGCGCTACTTCCACGACGAGGATGCGCAGGCGGCCAAGGCGCTGGCCGACACGGTCCGCACGCCCGGCGCCCGCGTGCATGTCCGGGGTCCGGTCCGCACCCGCGCGTCCTGGCCGCGGAACGCCTTCGAGGTCTGGCTGCGGGGGCCGTAGGCGTTCGCCCCGTGTTGATCGGCACGCCGGCTTGGCTTAGAGGCGGTTTTCACAATTCACGGGCCAGGCGTCCTGCAACCAGGAGTATGCACGCTGTCTGGAGCAGGGCCTGAACGATGAAGCCGAGCCGGTCGTAGCGCAGGGCAAGGCGCTTGTTTTCC
>JAABUQ010008312.1_pt1 | contig 14613 bp, 18 predicted proteins | sample 5560001 | NCBI WGS metagenome assembly JAABUQ01 (sample SAMN10711888, study PRJNA513371) | rock metagenome | isolation source: Antarctica rocks | place: Antarctica: Victoria Land, Finger Mt nord | collected 2015-12-18 | reverse complement strand
TGCGAAGCGACACGGCTGAGCACATCGCGGAACCAGGCGAACGGATCGACTTTATTCAGATCGCAGGAGGAGACGAAGCTGCGCAGAATCGCCATGGTCTTTCCGCCACGATCACTGCCAAGAAACGCCCAGTTATTCCGTCCGACGGCGATGCCGCGCAGAGATCGTTCGGTGCGGTTGTTGTCGATCGTGTCCTTTCGGCAAGCGTGCGTGACTCCGGGTAGGGCTTACTGGTAGCGTCGACATGCGGGCGAGGAGCGGTAATCATGGCGCAGGAAGCGGCGGACGGGACGAGCGATCTGGAACAGTTGAAGCGGCGCTTCGAAGAGTTCCGGAGTATGCAAACATCGCGAGGAAGATTGCCGGATGTTTGTAAGCATCAGGTGAACACCACTAGCGCAGAGGTCTGAAGGCGCGGATAGTGGGGACATGAACCGAAAGGCATCCGGTCGGCGTGAGCAGTGGCAGCAGTTGATTGCAGAACAAGAGAAGAGCGGAAAAACAGTCCGGGCCTTTTGCCGAGAACGGGATTTGGGCGAGTATTCGTTCTACACGTGGCGGCAGCGGCTGCGCAAGGAACAGCCAGTCACGTTCGCACTGGTCGAGACCGGACGAAGCGCGGAACCAGCAAGCCTCGAGTTGATCCTCCGGAGCGGAGATCGGCTTCGTCTTCCGAGTGAGGCCGCAACGCTGCGCATGGTGCTGGCGGTCATTCGAGAGCCGGCATGATTTATTTGCCGGCGAGCGTGCGCGTCTATTTATGCACGGCTCCGTGCGATATGCGCCGCAGCTTCGACGGACTCCACGCGCTGGTCACGAGCGTGATGCAGATGGATGCTTTCGCCGGCCATCTGTACGTCTTTTCCAATCGCCGGCGCGACCGCGTGAAGATTCTAAGTTGGGATCGCGATGGCTTCGTGGTATGGGCCAAGCGATTAGAGGAAGGGACCTACGCGATGCCGTTTTCTGAGCGTGGCGAGGCGCGGCAAGAGATCACGGCGCAAGAGCTCGGAGCCTTGTTGAGTGGCACCGATCTGAGCCAGGCTAAGCGCCGGAAGCGGTATCGGCGCAATTCATTGGAAGCCGCATAAAATATTGGCTGCTAATGCATTTTTCGTTTGTTCTGAAACGCACTTCCTTTTACAATCTCAGTAGTGCCAGTCGATCCCGGCAGCCTGCCTCAAGATCCTGCGATTCTGAAGCAGATGTTAGTGGACCTGACGGCTCAACTCGATAAGACACAGCGTTTGTTGCAGCAGTTGTTGGCGGCCAAGAGCGGCTCTCGGAGCGAGCAGTTGAGCGTCGATCAACTGAGGCTTTTTGCCCAGGAACTCGGCAGGGATTTGCCGCCAAGCCCGGGAGCCGGCAAGCAGGAAGATTCTAACAACGCTCCGCCTGCGGGTGGGGCTACTGGCAATCCCGATGAAGGGAAGCGCCGTGGACGACAACAGCTACCGTCGCATCTGAAGCGGCAGCGCGTGGTGCACGACCTGAACGACAAAGAGAAGCACTGCGCGGCGTGCGATCAGGATCTGCGACATATTGGCGAGGAAGTAAGCGAGCGCTATGAATATGTGCCCGCTCAGATGATGGTAGTCGAAGATGCTTGCCAGAAGTACGCTTGTGCGTGCACGGTGAAAACGGCCAGCAAGCCGTCACAGCCCATCGAGAAAAGCACGGCAGGCGCCAGTCTGTTGGCGCACGTGATTGTGAGCAAGGTGGCCGATCATCTTCCGATACACCGGCAGGCAAAGATGCTGCGGCGTTGCGGGGTGGAAATCGGCGATCAAACGATGGGCGGTTGGATGAGGCAATGCGCCGACCTTCTCGATCCGCTGTATGAGCGACTGAAGCAGTTCGTGCTGAGTTCGAAGGTGGTGGGCACCGATGATATGCCGGTGAAGGTTCTGGACCGCCGACTGGCCGAAGCGCGCAGAGGACGGATGTGGCCTTATGTAGGAGATCGCGATCATCCAGCGGTTGTGTACGACTACACGCCGACTCGCGAGCGGGCCGGACCGGAACAGTTCCTGCGAAATTACCGCGGCTACTTACAGGCCGATGCCTATGTGGCATACGACAGCTTCTTCACCGATCCGAGGCGGGGAATGGTCGAGGTGGGCTGCATGGCGCACGCCAGACGCCACGTCTACCAGGCTCGCGATACGGATCCGGCGCGCATGGGCGCGGTTCTGGCTTATATCGCGCAACTGTATGCCGTGGAGAAACGCGCCCGGCGATGCGGTATCGCGGGCGGGCCGTTACGCTTATTGCGGGAGCAAGCATCACGGCCGGTACTGGAACAGTTGCATGCGTATCTTCTGCAGATTCGGGAAGATTTGCTGCCCAAAAGCGAGGCCGGCCAAGCTGTCACCTATCTGCTTAAGAACTGGATCGCCCTCACGCGCTATCTCGAAGATGGCGATCTATGTATCGACAATAACCATACCGAACGTTCACTACGCGGTATCGCGGTTGGCCGCAACAACTGGGTCTTTTTCGGAAGCGACCGCGGCGGCAAAACAATGGCCGTGCTAAGGAGCTTCATAGCGTCTTGCGAACTCATCAAGGTTGACCCGTTCGAGTGGTTTCATGATGTTCTTTCCCGCGTTGCGTCCCACTCCATCCAAAAGCTCGACGAACTCCTACCTCATCGCTGGGCAGCCGCCGCTCGCCCTTAAGTTACCCGCTATCGGGACTATCGCAGTCGGGAGTGATTCCGATTTCTGGCGTTCACCTGATGCTTACGGATGTTTTGTGGAAGGAAGCGGTGGAAGTTGCCAGGCACTACGGTCTGAATCCGACGGCACAGGCATTGCGGCTGGATTACAACGGGTTGAAGAAGCGTATGACCACGACTCCCGATCGCGTTAAGCGAAAGAAGGAAGAACGTCCGGCGGCATCGTTCGTCGAGCTGATCGGGGCCGCCCCAGTCGGAACAACCGATTGCCATTTAGAGGTGGAGTCAGACAGAGGGGCAAAGCTTCGCATAGAACTGAAAGCCATCGCAACGAGCGAGCTGGCAGGCATAATTCGGGCATTCATCGGACAGTAAACAGAGTGCTTCAGATCACTCCGCAGATGCGGATACTAGTCGCCCTGGAGTCAGTCGATGGACGCAAGGGCATCGACTCGCTCGTGCAACTGTGTCGGGAGAAGCTAGCCGCCGATCCGTTCTCCGGATGCGTGTTTGTTTTCCGAAGTCGAAGCGCGACCTCAATACGCGTCCTGGCGTACGACGGTCAGGGGTTTTGGCTTGCCCAGAAGCGGCTCTCCAAAGGGCGCTTCGGCTGGTGGCCGAATGCTTCAGGTCCAGCTTGTACGATTGAGTCCTATCAGGCGCAGTTACTGATGGCGGCGGGGAATCCGAACACTCAAGGCGCGCCCATGTGGCGCCGTGTGAGCTGATCTGAGACAAAAAGTAGTCTTCAAGGGGCTTGCGTTCTAATCCGATTTCTGTCACACTGCTGCTGTGCCAGAGCAGCAATGGCGGTACCGGGGACGCAACATCAGCGGTACGGAGATTGCCTTCCTACGGCAACTCATAGGCGAGAATCCTGAACTCAGCCGTTATGCCCTGTCAAGGAAAGTCTGTGAAGCGTGGCAATGGAAGCAGGCCAATGGCGCCTTGCGCGACATGGTGTGCCGGGGACTGTTACTGCTGCTGCATCGGGCTGGAGAGATTCAACTGCCACCGGCCCGATGCGGTTCACATAACCGGGCAGAAGGCCGTGAGCGTCCAGAACCGGTTGTTCCCGACAACCGGCCTGTGCGCGGTCTGTTAAGAGATCTCGGCACGCTGGAGTTGCGGCAAGTGCGGAGAACACCGCAAGAGCCTCTATTCAACAGCCTGTTGGAGCAGTATCACTATCTCGGCTATCAGCAGCCGGTCGGTGAACACTTGAAGTATCTGGTATGCGTGAAAGGGCAGGCGATCGCGTGCTTGGCGTGGTGTTCAGCGCCCCGGCACTTAGCCAACCGGGATCGCTTCATCGGTTGGAGCGCGGAGGCGCGCCAGCGCAATCTGCGGCTGCTGGCCTATAACACGCGCTTTCTCATTCTGCCTTGGGTCGAAGTGCCGCACTTGGCTTCGCACATTCTGGGCCGCATGGCGAAGATCGTTCCGCGTGACTGGCAGCAGCTATATGCCCATTCTGTGTATTGGCTGGAAACATTTATCGACCCGGCACGCTTCAAGGGCACCTGCTATCGCGCAGCAAACTGGCAGTGTCTCGGACCCACTACAGGTCGCGGGCACAATGCGCGCACCAAGAAACGCACGCAGCCGGTCAAAGAGTTGTTCGGCCTGCCGTTGACGCCGCGCTTTCGCGACTTACTAAGTCAGTTATGAAGAGTAGGACATCCCGCCGGCGGATCGAAGTAAATCTGGACGAACTGGACCGGATTATCGATCACGGCATGGATGCGCCCTTGAGCAAAACCGACGGCCAGAAGATCAAAGCTGCGCTGCACGCCATGGCGGAGAGGCTGACAGTAAAGAGGAGCACGGAGAAGACCGCAGCCGTTCTGCCGAAGCCAACGGTTCCGGCGCCGGCGAAGGAGCAAGCCGCGGATGAGTCTGCCCCGGCTGGCCACGGACGGAACGGCGCCGCTGCATTCGCCGGCGCTGACAGAGTTTCTATTCCGCATGCCACGCTTCTGCCGGGCGATACTTGCCCGGAATGCCGCGAAGGAAAAGTGTACCGCCAAAAGGAGCCGGCGACACTGGTACGCATAGTGGGGCAACCGCCGCTGAAGACGACGGTGTTCGAGATGGAGCGACTGCGCTGCAATGCCTGCGGAGAGATCTTCACCGCCGAGCAACCAGAGACCGCGGGGCCCGACAAGTACGATGCCACAGCGGTAGCGATGATCGCGTTGTTGAAGTATGGCACGGGCCTGCCATTCAAGCGGCTGGAAAAGCTGGAAAACCAACTGGCGATGCCATTGCCGGCGGCAACGCAATGGGAGCTGGTAGAGGCCGCTGCTGAATTACTCAGGCCCGTGCTAGAAGAGTTGATCCGGCAAGCGGCGCAGGGTAGTGTGATCCACAACGACGACACGAGCATGCGGATTCTGCGGTTGGCGCGCGAGCCGGGCGACAAGCGCACGGGCACATTCACCAGCGGCATCGTATCGATCGTTGACGCGTGGAGAATCGCGCTGTTCTTCACCGGACGAAAGCATGCAGGTGAGAACATCGCCGAGGTGCTAAAGCGGCGCGACCGCGGACTCCCAGCGGCGATCCAGATGTGCGATGCCTTGTCACGAAACACACCGAAGCTGGAAGGGACCAAAACCCTGCTTGCCTATTGCCTCGCTCACGGCAGAAGGCAGTTTGTAGAAGTGGCGGAGAACTTCCCTCGTGAATGCAGACATGTGCTGGAGGCACTCGGCGGCGTTTATCACAACGACGCGCTGGCGCGGGAACGGCAACTCTCTCCTGAAGACCGGCAGCGTTTCCATCAGCAGCACAGTGGGCCGGTGATGAAAACGCTGCACGAGTGGATGAAGGCACAGTTCGCAGAGCGCAGGACGGAGCCGAACTCCGGGTTGGGCAAAGCAATCGCTTATCTGCTGAATCACTGGACGAAGCTAACGCTTTTCCTTTCGCAGCCAGGTGCGCCGATCGACAACAACATCGTCGAGCGCGCCCTCAAGAAAGCGATTCTGAATCGCAGGAATGCCCTGTTCTATAAGACGCTGAACGGAGCGCGCACGGGCGATCTCTTCATGAGCCTGATCTACACATGCGAGTTGAATGGTGTCAGTTACCACTTTATCTGCGAATAGAGCGACATGTGACCACTTTACGTGCGAATGGGGCTACCACGGTATTTTGCGAATGAGGGGTAGGGAGTTGGTTATGATCGGTCAGTGGGCGACGCCGTTTACGCGATCGACTCCTTTCCTGACGATGATTTTCTTTGGCGAATCGATTGGATCGGCGGCGTTGGCTACAATGCGGACGCTCCGAGCGACCCCCTAATCGATGTCTGTCTGGCGCAGCTTCCCGCTGGTGAGGCGAATCCGCTCAGCGTGAGCTCGCGTTCCTCTCAAATCAGAAGAACGGCCAAAATTGGTGTTGGTTTGCTACCCTATGTCGCAATTACTTCGGTTTGGCAGCAGGGCCGACCGGTGCTGACGGATCTCTCTGCTTGCCGGCAGCGACTGCGCATCGATACATCATCGTGTCGAATGGTCGCATTGGGAGACTTGGTTAACAGCGTCAATGCCATTCCCAGAAGCAGCTACCTTTTCGCTGCGTCCTGGCCACATGTCCGGCGAACTCTCCTGGTGACTATCGAGCAGGGCGGTGATCCTTATGCGGTGATGGTTCCGACAGCGGAACTCATCCGGTTTTACTACGCGCCCTCGACGCGGCTGGCTCAAGCGGTCTTTTGGGGGGAATACAAAGATACGTTCGACGCAGAGCGAAGCGGCGTCTTCGAAGACCGCTCGGTAAGAGTCCACCTACGGCGTTGGATTGAAGATCAGGATGCTTGGACGTTGGCGCGCTATATTTGCTCCCCTGTGATGCAGCGAGAAGCCCGTCGACTTTACAAGAGCGTTCAGCTCTATCAGATCAATTCCACCAGTGGAATCTCGAAGCCGAATGAGGCTCTCGAGTGTGGGTTTCCGTTCGAAGGGCCGACAACGCTTCAGGGCATATTTCTGCCTTTACCGGGACCTACGCCGGATAGCCCGCGTTGGCTGATACTGCGTCTTGAGCGCTGTTCAGCGCCGTTTCCTTTCGACCGGGTGATCGTAGATCGGGACAACAACAGCACGCCTAGCGAAAACACAAAAGACGAGAACCTGATGCCGGCCTGGGTGAAGGCCGAAAAATCAGAACAGGGGCCGGAGACGCTGGCGCCGGACAGGTTCCAGTCGAACGAAGAACCCCAGCGTGGCCAGCAGCTCTTGAGAATTGGGCTGATTGAAGAACGCTTCGAATACCTGAGTGACAAGAAGCTCGTGAAGGAAGAGAAAGTTGTCCAGCGCTACCGTTATTCGCCGATGAAGGCGGATGCCAACCAAATCCTGACAGGCCTCGGTACGGGAGAGGGGACGTGGGGCGCGAGCAACCTGCAACTCACCAAATTGACGACGGCCCAACCGCGAGAACAGAAACAGCGGGATGTGCCCGTGCTGCCAGCGAGCCTGGAGACCTTTATGCAGGCCATCGAAATGTTGGCGGGACAGCGACCGTGTGAGGTGGTGCTCATCGGCGTAGGCGAAGGGGACACGAGTTTCGGCGCACATATATTGGCCAGTTTTCCGACCCATGATCCACGCAGGGGGAAAAGAATCGGGTGGGCCTGGATGAAGCTGGAGAACCGCGCAAGGCGTGTGGCCATTGCCGAAATCCGCTCCGGAGACAAGATCGCATACGCGCTCGAAATCGAGCGGACCAATCAGGAGCACGCCGTTCTTGTCCTTGCGCGCAACGACCTGCAAAAGATCGGCGCCGGGGAATTACAGGCATTCCTGCTGATGTGCGCCATGAGACGAGGGTGGGTGTCGGAGGATCAGATTCCGGGATATCTACGTAAGACCACAACGCACCGCGAACTGGTTGGTATTTCCGTATTAGAATCGCGAGTCTGGAGGAAGATTGAGGAGGTGTTCAAAAGCGTTGCCGACACGTAGCACGGCGTGTCAGCCAGAAACGGGTCGCTGTTTTCGGGCGGACGGCGACACATAGTTGCACCCCGCGATGATCTCTTCGATGATCCGCTCGGTTCCGTTGCGCATCGCGTCCGTTGCCGCGGCGGCGAGGAGCATCTTGAGCTCGCCAATCGTGCCCTCTGAGCGATTCAGAAGTTTCGCGGTCAGAGCGCTGCTTCTTGCAAGGCCGGATGGAAACTTGAGCGGAATGATCTTTTCGAACGAGGCCAGCAGCTTGCGAAATTCTTGATCGGATTGCCACTGCGGAAGGACCAAGGGCGGGAAGCGGTTTTCAACGGAAGGGACTGAGCGGATAACCCGCATCATTTCCTCGGTGCCGAGACAAACGATCGAGATTCTTAGCTCATTGGCGAGATATCGAAGTGGGTTGAGGAAGCGCTTCTGTTTTGCGGCGGTGCCGACTTCGGTGAAATTCACTTCGTCCAGCGCGAGAATGCGGACCTCAATTTTCGACAACGCATCCAAGACGTGCACGAGCTTTTCTTGGGCCATTGCGCTGGGACGGAATTTTTTGCACAGCTTCAGCAAGATGGCACTGTACAACCGCGATTCGTCGGGAAAGCCGGGGCATTGCACATACAAAACCGGCACCGTGATCGTCCCACTGCCGGACTCCCCGGCCTGATGCAGCGATAAGAAATGCTTCATTAGCCGCGTTTTCCCGTTATTAGTTTGAGCCGTGATCGCCAAGTTCGGCATGCGGTCGCACTTGGGATGATTTAACAGATCTTCGAGTTGTTGAAGAATCTTGTTGGCTTGCGAGTACGGTATCCAACTGTCCACCTGGATATAGGCAATACGCTCTTCTATCGGCCTGTCCAGCAGCTCCCGTGTTTTGGCGGAAAGATGATCACCATTCACGGCCATTCCGGTTCCACAATGCCTTCGAAAGCTTCGACCTCATCGTCATACTCGTCTTTTTCGGGGTTTGGAATCGCCTTGGGACCAGGTTTCGCAGGAGTTGCTGACGGCTTCCGTGGCGGCCGCTGGCGCATCTCCCGTGCGCGCCGCGCTTGCTTGGTTTTGTGTTCGGATTCCTGTTCCAACCGGCGCATTTCCTCGACGGCCTGGAAGATCAGAACCTCATCGACTCGGGCATAACCAGCCTCACGTAGGCGCTTCTCGGCTGCCTGAATTTCCCAGCGACTCACTGGTGGCCGGGTGCGATCGCGGTAAGGGATCGCAATATAGGTGTTGCTGACGGGATCGCGGAAATAGATTTCACGCATATCACGCGGGAGGATTCGGAATGTGAACCTGCGAGGGCGCTTGGAATCTTCCGGGTCACGCGCGTGAATCCAGGGTCGCAGTGCATCGTCCCAGAAGTAAATGTGGTCGATCGCGACGCCGTACTCTTGAATCGTTCGCTCCTCGAACGGCATGAAGTCGAGCATGAACGCTGTTGGCTCTGTAACGCGATCCGGTAGTCCAATGCCGGGGCGATCACCGGTGCCAAGTATCCCTTCCTTGTATTTTGCTAACGGCGTTGTTTTGATGCCTTTGTGGTACGTGTTGGCGTAGACCTTGGCGACGTAGATCGTGAACCATTTTTCCAGTTCGGCGCGCGTCATATTGGCGCGGCCTTCGGAATCATAATCGCCTTTCTGTTCGACGTTGGAAAACGTCGTGCCTTTGAGGCGGCGAGTTCGACTTAACCATGTCCCGAACCCCCGTTCGATATGACCGCCATACCGCGGTTCTCGCGGTGGGCGGTGGTCGACAGCGATATCATAATCCTGGCATGCGCGGCCGATGACCGTGCCCCGGAACTCTTTCGCGTTGTCGCAGTGGAGCGTTCGCATTTTCCCCCAGCAAGGCCACTCGGCCTGCACATCGACGCCGGCGAGCCAACCCTCCTTGGGCAATACCGCGTGCGCAATGGCGAGCCCAGCCGTAAAGGCGCTCGGCTTCTCCAGATAGATGGCAAAGCCGAGGACCATGCGACTGTACACATCGATTACGACGGTCAAACAAGGTCGCTGAATCGGCTGGCGGTGCTCCTCATCGACCACCATGACGTCCATGGGCGTATGGTCGATCTGGGCGACGGCTAGCGGATAGTCAGCGCCGGGGAAATGGCCCTTGAGAGGTTCGTACTTCTCTGCGGCGGCTTTCCTGCCTTTGCGCTTTTCCAGTTTGATGCGATCAGAGAGCAGCGCGATCCTACGACGCACAGTCATGTCGCCGGGCCTCTCGATCTTAGCTTTGAAGCACTGCAAGCGGACCTCTTCAATGACTGCGGCAGCGTTTTGCCGTTCTTTGGTGAGGTAGATTTTCTTGATGGCGCAGTCAATTATCGAATTGACATTTTCGGGAAGATGGCTTTCTCCGCAATCAGAGCGCTGCTTGCGCAGCAAGCCTGAAACGCGACCGGCGCTGCTATATTTCTCGATCCATCTGTAGATTGTGGCTGGATGCCTGCCAAGCGCTTCGGCTATCATCTTTACACGGCCCAATGTTCGTTGCCCACGGCTCAACTTGAGGAGGGGTTTGAAGATCTCGAATTGCCTGACACCAGCTCGCCACTCTTCCTCGGGAACGGAGATCAGATCCGATCTCTGGGTTGGGCGCGTAGCTTTGCCGGGCCGCGCTTCTCTGACTGGAATACGTTCGAACCAGCCTTTACCGTGTTCCTGCGCGATGATTATGTCCATACCATCGCAGTCGACAACAACGAAACAACGTTTTCGCCATCGAATTATGGTTCCTGGAACGAAGCCGACCGAGGAGTTCACGGCGATTCTCCGGGACGAGTTTAGAAGTTCTCCAGAATGCCAGCCCGCGACCTAACGGCGTTTTTCAACACGCTACATCGCATCTTCGCCATTCGCAAAATAGCATGGTAGCTCCATTCGCAGATAAAGTGGTAGCTGACACTTGCGGAAAAGGCTTGACTTGGGAAAGGTACTCTTTTTTAAAGAGATCACCACGATGCTTTTCTATCTCCTGCCCCTTTGACTCCACCTCTTCCTGGGACAAAAACACGGGCATCAACTGATCGCCGCCTTTGCCAATCTGACCTCGTATCTCATCAAAGGGACGGGTATGGCCAAAGTGCTGAAAGGTATCTTGCCACGCTTTCGCGTGCAGATCAACGGAGTTGACTAGCGTTCCGTCCACGTCAAAAATAACAGCTTTCATTCATTCTCCATAAAGACAAGCTCGCGTCGCTGCTGGCGACAAATCTACAAATACGCAGCTCTGCCGGCAAGTGACCGTAGCCCGTAGACACGGAATGCGCGAACGGCATTACATGGGTTTCTACGACGAGAAGGCGCTTTGATCCGCGATTCTGGAGCGCGGCATGATCGGGGTCACTCATCGCGCGCGGCGATGCGCGCCAGCCAAAGGCCCCGGCAGATTAAAACACTGTTCTGCTATTCCTGCAAGTCGGCCCAGGCCTGCCGCAGGACGGTAGCGGACGCAAGCAAGCCTTCCCGCTCTCCTGCATCCAGCGGCAGTTCCAGAACTTGCTCAACGCCGCCTGCGCCCACAATACAAGGTGTTCCCAAGTACACGCCTTCAAGCCCGTATTGACCTTCGAGCCAGGCGGAAACAGGCAGCACGGAGTGTTCATCGCGCAGAATGGCTTCACAGATCCGCGCCACGCAGGAGGCAATCGCAAAGCAAGTGTTGCCCTTGCGCGCCACGACTTCGGGAGCCGCCCGTCTCAATTGTATTAAGAGATCGTCGTAGGAAGGCAGCTTCTGGGCTTGTGGAAAGTCGGCCAGGGGAATGCCCGCGATCCGGACGGCGCTCCAGACCGCAATCTCGGAATCGCCGTGCTCCCCGATCACATAGCCATGCACCGCCCGTGCTTCCACGTTTAACTCGGCGGCCAGCAGCGCCCGGAGCCGGGCGGAATCAATCACTGTTCCCGAGCCCATCACTTGACGGGGCGGCAGCCCCGATTCTTGCTGCGCCACCTGGGTCAGCACGTCCACGGGATTCGTGGTCACCAGCAAGATCCCGCGAAACTGCTCCGCCTGGAGCTGGGACACGCATTCCCGAACCACTTTGACGTTGCGTGCTAATAAGTCCAGCCGGGATTCCCCCGGTTGGCTCGTGGTACCGGCTGTAAGAATGACTATCGCGCTGCTCGCGGCCTCGCGGTAGTTTCCGGAAAAAACCTGGACCGGCAGTCCCAAAGGAACAGCATGCTGCAAGTCCATCGCCTCTCCTTCTGCTTTCTCCGGATGATGGTCCAGAAGGACCAATTCGCGAACGGAAGGGCTGTGCAGAAGCGCGTAAGCGCTGGCCGTCCCCACATTGCCGCAGCCGATAATCGCCACCCGGCTCACCCCGTGCGTGGGTGCCTGGCCGTTCTCTGTTTTAGTCATACCCTTACTTCCTACCTCATCGTGAAGTCGGGCAAGGAAGTGCCACGCACATTTCTCCCCCTTCGTTCAGCGCCACTACAGCGAACTGTGGACTGAAAATTGAAACGCGTTTCCACTCCTACTTTACGGGGAGGTTCGGAAACATCAGAACCTTGCGCTCCCGGTCGAAGCCGATGTAGCCCCCTTGGGACAAGAGCTTCAGCAATACGTCAGCGTCTTCGACATCCGGTTCCAGAACATACTCTTCTACGCCATGGTCGAGAATTAATTGGACGTAAAAGTTTCCGGCTTCCCCGCGCTGTTTTTCCTGCCAGGAGGGCTGGTAATGAGTGACTTGCCGGACCTTGTAGCCCTGCTTGGTCTGTTGTTCCAGTTGACTTTGCGGATCTTGGTTTGTTGGCATAAAATCCCTCTTCTCTGTGGATCTATTTAGATTGCTCTTGCGGCTTCTTACAAGACTCCCAGGGAACACCGAATCACCGCTAGAAAAATTGCTGTAAGGAGCTGATACTTATCCATGGTTATCAGTTGTGGTACCACGTTAGCAGTTCCATACCGAGCCGAACAACAGGAACGATTTCAAATTTGGCGTAAGATCTCTGCCACGTCACATGAAGGGGAGCGATACCTCGCACTGGCGCTGTCACGTTGCGGCACAGAAGATGTCGTATAGAGCTGGGGGTGTGTTGAGTGCAAGGGCGCCGAGAGGGAACGCTATTCGAAACCGATGTCAGGCTGCAATGACCTGCTGCCATGTCTCAAATCGATTCTGCCTTTCCGCTTGGTAGGTGGCAGCAGAAAGGAGATGTCGTTTCGGTCGGAAGTGGGCAGCGAGAATGTCGTGTATCTCGAGAAATCGTTGCGCATGCTCAGGAGACTTGAAGCGCTTCATGCGGCGCTCTCGTTGTCGGGTGGGTTGATGTGAGTTCTCGGCCCGATTGTTTAAGTATCGGCTCTGTCGATGAGCAACTCGTGGCAGGATTATTCTTTTCGCAGCACCATAGCTACGAAGCTTGTCCGTAATGATCACGCGAGGCCGGCAGCGACTGGTTCGCAAGAGCTTGCGAAAGAAGCGCATGGCAGCGAAGCGATCGCGTTTCGGCTGGACCAGGATGTCAATGACTGCGCCGGTCTGATCCACGGCACGCCACAAATAATGCTGCACTCCGTTGATCTTCAAGAACACTTCATCCAAGAACCACTTGTCGCCCAACTTGGGCCGTCTTCGCTTCAACTTGGCAGCGTAGGAAGCTCCGAAGTGTTCGCACCAACGCCGGATCGTCTCGTAGCTCAAGTGGATTCCTCGATAGGCCATCATCAGTTCCACTTCGCGCAGACTCACCGAAAGATTGAAGTACAGCCATACGCATTGAGAAATGATCTCTTCCGGAAATCGATAGCCGCGATAGGGATTCACTGACATCTACTCAGAATTACATCTGCTCGCCGTGACAGTGCCCGCCGATCCCATGCGCCTGGCACCACTCGGAAAACCGAAGCAGGGCATTGCGGTAGGCACGCCGGGTGTTTGGATTGCGAATGTGAGCCGTGAAAAAATCCCGCATCCGGCTGCGGGCTTTCGGATCGGCCACAAACAGGGCAGGGAACTGGCCGCTGCTGGAAGAGTGAATCAGCGCCTTCATGAGGTCCTCTCTTGCGCACTTCTTTTGACCTGTTCGAGGAGTTGCGGCGTGTAGCGGAAATCCGTAGCCTGCAACCTGTGTAAGGCCGCATCGATATCGAGCAGGCCGATGCGGGCGGCCTGCAGGAGAACGCCCAGCGTGCCGGTCACTTCCAGGCCTTGCCGCTGGGCCAGCTTGACGCCCAGCCGCTCATCCATCAGCAGCAAATCGGCGTGTTCTTCCTGAGCCAGTTGAATCGCTTCGCGTTCGCCCGGATCGAGCCCGGCCAGAGCCGGATCGAACGGCGGTGTGACTTCCCGGACCTCCAGCCACTGCGGCCGGCCATGGAGCCAGGCACGCACAACGGCCGGTGTTTGCTGATGCCTGAGCTCCTCCAGGACAGCGCCAGGAATCAAGATGCGCTGGTACAGAGCCGCTAGCAACTCTTGGCAGTCGATCTGAACCAGGTAATTGAGAGGAGAGGTGTCGGCCACAACCAGAATCATGGCCGGCGCAGCAGGCCTTTTTCCTCCAGCTTTTGCAAGGTAGCGAGATCCCGTTCCAGGTCCTCGACCGAATAGGCGTGATCGTAAATCTGGCGGTCCTTCAAGAAGCCGTCGAATTCGAAGCGGGTCAGCCCCAGCAGTTGGGCGGCCTGGTGGTGGGTCAGTTTCTCGGAGCGGTAGCCTTCGATGGCGAGCGCTTCGAGCGCTTCGCGCCCCGCGTCGGGGTGCCGGGCGATGTCGTCTGGGAGCTCGACGGTGATCTGCATGGGTTCAGGATAACATACCTTTACACGTGATAAAGGACGTTATCACGCGCTATCCGAACCGTCTCGCAATATGATTGTCACTTTCCGAATTATCTGGGCTCTTCCGCACTTTTGGTGCAAACACATTTCGAGGACAGAATGTTTTAACATTTTGGAGCGATGGCAACTCCCCCAAGCCACTCGCAAA
>JAABUQ010008311.1_pt1 | contig 14614 bp, 14 predicted proteins | sample 5560001 | NCBI WGS metagenome assembly JAABUQ01 (sample SAMN10711888, study PRJNA513371) | rock metagenome | isolation source: Antarctica rocks | place: Antarctica: Victoria Land, Finger Mt nord | collected 2015-12-18 | reverse complement strand
CGATTGGTATTCAGGTGCTTTGGAGAGGTTGGTTGAAATTGCAAGATCTTTGTGAAGGTTGGCAGCTTGCTCAGACTTAACGGGAAAAGTCAGTTAAGCTACCCCAGTCATTAGATTTGTCGCTCCTGGACCTAAAGTAGAAAGACAGACTCCAGCTTTCCCCGTTAAACGTCCATAAACATCCGCCATGAACGCTGCACCCTGCTCGTGACGGGTAGTAATGAATTTAATCGAAGAGTGTTTGAGTGCTTCTAGGACATGTAGGTTTTCTTCCCCAGGTAGTCCAAATATGTACTGTACGCCTTCGTTTTCTAAACAACGTACTAAAAGCTCGGCTGTGTTCATGTGTCTATTTTACCCAAACTGTTTTAATATTGACGAACTCGTGGATGCCTTGGCTCCCCAACTCTCTGCCATATCCAGAACGCTTAATGCCACCAAACGGCAGGCGGGGGTCAGATTTGACCATAGCATTGATAAATACAGCCCCAGCTTCGAGTTCTTCAATCAAGCGATCGCACTCCTGTTCGTTAGTTGTCCAGGCACTTGCCCCTAGTCCGAAGGGGGTGGAGTTTGCCAGTCGAATCGCGGCATCAATGTCTGCTACTTTAAATAAGAGTGCTACAGGACCAAAAAATTCTTCTTGGCTAGCTGGGCTATCAAGTGGAATGTCAGTCAATATTGTTGGTGGGTAATAATTACCCGAACGATCTGATAATGGTTTACCACCAGTCAATACAGTTGCCCCACTCTTAATACACGCTTGCACTTGTCGATCTAAATCTTCCATAATACTTGGTGTTGCCAGTGGACCTAAATCAGTCTCTGAATGCAACGGATCGCCAACTACAAGAGCTTCAAATTTCTCGACCAATTGTTTTTCAAACTTCTGGGCGATCGCTTCTGCCACAATGAAGCGTTTTGCTGCAATGCAAGATTGACCATTATTTAACATTCTTGCTGTAGTAGCTGTAGCAACTGCTACCTCTAAATCCGCACTTTCTAGCACAATAAACGGATCGCTACCCCCCAATTCCAGGACAGTTTTTTTGATTTGTTTCCCTGCTGCTGCCGCCAGACTTGCCCCAGCCTGTTCGCTACCTGTAAGCGTGGCAGCTTTGACTCGCTCATCGGCAATCAAATCAGCAACTCGCTCAGAACCAACTAACAAAGTTTGAAAAGCTCCGGCAGGGAAACCCGATCGTTGAATAATTTCTGCTATTGCTAAAGCACACTGTGGCACATTAGATGCATGTTTGAGTAACCCGACATTTCCCGCCATTAAAGCTGGAGCCGCAAAGCGGAACACCTGCCAGAAAGGAAAGTTCCACGGCATCACCGCTAAAATTACACCCATTGGCTGGTAGCGGACAAAGCTGTAGCTGGCATCAGTTTTAGCCGGAACATCTGCTAGGAACTCAGCCGCGTGTTGAGCGTAGTAGCGGCAGACAACAGCGCATTTTTCTACTTCGGCGATCGCACTTTTCAGTGGCTTGCCCATTTCTATAGTCATTAGCTTGCCAAACTGTTCCTGCTGTTGCTCTAAAATCTCAGCACTTGTCAATAGCCATTGAGAACGTTGTGCCAGTGATGTATGACGATACTGCTCAAAAGTCTCTTGTGCCAGCTTTAAAGCCACTTCCATCTGGGTGGCAGTCAAAGGCTCAAACGTTTTAAGCGTCTCCCCAGTGGCTGGATTAATGGTAGCGATGCCCATTGCTTAACTTACTATTACTAAATGAATTTAATCAAAATCACGACTTTACCTCAGCCAAGCCTTGGCTTTAAATGTTCTCTAATAGAGCTATTTTTATCTATTCTACAAAATATTTAAGTTTTTCAGTGCCAGCGTTTAAATGTTAGATTTATTACTTTCTACTATTTCCGCTTTCCGCAGGAATGTACTTGCATCAGCTCACAAAAAGACATATATTAAAAATAGTTAAATCAAGACAGCAAATTGTATTACTAGTCACAAAACTATGCTATGGCTTTAAATCTGACAAGATAGAGACTGATGTAGTTATTTACGGAAGACATGAGTCGTATGTATTTTAGTTAAAATTGCAGGATACTTAAATTCTAAGTACTACATCTATTGCTTCTCTCTCCCAATGCGGTTAAATTAGTATTGCACTTTAAATAGAGCCAGTCCATCTCAAGCGCCTGAACTGCCGTTTAGGGAGTGCCTCATTCGCTCTCATTGGTGAAGCGATCTCACTAATCAACAACCTTCCTTCTACAAAGAATGAATTTGGAACTTCTACTTAAAAGCCAGCAGACAGTTGCAACCAAAACACCGTTAATTTTGGCAGTGGACGATGACAAAGATAACTTACTACTCTTAACAGAGGTCCTTGAGTGTATTAGCTGCTCTTCTATAACTGCCACACAGGGTGAAACTGCACTAACCTTGGCACAGAATTATCAGCCGGATTTAATTTTGTTAGATGTCATGCTACCCGACATTAGCGGGATAGAAGTTATCAAAAAACTAAGAAAACACCCAAATACTAGAACGATTCCGGTTGTGGCTGTAACAGCTTTAGCAAGAGCGGAAGATAGAGAGCAATTGTTATGGGCAGGCTGTAATGACTACATTAGCAAGCCGTATATGCTTGACGAGCTAGAAGCGCTAATTACTCGTTATTTATATCGGGTACCTTTTGTTGCTTGAACTGCAAGGTAGAAGGCATGTTGTCGCCATCGGGCGGTGCCGCCAAAATAGCGTTGACTATAGTTCGACCTGTGTGGATATTAGAATCACCTAATATATCAATTACACTTACATTAAGGACTTTTTCGATCAAAGCTTTTAATTGAGGTTTAAAAGCCTGATTAATGCCTGCCCGCGCCTCTTCTGCCAACTGCTGCTTGTCGTTTGCCATCAATACTCGCTCCATTCGAGTAATTCGATCTTCGACAGTAACAACTAGCATCTGCTCTCGCAACTCGCAAGAAACACGAGCAGTTTTATGTCCTAGACAAGTGAGGTACAAGCCTTGGATTTGCTCTGAAAGGCTTCTTTCTAGGCTGTTAGGTCTCATAGAGCCGGAATCGATGAAAGACAGGCATTTAATTTAGGTACACCGTAACAGTCTTGAAGAGATAAAAAAACACTCCAAAGATGGAGATGGTTACAAGTGCAGATTTTTGGTCAACAGTTGCTTTTTTGCTTGACTATTGAGTATTTCGACGTTTTTAGGTAAAATTGGGCGGCAAGCAAGATAACTGCTAGCTTGTTGGGCTTTTTATCCTGTAAATAAAAATCATCAACCTAGTGAATCCAATCACGAGCCAATCCATTGCAAGCGCCACGCTCGCCGTTTCGGGAATGCCTCGTAGCTTTTGTGAAGGATAGCTGCGCTCAAAGGTTGAAGATAAAAGATGGAATTGACACCCTTATCTGACGGCGATCGCCAGGAAAATATTACCCGTCCGCTAGTTTTAGCTGTAGATGACAATGAAGACAACTTAGTGCTGCTAAGCCAAGTACTAGAATCGCTTGAATGTTTTGTTATTAGTGCTAAAGACGGTAAAACAGCTATATTAATGGCACAAAATTATCAACCCGATCTAATTTTGTTAGATATTATGCTACCAGACTTAGACGGTATAGAAGCTATCCGTCAACTCAAGCAAAACCCAGAAACTGAGAAAATTCCAATTGTGGCAATTACAGCGATGGCAAGAACAGAAGATCGCGATCGCATTCTCAATGCTGGCTGTGATGATTATGTTAAGAAGCCCTATATCATAGATGAGCTAGAAGTGACAATTCGCCGCTACCTCTTTCGCACTTAAGAAGACTTGCGAAATTGAGGGGTTTCAGCCAAAATGACCACAGTAGCTGTACGACCTGTTTTTAATTTAGCGTTGCTTAGCAGGTCAATCACAGCAACTCCAACTACTTCTTCAATCAGTGTTTTTAGTTGTGGCTGGAGAGCTTCATCTAGCTCTGCTCGTACTTTTCCGGCTAATTCCTCTTGACCATTATCAACCAAAAGTTGCTCTGGTTGAGTAATAGAATCTTCCAGAACGATCGCAATTTTTTCATCAAAAATTTGGCACGTAACTCGACTAGGTTGATGCTCTAGCTGAGAACGGTACAAAGATTGAATTCGCTGAGACAAAGTTCGTTCTAGTTGTCCGCGCGTCAGATGAGAGGAGGTCATATTTGCCAGAATATCTGAAGATCTACCTATTGATAGAGAATATTGTCAAGTTATCAGAGATTAATCTTAAAAGAACCTCTAATAAGGGAGATTGCTATTGAGAACAAACTGTAGTATCGCAAGTACTTAGGGATAGATTAAAATTTTGTAGGTGGTGGGAGTAGGAGCGATCGCCACTGCCACTGCCTTTGGCAAATCCTGTAATTGGTAGCGATCGCTAATTAATGCTTCTACATCAATTCGCTGGTTGAATACGATGTCAGTGGCTAAGCTCTGGAGCCGGAAAGAAGAACTGTAGCTACCCATCAAGTCAATTTCTCGACGGTAAAGTATATTCGGGTTAATGGGAATTTCTACTTGGTCAGGAAACTCAGCAAAAAAGAGGATTTTACCGCCCTTACGGGTACAGTCAAGGGCTTGAAAGAAAGCTTTATCGCTGGGGACTGCCAATAGAGTAGTGTCAACCCCGATACCGTTGGTAAGCGCTTGCACTTTGTCGATTAAATCTGGATCGCGGGGATCGAAAGCCGCCTCTGCCCCCAAACTTAAGGCTTTGGCAATGCGGGAGGGTAGTAAGTCAGTAGCGATCGCTCTAGCGCCAAAGTACTTCACTAGCATAATGAACATCAAGCCAATTGGTCCGGCACCCGTGACGAGAACTGTTTGTCCAGGAGTAATCTGAGCTTTTTTCACTGCCTTGAGGCAGCAGTTAGTCGGCTCGACAAAACTTGCGACTTCAAAACTCACTCGCTCTGGGATCGGAATCAGCCCCCCATTGCGGACAATGTGACCTGGGACTTTCACATATTCAGCAAAACCACCACCACTAGGAGTAAACCCTGATGTCGTGGAGATGTTTTTGTAGATCTCGCACATAGAAAAGTTTTCATTCAAGCAATAGGCACAACGCATACAGGGGATGTGGTGCATCACTGCCACACGTTGTCCCACCTCAATGCCAGTAACTGCTGCTCCCACTGCTGCCACTACTCCTGTGGTTTCATGTCCAAAGATGCGCGGTGGTTCATAGAGGGGATAGCAAATTTTTTTAATGTCTGACTGACACAAACCTACGACTCGCACTTGTACCAGCACTTCATCTGATAAAAGTGTGGGCACTGGTAGTTCTTCGTAACTTAGCTGATTGATACCTCTAAATACTTGTGCTTTCATGATTATTTTTTCTAAGTTAGCGATAACAGAACATAGTAGTGATTTTACTGGCACTAGCTGAATGTTGCTTTTAACTAAAAAAATATATCAATCAGTTGCTCCTATCAATGGAGACATGAATCGGTCTATCGTTAATTGAATTCTAGTCTGAGGGTAACTATTAGTATCTGTAGCAATTGGGAAAATCTCTATGCGACCATTCATTAGTTCCAAAAGCGTCTGATTTAACAGTAGGATTGTTCCAGGCGAAAGTGCAACTTTTTGCTGAACTGAACTACTTGTTGTGTAGGGTAACAGTAAGTCCACAGCTTCTTGAGTCCAAATTTTTTCGCTTAGTTCGATATCTATCCAGATACAAATTGACTCAGGTATGGTTGAATTGGTTGATAGACAAATACTACCCTGCTCCATTTGAGTAATTGAAGTGTCTACCAAACTCACCAATACCTGTAGCAGCCAGCGACGATCTGCTAAAACGTATATCTCTGGATCAGGTGGTGATACGCATAGCTGCAAATTGCGGTCTACAGCCAACAGATGGGTTAGCTGATAAACTTCCTCTAGAATTTCACTTAATTGGAGCGGCTGCATCTCTAGCGGATTAGTGCCGTGTTCTATTCTCGATACAGCCAGAATTTTGTCGAGTAAATGCACAAATTTCAGCGCTGATTCATTTGCCTTGGCTACAAATTCGCGTTCTTCCTCTGGATCGTCGCATAAGTCAGCCAGAATTAACTGGTGCAGACCAATCAGACTACTTAAAGGCGATCGCAACTCATGCGAAACTCGTGCCAAAAATCCAGCTTTGAACTGGCTCATTTCGTGCGCCAGATGATAGGCAAGTTGATAGGCTTTTAACTGTTCTAAGATCGGCTGTCCTGGTTCCTCGATTGCGGCGACTGGAGGTGCTGAAGATGAGTCAACCAGGTTACTCCACTGCCTTCTTAACCGACTAAAACTTAAGCCCAGTCCCAATCCTATTCCTAGACATAACCAATTACTGAGGCTGAGCATTTTTAATCTAGCTTAACCGCTCCCTGCCGTAAAATTTCCCAATTATAACCTGTCCACTTAATTACAGTAGAAGGAATGCCAATTCCAGATTCGATTGCTAATTCTGTTATTGTCAAAACATCAGGAAACTGCATCTCAATTTCTGTCATCGTTCGTAAAGGTAGCTGACCTGACAAATTAGCACTGGTAGTAGCAAGAGGTCCCGTTTGTGATAGAATCTTACGTGCTGTTTCACTATTAGGTACCCGTAACCCAATCGTTAGCGGATCGTTTCGATTCATCGCTGGTGGGACGCGATCGCTTGCTGGCAGTACCAATGTTATAGCTCCAGGCCAGTGAGCTTGGGCTACTTGCTGCCAAACTAACTTTTCATCAGCACTTCCAATCGTAAAAGACCATAGTTCTTCTGGGGTAGCAGCCATCAAAATCAGGGGTTTACTTTGACTCCGTTGCTTGGTCACAAATATTAAGTCAGCTAGCTCTGGTTTGACTGCCAAAGCCGGAATTGTGTCTGTCGGAAAGCTAATTAAACGTCCATTATTCGCCCCAGCTACCAGGGCTTCTAAAGCAACTTGTGTCATTAATGGTATATAAGCAACTTTTCTCGTCCAAATTTGCTTCAATCCTAGCAGCGATAGGCTAAAGCATATCTTTTAATTCCAGCTAAATCCGCATGAATTTCGATGTTACAGTAACCTGCCTGATGCAGCAAATTAGCTACCGCCTCATCCTGCCCTGCCATCATCTCAACTAAAAAAATGCCTCCAGAGCGCAGATAAGTGGAGGATGTCTTTACCAGATGCCGAATACAATCTAAACCATCCTTGCCGCCATCCAGTGCAAGGTGCGGTTCGTGCCGAGCCACTTCTGGTTGTAAATGTTCGATCTCGCAACTGGGAATATAAGGCGGATTGGTGACTACACCGCTCAACTTACCTTTGAGGAATTCTAGCGGTTCCCACCAGTCACCAGGGTAAAAGTGAATTCGGTCGGCAAAACCTAGAGCTTGGGCATTTTGTTGGGCAATAGAGAGAGCGGCTGGACTAATATCAACTGCATGAACTGTCGCCTGCTTAAATGCCTCTGCCAATCCTAACGCGATCGCTCCACTACCCGTCCCCAAATCTGCCCAATGTCCTTGCATCCCAGTCCTGCTGTTGTGGGCTGTGATTGCTAAATCAATTAAATACTCCGTTTCTGGTCGAGGAATCAACACTTTTTCAGAAACCGCCAGTTTAAACTGCCGCCAGGGTACTACCCCAGCAATGTATTGAACTGGCAATCGGTCGTGCAACCGTTGCTGCCACAACCGCTCCAAGTCTTTCAAAGGTAGATTTAATTCTATTCGAGACCAGTCTTTGAAAGTTCCTAAACGAAGTACTAATCGGTCTAATCCAGCAACTTCTTGTAGTAACCAGTCTACTTCCGTTGGCGATACACCAGCAATGGTGGCAGCTTCAAGCGCCTCTGTACGCCACTGCCAAAGTTCCCAGCCAACTACCCAAGATTGACTCATGCCTTAATACATCGAACTACTTCTTAGTGCTAGCTGGCTGAGATTGATTCGGCGCTGGGGAAGACTGGAGCGCACGGATATATTCAATTGATTCCTGTGGAGCAATCAACACAACTTCGCTTAGTCCCGCATCGTTACGAGTTTTTAAAGTTTGAATCATTCCCTCCAAACTTAGTACTTGTATATCTACAGTGTTGGCTAGATCGGGCTTCTGTTGCTTAAATTTGTCTACCATGCTTTGCAATTCCTCCTTATTAAAAAAGAAAGGAATCACTTCTTTATTGTCTCTTTTAACTGTTAAGTACCCTTTGTCCTTCCCAGCTCTAGCAACAAATAGAGGAGTTCCATTAAAACTTTCCACTTTTTGGCCGTTTTCTTGTAGCAACGTCAACGCTAATTTCACTTCTTGTTGTGTTGGTACATAAGTGAAAGTCGGGGCGTTGGGCTTATTTTTATTCGCTTGCTCCAGTTTGTAGACTTCACCCAGAGACACAGGTAACACTTTTACCGTTTTACCCAGCTCTGGATTTTTTGACTTGAGCTGCTCGACAAACCCTTGAGCATCTTTTTGACTGATAAAGACACCAGTAATCGTTTGTTGCTTCTTCCCATTGGGATCGGGAACGGTTGCCACCAAAGGCGAACCATTAGCATCAGTCACCGTAAATACTGGCACTGGTCCTAGCTTTTGCAAGATTTGCTCTTGAGATAAAGCTAGTGCCTGCATCCCACCAAGAAAAACAGAACCAATCATGGCGCTGCCAACTATACCCAACGCTGCACCGCGACGAAATAATGTCATGACTACTCCTGGCATCAAAGCCAAAATATATTAGTACAAATGGTTAGACTCTACCACGCCCTGACAAGTTTCACTGATCTTATCGTGGCAATTCTACCAGTAAATCGGGATGACAGGATTCGAACCTGCGACATCCTGCTCCCAAAGCAGGCGCGCTACCAAGCTGCGCTACATCCCGTTGTGAAACAACTCTGTTCAGCTAAAACTATAGCACAAAACCTGGAAAAATAATTTTATTCACATCAAAATGGTCCTTTTCAACTTGGGTATAAAAACATTCCTTTTATGCCCTCTGGATCTGAGATAAAGCCCAACCCATGGTAGAAATCGAGAACTTGGGGGTCGGCGAATAAAGTAATGTTGCTAATATCTTCACTCCTGAGTTTCTTAATGGTGTACTTCATTAGTGCTTTCCCAAAGCCTTTACCCTGAAAATCTGGATGAACTACTACATCCCAGATAGTGGCATTAAAGGCATGATCTGAGGTAGCGCGAGCAAAACCAACTAGCCGACGATGAGCGCCGCGGATCTCCCACATTGAGGTGACGAGGAAACTATGTTGAATGGCTTTTTTAACTTTTCGCAGTGGACGACGCGACCAACCAACAGCATCACACAGTTCCTCTAATTCGTAGAGGTCAATGTCACGCTCGGTACTAAAAATCACGCGATCGCCAGTTTGAGAAGAATCGCCAACAACTTCATCAGATGTGAATTGGGCTACCGCTGTGTTGGTGTCAAAGGTAGTTTCAGAACCGCTAAACCAGTTTTTCCAAAAACCCATGCCGAGGTGGTTCGGGTAGTAAAAGTTGTATAGATGCTATATGTCCTAGAAAGGATTTTCGCACAGCCGAGTTTGCTACAATCTCAGCCATTTCTAACCTTAGCACGGATGTGGAGTGAAGGGAGGATCATTAGCCCTGTTTGTTGTTGCAAACGCAGATGGACGCTGATGGGATTTTAAGTGAAGACCTTAGTTCTCTTTGCTGTAGCTCAAAGCCGCTCTTAGATTGCTTTCGTGTGCCGCTAACAGGCGATCGCCTTCTTCTGGCTCCAAACCCGTCCAATGCATTAATAGTGCTAACTTCACTCGGTTGCCACTTTGCTCCAGGAGTGACTGTGCGGCACTTCGTGACAAATCTGTCAAGGCTTGCAAAATTCGCAGAGCGCGATCGCGCAGCTTATTGTTCGTGATTGCCACATCTACCATCCGGTTACCGTAAACTTTACCTAGCTGCACCATTACTCCGGTTGATAGGATGTTTAGTGCTAACTTTGTTGCCGTTCCAGCTTTGAGACGAGTCGAGCCAGCGAGTACTTCTGGTCCCACTAACAGGCGAATATCAATATCTACTTCGATGCCCACTTGTTCAATTGGGACACAGGCAATAAAAATCGTCGTGGCGAGTCTTTGTTGCGCTGCTTTGATAGCCCCATGAACAAAGGGCGTTGTGCCTCCGGCGGTGATTCCTACCACCACATCTAGCTGAGTAATTTGTCGCTTGGCGATCGCCTCTATCCCAGCATCTGCGTCGTCTTCTAAACCTTCCGAACTCCGTAGCAAAGCCGCTGCCCCACCAGCAATAATTCCCTGAACTAATTCTGGTGGAGTACAAAAAGTCGGCGGACATTCTGCCGCATCCAATACTCCCAAGCGCCCACTTGTCCCTGCCCCCACATAAAATAGTCGTCCACCGTGCCGTAAAGCCAGAGCAGTGCGGTCGATTGCCTCTGCTAACTGCGTTTTTGCCGCAGCCACAGCAGCGATCGTTTTAGCGTCCTCTTGGTTAAACAGCTCCACCAGCTCCACTGAATTTAGCTGGTCTAGATTACTACTATGAGAATTAATCTGCTCGGTTAATAAATGACCCCGCTCCTCAAAATTCATTGCGATCGCTCCTCAAAATTCATTGCGACTCCAGCTCATAACAACCCTTCTAATTGACGACGAATGCGATCTAGATCGGAGTTGGGAACATCTGCGGGCTTGGCAGCGTCTGCCTGCCAGTCGGTTGCTGCGACATTAGTTTCTGGCGGCAGCGCTAAAGCTCCGGCGGGTATGATTTCCCACTCATAGCTAGCGCTTTCACAAAATTCCTTAATTTCCTCAGCATCCATAGTTTCTACTGTAGCGGGAGGGAAATCTTGAGCTTCTAGCATCAGAGCAAAGCGAGTGGCATCGTCTTCCGACTCAAACATTAGTACCTTATTACGAATTTGCTCGGCATCACCGACTTGAATTGAGTGGATTCCTTCATTCTCAGTCCGAGCGTTAAACAATAAAACGAATACGCGCATGGGTGCGATCATCTTTCCCTCCAATTTTCTTACCTAATATTAAGGTTTTAGGTTTCTCATGCAAACAACTGCTAATCAAATCCATTAATTTAAAGATGACTGGCTCATGTTATTACCGTATCCTGATGGCACTATCGAACTGCGTCAATTATCCGACCGCAGATTTATTTCCCTTGTAAGGTGTGAGGGCAGATGACTAATCCCAATCCAGATAACCAATCCGAACCCCGTCCTAAACCGCGTCTTGTACTCCTACTATTAAGCCGCACTAGTATTACTGTAGTTGTCATTTTGCTGGTGGGGCTAGCAGGGGGAGCTTGGTGGCTGTGGTCTTTTGTCCAAAGGGAATTAGGACCAATCGTGCAGAAAAGCCTGATTCAAACAGTCAACCGACCAATATATCTAGGACGACTGGAACGGCTTACCCCCTTCGGTTTACGATTTGGACCAACCTTTATCCCAGCAACGGCGACCGATCCAGACAATGTTTCGCTCAAGGGGATAGACGTAACATTTAACTTGTTGCAGGTAATATTTACTCGGACATTAAATCTAAACGTTACTTTAGACCAGCCGAATGTTCTGATTCAGCAAGATAAACAAGGTCGCTGGGTGCGGACGACGATTTCAACTAAGCCTGGACCAATTAATATCCAACTCGATCGGGTGCAGTTAGAAAACGCTAGTGTAGTGCTGCTAGCTTACCCAAAACCAGGTCAGAAGCGGGTTCCATTTGCCATAGCACAAGTAAATGGCAGCGCTGAATTACCAGCTAAAGCTAGTCAACCAGTTAGCTTTGAACTAGTTGGTCAACCAGTTAGTGGAGGCAACTTTAAAATTCAGGGGGAGACAAACCTCACTGTTACTCAGGCTAAACTGCAACTGCAAGGGCAAAACCTGCTAGGAGCCAATCTCACCCGCCTGATCAAATTACCACTTGATATCGTTTCCGGTCGAGTTGATGGCAACTTGGGTGTCCAACTCATTCCTCATCTACCCCAGGTTCTGGTGACGGGAACAGCCGGAGTAAAGTCGGTAACAGCTAAATTTGACCGTATCCCGCAACAGTTTATCAATACTCAAGGAAATCTCGTCTTTCAGGGAACACAAGTAAAACTAGATAATGTCTCAACCAGCTTTGGTAAAATTCCGCTCCTCGCCTCTGGATCTCTTGATACCCAAAAAGATCTTAATTTAGTCGCTCGCGTTCCAGGAGTAAGTCTGGCTAACGTTGAGGACACTCTCCTGGTCAAAGTTCCCATAGCTGCAACTGGCATTTTTGGAGCCGATCTGCGAGTTACTGGACCGATTACTGGTCCCATCCTCTCCGGTTCGTTTGCCAACATTAAGCTAGTCCGAGTGGATCGAGTTGATTTTAAAACCATCCGCTCTCAACTAGTGTTTACTACTGCTACTTCTACGCTTGCCCTAAAAGGCTTGCAGATTTTACCAGCAGTTGGAGGGCAGATTACTGGCGCGGGTACAATCGGGCTGGGTGCAAAGGCAGGACAGGGATTTAATGTGCAAGTGCTTAATGTTCCAGGAGATGCTTTAGCTCGCCTTTATCAAGTTCCAGCACAAATCCGGATAGGTTCTGTATCAGCGAATACAAACACGACTGGAACATTGAGTAATCTTGTTACAAATGTCAGCGTTCAGCTACCTCAAGCCACTTACCCTACTTTGGCTAAAAGTCAAATTATTGTAGCTGGGGCTAAGACAAAAACTGTGTCTTTCCGTAACACTGTCGTCAACGTTGCGGATGGCACTATCCGGGCGGATGGGACACTAGTTAACGGTAACTGGCAGGCATCGGCTACCGCCACTAATCTGAACTTAGGGCAAATTAGTGGTAGGAAAACGTTAAAAGCACCTTTAAGCGCAGCACTTAACCTTTCAGGCAATACCAATTCTTTCAAGCCAGAAACGATTTCACTCCAAGGTTCAGGCAAGATCACTGTAGGCAGTGGCACGGTTACTGCTTCAACGATCCAAGCAGGAGGAGGGCGCTTTCGGGTAATAGGTAATCTAGCTGACATTAATCCAAAAGATATTGCACAGCTTCCCCCAAATATAAAAACAACACCACTAAGCGGTAGCTTCGATCTGGCAGGAAGTACAGCTTCTTTTGCGCCGAAAAACCTGGAACTTCAAGGAAAAGCTAATGTAAATGTTGCTAGTGGTACAGTTACGGTTTCAAACATCCAAGCAGCAGGAGGACGCTTTAACTTAGAAGGTAATATAGCTGATATCAATCCAGGAGCAATAGCCCAAGTGCCTCCAGGTTTGGCAGTCCCTTTGAGTGGCACGTTTAAGTTAGGGGGGAGTACAGCTTCTTTTGAACCGAAAAATCTGGAACTTCAAGGTTCAGGTAGCATAAATGTTGCTGGTGGTACAGTAGAGGCTTCAAATATTCAAGCGGCAAGAGGTGAGTGGCGAACAGCGGGAACTGTAAATGGGCTTCGAGTGGGACAGATATTACCGCAACTGCCTCGACAAGCTCAAGGAGTGCTAGACGCTGGGTTTAACTTGTCAGGTAGTCTCACTGCTTTAAACCTAAACAATGTCAAAGGAGAGGCTAGGGGTAGCATAGGTGTGGCTGGTGGTACAGTTAGGGCAACCAATGTCCAACTAGCAGCAGGCAAGGTGCAAGTCGAGGGGACGGCATCTAGAATTGAAGTCGCACAGTTAATACCGCAGTTACCACCACAATTCCAAGGAACGCTGCGCGACAGTCAGTTCAATCTGTCGGGAAATCTAGCAACCCTTTCACCCCAATCTGTTCAAGGTAGTGCCAGTGCTAATCTAGATGTCGCTGGTGGTACAGTTAGGGCAACCAATGTCCAACTAGCAGCAGGCAAGGTACAAGTGGAGGGGACGGCATCTGGAATTCAAGTTGCACGGTTACTACCGCAAGCACCAGCACAATTTCAAGGAACGCTGCGCGACAGTAGGTTCAACTTATCGGGAAATCTAGCAACCCTCTCACCTCAAACTGTACAAGGTAGTGCCAGCGCTAATCTAGATGTCGCTGGTGGCACAGTGACGGCAAATAGAATTGGACTTACTAATGGGCGCTTTTCCGGTTCTGTTACCGCCGATCGAATTAATCTAGGACCACTAGCTGGGTTGGCTTTAGCTAGTCGTTTTGGTAACAACAAGTCAATTCCAGATGTGCAAGGTCGTCTCAGTGGTAGTCTCGATCTTGCAGGTTCTTTGTCGGCTCTTAACTTGGCGGCTGTATCTGCCTCTGGGCAGTTGCGTTTACTTAACTTAGCGGCGGGTGGCTTGACTTTTGACCCAGTTCTAGGCGGGAATGTGAACTTAACCCCAGGACAAGGGGCGAATTTAAACTTGGCGGGTGTCAATGATAAAATCTCCTTGCAACTGTCACCTACCTATAAACCAGTTTCGTTTTTGTTCCAGTTAGGAGCGGCGATCGCTACTGGCAAGACTTCTGGTGACACGCTACGAGCAACGGCGACTAACTTCCCGATTAGTATCTTTAAAGCTGTTGCACCTCTACCAAGCGCAATCGCTTCCCAATCTGTCTCTGGAACTTTAGATGCTAACCTAGCACTCAACCTTAATACCTACGTAGTTGATGGAAACTTAGCGATTAAAAGACCAGCCTT
>JAABUQ010008310.1_pt1 | contig 14614 bp, 17 predicted proteins | sample 5560001 | NCBI WGS metagenome assembly JAABUQ01 (sample SAMN10711888, study PRJNA513371) | rock metagenome | isolation source: Antarctica rocks | place: Antarctica: Victoria Land, Finger Mt nord | collected 2015-12-18 | reverse complement strand
GAGCTCGCTCACCAGAATTTCAGACAGTTGTGAGATTAGCAGTTCCCCTGGATTCTCCGGTGTCCAGTTAGTCTCAGGCATGCTATCGACCGTGATCGCCATCGCAATCGGGCCCTGCGCGGTGTAGAGAATGCCAACGTCGCTTCGTAAGGCATCCAGAGCGCCGCTTTTGTTTGCGATCTCCACGTCTTTCATATCGCGCCCAATTCCATTATGATCGCGCTGGCGTTTCAAAATCGCGAGCATCTCCTCCGAAGCGGATTTATTTACTAGCTCGCCGCGATAGATCTTCTCGAGCAACACGACCATCTCGACCGGGCTGCTTCGCCCAATACCCCACTTCTTGTTTTCCGGTTTCGCGCCCTCGTCCGTGATACCGGTCGGATACGGCTTCAGATCACTGCGATCTCCCAAAATCTTCCGCATCACTCGCGTATGCTGCAAACCAAGCTGCGCCATCCGGGCATTCACCGCATTGCCGCCGATACGGTTGAGAATCAAGTTGGTCGCGGTATTGTCGCTCAGCACAATCATCAGGTCGATCATGTCGCGCACAGGAAGTTCGTCATTGTTCGAGAGATCCTGCAGAATGCCGCTACCCGACACTTTCTCGTCCGCAATCACTTTCAAGCGCTCGTTTAAATCCAGCTTGCCTTCCGCCGCTAGGGCAAAGCACTCAGCCATGATAGGCAGCTTGATCGTACTCGCTGTGCGGACCGGCTGCTCCCCATTTAAGCTGTAGGTCTTGCCAGTCGCGAGATTCTTTGCAAACAAGCTCACGTTGCCTTTGAAGCCGGTGATCTTTGTCGTGACGACCTGATTCAAATCCCCTGACGCTGCCGTCTGCCCGCACACGCAACAACACGAGATCACTAGAATGGCAGAGAAACGCAAGAGCATCTCCGTCATTCTACCGGGTGATCACCGCTGTTTGCGCCACTGCTCATCTTGCCTTTGCTCAGACAGGGATGTCCAGCCCACACGAAGCGCAGCGGCCAATCGGCGCATTTCGTGATACCAATTCGAGGCGTAACGGCGATTGTGAAATCTTGTTTCTCACAGAGAGCGCGGATCGTCAAGCTCCCGCGATCGAGCCGCTGCCCGTAGTGCTCGCGAGTAATAGCGAGTGCCCTTGTCAATTTGCCCGGGCCATTCGTCAACCCGCATTCTGCGCCCTTCCAGCGGCGGCGCTCATACATTTCGGCGATCCCCGCCAGTGGAGCGAGCGCACGGATGAGAACGCAGCCAGGTTCGCCCACCTTGTCAGCCACCACGTTCAAACATTCATACATTCCGTAGATGAAATACACGTACGCGCGGCCGGCTGGACCGAAGAGCACCTTCGTGCGTTCGGTTATGCCTTTTGATGCATGCGCCGCCAAGTCCTCCAAGCCGAGGTATGCTTCCGTCTCCACAATCGTGCCGGCCGTCGAGCCATGCACCAGAACGCAGCCCAGCAGATCCCGCGCTAATTCTCGAGCCGGTCGCTCAAAAAACGAAAGATGAAGCGGGTGCGTGATCTGTTCAAAACGGCGGCGCAAGTTTAGGTTACGCTAGAACATTAACACGGCGTCATGCGACTCTTTACCGCTATCGATTTGCCCCAGGACATACTGCTTCGGCTGGAGCGGTTAGTCGCGGCGCTTCGCCCGGAAGCGCTGATCAACTGGAGCCCTTTAGACAACCTGCACATCACGACAAAGTTCATTGGCCAGTGGCCGGAAGAACGGCTGGAGGAGCTTCACGAAGCACTGCTCGAAGTAGCTCCGCGCTCGGCATTCGAGGTGGAAATAGCTAACTTGGGCTGGTTTCCGAATGAGCGCTCACCGCGCGTACTCTGGATCGGTGCGCACGGCGGTTCGGCCGTGAGCCTGTTAGCAAAGGAGACCGAGGAGCGGCTCGCTTTACTGGGAATCGCCCGAGAAGACCGCAACTTCTCGCCCCATCTCACCCTGGCGCGTATCAAGAGTCCTGTCCCGCTCGGCGCCTTGCGCAAGAGAGTCGAGGAGCTGCAACCGGCTCTCATCGGCAAGTTTCAGGCATCGCAGTTCGCCCTCTTTCGGAGCGACCCCGGCTCAAACTCGAGCATCTACCGCAAATTGCGTGAGTATAAGTTCAAAACTACGCTTGCTGCCTCGAACGCTGCCCAGTGAGTAGCCCCAATTTTCTTGCCTTGGCGCTTCTCACAGTACTCGCCTATTTGATCGGCGGCCTTCCGTTTGGCTATTGGTTTGTCCGTTTGAGTCTGGGGAAAGACATCCGCACCATGGGCAGCGGCAATATTGGCGCAACCAACGTACACCGAACGGCTGGCGGTAAGGCGGGACTCACGGTACTCCTGCTCGATATTCTCAAGGGAGTGCTGGCCGTTGCTATCGCTGCCGCAGTAACACACCGGAACGCCCTGGCCCTGGCGCTTGCTGCATCAGCGGTCGTGGTGGGACATTGCTATCCGGTCTTCTTGCACTTCAAGGGCGGCAAAGCAGTGGCCTGCTTTATTGGCGCATTTGGATTCATCGCTCCGCTGGCTCTCGTCGCAACGGCCGTGGTGTTCTTCCTGACGCTCGCTTTAAGCCGTTTCGTCTCGTTGAGTTCTATACTGGGCGCGATCGCTTTTCCGTTTTTGTTCTGGTGGATTTACCGGCCGGCCGCGCCGCTGCTCTGGGCTTGCATTTTCGCCTCATCGCTGATAATTTTCCGTCACCGCGCCAACCTCGTCCGGCTCAGAGCCGGCACCGAAAACCCGTTTAGCTTTCGAAAGAAGATGGCTTGAAGCAGCTGGCGGTCTTGGGCGCAGGCAGTTGGGGAACCGCTCTGGCCATTGCGCTTGCTCCTCGATTTGACTCCGTCAACTTGTGGGTGCGTGATGCTGCACGCGCGGCCGAAATCGAGCGAAGCGGTGAAAATGCGCGCTATCTCTCCGGTTTCCGGCTCCCCCCGTCTGTCCGCGCATCAGCCGATATTGCCGTAGCTGTAAAGAACGCCGGCGTGGTCCTTTCTGTGACGCCGTCCGCCCACTTACGATCCGCCCTCGAATCGGTACAGCCGCTCATCTCGCAAAGCACCGCTGTTGTCAGTGCAACCAAGGGCATTGAGGAAAGCTCGTTGTTGCGCATGTCTGAAGTCGCGAAAAGCGTACTCGGGAAAGCACATTTCCGGCTCGCGGTACTCTCGGGTCCCACTTTTGCAAAGGAGATCGCAGCGGGCGAACCGGCTGCGGTCGTCATTGCGTCCGAACATCTCGCGTTTGCCGAGGAAATTCAGGACGCGTTTTCTACAGCCACTTTGCGCTTCTACACGAGCACAGATGTCACTGGCGTTGAGATCGGCGCAGCGCTGAAAAATGTGATCGCTATCGGGGCCGGCATCTGCCGGGGTTTGGGTCTCGGCAGCAACAGCGCCGCTGCTTTAGTAACTCGCGGCTTGGCGGAGATTACGCGGCTAGCGATGACCCTCGGCGGCCATCAGCGCACGCTGAGCGGCCTTGCGGGGCTCGGGGATCTGGTGCTCACGGCAACAGGCGATCTTTCCCGCAATCGCTCTGTCGGCGTGCAACTTGGTCAGGGGCAGCAGCTCGCGCATATCCTCGCAGGCATGATGATGGTCGCCGAAGGAGTCGGCACTTGCCGCGCCGCTTACCAGCTGGGCCGCAAGCATAACGTGGATCTACCAATCGTGAATAAGATGTACGAAATCCTGTACGAGAGCAAAGATCCTCGCCAGGCAATCCGGGAATTGATGGAACGGCCTCTTACCAGTGAATGAGCGACACTCGCGACTCGGAATGCTCGATTTGTCGCCTATTCCGAGACGTTCCATGAAAGTAGCAACTTCGTCATCCTTGGACTCACCGGTTTGCTTGAGACCGTCGATTACGCCCTGGCGATCCTCGGCAGAGCGGTTTTGATTGAACTTGTGCTTACCCTCCAGACGGCGGATGGGCATCTCGAAACCGACGATCGCTTTGAGCTGCGCGTCAAGAAACACCGGAGGAGCGTCGGTGGGCTTCCAGGGCAACGCAAACCGCGCCTCGTGCTTGCTTGTCAGACGCGTAACCAAGTCGCGCAGCCGCTCGGCATCAGAGAAAAAGGCCGGCCTGCCATACGCATGAATGGCCGCATAGTTCCAGGTTGGGACAACTCTGCCCGTCTCCTGCTTCGACGGATACCAACCCGGCGAAACATACGCGTCGGGACCTGTGAAAATCATGAGCGCATCGTAGTCGGGCAAACTCTCCATCCACTGCGAATTAGCGCGAGAAATGTGGCCGGAGATCGTTCCGAACTCGCCTTGGCTCTCCTCGAGCATCACAGGGAGGTGGGTCGCAACCAGGCCCGAACCGGTTAGCGTCACCAGAGTAGCTAATCCGGCGCGCTGCATCTCGGCTTGCATCCCCGCGAGATCTCTAACTGCAAACGCTTTGGGCGTGTACATGAACGCGTTCGGCCCGTTCAAAAATATTTTCTCACCGTTTGATCGATGGATCCTGCTGGCTCTGCCAAACAAAATATCCGATCAGCGTCTTGCCATCGACGATATCGCCGCGGCGAATCATTGCGTCGACTTCCAGCGCGTCAAACCACTGCATCGTAATCCGCTCATCGCCCATGAGCTCCTGTTTGCCTTCCGTCAGGTCTTTGGCGAGAAAGATATTCATCTTCTCCCCGACATACCCGGGACTGGGCCAGAAGCCAATGAGCTCTTTCCACGTATTCGCCTGATAGCCGGTTTCCTCGCGGAGTTCGCGGCGGGCTGCTTCAAGCGGCTTTTCCCCTGGATCGAGACGGCCCGCGGGCAGTTCCCAAGTTCGCGCTCGGCCGGCAACCTGAACTGCTTTACCAGTAGAATTCTGCGCGCATCATCGACGGCCAGCATCACCGCTGACCCAGGATGCCGAACAATGTTGCGATGAATTTCGAAGCCGTCGGGATCTACCGCAATCTCATCCGTTACGCTGAAGAGCTTGTTCTTGAACACCTCTTTGGAAGAGATAATTTTCATATCGTTCCTGCTCCTTAAGCCAAGCCCGCGCCGGCGTCGTCGGTCTTAAAGGCGCCCACCCCGGTCAGATTCAAATCCGGCTTTTCCCGGGACATTTCACGTTCAACATCGGCTACCACCTCGGTGTGAGATTTGGAATGCAATTGTTCCTCTAGACGCCGCAATGCAACGCCGACCACATCGCGGTGATGTAAGCGCCCGCCGATGCCGGGCCGGTCCGCCAGTTCCTGCCAAAGCTGGTGCACGAGATCGATATCGCTCGGCCACAGTCGAGGCTGGTGCGGCCCCAGTGAATACATATGGATGCCGTCGCCGCGCTCGGCAATGATCTCCAAGCTGAGGGCCGGCCGAGGTACCGGCAGCTGTTCCCAAGCTTCGCCTATCAGCTTTGCCTGTTCATCCGGGGTCAGCATGGGAGAGAGCGCCATGACGATCCGTGACGAGGTTAGCTGCTGTGCGGCCGAGACCAGCGCGGAAGGCTCGTCCCGCCCAGGAACCGTTAGAAGCTCTACGTGCTTCCCTGCCTTTTCCGCAATGCTGACGACTCGGGTGAATGCCTCCATTTCGCGTGATCCGCAGATCTGTTCCGGATTCAAGCGATGCTCGCTCGAACTGATCGGGCCAAGCCTGTGAACCGCTACGACGACCACGTCCTGCTTCGCCGGGTTAATCTCATCGAGAATGAGCTGCAGTTGCCCGAGCCGATTCGAGTTGCTGGCATCAACCAAAACATTACCGGGACGTACATGCACGCCTTCCACCGACACCGAGGCGTGCTCTTCCAGCCGGAATTTTTCGCCATTTGCATCGGCTTCCAGACGCTTGCGGCGGTTGTGGTGCTCCGACAAGGCGAACGCAGTGAAGAAGCCGATTGTAAAGATGGAACCCGAGATGGTGGCCGTCTTCTTAGTGACCACATTAACCAGGGCGAGTAGAAACAAGGTCAAGGTAATCAGAATCAAGCCGAGCGGTATCTCCGTCTTGCCGATGCGGAAATTCAGAGGCACCTTCCACTCGCGTGCTTCCGGTCTCTTGTACCGCAGCACAAGTACGGAAAGCGCCTTCATCGCAAAGCTCCAGATCACGCCAAATGCGTAAGCCTCGCCAAGTGTCTGCACGTTTCCTTTGCTGAGCACAATGGTGATAATCTGCAGCACCACAACCAGATTGATCAGCCGGTGGGTAGTTCCGTATTTGCGGTGAGGCTGCCGGAACCAATCCGGTAACACTCCGTCTTCTGCCACGCGGTTCAGAACGCCGTTCGACCCGATGATCGCCGTATTTACGGCTCCGGACAGAATCAAAGTTCCTACCAGCACGACAAACGCATGAAACAGCAGCTTCAACAGGGTAGGTCCGACAAGGTAATTGGATAAGCCGCCGATCAGATTGTCGAGATACTGCCCGCGCTGGTTATCCGGGATGAGCATCACCGCGAAAAACGACACCAGCGAAGTGAAAAGCAGGCTGTAAACGATCACAACCATGCCGGTTTTTTTCAAGTTTTGTAGCTTAGGCGCCTCGAGCTCGCGGTAAACCTGAGCGAGAGTCTCAAAGCCGCTCATCGCGAGTAGCGAATGGCCCAGGCCGACGAGGATGGCCACCAATGTAATGGTCGGGGCCACCGTACCCTGCAGCCAACCAAGCGCGCCACTTCCGTAGTGCAGATTCGCCTTTGAAGGAAACGGCACGGGCTGAAACCCCTTAAGCGCCATGGTCAGGCCGCACCAGCCAATCAGGATCACCACCATCACGGTTGTGACATGCATAATCTTGAGAGCCTTTTCGCTGGATTCATGTATGCCAATGATGTTCTGCCACCAAAAGTAAACGGTTGCCGCCAAAGCAAACCCGCCGGCGAAGAAGGGTGGGGAAATATGCCATGGACTGTGCGCAAATTGTGCCAGTTCGTTGAGCAGTCCGGCCAAATATAAGCCTGCGCTCACTGCGCTGATCGGGCCCGTCAGCACGTAATCGAACATCAAGGCCGACACGGAGAACTTGGCGAGGGTAGCGCCCAGAGCCTCGTGCACCACCTTGTACACGCCCCCGCGTACAAACATGCTAGAGCTCTCGATGTAAATGGCACGGATGGCGAAGCCAAAGAGCATGATCGCCAGAATGAACCAGGGCGCCGACTTGCCAATGGCAGTCTCGGCAATTCCTCCGGCGTAGTAAGCCGAAGAGGCCAGATCACTCAGAACGATAGCGGCGGCCCGCCAGAAAGAGATAAACGACAGCATCACTGTCGTGGCGACAACTACCTTTGTCTTGGGGGATAGCGTCGGAGATGTCAAGCTAGAGCTTTCCTTTGCGAGAACGAGCAGGCGAAAAGTTACCGCTCTGCCTATCCATTAAACCGCACGTATTTTGAAATCTGGATCACATCCACAGTTTGCCATTCTTGTCCTGAGACGGAAAAACGCTGGGCAGCCTGTTAGGCTTCCCAGCGTATCGTTTTCTGAAACAGCTCTGATTCTATACCGGAGCTACTGATTCTTTGGTTTGTCCGGAGTAACTGCGTTTGCCACGCCTTTGCCGAGGTTCTTGGCGGCGTGTCCCGTGCCTACGGCCATCTTCTTGACGCCGTGACCTATGCCTTTACCCATGTCAACCGCTCCGTCTCCTATGTGGCCGGTTTTCATGTCATCCGCCATTTCCTTGCTGCCTTGGCCGATATCCTTCCCGCCTTTAGTGTAGGAGTGCTTTATGTTTTCGCCTGAAGCTTTAAACTGAGTAGCAGGCTCAGCTTCTTTCACTCCCAGGCTGTCGAGCGTCTTCGGACCAATGCGGCCATCAGCGGTCAAGTGCTGCTGTGTCTGGTATTTCTTCAGGGCGGACCGGGTGCCGTGACCATTCACCCCGTCAACGGGACCCGGATCGAAGCCCTTATCCTTGAGCGCCTGTTGTACGTTCTTCACGGTTCCGGAGCTCTGTGCAAAAACAGGAACTGCAACCAGTGAGGCAGCAAACAGGAAAGCGGCAAGATTCGTTCTCATATATCTCCTTGAAACTCTCTTTTTCGAAGCTGGAAGGCGATGCGACGCACCCGGCGCTACCAACTTTACTTTCTAACTATTTGGACGAAACGCAGACTTTAACGTATCGTAGATTAGTACATTTTCATTGTACGGCTTGGCCGGGCCTGCACTTCATCGCTACCAGCGATTTAGTTAACCCGAATACCCGTTCGCCGGCAATTTTGGCATCCGGAAATAAGTCTTTCAGGGAGCGGCGGTCCAGCAGCTTCAGTTCCTGTAAGCAGTGTTCGAGATAGGACTCGCGCTCTTCGGCGGTCGGGCGGGTGAATTTCTCCCACCCAGTGAAGCGGTAAACAATCGAGCGTTGCAAATGGCTTGGAAGAAAGTGAACTAGCGGCAACATGAGGTGCATTTCAACGGGAAATGTCCGGTTCGGAGTCTGGACCCAATATGCGTTTCCTACTCTTCGCACCTCTTCGGCAAACCGGATCTGATTATCATGATCGCCTACGTGTTCGATTACAGAATTGCTGAATACGATATCGAAGGAGCGGTCTGCAAAAGGCAGAAACCGGCCGTCAGCGGCAACTTGACTGCGAGATTCAGTTGGCGGAGCTAAGGCGCCAGGCAAGTTCAGGAACGTCAGCCGCGGCGTCACGGAAGCAAATTGCCAAATAAACGGAGAGCCGCCGACATCTAAAATGCGAGTTTGTTCGGTAATTTTGAAGGTTTCTTCAAAGAGCCGCATGCGGCGCGAACGGAAATGCTCGAACACTCTGTGGAGAATTGGGGAGTGGTTCACGGTTGACGGACGATTCTAACGCTGAGACCAGTGTGGCCCACACAGGTCCGGGAGGCCATGTTATGTTTGAAATCACACCCCCGCGGGCCCTTAGCTCAGTTGGTTAGAGCGCTACCTTGACACGGTAGAGGTCACAGATTCGAGTTCTGTAGGGCCCACCAAACGCCGCGTTATCCTGCTTTCCGAAGTGTTAAATTGATGCGGAAAGCGCCGGTAAGCGGGTGATCTCCGGCGGCCAACTTCGCGACTCCGTGATACGCCAACCGATTAGATCCGCCCCAGACAACCACGTCTCAATGACTGCTCAGGGTGCTAACGAGAACGGCAACATACGATTGTCGCAGCATCGCAGCCTGCGGTGTCGAAATCAAAGATGTTGGGAGGCATCTTGAGGCTGTAGATGATCAGCACTGGCTGAGCATATCGTCACCGCCCCGCATTGGGTCTGTCAGGTTTTGATTGTCGTGCCTGGACTCGCTCCGAAAAGTTACAAAGTACTTACTAAAAAGACTTCGCCGAATCCACGACAATAGGCCCTCCTTAGGGTTGGGCCTGTAAGTGAGTCGTTAACAACGCAGATTTTGAGATATCCATCCAGATCACCACGCGCCACTCTGATGAGGATGCGAAAATCGTCGTCCACTCCGTCCTCTGGATGAAGCGCCGTGGTAGATCGATTATTGTCTAGCTTCTTTCCAAGCTCAATTGCATCTCTGGAGAATCCCTCATAATCGCGGTTTGATTCCTCTGAGGCCATATTGCTCATCAAATCCGTGAGTTGCTGCACATACCGTCGGTCCTCATCCGAGATAGCAATTCGATGTTGTCGATCTTGGAGCTGAATACTTTCTTGGTGCTGGAGTTGTTGTGTCAACATAGCCAACTGCTGGGCCGCTTGGATTTGCCACCATCCTACAAAGCAAGTTGCCGCGATCGCAGCCAGCGCCAGTCCCGTTTGAAGTTTACTCATCGCCATCGAAGACAATTATCCCGAGTTCCTTTCCAAGACAGTTCGCAGCGTAGTCCCTGGCCTGCTGGTCAAAATTATCGAAACCCTCATCGCGCGCCAAAACAGTACGTCGGTCGCGAGGATCTGAAGAAAGCGAATTGTCACGCATCAAGATCCGCGGCGTTGAAAAGGCGCCGTCGGAAGCCAAAGCTGCCGACAAGGGCGTTGGTCAGTCTAAAGAGGGCGAGGAGTCGACCGCGACGGGCGAGATGGAAGCATAACCGGTTACGTGAGGTTGGCGCTTGATGTTGACATGCCAGAAATCGGCGGCCGGCGGGTGTGTTCAGCACCGGATGACGATTATGGCTTTAGGCCCCGCCACACATTGGACTTCCTTCAGTTAAGCCGCCCAGCTATCCCGCTTTTCGAAATGTCAAATTGATGCGGAATGCCCCGGTGAGCGGGTGCTCTCCGGCGGCCAACTTCACCACTCCGTGATAGGCCAATCGGTTAGGACCGCCCCAGACAATCACGTCTCCGCTCTCCACGCGAATTCTTTTCTGCTGGTCGCTGCGCCGCGCGCCTCCAAACAGAAAAGTAGCGGGCAAGCCTAGCGAAACCGAAACGATCGGCGCACTGTAATCAACTTCGTTCTTGTCCTGGTGCAAGCCCATCTGCGCGCCTGGCTCATAGCGATTGACCAGACACGCATCCGCAGCGAAGCTTTCGAACCCTCCTTCTGCAGCAGCTCGAACCGCAAGCTGTTCGAAGACGCCGGGCATCGTAGGCCAGTTCCGGCCTGTGATCGGGTCGATGCGATCGTATCGATAGCCGGTTTCGTCGCTCACCCAGCCGAGCGCTCCGCAGTTGGTCATTGCCACAGACATGCGGTGTCCGCCACGCACCACCATATGGCGAAATGGTGAAACGCTAAGCACATCGTTAAGCGCCTGCATCAGCTCCGGCCCATGAGGCGCGGCGAAGCTCCGCAGGATCACCGCTCCTTCGGCGAGCGTTTCCTTGCTCTTTCTTTCCTGATCGTCCTCACCAAATAGGGTCGGCGTATGCCCTGCAATTTTAGCCATTGGGCGTCGCGAATAGCTCCGGAGAAAGCATCTCAATTCATGTTCTCATCGGAACCGCCACCCGCTTGATACTTTGTAAAGGATGGCAACAAGCACCGCTACGAAACGCATTGCCCCTCCCAAACGGCTGCTCTACGGCCCGGGCCCGTCGATGGTGGAGCCGAGAGCGTATGAAGCGCTGGCCCAGCCCGTCGTGGGATTGCGCGATCCCTACTTTCTAGAGGTGATGAGCGAGATTCAGGCTGGTCTGCGCCAGGCATTCGGCACGCGAAACGAGCGGACTTATATGGTGCCGGCCGGCGGCGGGGGCGCTATGGAAGCTGCCGTCGCGAGCTTCGTCGAACCTAAATCTAAATTCCTGATCTTCACCGCAGGCGTGTTTGCCGAGCGGATGGCTGTCGCCGCCGAGCGCCAGCGAGCTCAGGTCACGAGAATCGAGAAGCCCCCAGGAGAAGTATTCAACGAGGCAGAAGCAGCCGAAGCCATCGCGCGTGTCGATCCCGATTCGATTGCCTTTGTACAGGCCGAGACATCGACCGGAGCCTACCAATCCGGACGCAACATCACTTCAGCCGCCAACCAGACGGGCGCGCTTGTGATCGCTGATACAGTGACGTCCTTAGGTGCGATGCCGGTTGAACTGGATGCCGTTGGGATCGACGTGGCGTTTAGCTGTTCGCAGAAGGGACTAAGCTGTCCGGCCGGCCTCGCGCCGATTTCCATTTCGAACCGCGCTTGGGACAAGCTGCAGGCACGACGCGAGACGCCGTTCACCTGGTATCTCGACGTGCAGGCGATGGCGAAGTATTTTGATCCGCCGCACGCGTATCATCACACGCCGTCCCCGCCGCTCTATTACGCCATGCACCAGGCTCTGGCCGTCATCGAAGAAGAAGGTTTGGAGCAGCGCTGGAACCGGCATCGGCGCGCGGGAGAAAGGCTCGTCAGTGGGCTGGTGAAGCTTGGCTTCGAGCCTTTCGTGAAGGAGCCGGAGCACCGCATTTGGCATGTAACGACGGTTGTGCCGCCGGCAGGCTTGGACGAAGCACGGCTGCGTCAGAGACTTTTTGATAATCACAGCATCGAGATTGCTTCCGGCCTCGGCGCGCTCGCCGGTAAGATCCTGCGCATCGGAACGATGGGGCCTCTCGCGACAGAAGGCCACGTTGACGGACTGCTGGAGGCGATCGAAACGTCGCTGTAGCAAAACAACATGTCATCAGATTTTTCGATCCAACTCGGACTCTCCCATCTCCAGCTGCTCAAGGGCGACATCACGACGATCAAAGTAGACGCCATGGTGAACGCAGCGAATTCAGCTCTCGCCGGAGGTGGCGGAGTGGATGGCGCGATTCATCGCGCGGGTGGTCCCGAGATCATGCCAGAGCTGGACGTGATCCGCGAGAAAGAAGGCGGTTGCCCGACCGGCCATGCAGTGGTCACTCGCGCCGGGCGATTACCGGCCCAGTATGTTTTCCACGCGGTCGGACCGCGCTATCGGGATGGACAGCACGACGAGCGCGAGTTACTCACGTCCTGTTATCGAAATTGCCTCGTGCTCGCTGCCGAACGCAATTTGAAGACGATCAGCTTTCCTTCGATCAGTACCGGAATTTACGGTTATCCGATCGAGGAAGCAGCTGAGCTCGCCGTTCGAACGGTCGCCGACTTTCTACAGCAGAACCGCGGCTCGCTGCACACCGTGAAGCTGATCCAATTTAGTGAGGCCGATCATCAGGTTTACCGGCAGCATGCACAGAAACTGCGTGGCCAACTTACGGCCGGCGGCGAAGCCTGAACCCGACGGGCAGGACATTACAATGAAGTTGGTTCATGCAAGTCCTTGAGGCTGGTCTCAACAAATATCTCCTGCTCGAGCTGGACGCGGAGTTCGTCGGCAACATTGCCAAACAGGCTGGGTTTGGCTTCAAGATCGACGATAAGCCCCGAGTGATGTCGCTTGATGTATCGGCGGCTGAGCGGAGGGCACCCCTGCTCCTATTCGATGCCGCAGATCCTGGAAACCTTGGCTGGTTTTCGCGATGCCAGTTTTACGTGGACGGAAGCTCGGGTAGTGTGCTGCAAACGCCCTTGTCGCTGGCTAATCAGCGAGATATTTCAGGAAGAACCTTGCCTCATTCGGTCCGGATCCAGATTACGAAAGAACTGCCCGGCAGCTTTCGGATGCCGGGCCGCCAGCTAGTGACTGAGCAGGTTGTCTACGCAGTTCTGTTCAACTTACTCAGCGCTCTTATGAACACGGGCGTGGGTGTCTGCGGCGGACCGATCGTGAAGCCGCTGGCGGGCCGGACCGAACACGTGGGCTCTCGCAACTAGGCGACGCCCGAGCCCACTTGATCTTTAGCCTGTTCGACAATGCCTTCGAGTTCGCGCCGGTATTTATCCAGAAGATCTTTTGAACCGGCTTCGAACCTCATCACCAAAACCGGCTGAGTGTTTGATGCTCGAACCAGCCCCCAGCCTTTCTCGAAAAGGACTCGTACGCCATCGACGTTCACCGTCTGGTATTGATGCCGGACGATATTGCCGACCTTCTCCACAACTTGAAATTTCACGTCATCCGGGCAATCGACGCGCAACTCTGGAGTAGAGACCATCTGCGGAATGCCCTCCAACTGGTGCGAAAGCGGCTGGCCCGAGTTAGCAACTATTTCGAGCAAACGGCAGGCCGCATATAGCGCGTCGTCATAGCCGTAATAACGATCGGCAAAGAACATGTGGCCCGACATTTCGCCGGCGAGTTCGGCATGCTCTTCTTTCATTTTGGCCTTGATCAAGGAATGGCCGGTCTTGAACATGATCGGCTTCCCGCCCAACTCGGCCAGCTTGTCGTACATGATCTGCGAGCACTTCACTTCACCGATGAAGGTAGCGCCTGGCTTCCGCGAGAGAATCTCCCGCCCGAAGATCAGCAAAAGCATGTCGCCATAAATGACGCTGCCCACCTCGTCGACTGCGCCAATTCGATCGGTGTCTCCGTCGAATGCGATGCCCAGCTCCGCCTTATTTTTTAGAACGCTCTTCTTCAAATCGGCCAGGTTCTCGAGAACCGTAGGGTCCGGATGATGATGGGGGAAACGTCCATCCATCTCGAAATAGAGCTCGGTCGCGTCGAGATTGAGTCTCTCGATCATGCGATGGAGAACCGGGCCGGCAGTGCCGTTTCCCGCATCGAAAACGACTTTTACTTTCCGCGAAAACTTGAACTGTGAAGTGATCTCATCCACATAAGGAGTGACCGCATCCACTTGCTCGACCGAGCCCGTTCCCTCGTCCAGATCACCGAGATCGATAAGCTTGCGGACGTCCTGGATGGCGGTTCCGTGCAGCGTCCCGGTGCCGCAGACCGTCTTGAAGCCGTTGTATTCGGGCGGATTATGGCTGCCGGTGATCATTACCGCGCCGCCAGCTTTGAAGTGGACGGCGGAATAATAGAGGACTGGCGTCGGCACCGTGCCGACATCCAAGACCTGCGCTCCGGCGCTCATCAGGCCTTTCAACAGGGCGTCGTGCAAGCGAGGGCTGCTCAACCGGCAGTCATTGCCGAGGCAAATCAGGCGGCCGTTGTGACGAATCAAATAGGTTGCCAACGCACGCCCTAACTGTTCGACATCAGGATCCAGCAATTCCTGATCAGCGATGCCGCGAATATCATACTCACGAAAAATCCCCGGATGAAGCATATCTTCTTAAGAATAGCTAGACGCGTGCTGCGGGCATACTACCGGCACGTGGAGCAACGCGTCAAGTAATTTCGTGCCGCTTAACGACTAAA
>JAABUQ010008309.1_pt1 | contig 14614 bp, 13 predicted proteins | sample 5560001 | NCBI WGS metagenome assembly JAABUQ01 (sample SAMN10711888, study PRJNA513371) | rock metagenome | isolation source: Antarctica rocks | place: Antarctica: Victoria Land, Finger Mt nord | collected 2015-12-18 | reverse complement strand
GAACACCTGCCCGAAGTGTCGGAGGCCATGGTCACCCTCGCCATGATCCGCCTTATGCTTCATCGCGCCGCTCACCCAAACCGCAAACGGCTACTCGCTTCATGACTTCTAAAACGGGGTCTTAGCCTACCAAGGCATGGACCGGCATGGCCGCGATGCCGGATGGAAGCCTTCCAGGCTTGTGATCGCCGCCGGGCAATGTGGCCATTCCTCAACAGCTTTGACGACGCATAGGCGCCATGGGCCTGTTAATTTCTGGTAAACGGCAGGCTTTTATGCTTCGTAGGAGCTTGGTCTTTTCCGATGTCATGGAAGTATTGATGAAATCGTCTGTGACAGACCGCCATGAACGCGGCCCGCACCTTTCCGGGAGGCGCGTGCGTGGCCTGTCATGGTCTGTCGGGAACACCCGCGCCCCTCGCAGCATGACGGCCCTTGGCTCCGCAAGGCATCCAGGCCGGACGCCCTGGACGCGGCACGTGCTGTTCGGCCTCATCTGCCTGATCGCATTCACCTCGATCGACACGTTCAACACGCGGCTCACCGGGCTGACCGACGACCAGATGGTCCAGCAAGGCTCGGACATCCGCAGTCAGGTCGCGGCGGTTGGCCTTTGGGTCGTATTGCTGCTGGTGTCGTTCATCCCGGGCATGTCGCTGTCCCGCCCCGTCGCCAAAGGGCTGGTTTGGCCGGCCCTCCTGCTGGTTTGGATCGTCGTCTCGCCACTTTGGAGCGATGACCCGGCGCACGGCGTGTCCAAGGCGGCAGCCTTTTTGGTGACGTCGCTGGCAGCCTGGCGCATGGCGTCGGTCGTGATGGTCAAGGAAATGCTGTCTTGCACGTTCTACACGCTTCTCGTGCTCCTGGCCTTGTCCGTGTTCCTGGCCGTCGCGGTGCCGGACGTCGGGCTGCTGCAGCATGACTGGCAGCATGAAGGCCAATGGAAAGGCGTATTCGCCACCAAGCAGGGTTTGGGGACAGTCTCGGCGGTGTTCCTCGTCTTCGCGTTCCTGCGGCTGTCGTACCGGCGGAGCGCCTTCAACGTCGCGACCTGCGCCCTCGGGCTGGTCTGCCTGCTCGGGTCCGGCTCTCGCGGCGGCGGGGTGATAGCGGCCGTGGCGGTGGCAAGCCTGGTCGTAGTCCGGCGCTCGCCGAGGTTCGCCGCGCTGGTGGCCGGCATCCTGCTGACCGGCCTGGTCCTGGGCGTTCTGGAAGTCGCCTACTTCTCCGCCACCGGCAATTCCTCGATCCAGGTGTTCGGGTTCGACATCGACCTGACGGAACGCACGTTCATCTGGCAATATGCCATCGGCCATTGGGGAGGGCGCCCTTATCTCGGCTTCGGCCTCAACGGGTTCTGGACAAACGCCGACATCCTTTCGCTTTACCGCACCGCGCACGGGTGGGTGCTGGACAACTACCATAGCGGATACATGGCAATCACCGTCGAGACCGGCTTGGTCGGCCTTGCCCTGTTCTCCGCCATGTCGTTCAGCCTGGCCTCGCGGCTCCGCTTCCTGCTCCTGCATGCGCGGTCGAACCGGATGAGCCTGGAGATGACCGCCGGCTACGTCATCATGTTCTTCACCATCAACCTGACCGAAACCGACTTCCTCCGCTCAACCAATTTCATGGCGGTGCTCTTCACGTTCCTGGTCATCAAGACGCTCGCCATTCCGGAGCCGTCCAGGGCGCTGGCGAGGGCAGGGACGCGCTATCCGGCAGGCGTCCGCATCACCACGTGGACTGCCCGTTAGATGGCCGCCACACGGCGCGTCCTGGCAAGGCTTGCCCTCGCGGCCATGTCGGGCATAGGCGGCATCGGACCCGGCCACGCCGCCGAGGCTGCCAGCGCCCTCCACCCGGCGGGCCGCGGCGGCAGCCTGTTGCCGCAGGGGTGGCTGAGCACGCGCGGCAGCCGGATCGTGGACGCCGGAGGCAACGTAGTCCGCATCGCCTCCATCGGCTGGTACGGCACGGACGGGCCTGCCGGCCACGCCTTGCAAGGCTTATGGACGGTCAGCTACCGCGCCATATGCGACAGCATCGTGGCCGCCGGGTTCAACACCGTCCGCATCCCCTGGTCGGACGTGAACCTGGACACGCAGCCGCGGAACACCCGGGACACCGGCACGGTTGATTTCGACGCCAACCGCGAGCTTGCCGGCTTGACCACGTGGGACATCTTCAAGAAAATCGTGGGCCACGCCGGGCGGATCGGCCTCAAGGTGGTCTTCGACCACCACACGAACGACGGAGGCGGCGGCCAGCAGCCGAACGGGCTGTGGTTCGACCGGGGACCGGGTTCGGACGGCACGGACGGCGCCGGGCACCGCGGCACGGTGACGGCGGCGGCGTTCAAGGCGAACTGGCTGCGCTTCGCGCGGCAGTATGCCGGCAACCCCACCGTGATCGGCTTCGACCTGCATAACGAGCCGCACGCCGGCAACTGGGGCCGGGGCGGGCCGACGGACATCTGGGCGATGTTCGTGGACGTGGGCAACGCCATCGGGGCGGTGAACCCCGACGTGCTGATCATCTGCGAAGCCTTGCAGGACTACCGCGGCGAGGCGCCCGAAGGGGATCTGCGCCCCGTGGCAATCAAGCCCGTGGCGCTGCGCGTGCCGAACAAGGTGATCTATTCCGTGCACTCCTACCCCCATGAGATCAGCGCCGTCGCGCCGGACAGCGGCCCGGCGGCCGTGGCGCGCTACGAGGCCGGCTGGGGCTTTGTCGCCCGGCAAGGCCTGGCGCCGGTCTGGGTCGGCGAACTCGGCGCCAGCGACCCCGGCCCGGGCGGCAGCGCCCATGCCTGGGCGACGACCTTGCTGGACTACATGAACGGCTTCCAGCCGCCGCTCTCCGGCTCCTGGTGGAACATCGGCGCCGAGGATCCGGGCGCCAACCCGAACGGCCTGCAAACGGCGTGGGGCGTCGGCCATTACCGTCCGGAACAGCTCTTCATCACCGACAGGCTGCTGTTCCGCCCCTGACCAGCCCGTCCGCCCGGGCGTGCCCGGGCGGACATAGGCACTCCCGGCAGGATGTCAGACGGGGGCCGGTACGTTGATTGAGATGTGCTGGGTCGAGGCGGACCACAGCGCCGCCGCGGCACCGACAACGGCTGTGCCGCCGACCGAGGCGCTGTCGATGTACAGGTTCCTGTCCGTGCCCGTGGAGCCGCCGTAAGCGTCATTCAGGAAGGAAACGGCCACGTCGTGCGTTCCGGGCGTCAGCGCCTGGTCGAAGGCGAACTTCTGCGTGGCCCCGCTTGAATGCAGCGCGGTCACGGTCTGCGGGGCGCCGACCGTCGTGCCGTCGATGGCGACCGAGAACTGCGCGTCACCCTTCCAAGCGTCCTCCGAAAGGCTGAGGTTGAGCGTGCTGGTCCCGGCGGCCGGAGTGCTGGTGGCCGGAGTGCTGGTGGCCGGAGTGCTGGTGGGCGGCGAAGCGGCGGGAGCCGCGGCCGCATTGGGGTTGTGCGCGTAGGCGCGGACGTAATCGACCTGCATCTGGCCGGTCTCGCCGGGGTTCGGATTGCCGGCCCAGGTGCTCGACGTGCCGACCACGGTGCTGAGCAGCATGAACATCGGCTTGTTCATGTCCGCCGGGGTGTCCTGCTGCGCGACCTGCTTGCCGTCGAAGTACCAGGTGAGCTTGTCCGGCTCCCAATCGACGGCGTAGGTGTGAAAGGCTTGCGAGGTGTCCGGCACGTCCGTCCAGTGCGGCGTGGTGCCGCCGCTGGAGTGCGACGTTTCCACCAACGTCTTCGGGTTGCTGCCGACCACTTCCGCGACGTCGAGTTCGGGCGGCCAGGATCCGTCGGCCGGCAGCAGCCAGAACCCGTTGACCACGCCGGCCGCATTCGAGAGCTTGGCGTTCATCTCGAAATACCCGTAGGTTTGCGAGAAGGACTTGTCGGTGAGCAGTTGCCCGGCGATGAACGGCTTGCTGACCGCGCCGCTGACATCGGCAGGCGTCGGCTTGATCGCCATCGACAGCACGCCGTTGCTGACGGAATAGACATTCGCATCGGAAGCCGAGGTGGGGCCGTAAAGCGGGTTCACCTGATAGGAACTGAGGGAACCATCCGTGGACCCGTTCGGGCTGTAGGAGAAGGCGGGCGACCAGGTGCCGCCGGAGCCGTTCCTTAGGGATAGCGAGTTGAATTCGTCATCAAAGGTTTGAGTAAAATTCGCCGGCGCAGCCATTGCAACCCTCCTGTCCGCGTCAAATGCCTAGATCTTGATGATCGCGGGGGTGCGGTATCGCCTCCGGGCGGCGGCCTGCACAATCCCTTGGCAAGCTGGCAGGCAGTCATTCTCCGTTTCGAGGGTACATTCGGCAAATCCGCTGCCACGCACTCGCGATTGCTAGGAAGCTATGCTCAAACAACTGCTGGATGGTGCAAGAGCGGCCGCAAATGGATCGCGAGGCTGTTAGGGCCGCTTGTCATCGCTGACCGATAACGCGCCCTGCTTCTTAGCTATTACTGTCCGGTGATGATAGGTATTTCTCTACGTAACCGTACAGCCGTGGGGCTGGGTCCTACAGCCTCCCTGTCGGGCGATTTGCAACAAAGCCTGACAAAGCCCCATTGTGGTGGTCGTGACGACGGGATCGGCTGGACGCCTTGACTGGAATGGGTCTTCGCCTTGCCGGGCAGGATGAACGGCGGCTTCGGCAAAGAGCCGAGAAGGAATAAAGAACAATGCTGCTGGACCACTCCGCGGAATGGCGGAGCGCCGACGGATTGTCGGCTGAGGCCGGCCAGCCGGCGCCGTTGGAGGCCGCCAGTGCCGGGATCTGACGCCGGGCGTGCCTTGGCGCGGCCCAACCTGCGCTGGCCCATCGTCATCGGCGCCGTCGCGGTGGCCGGCATCCTGCTGGGCGCCGTGTCGAACTGGGACGGCTTGGCTGAGCAGCGCAACGGGATCGCGCGGGCGGTATGGCTCCTGCCGGCCCTGGTGGCGCTGCATCTGGGGCAGTTGCTGCTGTCCGGGCTAGCGTGGCGCGCCTTGTTTGCCGGGCCGCGGCCGGGCGCCGCGGCGTTCTACCGTTTGCGCGTGATCCGCGAGGGCATCGACTCGCTGCTGCCCGTCGCACAGGTCGGCGGCGAGATCGTCGGCGCCCGGCTGCTGTCCCGGCAGGGTGTGGCCCCGAGCCGGGCCGGCGCCAGCGTGATCGTGGACGTCACGGTCGAATTGCTGACGCAGGTGGCGTTCCTGGCGGCGGGCCTGGGCGCCCTCGCCTGGCTGACGCACGGCGCCGGGTGGGAATGGCTGGAGGCGGCGCTCGCCGGGGCGCTGGCCACGGCAGCGCTCCTGCTGGCGCAGCGTTTCGGCCTGCTGCGGGCGCTTGAGGCGTTGCTGCGCGGCATCGCCCGGCGCTGGCCGGCCCTGGCCGGCGCATCGCTCGACGGCATTCACGCGGCGGCGCTCGACTTCTACCGCCAGCCTGCGCCCCTGCTGCGCGGCGTCGCGCTGCATTTGCTCGCCTGGGTGCTCGGCAGCATCGAGGCCTGGGCGGTGCTCCACGCGCTCGGGGTGGCGGCGACGCCGCTGCAGGCGTTCACGGTCGAGAGCCTGGGCATGGCGGCCCGCAGCGCCGGCTTCGCGATCCCGGCGGCGCTCGGCGCGCAGGAGGGCGGCTTCGCGCTGGCCGCCGCCGCCCTCGGCCTGCCGGTCGGGCCGGCCCTGGCGCTGTCGCTGGTCAAGCGAATGCGCGAGGTCCTGGTGGGCCTGGCCGGCCTCACGCTCTGGCGGTTGGCCGTCCGTTGACCAGCCCCCGGCCGACGGCTTGACGATCGTGCTGACCCTGCTCACCTGGCTGGCCGTGCTGCTGACGGGCGCCGGGCTGGTCGTCGTGGCGGCCGGGGCCGTCGCGGTGCGGCGCTTCGCCGCGGTGGGACCGCGCCCCACGCGGCAGCGCCCGGCGGTCACGGTGATGAAGCCGCTCTGCGGTGCGGAGCCTTTGCTGGAGGCGGCGCTCGCCTCGATCTGCGGCCAGGACTACCCGGAGTTCCAGATCGTGTTCGGCGTCCAGGACCCGGACGACCCGGCGCTGCTGGCCGTGCAGCGTGTCCAGCGGCGCTTTCCCGCCTGCGACATCGCGGTGACGGTCAATGCGGCGCTGCATGGGCTGAACCGCAAGGTCAGCAACCTCATCAACATGATGCCGGACGCGCGGCACGACGTGCTGGTGTTCTCCGACAGCGACCTGCACGTGCCGCCGGACTACCTGGACGGGATCGTCGCCAAGCTGGAGCAGCCGGGGACCGGCCTCGTGACCTCGCTTTGCCTTGGCCTGCCGACGACGGCCGGCCTCGCGGCCCAACTCGGCGCTACCGGCATCAGCCACCTGTTCCTGCCCGGCGCGCTGCTGTCCCGCGCGCTGGGCCGGGAGGACTGCCTGGGCACCACCATGGCGCTGCGGCGCGGCACCCTGGCGCGGGTCGGCGGGCTGCAATCCCTGGTCCGGCATTTGGCCGACGACAACGTGCTGGCGCAGCGGGTCCTGCAGCTTGGCCTGCGCGTCGGGTTGGCCGGCACGGTGCCGATGACGGGCGTGCCGGAAGCGTCGCTGCGTGCGCTTTGGCAGCATGAGATGCGTTGGGCGCGCACCATCCGGGCGCTGGAACCTGTGCTGTTCACCACCTCCGTGCTGCAATACCCGCTGTTCTGGGCCGCCTGCTCCTGCGTGCTGGCCCAGGGGGCGGCTTGGTCCGTGGGCCTGTTCGGCGCGGCTTGGGCGGTCCGGGCGTTGGCGGCGCTCTCCGTCGACCGATGGCTGCGGCAGGGGTGGCGTCCGGCCATCGCCGTGCCGTTCTGGCTGCTGCCGCTGCGCGACGCCATGTCGGTGAGCCAGGTCATCGCCAGCTACCTCGGCGGCCGGGTGGTCTGGCGCGGGCACGTCATGCAGGCGGATGACGGGCGCTCGGCGATGACCGGCGTATAGGAACGGCCAGGCGCTACCGGGCCGGCAGCCGGCAGTTCTCGCCGATGGCGGCGCGGAACGGCGTCCAGGTGTCCGTGCGCCCCAGCAAGGGAATGCCGATGTAGCCGCGCACGCGCAGGCGGTGCTGCTCGTCGAGCCACATGCGCGCGCGGTAAACCTTGCCGTCCCGGGGGTCGGTGATCCGGATTGCCCAAACCTGCTCCCCGTCCGGCACGCCGCCGCGGATGATCGTGAGGCCGCATTGGCTGTGGCCCTCGTTGTCGAGAGGAAGGGCGTCGCCGGGGTGGTCGAGGGTGATGCCCACGATGCGCCCGCACAGCGCGTTGCCGCACGGCTCGATGGCGATCACCGCCTCCTTGTCCTGCGTGAGCCAGCGGCCGACCGGCGTGTCCCGCTCGGCCGCCCAGCCGGGCAGGGCGGATGGCGCCAGCGTCAAGGCCATGGCCAAGCAGGCGAGGCGCATGCGCTTCTTGTGTTGGATGGTGACGCCCGCGTCGCTCAAGGCAGGCTGCGCGCGTCCGTGGCCGCGCGTGCGTCCGTGACCGCGATGTTGACCATCATCTCGTCGCCCAGGCGCTCCAGGACCTCCCGCAGCTCGGCGGCTTCGACGCCGTCGGGCACGCGGAGGCGGGCCACGGCCTGGAACATCTGCTCCGCGGAAAACGCGCCGCTCGTGACCTTGGTGGTCAGCTCCTCGATGTTGACCCGGCGCTCGGCGAGCACCCGGGCGATGTCGCGGATGATGCCGGGCCGGTCCTGGCCGATAAGGTCCAATTGGAACGTTGTATGTGCCTGCGGCGTTGCTTCGGGATCAGCCCGCTGCACCGTCAGGCGAAAATGGCCTTCCTCAAGCTCCTGCAGCCCGGCCGTGAGGGCATCGACCTGCGCGTCGGGCACGCTGACCAGCAGGATGCCCGCGAACTGCCCGGCCAGCCGCGCCATCTCGCTGTCGAGCCAACTTCCGCCGCAACCGGCCAGCGCTTTCGACAAGCTGCTCACCAGTCCCGGACGATCCGGTCCAACCAACGTCAGCACGAGCAGCGCCATGGCAGCTTCCTTCAAAATTCGGCCACGCGCACCCGCACGCCGCGCGGCCCGGCGGCGTGCAACCTACCCTGCTATAACGGCGGGGGCGAGAGCGGGCGACGCCGATGGACGGATCAGGCGGCCTGCCAAGACGGGTGGGATGCGGTCAGCCGGGGCGTAACCATTCGAGATGGCAAGGACATAGCAGGATGAGGGTGACAGCACAAAGCCTCGGCGCCGGTTTGTGGGCGCAGGGCAAGGGAGAAGGCCGGTGCACGGTCCGTTGGCTGACGCTTGCCGGCGGCGCGGCGCTGCTCGCGGGCTGCGTGGCGCCACCCTATCCGCCTTATCCGACACCGCTCTACCTGCCGCCACCCTACGTCGGCCAGCCGCCTTACGCTGCCCAACCACCCGTCGCACTGCCGCAGTCCGGCCCGGTGCCGCTTTACCCAGCGCCGGAGCCGAGGCGAGAAGCCGCGCCGACGCCCGAAATCTCCGTGAACCCCCTGCCCGACCCGGAACCCGTGCCGGAGCCGGAGCCGGCGCCCGAACCCGAGGCGCCAGCCGCCTCCAACCCGGCGCCGGCCGCCCCGGCGCCAGAAGCGGCCCCACCGCCCCCCACCCAGGCCGGACCCGGCGCGGATGCGCCGTTGCAGGGCTTCCGCCCGATGCGCGGCCAGACCCGGCCGGGGATCTAGGCATCATTCTGCGGAGCATGCTTACGCGCAGCAGGCAAAATGATGCGTTTTCAACGACTCCTAAGCAGGCATTCGTCACGCAAGCTACGAATGCCTGCTTAGGCCTCCCGCAGCCGCTGCACCCGCAGCGGCACCGGCGGGTGGCTGAAGTTGACCAGGGCATAAAGCGGGTCGGTCGTCAGCGTGCTGGCGTTGTCGCGGGACAGCCGGACCAGCGCCGACATCATCGGCTCCGCGCCCACCATCCGGCGGGCGAAGTCGTCGGCCTGGTACTCGTGGCGGCGGCTGAGCCAATTGCCCGCGATCCCCAGGAGCGGCCCGGCCACCTGGATCGTCAGCACGCCCACCACCAGGGCCAGGGCGTCGTCCTGATGCGCAATGCCGAAGGACGGCAGCAGCCAGGGCTGCCGGCAGAGCCAGCCGATGGCAAAAAATCCCAAGAACAGCAGCACCGCCGTTTGCAGCAAGCCGATCAGGATATGGTTCAGCTTGAAATGGCCGAGTTCATGGGCCAGCACCGCTTCCAGCTCCGCCTCGCTGTTTGAAGCGATCAGCGTGTCGAACAGCACGATGCGCTTGCTCCGGCCCAGGCCGGAGAAGTAGGCGTTGCCGTGGGCGGAGCGGCGGGACGCATCCATGACGAACAGGCCGGATGCCTGGAAGCCGCAGCGGCGCAGCAAGCCCTCGATCCGGTCGCGCAACGGGCCGTCAAGCGGGGTGAAGCGGTTGAACAGCGGCGCGATCCAGCGCGGAAAGGCGTCCATCATCGCCAGCATGAGCAGAACGAGGCCCAGCCACGCCCAAACCCACCAAGGCCCGGGCTGCCGCATCAGCCACAGCAGGCCATACAGCAGGGGCACGCCGAGGCCGAGGGACAGCGCGGCGCCCTTCAGCTTGTCGAGCGCGAAGGCGCCGGGTCGGGTGCGGTTGAAGCCGAACCGCTGCTCCACCCCGAAGGTGCGAAGGATGGCGAACGGCAGGCCCAACACGGAGGACACCGCGCCGGCCGCGACCAGGAACAGCACGCTGCGGGTCAAGCCGCGCGGAACCCCCTGCTCGACGAGGGCATAAAGCGCGTCGTAGCCGAACACGGCCCAGCCCAGCGCCACCGCCAGGCCGAACAGCGACGCCGCAGCACCCAGGCGCAGCCGCGCCCGCTCGTAATCGGCGGCACGCTGGTGGTCCGCCAGGCTGACCGTGTCGGCAAAGCCCGGCGGCACGGCGCCGCGGTGACGCGCCACATGAGCGGCCTGGCGGGCGCGCAGCACCAGGTCAAGCGCGGTTGCGGCGATGGAGGTCAGGATGAACAGCAGGAGGAGGATCGGCATGGAAACCGATATAGGCGCACAGCCGGGCGCTGGCGACGGGGCGCTGGCGATGGGGGCGGTCGCACGAGATGCCTAGCTTCAAGCCTTTGCAAAACGGGCAAACGCCACAGCTTTGCAGCATACCATGCCCAATGGGGCGAAGGGGATTGCCATGCTGCTCGTTCTCGGCTGCGCCGTGTTGTTGCTGTTCGTCGTGCCTTGGATGCTTTTCGGCTTGGGCCGCATGATCGAGAGGGCGACCAACGGGCGGGCGCGCGCAATGGCCGCGGGGGTCGATGCCGTCCGCACGGATGCTGGGACGGAGCAGGCGGCGTGGTTCCGGCAGCCGATGCGGCCGGCATTCAACCCGCGCCGGCTCAGCCGCCGGGCTTTGCAACGCTGACGCGAGCGGCCCTTGCTGTCCGCGCGGGGTCTAGGGGGCACCCCGTCCGGATGGGCAGAGGCCGAGCGCATCTCTGGCCGACGTCCGCCCGCAAGGGCCTTGCAGGTCGGGGGCAATGCCGAACCCGCCCCGGTATTCCCACACCGTCCAGCCGATTGACCGCTGTTCCAGCGTCTGCCGCACGTCGCGGAGCCAGGCCGCGCGGGACTCCAGCGGAACGGCGCCGTTGAAGACGCCAAACTCGGTGACCATCAGCCGGACGTGGTGCGACTGCGCCCAATGGGCGGCCACGTCGATCTCCGCCTGCAGCGCGCGGGTGTCGGCGTAGTCCCGGCCGTAGTTCGCGAGGTCCTGGCGGTGCGAGGCCGCCGCCTGGGCAGCGACCGCCCTGACGTTGCCAGGCTCGGCGGGGTATTTAAGCCCGCGCACCGACTCAAGGCTCGGGACCACCCAGTTCGCGCCTTGGGTGGTGAACAGCCCCGGGCTGTAGAAGTGGAACACGTAGGCGAGGTTGTCGTCCGGCAACGGCGCCAGCGCGGACAAGGCCCACGGCGTGTCGTCGGGCGAGGCCGTGAGCAGGACGGTATGGTTGGGCGCCGCGGCCCGGATATGGGCGAGAAGCTCGCGTTGCCACGGCTCCCACCGCTTGCCGTCGGTGAAGGCCGGCTCGTTCAGCGCCTCGAAGACCATCAGGTCCGGGGTGAAGACGGCGTAGCGGGCGGCCATCCTGTCCCATGCGGCGCCGAGCCGCGGCAATGCGTCCTCAGGGATGGCATCAGTGGGGTGCAGGCCGCCGCCGTGGTTGTCCAGGATCACCGCGATGTCCTGGCGAAGCACCGCGCAGACGAAGCTGTCCAGGCGGCGCAGCTTTTCGTCCGGGGCGCCGCTTGCCGGCCAGGACAGCACCCACACCGGGTCGAACGGGATGCGGACATGGCGGATGCCGGCCGCCTTGAGGGTGCGGATGTCGGCAGCGTCCTGCGATGCGTTCGGCGCCGGGTCGAACAGGGTCGTCATGTTGACGCCTCTCGACAGGACTGCGTCGCGCGGCCCGGGCGGGCGGCCCGCGTTGACCGCGCGCGCGCAGGCTTGGAGGCTCTCAGACGATGGCCCAGGCGGCGCGGCCCGGGGCGGGGCGGCCCAGGACGGCGCGGCCATCAGGAGGGTCAGGAGAGCCGCTGTCAGAAATCGGGTCATCACCCGGCCAGCCGCTCATGGACGATGGGCCGGCGCCGCCCGTTGGCGGCGAGGATGGCGCAAAACAGGACCAGCAGGCCGACGGCATAGGGCGAGTATGCTTCTTCCTGGAACACCCCGTTGACCAGGCCGATCCAAAGCCCGATGAACAACAGGTCGGTCGGCGCCGCGCCGGGCCGGGGCCACGTGCCGAACGGCGCCTTTTGCAGCAGCCGGATCAGGGCGGCGAAGACCACGACGCTGCCGATGCCCATCTGGTAAAGCATGACGCCCACCGCGCTTTCCAGCCCGACATCGGCGGCGCCGGCTGCCTGCATCTTCTGCCAGTATGCCGTTGAAACGCTCGTGCCCAGGTTGCCGCCAGCCCCCAGCCCGTGGCCCAGCGGGTTGGACAGGAACCCGTAAACGCCTCCCATGAAGCCCAGCGAATGGAAGTCGCCGATCTGGATGCCGGTCCGGATGCCATAGATGACGTAAAAGGCCGAGAAGCCCAGGGTGGCGGCGATGAGCAGCCGCTTGTTCTTTGAAAGATACCAAAGGCTATACAATGCGGTGGTGATCGCGAACAGCACGGTCGGCCCCTTGACCCCGGCGCTGAAGCTCAACGCCAGCAGGACGGGCACCAGCTCGAACCGGCCGAGGCTCAGCAGCACCAGCTCGGAAACCGAGAGCACGTAGGCATAGCTGATGCTGTGCATGTTCGGGCCGCCGAAGCGGAAGCTGCCTTCGCCTCCTGAGACGAGGGGGGAGTTGAACCAGGCGCCGGTCTGCGATTCGATTACGGAATGCACGTCGAAATAGTAGGTGTCGGCCCTGAGTCCGTCGTTCTTGAGATTGACGAAATCCGTGGCGTTGACCAGGTCCAAGTACCAAACCGGGTCTGCGATCTCAAGCGCCGTCATGATCAGGCCCATGAACACGGCGAGCAGGAAGCAGATGGCGGCCGTGCGGTAGCCCCACGACGAGCCCAGCCGCAACCCGATCAGCAGGCTGAACAGCATGGCCGAAACCGACCGGAACGAGACGACGGCGGCGATTGGGCCTTGGACGGCGGCGCCAATGGCCATGTAAGCCGCGGCGACGGCAATCGCGGCAAGGGCGTATTGGCTCAGCCGCTTAAGCCGGCTGTCGTTCGAGCGGAGGAGGTAGACGGAAAACGCCCCCGCCACGACGACCGCGCCGATGAACGATGATCCCGACAGGGCGACGTAGCTGGTGTGGCTCATGCCTGGACTGAAGATCGAGACCAGGACGTTTTGATACAGCACGATTTGCAGGAAGACGATGAACGCCGGCAGCGGCTTGTTGAAGGCGAGCCACGCCAGCCCAGTCATGCACACCGCGATGCACGCCGGGTTGACCTCCTTCACGAGGATGATGTGGCAGACCAGCCCGAAAACGCCGATGGCCTGCCAGGTGAGGGCATGGAGGATAGCCGCGGGCACCGACAGCTCATGGTAGGGCTGGGCCATGGGTGGTCTGGCCGGCGCGGCGGCGAAGCTGCGGCTAACGTAGGTCATGGCGCAAACCAAACCGCGTGGTACGGGATTCTGACATCAGGGCCAATTCGAAGCTGGTTGCCGGTTTCGCACCAAATAAGGCTTTTGCTGCAAAAGGATCAAACAACTTCTCTTGCATTTACGCAATGAACAATTGGGACGGGGATCATCAGGTTGAGCGGGCCGTTCCCATGAACCTAAGGGCCCAGCCGGATACAAGCGCTCGAGTTGACAGAAAAGTATCAAGCGTTTTTAGGTGGTTGAAGTATTCAATAAGAGCGGTTATTCCCGGCTGGGCCCTAAGCCGTTGCGATGCCCAAGGTCATGCGGCCCGCAGTCCCATATTGTTGCAACAAAAGCAAGCGCGTCCTCTGGTGAAGGAGCGCACGCGAGCCATCATGGCGGCATGGCCTAAAACAACGCTGTAAAACACCTGCGGGCGACCAATATCAGCCTTTGTCAACGAAAGCAGCAGTAGTTAAAATTTTGTTTCTTGCTCGCCAAACAGTGCCCGGCCAAGGGCCGCCAGCATTGCACATTTCATTGCTGAAAAGTTATGTCACATCAGTTCGCATTCCCGCCGATTGATGGAGACCCGCAATGGCCGCGACATCCGCCCCGGCAAGCGTCAAGCCGACCTTCGACGACGAGTTCAACACGCTGTCCCTCGACAACGGCTCCACCGGCACCTGGCAGCCGTCCATGTTCTACAGTCCCAACGGATCGACCGACCCCAGCATCTCCTCGTGGGAGATGAGCCCGTTGTGGGGACCGACCTCGGGCGCTGACGCCAACGTGTACTCGGTCAGCAACGGCGTGCTTTCGATAGGGATCAAGCCGACGCCGGCCAGTGTCAGCGCCGCCGTCAACAGCACGCCGTTCCTCGCCGGGGAACTCACGACGCACCGCACGTTCTCGCAGACCTACGGCTACTTCGAGACGAGCGCCAAGCTTGCCGCCGGCGCCGGGGTCGAGTCCGCCTTCTGGCTGCTGCCGGAGGACGGCTCCTGGCCGCCCGAACTCGACGCCATGGAGGTGCTCGGCAATAGCCCGACTACGCTGGTGATGACCTCCCATTCCAGCAGCGGCACCACCCCGCAATGGGCCGCCATCCCCGATCCCACCCAGGCCTTCCACACCTACGGCGTCGATTGGGAGCCGGACAAGATCACCTGGTACTTCGACGGCAAGCAGATGGCGCAGGCGGCCACGCCGTCTGACATGAACAAGCCCATGTACATGCTGCTCGACACCATGACCGGCACCTCGGGTTCCTGGGTCGGCGCGGCGAAGGCCGGCACGACCACCCAGATGCAGGTCAACTACGTCCGCGCCTATGCCGCGAAGCCGGATCTCTCGTCGGGCGGCTCGCCGGACCCGTCCGGCCCGGCCGTCACGCTGCCCTCCCCGGCCCCCGTGACCACCGCGCCGCTGCCGGCGACCGATACCCTGGTGCTGAGCCTGTCGGAGGACGCCTACCAAGGCGACGCGCAGTGCGTCGTCACGGTCGACGGCAAGACGGTCGGC
>JAABUQ010008308.1_pt1 | contig 14615 bp, 12 predicted proteins | sample 5560001 | NCBI WGS metagenome assembly JAABUQ01 (sample SAMN10711888, study PRJNA513371) | rock metagenome | isolation source: Antarctica rocks | place: Antarctica: Victoria Land, Finger Mt nord | collected 2015-12-18 | reverse complement strand
GATTTCACTTCACTTGCCTATCCTGATGAGCAGAGTGTGATTGCCATGAAAAAAAGCTATGCCACTTTTTTTGATGCCGGTGATGTAGAAAACCCGCCGCGTGTCTATGGCTACAGCCGGCCCGATAACGATACGATCAGCAGCTATAACGCTATGAATGTGCTGGTCAGCGCCATACAGTCGCTTGGCCCCTCCAGCGGTTTTGATCCGGCGCAACTGACCAATGCCCTGAAGCAGCGCCCGATCCAGCTTATCGGCGCGCCACAGCCCTCAATAACGACGTTTAACGAGTACAACGAGCCGGCAAAGCTCAACTTGATTGTGATCCGTGTGGATGAAAACCAGCATCTCCAGGCGACCGTCCTGGCTTCCTGAGAGGGGATGATATGTTGAAAGAAAAGGAGCGAGCTAAGATAGATGGCTAGTGGAAAGATTGCTATGATCCAGCTCTCCCTGCAGGAAGCGGAGATGCTCTCTAAACAGGCCGCGAGTGAGCAGCAGTGGCAGCACGCGCATGAGCGGTACAGGGATGCTATGAATATCTACAACCATGAACTTGATGAGCAGGAGCGTGCAGTTGTGCAAGAGCGCATCTTACAGGTGCAGGAGGGACTTTCTCAGACACACGACCGGTTGCAAGCCGCGCCAGGCCCGCGCCGTGCGCCCTCGTTCCTCCTGCGCCGTTCTTCCTGGATGGTTGCCATTCTGGCTGTACTCGTCCTGTTCGTTGTGAGTTCGGGTGTCGTCTACCTGGTACAGACTGCTAATGCCGCTTTCCATTGTACAACCGGTTCAATTGATATCGAAGGTTCCACTGCTTTGAAGCCGCTGTTAACAGATATCAGCGCGGACTACAAGGCGGAGTATCGCAAGAATGGGTGTTCCGCGCCCGGCTTCACCATCGTCGGCAACGCGAGTATTACGGGTCTTAATCGCCTGGAAAGCGGCCAGAGCGATATCGGGGCCTCCGATATTTTTGCTCTGCCAGGTCAGGAGGACCTGCAGGATCATCAAATAGCTGCCACGGTCTTCGCCGTCATCGTCAACACAGCCATACTTCCGACTGGCACACATACCTTAAATCTGAGCAGCGCCCAACTGCGCGCGATCTATACTGGTCAGTGCACCAACTGGAGCCAGCTTCCCGGCTGGCAAGGTCCCAATCTGGCGAATATCCCGGTCGTTCCGCTAGGTCGCACCGCCAACTCTGGGACCCGCTATACGTTCCAGCAATATGTCCTCAAGGGCTTGCAGACCACCATTGGCACAGAAGATGTTGCGAGCAGTCAGGATGCTGTACTGGAGGTGGCGGCAACACAGGGCGCGATCTCCTACACCACCCTGGATAAGGCTTTGCACGGCGGCCCCAATGTCGCCATCGTTGCCATCGATGGTGTTGTTCCCAGCCGCGCCAGCGTCATCAACAATCAGTATAATTTCTGGAATATCGAGCATCTCTACACACGTGCGAAGAGCTCGGCAGCGACACAGGCTTTCATACGCTATGTGTTTCAAGATGTCAGCAAGCGTGCTCACGATACACAGTATCAAGGCTATCTGACACCCAACGAGGTCACGCCACAGATGAAAGCAAGCCATCCGCAAAGGACGTGACGTTATCCTGTGTGAATGACTGCAGGCGTGAAGCGTCGGGGCTTGCAAGGGAGCAAGCCTATGAATGCAGGGGCGCGTCTCTCGCCTGGCGGGGGTTGGATGGTGAACCCCCGCCATCCGGCAATGTGTACAGCGGATCAGTTGTATGAATGTGCCTTATCCATGCAGCGTCTTTGCTGCATGGATGAGGTGAAACATGAGAAGAGCACTACGGGTACACGTTCAGTTCATCGATGCTCCACCAGGTGCCAGCGCTCTGTGTCTCTAAAATGGTGATATAGCGCGCCGTCTGCGTTGGGAAGGTGATCGTCTGCACCGCGCTGCTGTTGCAGAGATTACAGGCCGTGACGGCATTGCCCCATGTCCCGCTACTGTTAGAGACAAAGACGATATAACCACGGGGGTAGTCATTGGGTGAGTTGGTTGCGTCCAGCACAATCTTGCTGACATCGCGCGCGGACCCCATGTCGATCTGGAATATCTGTCCGTTCGCCTGGAGCTGCCCTGTGGTCCAACGTGTGCCCGGGTCGCCATCAATGGCGTGCGCCGGCACATCCCCGCAGCAGCTCGCAGAGGCGCTGACGCTCCATCCGGTTCGATCGTATGCTGGATAGACAAACCCTGTGTTGTTGTAAACATTGAATTCATCGACCGACCAGCTCTGGCCCGGGAACCCACCGCTCACGGAGGTCACCCTCAAGTAGCGCGCTGTCTGGGTGGGGAAGGTCATGATCGTATCGCGCGAACCGACGCCACTGATCAACTGCGGGCTCCAGTTCGTGCCGTCGTTGGAGACCGAGATCGCGTAGTTCTGTGGATGGTCGAACGGGTAGGCGCCGCTATCCATATCGATCCGGTTGAACGTCTGCACCTTCTGCATGTCGATCTGGATATACTGGTCTGCCGCGACGGCCTGTCCGCTGCGCCAGCCCGTTGTAGCATTACCGTCAAGCATAGCCTGGGCGCTGCTGCTATTGAGAGAGGCACTGGCGGTCCACCCTGTGCGATCCAATGCCGCCAGGTCTGGCGGGGCTGTGACGGTAAAGTCTGGGGCCAGAGGGGCGCGCGGTATGCCACCGCCGCCGATACTGGCGGGACTGTTGTTATCCACAACCTGCAAGCGCGTGAAGAGCGCGTTGAAATCAGCGACGAAAGAGGCGTCCTGGAAGTTGATGTCGTATTGCGCATTGGCATCAACACCCAGTCCGTACGTATCCTGGCCCGTGTCATCTACGATGTAGCCGCCATAATTTTGCATAGCCTGGAAGAGCTTGTGTCCCGCCGTGGTTGTCAGGCCCAGGCTGCTCTCGGTCACAGAAGGAGGGATCGCCAGCAGCGCTCCCTGCACCAGGCTCGGATTTGGCTTGCTCTTGCAGGGGTCCAGACTGCAATAGCCATCTGTCCCCGAGGCATAGCCGTCCGCGTTCACTGCTGGCCAGCGGAAGCCGGGCGTGGACGACGCTGCGTTATAGGCCAGGTACTTTCGGCCCCACAGTTCGAGCTGTAATGCATGCATAATGGGCATTGGGTTCGTCAGCTCTCCGGGCCGTACTGCTCCACCTATGCCACTCAGACCCGAACCAAAATGGCTGCCGTAGGTCCCCGGTCCGTAGAGGTCCTGCTCCGTGGCGCGATAGCCGTTCACATCGCTATGCGCAGTACACCTGGCCGTGGGCTGCAGTTGCTCAATCGTGCGATTATCGGATTGCAGCGTGGCGCTCAGGTCGTTAGGCGTGGAATAGTACGGCGCGAGCACCGAGTCCTGCACCACGAGATCAGGTGGGAACTGGAGCGGGCCGTACAGGGTCGTGCCAGTGCAGCGTCCGCCGTAGGTATAGCCACCGCTGGTGTAGGAAGGTCCGTCCGGGCTGTACAGCGCATATGAGCTCAATGAACCCGAAAGGTCGCTACTGCTGATAAAGGTAGGATCGGGCCCAATATAGCCAACGGTGCTAAATGCCGTTGCTGTGTAGGAAGCGCTCGATCCGATCGGAGAGTTCCAGATGCTGTCTTTGGCGAACGGCCAGATCTCCGGGTCACGGCCCGCGCCGAGATAGATATCATCGGCGTAAAAGTAACCGGACCCGTTATTCTTCAGGGTATAGATCAGTGCCGACGAGACCGTCGCCGGCGTCTGGATCACCCTGGCCTGCCGCGTCCAGTTGGTCCCATAAAACGCCATCTGGTAGTCAGTGCTGTTCCCGGCTCCATCAACAACGCGCAGCGTGATCTGTGAAAACTCCCCGCCGCCGCTGGTCCTGCCCCAACCGCTGAGCGTATAGATGGTGCCTGGCTGTAATGTGACGTTTTGTGCACGTCCCTGCTGACCCGTACCCATCTGGAGCGAGGCCGCCCCGCTGTGCGCTGTGCTGGTTGTGGTCTGTGGATTACCGCCAAAGTCGTACCAGGCATCCGTGCCAGACTCAAAGCCAGCATTGCTCAACAGGTTCGGACTCCCCGCACCATTGTCGGTGAAAGGCGATTGTTTGAGGTCGTGTGTGCCCGGCACTGCCGCCCTGGCCACCGTGGATGATCCCAGCAGAAGTACTGCTGTACATAAGACGGACAGTAGCATCAGGATTGACGTCCATCTCAAGCGATGTGTCTGCTTCATTGCGTCCATGCTCCTTGTCTTGTTAGCTCTACCGACAACGGTAGGGGCTGACATGCCATTTCTTGCGTTTGAAGGGATATTTGGAGATACGGTTGAGAGAAAAGAGAGAGTATCGTACTCCCGACAGTTTGTGTGCACCTCCTTATTTCTTAGCTAAAGCGTGGCCCAGGTTTTTTCAGGCGAAACAAACGATCGTATAGAGCAGGGATAATCCCTTACGGTCGTGCATATATATCAGAGTATGATGTCCTGGAGAGCAAGCCTGTTTTGTAGATACGCATGATGTGTACAGGGAAAGACGAGAGCGTAAAGGTGCCGCCCATCCCTGGACAAACTGCTGGCAGTGCATCCTGCTATTTCGTAAAGGTTTACGGAAATAAAACGTTGCAGAAGCAACAGTAGCATGGCAAAAAGGGTTTGTCAAGTCCTACCCTTCATGAAAAATCATACAAAAAGGCATCTCTATCTATTGACAACCGTAAATATGGTCGGTATACTTACTTTTGTCCGGTAACGTTTACAGTATTTTGCGATACCGACTCTATGTAGCTGAGGAGTGTACGTGAGCGCTAAAAAAGATTCTGAGCGCAGAGGTCCTTCGCGCGCTGTGATCTGGGATATCGCCCAGCAATCGGGCGTCTCGATCGCAACGGTTTCTCGTGTCCTCAATGGCCGTCCTGACGTCTCCATCTCCACGCGCGAGAAGGTGCTGGGTTACGTTCGTGAGCTGGGCTATGTCTCTAATCGCCATGCGCGTGCACTCGTCAGTGGGCGTGTCAGTTATATCGGTTTCATGGTGCCGAAGATCGAGCACTTTACACAGGTGCTAGCTGGTGCCACGGAAGCCGTTGAGGAGCGGGATGCGCATATTGTCGTGTGTCCCACACGTCATGAGCATGAGCGTGAGATTTCTCTGCTAGGACAATTGCAGGCGGGAGGTGCTGATGGTGCCTTGCTGGTCCTGCCGACGGAGAGCAGTGCCGAGCTTGTTCAACTGCGTCAGCAGGGATATCCCTTTGTCGTTATTGATCCACGCTTCTCCCTTGACGAAGGGATTCCGGTTGTGGCGACCGCGAACATGGGGGGTGGGCGCGTGGCGACGGAGCATCTGGTTGCCCTTGGTCATAAACGCATCGGTGTGATCACTGGACCTCCTGGCTGGTGCGATAGCCTCGATCGTCTCGCTGGTTATCACTCTGTTCTGTTCGCTTCTGGTATTGCAAACGTTCCCGAGCTTGTGCGCGAGGGGGACTTTACGCACGAGGGTGGCTACAGGGCCGCGCGCCAGCTCCTCGCGCTGAGCAAGCGCCCCACGGCTATCTTTGCCTTTAATGACGACATGGCGCTTGGCGCGATCCGCGCCGCTCAAGAGCACAGTCTCGCTGTTCCTGCTGATCTTTCTGTGATGGGTTTTGCCGATTCTCCGTTCGCTGCTATGGCCAATCCGTCTCTCACGTCTGTCTTTCAACCATCGTATGAACTTGGACGTTCAGCCGTCAACCTGCTCTATCGCATTCTTGATGGCGAACAACTTGAAGCCACGCGTATTGAGCTTTCCACTCGTCTGATTGTACGCGCCTCTACTACCGCATGTAAAAACGCGAAGTAGAATCTATGAGAAAAGGAGGGAGGTTACAACACATTTACTCTAGTCCCAGGTGCGGTCAGATGGTAAAGCGCTTGTCCCCATGTGACGCGTCTGTTGATCTCATTAGCGATCTTCACCAACGAAGGAGTCGTTTCTATGACAGATACGAATAAGCTGGTCGGTCTTTCTCGTCGTCAGTTCCTCACAAACTCCGCCCTGGCTGCCGGAGCAGCTACCACCGTTGGCTCTTTTGTAGAGGCGTGTTCCTCTACCGGCCCTGCTACAACTGGACCCACGACCATTACGATTATGGATGCCGGTGGGGATGATAATTCTGTTTCGGACCACTGGATTGCGACCTTTCAGAAGGAAAATCCGCGTATTAAGATCAAGCGGATCGATTTCGATAAGAACCGTTTGAGCGCGATGATGGCAGCCGGGACGCCTCCTGACATCGTGCGTACCCCTGGCGGCTCAGAGATTACCAGCCTGGCGGCGCGTGGTCTGGCGCTTGATCTTGACCCCTATTTTAGTCAGAGCAGACTGCTGAAAGCGGAGGATTTGCAGCCGGTCTGTGATCTCTACCGCTGGAATGGGACAGTACAGGGACAGGGGCCGCGCTACGGCATGCCCCACGATTGGTCCCAGGACGCCATGTACTGGATCGATACCGCCGTCTTTGATGCCGCCCGAGTACCCTATCCCAGTCAGACAACCCCGCTCACCTTTGATGAACTGCTCGACCTGGGCAAACGCTTAACTGTGCGTGAGGGGAACAAGATCAAAGTCTATGGTCTGGGGACCAACTTCGATTATATCGCGCTACTGCTGACGATGATACAACAGCAGAATCAGTCCCTTTATGTCAAAGGTGATCTCAGTAAGATGGATTTCACACAGCCGGAGATGCGCAAGATCATGCAGTGGTTTGTGAGCTGGGCACAGGCACATGTTGGCGATTCTCCGCTTGATCCAGCCTCCGACTGGTTCGGTCCTCTCTTTGTTGCTAGACGCTATGCCATGGCCCCCGCTGGTATGTGGTTCGGCGGCTTCCTGGCTGGCGATCCCTCCGATGCTCGTAAGCGCGCCATGCTCATCCCCGCGCCCCAATGGGGCATGGCGAAGCGTCTGAGCACCTGCTATGGTGGGACCGGGATGTGGATACCAAAGGCATCGAAGCACCATGACGAAGCCTGGAAATTCTTTGAGTGGTACATGGGTGGCCCTCCCGCCGAGTTTCGCGCTAAATCCGGCTTCGGCCTCTCCCCACTCAAGCACCTTTTCAACCTGTTGCCCAACAGCACGTCGTCTGAACAGGAAGCATATAAGGTGCAGCAGGCCGAGCTGCCCTACTTCAGTACACTTACCTTCACCCCGTATGCCAACACGTTCGCTATCACGCAGGCCATCGATACGCATATCCTGCCAGCGATGCGCGGACAGGTCAGCGTTGATATCGCCGTTCAGCAGATCAACGATAGCGTCAATGCACTGCTCAGTCAGGGGAAGGACCTGATCGGCGGCGCTTAAAAATTTGCTGTTGTTCTAAGAAATGTGGAGGTCTGCTATGGCACTGGTGACTGATACGGAAAACACGTCGCCAGCACCACGGATCGGTCTTCCGATCCGTGGATCACGCCGCTGGGCGCGTTACTCTGATCGCACCTTCTATCTGTTTATCTCGCCCTGGCTGCTCGGCTTTATCGCTCTGACGATCATTCCGTTTATCTATGCGCTGTTGGTGAGCTTCACCAATTTCGATGGCATCTCGGTCTGGCGCTGGATCGGCCTGCGCAACTATAACGAGATCTTTCATGATCCTGAGACGCTCGCCAGCTTACGCCAGACGATCTTCTATCTGCTGGCCACCGTTCCGCTGGGCATTCTGGGAGGTCTGGGCCTGGCTCTGCTGCTCGATCGCAAGCTTCACGGCATCGGTATCTTCCGTACGCTCTTTTACCTCCCCTCGGTGGTGCCGGTTGTGGCGGCAGCGATCATCTGGCGCTCGGTCTTCGCGCGCGATACTGGTATCCTCAACGCGCTTATTGAGCATTTCGGTGGTCCAACAATTACCTGGCTGATCGATCCAACTGCCTTCTGGGCGCTGGTGATTATGGTCCTGTGGGGCATGGGGGGAGGCATGATTATCTCGCTGGCTGGCCTGCAAGGGATCCCCACCGAGTTGAAAGAGGCGGCGGCGGTCGATGGGGCTACCGGCTGGCAGATTTTGCGCTCCGTGACGCTCCCTCTGCTGACGCCGGTCCTCTTCTTCCAGGTTGTCATGGGCATTATCGCCTCGCTGCAAACCTTGATTCAGCCGCTGCTGCTGGCCGAGACGGGTGGTGTGGCACATGGGGGAGTGATTCCACGCGTGAACCATTTCTATATGGTGCAGGTGTACGAGAAGTTTTTCTTTGATCAGCGTTTCGGCTATGGCTCCGCGCTTCTCTGGGTGCTTTTCGCGGTGATCCTGTTGATGACGCTGCTGATCTTCCGTTCGAGCCTGTTCTGGGTATACTATGAAGTCGATCGAGAGAGAGGGTAGCACTATGAGCAGTCTTCCACTTCATAACACGGGACGCGCGCCGCGTCCTTCTCTGCTCACATGGCGGCGCTGGTGGTCACGATTGGATACCGTGGGAGCGCTTTTCCTACTGGTGTTCTTTTGCCTGATCTTCGTGGCCCCCTTCGCCTGGCTGGTCATCACCGCGCTTAAATCTACGGCTGATCTGGATACGTTCCCGATCACGTGGCTCCCCAGCCACCCGCAGTGGGATAACTTCCTGCGCGCCGTGACGGAGATCAACTATCCACGCTATGCCATGAACTCAATCGTGCTCTCTACGCTCTACTCGACCCTGGTCACGCTCAGCAGTGCGCTGGTTGGCTTTGGTTTTGCCCGCCTGCAAGGCCGTGGCAAGCGCCAGCTTTTTCTGCTGATGCTCGCGACGCTGATGCTGCCCGCTATCGTGGGTCTGATCCCGACCTATGTCATCTTCTCGCGCCTGGGCATGATCGATACCTACTGGCCCTGGATTGTGGGCGGCCTGGGCAGCTCTCCCTTCCTGAGCTTTCTCTTCCGCCAGTTTTTTACAAGTATTCCGCCGGAATTGGAGGAGGCCGCGATCGTGGATGGCTGCGGCTATGGCCGCATCTTCTGGCAGATCTTTCTCCCACTCTCCAAACCCGTGCTGGCTACTTCTTTTATCCTTTCCTTCGCCGGTGTCTGGGGTGATTTCCTTGGCCCTTCTCTCTATTTAAGTGCCGATAATACGACCCTGGCGGTCGCTATCGCCAATGGCTATGCCAGCGCACACGGGGAGACTGCTGCCAATGTGCTGGCCGCCGGCTGTGTCATCTACATGGTGCCGGTGCTGATCACCTTCTTCCTGGCGCAACGCTATCTGATAAGCGGTACCGTGACGACCGGGCTGAAAGGCTAGAAGAGAGGTTTTATGATGGGAAACGCTCCTCACACATCATACGCTCGTGATCTTGAGCAATCACGGCTGGATGGTATGCAGACTATACAAGAAAAAGAGACACGTGTAAGGCATATCCTTTGCTTTGGCGACTCAAATACCTATGGCGTTGATCCTGTGCTCGATCGGCGCCTCGCCCGTGACCAGCGCTGGACCGGGGTGCTGCGCGATACGCTGGGCGAGGGCTATGAGATCTTTGAGGAAGGCCAGGGCTCACGCACAACGATCTGGGACGATCCGCTCTACCCGTACAAAAATGGCCGCGATTACCTGATCCCCTGCCTGGAATCGCATGCTCCTCTGGACCTTGTGGTGCTCGCGTTAGGGACCAACGACATGAAACACTACTTTCAGCTCTCCCCGGCTGAAATTGCCGAGGGCGCTGGTGTGCTGGTTCGTGTGATCCAGAAAAGCGATGCTGGCTCCGATGGACGTGCTCCGCTGGTGCTTCTCCTCTCACCGCCACTGGTCGGCAAGCTGACGCACTATCGCGAACTTTATGCAGGCGCGCCCGAAAAGTCACGCGAGCTTGGCAAACACTATAAAATGGTTGCGGAGATGTATCACTGCGCCTTCCTGGATACCGCCAGGGTAATCACCACGAGCGACGCCGATGGTATCCATTTCGAGCATGACGAACACCGCAAGCTTGGTCAGGCCGTCGCCGCTGTTATACGCCAGCTGTTGGAAGCATAAGGCAAAGATGTGCCTTCCTCTACACAGGATTGGGCACGAGGCTGGAAGAGGGTACGTGCAGATCGCTGAGCAGGTGTGCGAAGACCTTCTGATACTCGTCATGTTCTTTCCAATGTGCAAAATCGTTGATGGATCTTGCCTCGCTGATGGCTGTTGGCCAGCCATCGGCCGTCAGGACAGTCTGGTCTAGCAGCAGGGGAAAGAGGACGGTTTTATGCGTCTGGCGCTCTTTCTCCAGGGCCGCCGTGACCTCCTGTTCAAGCCAGCTACATGAGAGTGCGTGTGCTGAAAGGACGATGAGGAACCTGTCATACAAGCGCAGCATTTCGTCGAGGTTGCGGCAAATATAGTTCCCAGATTTTGTCTGGTGGGGTGTGAACCAGCAGGGAACACCCTTACGCTGGAGATCGGCGTACAGGCGCTCTACAAAAGGTTGATCCTGCTCGGCCGAACTGATAAAGCAGGGAGCGTATTTAGCAGGGCGATTGACCGGCGATGGCATGACCTCTAGAAAGGCATGCGGTACTCCCGCGCGTTTAAGAAAAACTTCAGGAATGCTGCCGCCCGATAGATAAATCGTATGTGTATCTATATGTGAGATACCGGTATGCCTGACCGTTTCAAGACCTGTTACCGTCCCCAGATCCAGAGAAGCGAAAACCGTCCAGCCCAGCGTGACCCGGCTGAAATTGGCTCCGTCCAGCTCTGCTCGCAACAGGCTGGCTCCGCTTAAGTCGGCGTCGCTCAGGTCGGCATGAGTGAAATGTGTTCCTCTCAGTGTCGCTTCTCGCAGGTCAGTCTGGGTAAGATTGGCTCTGGTAAAATTAGCTCTGCTGAGGTTTGCTCCGACAAGATTCGCCCCGGTAAGATCGGCCGCCCTCAGATCAGCTTCGGTGAGATCGGCCAGGTGGAGAATAGCCCCGCTCAGATTGGCCCCTCGTAAGTCTGTGCCGCGTAAGAGTGCTCCACGTAAGATTGGCCGTACATCAGGGTGACTTTTTCGCCACTGGTTCCATGTATACGCTCCTTGTTTCAGCAGGTAGAATTGTTGCTGGTCCGCCATTATGTGCATAACCTCCTCGTTGCCTGACCACCAGTTTTATTGTACAGGAGACCGAAAATCGGTCTCTCGCCGGCCTGGGCATAGCCTTTCATGTTCTCCCCCTACCTGAGTGGCAGGTATATATGCTAGTATAGATGGTATTATTATGTGGGAGAACCATCTTTTGCTTTGAGGAGGGTTTATGCGTATTGGGATTCTTGATGATAACCCGGTTATCCTGGATTTTCTCCAGGCGACGCTGACGCTAGATGGCCATACTGTCTCCAGCTATACGATCGGGAAAACGCTCTTAGATGCCCTTTTCTCTCCCTCTTCGGCAGCGCACACGGATACGCTGCCGTTTGATCTTGTCATTCTTGATCTGCTACTGCCTGGTGCACACTCAGGAGCCGACGTCTTCCTCGCCATTCGTAAGGCGTTTCTCGCAGAAGAACTTCCAATTCTTGTGATTACTGCCGTTGGCGATCCCACCCTGGAACAGTTCCGCCGCATCCTTCCTGACGATGTCCCTCTGCTGCGCAAACCTTTCCGTCCCCAGGTCCTGCGCGCTACGATCGAGAAAATCATGCAGCAGAGCTTTGAAGAGAAAAAAGGTATCCAGCGCTAGAGTTGGTAGAAAACAGAAACGTTATTCAATGAAGTTGGTAGAAAACAGAAACGTTATTTTAAGCCGACAGGAATGGTTGCTGGTCGGAGGGTCTTTTGTTATTAGCGTCATATCCGGTCTACTTACCCTGTTCCAGGCCCCCGCTGTCCTCATTTTCTTTATCGCTGCTGCCGCGCTCGCTCTGCTTGCCGCGCTGGTGGGCCAGGCGACCGATCAGTTAGGGTCCCGTCTGGGGGCGGGGGCGACCGGTGTTCTACAATCGGCCCTGGGCAATTTACCCGAGCTGTTTGTGGGTATCTTCGCGCTGCGTGCTGGACTCCTTGACGTGGTTCAGGCCGCGCTCGTCGGTTCCATTCTGGGCAATAGCCTGCTTGTGCTTGGCCTGGCATTTTTTGTTGGTGGCTTGCGCCACGGCACCCAGAATTTTGCCTCCGCGACTGCCCAGATGATTGTAACTCTTACACTGCTGGCCGTCTCAGCGCTGGTGGTGCCAACGCTCGTGCACGGTTTACACACACCGGCCGCTGGACACGAGGCCGGTCTGAGTATCGTCTGCGCGATCATTCTCCTGGTCGTGTTTATCGCTAGCATCCCGGTTTCGCTGCAGGGTGGACCAACCAGTATCCCTGGCGAGTTCGAGGGGGAGAAGAAAGCCTGGCCGCTCTGGATCGCTGTCCTTGTTCTGGTGGGTGCAGGCGTTGGTTCAGCGTTTGTCTCAGATTGGTTTGTAGCAGCCTTAACGCCTGCAATTACCATTCTGCATATCTCGCAGTCTTTTACCGGGTTGGTGATCGTGGCGCTGGCCGGCAACGCGGTAGAAAATTATGTTGGTATTCAGTTCGCGGCCCGCAACCAGCTGGACTACGCGATCAGCGTCATTCTCAATAGCTCGCTCCAGGTTGCGTTAGGCTTAACGCCCGTGCTTGTGCTCCTCAGCTTTGTCCTTGGCGGCGTGCACCTGACGCTCGTCCTGGCTCCTCTGCTGGTGGCCGCGCTCGTTCTTGCTACTCTGCTCAGTACTGTCATCATTTACGATGGCAAATCCACCTGGCTTGAAGGGCTGGCCCTGGTTGGGCTCTACGCGATCCTCGCTGTCTCGTTCTGGTGGGGGTAATAAAGAGAGAAAACACTCCTCACGCCTACCGGCGTGGGGAGTGTTTTCTCTCTTTACAATGTAATTAATCCACTGCGTACGCCGAGCCTGACTGCGTCGGTACGGCTGATAGCGCCCAGCTTTGTGGAGAACGAGGCGATATGAAATTTCACCGTATGTTCGCTGATGTGCAGTGCGCGCGCGATCAGCTTATTAGAAAGACCCTGCCCGACAAGCTCCAATACCTCGCGTTCACGCGGCGTCAGGGGCTCGTCAGGCGTGTCAAGCTTCATCGCCTCTACGCGTGGTGCTCGTAGTGCATTGAGTTTATTGCTAAGATGAGTGGGAAGGGCGATCAGCCCCTGCGCGCAGGCCGCTACCGCTGCCTGGAGTTGCGCGGCCGGAGCATCGAGGGTGACAATCCCCCAGCCGGGGACAGCTAATGCACGCATCTGCATGAGCGCGCGCTCGTCGTCGTTTGTTAAGACGACGAGCGCGGGTGATTGAGTGTTCGGGAATGAGCGGCCAATCTCTTCCAATTGTCCATCGTCTGCTATCACGATGACATCTATCTCCGGCAGTAGCGCCACCTCTTCTGGCGCTGCTGCCATCCCCACAACGTGTATACTCCCGGTCGTCAACATGCTCTGGAGCCCGGCCTGCATCATCGGCGTTGGCGCTATGACAAACACACGGATCATCAAACGTTGTCCACTGCCAGCAGTGCGGCATCAACTGTGATGACCACTCCTCCGCGTACGAGCGTGAGGCTAACTGTGCCGCCTTCTGGACGTTGGGTCAGGACCTGGCGCAGCGCCGCTACGTCGTTGATCGCTGTCCCCTCCGCTTGCAGGATGATGTCGCCGATGAGCAGGTCTTCATACGCTTCTGGTCGTGAGCTGGTACCTACTACCAGCAGGCCGTTCTCGCCCTGCCCTGCCACCTGCTGGCGCATATGCGCCGGCAGCGCGACGATCTGGAGCTCAATACCCAGCGTATTCCGCCTCCGGGGCAGGTTGTTCAGCCAGTTGCTGACGGCGTTGCTGGGGATGGAGATCGACTGGTCGCCGCCAAAGATCATGGCGTTAATGCCTACGATCTCGCCGTCTGCGTTCAACAGCGGTCCGCCCGAATTACCAGGCGCGAGGCGCGCATCGGAGCGAATATACTGTGTTGTGGCGTTCTCGGCGATCTTTATCGTACTGAATGTGCTTACAATGCCAGCGGTGACCGTCCAGCGCTGCCCCCAGGGATGGCCGATGGCGAATACCCACTCGCCAACGCGTAACGTGGCGGAGTCGCCCAGTGGCAGGGCTGTGAAGCCCTCCCCTGTCGTTTTGAGAACAGCCAGATCAAGCTGGGGATTGCGGTGCAGCACTTTTGCCTCCAGCGTACGACCGTCTGTAAAGTGGACCTGAATCTTGCCCTGGTCATCGGGCACGACATGGTTGTTTGTGAGAATACGGCCGTCCTCCTGCCAGACGACACCGGTTCCACCGCCACGCCGCTCGTTGTGCACCTGGACGATCGCGGGTCGTACCCGTTCGAATAGCCCGCTGAGCGCGGATGAAAACACGTCGGGGAGCGGTCCCGAGGTCGCTGGAGCAAAATCTTGTGTTTGAGTCATTGTATACCTGTCCGTTCTGGAGACGAGAGAAGTGTGGAACCATTCCTTCTCCCCTGTGACCTTCTATGTCGTCTGTTAGTTGCGCTGTCCGATTGTTACCTGTAACGTCTGTACGCTGCCGCCACGGATCACTTCCAGCGGGATGGTCTTGCCTACCCGGTCGCCTGTGAGCGCCATCTGGAGATCCTCTGAGTCATTGAGCACGTGACCATCCAGCGCGACCAGGATATC
>JAABUQ010008307.1_pt1 | contig 14617 bp, 17 predicted proteins | sample 5560001 | NCBI WGS metagenome assembly JAABUQ01 (sample SAMN10711888, study PRJNA513371) | rock metagenome | isolation source: Antarctica rocks | place: Antarctica: Victoria Land, Finger Mt nord | collected 2015-12-18 | reverse complement strand
TCGGCACGCGACCGGACCACCAGGGAGACGACCCGATGTTGCGAACGCGATGGGCCCGACTTGGCCTGACCATGGCGGCGCTGGCGACCCTCTCGGCCGCCCCGGCGCGAACGCAGGAGCCGAAGCCCCGGACGGGGGAGAAGGTCGGCGAGCGGGTCGACGAGGCGGCGTCCGCCGTCCGCCGCGGGGTCGGCCGGGCCGGCGACAAGATGCGCGAGGAGTTCGACCGGGCCAAGTCCTCGATCAACGCGATGGGGGTGGAGTCCCGCGTCTACGGCCGGATCCGCTGGGACAAGGCGCTGGAGAAGGCCACGGTCGACGTCTCGGCCGCCCGGGACGGCACGATCACGCTGACCGGCAGCGTTTCTGACGCCTCGGCCAAGGCCAAGGCCGTGCAGCTCGCCTCGGAGACGGTGGGCGTCGTCCGGGTCGTCGACGGGCTCACGACCACCTCCGCGACGGCCGCCCCGTGAATCGTGGGGCGTGCAATGCAGACGGGTCGCCCCCTCGGGGGGGCGACCCGTCGGTCGATCATGGCGCCGGGCGGAGGCGGCGGGCCGATCAGGCGATGATCGACTGGACCACGCCGGCGAGCTCGCGGCCGGCGTCGGTCAGGCCGTAGAAGTTATGCTTGCCCGACCGGCGCGGCTCGATCAGCCGGCCGTGACGGAGCAGGGCTAGGTGGTGGCTGACCGCGGGCTGGCTCTGGGTCCCGAGGTCGGCGCACAGCTCGGAGACGTTGCGCTCCTTCTCGGCCAGGAGCATCAGGACCTGGAGCCGGGTGGGGTCGGACACCTGCTTGAGCAGGTCGGCCACGCGGCGGATCTCGGCGGAGGGTCGGGCGGGTGGGGCGGACTTCGATGACTTGGGGGAGACCGAAGACTTCGGAGAAAAGGCTGCCATGGAACTCCTCGGACCCTGGAGTTAGGACGGGTTTATGAGCCTGGCAAGAGGGGGGAGGAGCCATACCGGTTCACGGTTTGGGCGGCTTGCGTCTTGAAATCATAGGATATTCGCTCGTCACGTCAACCCTCTTCGATCCTCTCCGAAGGGAATCGACGGGCGAATGTCCGACATGTGCAGGCATTAGCAGCGATCCGATCCCCATCGGGCGAGTCCGGGCGGCGACCGGCGGTCGACGCGCGAGCCTCCCTGGACGCCGCGACGGCGGGGCCCGCCGGCCGGGGCCGGGGGCCGAATTCGCCTTGTCCGGCCGCGCGGCGGCCCGTAGAGTGGAGATGGGTCGTGGGGCCCCGACGACCGACCCTCCGGCGGGCCCGGCCGCGCACGTCGCGGGGCGATCGCCGTCCCGACCCGTGCGACCGAGCGAGCGTACTCGATGGCCGTCTCCACCCTCCCGATGACCGAGACGGCCTACCAGCGCTGTCTCAACCCGGCCTGCCTCGCCACGCTCGGCGTCGACCAGTCGGCGTTCTCGTGCCCGCGGTGCGGCGACCTGCTCGACGTCGTCTACGACTGGGACCGCCTCCCCGTCCCGCGACGGCTGGGCGACTTCTCGGCCAAGTGGGCGAACCGGCTCGACCCCCTCTGCTTCTCGGGCGTCTGGCGGTTCCGCGAGCTCCTCCCGTTCGCCCCCCCCGACCAGATCGTCACGATCGGCGAGGGCCAGACGATCCTCCAGTCGGCCGACGCCGTCGGCCGGTACGTCGGGCTCAACCCCGGCCGGCTGAAGCTCCAGTATGAGGGGCTGAACCCCTCGGGGAGCTTCAAGGACAACGGGATGACCGCCGCGTTCACCCACGCGCGGATGGTCGGTGCCCGCCGGGTCGCCTGCGCCAGCACGGGGAACACCTCGGCCGCGCTGGCGGTCTACTGCTCGGCCACGCCGTACGGGTTCAAGGCGATCATCTTCATCGGCTCGGGCCGGATCTCGTACGGCAAGCTGGCCCAGGCCCTCGACCACGGGGCGCTGACGATCCAGATCGTCGGCGACTTCGACGACGCGATGGAGCGGGTCCGCCAGGTCGCCGACCGCCTGGGCATCTACCTGATGAATTCGGTCAACCCGTTCCGGCTCGAGGGCCAGAAGACGATCATGTACCGGGTCCTGGAGTCGCTCGCCTGGGAGCCGCCGGACTGGATCGTGGTGCCGGGGGGGAACCTGGGCAACTCGAGCGCCTTCGGCAAGGCGTTCCTGGAGCTGAAGTACCTGGGCCTGATCGACCGGGTGCCGAGGCTGGCGGTGATCAACGCGTCGGGGGCCCAGACCCTCGACCAACTCGTCTCGGCGCACGGCCTGACCTGGTCCGACGGCCTGCCGGACATGGAGATCCCCCGCCAGTACTACACCGCGCTCGACGCCGAGCGGATGAAGGCGTCGACGATCGCCTCGGCCATCGAGATCAACCGCCCGGTGAACCTCAAGAAGTGCCTGCGGGCGCTGGACTTCTGCGACGGAGTGGTCCGCCAGGTGGGGGACCAGGAGATCATGGACGCGAAGGCCCAGGTCGGGGCCGGCGGCCTCGGCTGCGAGCCGGCCAGCGCCGCGAGCGTCGCCGGCGCGAGGAAGCTCCGGGCCGAGGGGGTCATCGGGGCCGACGAGACGGTCGTCTGCATCCTCACCGGCCACCAGCTCAAGGACCCGACCGCCACGGTCGCCTACCACGGGACCGACCAGGACAACTTCGAGAAGGTCCTCGGCTCGCGGGGCGTCCGGCGGGCGGGATTCGCCAACCGGCCGGTCGTCGTCCCGAACGACCTGGACGACATCCTCCGGACGATCCACCTGTACTCCGAGACCCGCGACGCCGCCGTCCGGGACGACTGACGGGGCGGCCTCGACATCGGACCTACCTCGAAGTATCATCGCTTAGGGTCGTCGCCCTTGTGATCCGGGACCCGCAGAACTCGACACGGCCGAGCCACGGGACGCATCGCGTCCCCCGGGAGGATGTATCGACGTGTCGGCCCGACCAATCGCCGTCGCTGTCCACGGGGCGACCGGCCGGATGGGCGTCCGCCTGATCCGCCTGATCGTGGAGGACCCGTCGCTGGCGCTCGCGGCGGCGATCGACCGGCCGGACCACCCGGCCCTCGGCCGGGACGTCGGCCCGCTCGTCGGGCTCGGCGAGGTGGGGGTGCCGCTCGGGGCGTCGCTCGGGGCGGCCGACGCGGCGATCGACTTCTCGACCCCGACCGCCTCGCTGAAGGTCGCCGAGGCCTGCCGGGCGCTGGGGGTCCCCCTGGTCGTCGGGACGACCGGGTTCGAGCCCGAGCAGAAGGCGAGGCTGGAGGCGACGGCCGAGCGGATCCCCCTGCTGGTCTCGCCGAACCTGAGCCGGGCGGTGAACCTCCTGATGAGGCTGACGGCCGAGGCGGCCCGGGCCCTGGGCGACTCCGCGGACGTCGAGATCGTCGAGCGGCACCATCGGCTCAAGAAGGACGCCCCGAGCGGCACGGCGCTCCGGCTCGCGGAGATCGTCGGCCGGGAGATCGGGTCGGGCCGGTTCGCGCACGGCCGACAGGGCCAGGTCGGCGAGCGGCCGAGGGGCGAGATCGGCCTGCACGCCCTGCGGACCGGCGACAACCCGGGCGAGCATACCGTCGTCTTCGGCCTGATGGGGGAATGCCTCGAGCTCTCGCACCGGGCGCTGAACCGCGACGGTTTCGCCCGGGGGGCGCTCGACGCCGCGCGGTTCCTCGTCGGCAAGCCCCCCCGACTGTATGGGATGGGTGACATCCCGGGCTGAATCTCACCGCCTTTCTCGGCGGAGACGGCCGCGACGGTCGCTTTGCGTAAGAGTGGATATGGGGAAGTCCCGTTCGATCGGCACGAGGGAGTGTCCGTCATGGCCGTGTGCGAGCAAGGTTACCTCTGCGACATCTGCGGCCAGGACGTGGCCGACCTGACCGACTCCGACCTCTATCTCCGCTACGTCCTCGGCGAGGTCGACCCGGAAACCCTCCACCTGGCGCCCGAGCGTCATCTCCGCTGCAACCCCGTGCTGGCGCAGTTCATCGTGGCCGACGGGTTCGACCCGGTGGTCGTCGCCGGCTACTTCGGCAAGGCGGAGCTCGACGCGGAATTCGTGGCCGACGAGGAGCGTCGCGTGACGCGCGGCTACCGCCGCCTGCTCGAGCTGGCGGGCCAAGAGGTGGCGATCCGGGATTATCCCCTGCCGGAAGTGACCGCCCGCTGGCAGGACCCGCCGGCCTCGACGGCCTCCCTCACGGCGGCCGAGGTCGCGTCCCCGCAGGCCTGAGCCCCGGCGGGGGCGATCGCGGCGGTTGCCGGGGAGGCGTCCGGGATGCGCAAGCCGCGGAGGGGCGACGACCGGCCGCCGACCGCCCCGGTCCGTCGCCTCTTCCTCGACGACGACCCGGAGCGGGCCCGCGAGTTCCTCGCTGCCTACCCCGACGCGGTCTGGGTGTCGACGGCCGCGGATTGCATCGAGCGGCTCGGCTCGGGATGGGACGAGGTCCACCTCGACCACGACCTCGGCGGCGAGCAGTTCGTCGACCCCGACCGGGACGACTGCGGGATGGCCGTCGTCCGCTGGCTGGCGATCGAGCCGAGGCCGCACCTCCGCTCGTCTCGGTTCTTCCTCCACAGCCACAACGGGGTGGCCGCCTACTACATGATGCTCCGGATCAAGGCGCTGGGCCTCTCGGTCGTCGCCAGCCCGTTCGGCGCGGGGCGCTGGAAGCCCCCGGCTCCCCCCGAGCCCTCCCCCTGGCGACGCGCGATCCGTCGGATCGGTCGGGCCCTCCGTCGCCGTCGTGCGGCGCCCGGGGACGACCATGATGCGTCCTGACCGCACGGCGCCGGGAATCGTTGTCAAAGCGCCGAGTCGTCTTGTATGGTAAGGGGGTCGTCGGGGGAGCCAGGCCCCCGGATCCTTTCCCGGACGCCCGAGGCACATCCCTTGAGAACGTTGATCACCGGCGGGGCCGGCTTCGTCGGGTCCCACCTCTGCGAGCGGTTCCTCGCCGAGGGGCACGAGGTCATCGCCCTCGACAACCTCCTGACGGGCCATCGCCGCAACATCGCCCACCTGATGGCCGACCCGAAGTTCACGTTCCTCGAGCACAACATCTCGGAGCCGGTCCGGGTGGACGGGGCCGTCGACAACGTCCTGCACTTCGCCAGCCCGGCCAGCCCCGCCGACTACCTGGCCCACCCGATCCCGACCCTCAAGGTCGGGGCGCTCGGCACCCACAACGCCCTCGGGCTCGCCAAGGCGAAGGACGCCCGGTTCCTGCTGGCGAGCACGTCCGAGGTCTACGGCGACCCGGAAGTCCACCCCCAGCGCGAGGACTACTGGGGGCACGTCAACCCGATCGGCCCCCGCGGCTGCTACGACGAGGCCAAGCGGTTCGCCGAGGCCATCACGATGGCCTATTACCGGTTCCACGGCGTCAAGACCCGGATCGTCCGGATCTTCAACACCTACGGGCCCCGGATGCGGCTGAACGACGGCCGGGTCCTGCCCGCCTTCATGGGCCAGGTCCTCCGCGGCGAGCCCCTGACGGTCTTCGGCCAGGGGGACCAGACCCGGTCGTTCTGCTACGTGACCGACCTGGTCGACGGGATCTACCGCCTGCTCCACGCCGACTACTCCGAGCCCGTGAACATCGGCAACCCGTCCGAGATCACCGTACTCGAGCTAGCCCGGGAGATCATGGCGATGGTCCCCGGCACCAAGAGCCAGATCGACTATCGCGACCTCCCGCAGGACGACCCGAAGCGGCGGCGGCCGGACATCACCCGGGCCCAGACGCTCCTGGGCTGGAACCCCACGATCGACCGGGCCGACGGGCTGTCGCGGACGCTAGAGTACTTCCGCCATGTCCTCTGAGCCCGGGACGCCTCCCCGGCCAGCCCCCTCCCCGACGCCCGACCCTCTGGGAGTCTGAGATCGATGCGCATCCTCGTCGTCGGCGGCGCGGGCTACATCGGGAGCCACGCCGTCCGGCACCTCGTCGCCACGGGCCACGACGTCTGGGTGCTCGACAACCTCGTCTACGGCCACGAGGAGGCCGTCCCCCCCGGCCGGTTCGTCCGCGGCGACCTCGCCGACCTCCCCGGGCTCGAGTCGACCCTGCGGGCGCACCGGATCGAGGCGGTGATGCACTTCGCCGCCTACGCCTCGGTGCCCGAGAGCGTCGTCGACCCGGCGAAGTATTACCGGAACAACGTCGTCGGCAGCATCAACCTGCTCGACGCGATGCGGGCCGCGGGCGTCGGCAAGATCGTCTTCTCCAGCACCTGCGCCGTGTACGGGATCCCCGACGTCGTGCCGATCACCGAGGCGACCCCCACCCGGCCGATCAACCCGTACGGGTTCAGCAAGCTGGCGATCGAGCGGGCCCTGGCCGACTACGCCTCGGCCTACGGGATCGGCGCGGCGGCCCTCCGCTACTTCAACGCCTGCGGGGCCTCGGCCGGCGCGACGATCGGCGAGGACCACCGGCCCGAGAGCCACATCATCCCCCTGATCCTCCAGGTCGCGCTCGGCCAGCGCCCCTCGATCACCGTCACCGGGACCGACTTCCCGACGCCCGACGGGAGCTGCATCCGCGACTACATCCACGTCGACGACCTGGCCGACGCCCACCTGCGCGTCCTGGAGCGGATCGAGCCGGGGCGGTCCCTGATCTACAACCTCGGCACGGGGGTCGGGGCGAGCGTGCTCGAGGTGATCGCGGCGGCCCGGGACGTGACGGGCCACGCGATCCCGACGGTCGACGGCCCGCGCCGTCCCGGCGACCCCCCCTCGCTCGTGGCGGCCGCCGACGCCGCCCGTCGCGACCTCGGCTGGGTGCCGAAATACACGGCGATCCGGCCGATCGTCGCCTCGGCCTGGGCCTGGCATTCGGCGCACCCGCGAGGCTACGCGACGTGACCGCCGACCCCGACGGCGGGCCGGCCGGGGGGGACGCGGCGACGGACCGTCCCCTGAAGATCCTGATGATCGGCCATTCGTATGTGATCGCGCTCAATCGCCGGCTCTGCCGGGAAGTGGCCCTCGCCGCGGGCGAGGCGGCCATCGTGACCGTGGCGGCCCCGACCTTCGTGGAGGGGGACCTGCGGCCGGTCGCGCTCGAATCGCTCGACGGCGAGCCGTACGAGCTCGCCCCGATCCGGTTCCGGGCCTCGGGCCGCCCCCCCCTGGCCCACTACGCCCCCGGCGCCTTGCGGTCGCTGATGCGGCGGGAGCCCTGGGACATCGTCCACGCCTGGCAGGAGCCCTACGTCGTCTCGGGGGGCCAGATCGCCTGGCAGGCCCCGCGCGGGGCGACCCTCATCTTCTCGACCTTCCAGAATATCGCCAAGCGCTATCCCCCGCCGTTCGGCCGGATCGAGGCGATGAGCCTCCGCCGGGCCTCGGGCTGGACGGCCTTCGGGGCGACCATCGCCGAGACCCTCCGCGACCGCCCCGGCTACCGGGAGCGCCCGACCCGGACGATCCCGCTGGGCGTCGATCGCCGGGTCTTCCGCCCGGACCCCGACGCGGGGCGGGCCGTGCGACGGGGGCTCGGTTGGGAGGATGACCTCCTCCCGGTCGTCGGCTATCTCGGCCGGTTCGTCCCGGAGAAGGGCCTCGGGACGCTCACCCGGGCGCTCGACGCCCAGCCGCCAGGCACGTGGCGGGCGCTCCTGGTCGGCGGCGGGGCGATGGAGGCGGAGCTGCGCGGCTGGGCCGAGCGGCACGGGGGGCGGGCCCGGGTGGTCACGGGGGTCGCCCACGACGACGTGCCGCCGTACCTCGCCGCGATGGACGTGCTGGCCGCCCCGAGCCGGACCACGCGGGCCTGGAGGGAGCAGCTCGGGCGGATGCTGCTGGAGGCGATGGCCTCGGGCGTCGCCGTCGTCGCCAGCGACTCGGGGGAGATCCCGCACGTCGTGGCCGACGCCGGCCTGGTGGTCCCGGAGGCGGACGAGGGGGCCTGGGCCTCGGCCCTCGGCCGCCTGATCGCCGAGCCCGACTTCCGCCGGGCCTTCGCCGACCGAGGGCTCGCCCGGGCCCGCGACGTCTACGACTGGCCGATCGTCGCGCGGCAGTTCCTCGACTTCTTCCTCGACCTGCGCCGGGCCTCGACGGGCGACCCGGGCCGGATCAATGCGCCCCTCGTCCCAGCACCTCAATCGCCGCATTACGGCCGTTGACCGCGATCACGCTCCCCCCCGGGTGGGTGCACGCCCCGCAGAGGTAGACCCCCTCCATCGGCGTCCGGGCCCGGAGCCGGCGGTCCCACATGGTCGCCGGCAGGCATTCGCCCTGGAAGATGTGTCCGCCGGTCAGGCCCACTTTTCTCTCGATGTCGGGCGGGCCCAGGATCTCGGCCGAGATCACCGCGTCGGGGATGTTCGAGCAGTATCGGCCGATCGACGCCAGGGCGAGCCGGCCGACCTCGGCCCGCCGCCCCTCCCACGTCCCCTCGGCGAACGCATAAGGGACGTACTGCGCGAAGACGCTCATCGTGTGGACCCCCTCGGGCGCGACGCTCGGGTCGTGGGCCGTCTGGAAGTAGAGCTCGGTCCAGAGCCGGTCGGGCAGCCTCCCCGCGCGGGAGGCCCGGTAGGCCGTCGCCCATTCGGCCTTGGTGAGGGGCGTGTTGATCTGGCCGTGATGATGCTCCCGGAGCGTGCCGGGGCGGGCGGTGAAGTCGGGGAGATCGCGGAGGGCCACGTTGAGCTTGACGGTGCAGCCGAGGATCGGGACCGACTCGACCTGCGCCGCCCAGCCGGGGTCGGCCGCCCCGTCGAGGAGGCGGAGCGTGACCCTCGGGTCGGCGTTCGAGACCACCACGGGGGCGTCGATCCGCTCGCCGCCCTCGAGCTCGACCCCCCGTCCCGGGACGATCCGCGCCACCGGGACGCCCGAGGCGACGACGGCCCCCGCCTCGCGCGCGATGTCGCAGAGGATGAACGAGACCATCCCCATCCCCCCCTTGACGTACCCCCACATCCCGGGCGTCCCGCCGAGCCGGCCCGAGTTGTGGTGGAAGTGGATCGAGGCCGTCCCCGGGTCGTGCGGGCTCGCGTTGGTGCCGATGATGCCCTGGCCGAGATAGGCCATCTGGAGCCGTTCGTCGGCGAAGTAGCGCTCGACGAACTCGACCATCGACCAATCGAAGAGGAGCGACCGGGCCTCGGCGTCGCCGTCGAGTCGCCGCTCGATCTCGTCGCGCGACGGGTTCGGGTCGAGCCAGAGGTCGGCGTCGCCGGGGGGCCGGAGGGCGTCGCGGAGCCGGCGCTTCACCGCGGAGAAGGCCTGCCAGCCGGCGACGTCCCCGGGGCTGAGCCGGCGGATCTCCGCCTCGCACTGGTCGTCGTCCTCGCCGAGCTGGACGCTCGTCCCGTCGTCGAACGGGACGAACATCCCGGCCGTCGCGGGGATGAACGAGAAGCCGTGCCCCGGCAGGTCGAGGTCGTCGATCACCCGTGGGTGCAGGAGCCCGACCAGGTACGCGCACGGCGAGATCCTGTAGCCAGGCCAGACGTCGTCGAGGGTGCACGCCCCCCCGACCCGCTCGCGGGCCTCGAGCACGAGCACCCGCCGGCCCGCCCTCGCCAGGTACGCGGCGCAGGTCAGGCCGTTGTGCCCGGCACCGACCACGATCGCGTCCCATCGCCGGCCGGCCAGCTCGGCCACCGGCGCGGGCAGGCCGAGCGCCCCGAGGGTGTCGACGGTCCGGGTCGGCTGCCTCATCGTCGTCCCCCCATTTCTTCGAGCCCGCCCGATCCCAGCTTCAGTCTGGCGAGGGCCGGACCCGACCACAAGGGAGAGGCGTCAGGGTCGCGGGCCGCGATCGGGTTCGTTCCGTCGCGGGACTCCTCGCCGGCCTCCCTCGCTGCAAGGCCTCCCGATGATCGGGACTTGGACAGGAATTCCGCGGTGCGATCGGGTTCGTTCCGTCGGCCCTCGGTGTCCGGGAGCATGATCCCCGGTCGGTCGCGATCGGCCAGGTGCATTGAGACCTAATCTCATAGCAGATTTGCAGATGAGTCATTTTCTTCGGCGACTTCATCCGCCGTCACGGGTGGCCACCGGGGCCCGGCCCTCCTCGCCCGGGGACATCCCGCGGCGGCGCGCTCGGCCCGATCGAGATCCGGGCTGGCCGGGCCCGTCCGACCGCCTTCCCTCACGGAAGGTCTCGGAGATTGGGTCCGTTCCGTCGCGTCGGGGATTCGGGGACGCCGCGGTCGTGACCCGCGTCGGCGGATCGAAAACCTCGTCTCGGCGAAGCCCGAGCCTTGCGTTACCATCCGCCCGGCCTGCCCCGGAGTTCCGCGATCCTCGGTTCGTCGTCGAATCTTTCCCGACCCGCAGACCTGACCATCCCGAGAGGCCGAAGTCCGATGGGCAAAACGATCTTGTTCTTTTGAACAGCATTGCGTGTTCGGACGCACCCGCCTATCAATTTGAATCGTAGTCGTCAGATGGATAGGCCTTCGCGGCAAATCGGGCGCGGGCGGCGTGTGCGTGGTATCGTTGGGTTGCGGTCCCACGCGAAGGGGCGTCGAGCGATCGGGGGCGGACGATGGCGACGGTGGACGCGGAGGTCTTGCAGCTGGCCGACCTCGGGGTCGGCAAGTCCGGGGTCTGCTTCGCCGTCCTCGTCCGGCGCGACGAACGCCTGAACAAGCGGCAGGAGCCCTACTACGACTGCCACTTCCGGGCCAAGCACACGACCAAGCTCGCCAAGGTCTGGGTCAACCTCGACTCGTTCAACGAGGTGAAGGACTGCCGGGTCGGGGCCGCGTACCGGCTGACCGTCGTCGGCGAGGCGAACTACGGCTCCGACCTCAAGATCCTCCGGATCGAGCCGGCCGGCCCCGAGCACGAGCACGAGGGGTTCAACCCGAACGACCTGATCGCCAGCAGCGACTTCCCCGTCAAGTCGCTCGTCGACGACCTCCGCGCGACCCTGGAGACGTTCGCCGACCCCTACCTCAAGGACCTCGTCCGGACGCTCCTAAACGTCCACCGCGACCTGTTCACCAAGATGCCGGCGGCCAAGAGCTTCCACCACGCGTATAACGCCGGGCTCCTGGAGCACGTCTGGAGCCTGACCCGGATCTGCGGCTTCCTCGCCGACCACTATCGCTCGTATTACAGCAAGCTCGACCCCCCCCTCGACCGCGACCTGGTCCTCGCCGCCGCGATCGTCCACGACATCGGCAAGCTGGTCGAGCTGACCTACGACCCGTTCGACCCGGGCTACTCGATCCCGGGCCAGCTGATCGGCCACGTCGTGATCGGTCGGGACATGGTCCGCGACGCTGCGCGGCGGATCGACGGCTTCCCCGATGAGACCCTGATGCTCCTGGAACACGCGATCCTGTCGCACCACGGCAAGCGGGAGTGGGGCGCCCCGGTCCTGCCGCTGACGATCGAGGCGATCCTCGTCTCCTTCGCCGACGACCTCGACGCCAAGCTCAACGCCGCGGCCCGCGCCCGGCTGTTCTCGCGGACGTCCGACCCGTTCACCGAGCCGGTCAAGCCGCTCGAAGGCCGGTGCCTCTACAAAGGGATCCCGGTTGGGCGCCCCGAGGATGACGCGGCCGAGGCCGACGGGTCGACCGCGGCCGGCTGAGGCGACCGTGCCTCCCCCGCGACCGAACTCGGTCCTACCCCTTCGGGAAGAGATCCGCGACGGGGAATCGGGCGAGCTCGACGCCGTCGAGCCGGAACGGGATTTCCTCCCCGACCACGTAGACGCGGACCGAGTTGTAGGTCCCGAGTTCGTCGACGGACCTTGGCTGGGAGTGCTCGACGATCTTCCGACCGATCGCGTCGGCCACCCAGTAGACCGGGATCAGGGCGCGGGCGAATGTCTCGGCACGCTTGCCCAGGTCTCGCGGGAGGCTGGTCACCGCGATCTCGACGAGCAGGCCGACTTCTTCCGGCGTCGGATGATGCCCGTCGCGGAGATAGCGGTCGGCCGGACCGCGGACGATCGGGATGTCGGGCAGCGGGGCGTGTAAGGCGTCCAACCGGATCGGGTTCTCGGGCCAGAGCACCCAGTCTTCGGGGAGGTGTGATGAGAGCGCCCTGAGGATCTTGGCCGATGTTGTGGCGTGGGCGAGCGTCTTGGCCATCTTCTCGTAGATCCTCCCGCCCCACAGGAGGACGCGTCGCTCGGGCGCGAAGAGGCCCGCCTCGATCATGGCGAAGAACTCGTCGGCGGTCAGGTCGACGGGCTGTCCTTCGAGGGAGGCCGGCGGATTCGCAAGTCCGGAGGCAGTGGCCACGGACGATACTCCCCGGGTCATGGGTCGAGACGGGGCCTGCCCGATCTCGGCGGGGCGCGACTCGGCCGGGCGACCCGCCGATGACTCCCCAGACTTTACCACAAGCCTCGCCTCGCCGGTCATCTCCGATCTCTCCGCCGACTCTTCCGCGAACGAGCCGTACCCGTCCCGGCCCCGGCGGGAGAATCGCAGCCCATCGGCATCTCTCCCCGTCGCCCTCCGGAACGCGACTCGACCCCGCAGGATCGGTGCGGTCGAGGCGAAGGAGGCCCGTGACGGTTCCGAGGAGGCGGGTCTCTGACTACAATGGTTATGAGTCCGAGCGGGTGCCGTACCCCTGGAACTGGACACCTCCGAGAGTCTCCCATGAATTCGTTCCGCAAGTCCTGCTGGGCGGCGCTGGGCCTCGCCCTCGTGGTCGGTTGCGAGAAGGCGACGCCCCCGAGCGTCCCCCAGGGCCCGGTGGCGACCGCCCCGACGGCCGATCCGAAGCCGACCCTCACCCGTCCCGATCCGACGGACAAGGTCGACGCGCCCAAGCCCGCCGATCCGGCCGGGAAGGTCGACGCGGCCAAGACCAAGCTGTCCGAGGACGAGGTCGCCGCGATCAACAAGCTCCCCTCGGAGGACGACCGGAAGCTCGCCACGGCGCAGTTGAGCTGCCCGATCAGCGACGACCATCTGGGCGCGATGGGGATGCCGGTGAAGGTGGTCCTCAAGGATCAGACGGTCTTCCTCTGCTGCGCGGGGTGCGTCAAGGACGCCAAGGCCAAGCCGGACGAGACCCTCGCCAAGCTCAACAAGAAATGAGGCGACGGCCGGCCCGCGGAGCGGTCGTCCGGGGTCAAGAGGCCGCGGCCACGCCAGGACGGGCGCGGCGCGGACTCTCCGACCGGATGCATTGACCTTATAATACCCGATCGGGTATAGTATACCCCGATGAACGCCGACGTGCCTCGACCCGCAGGCCGGCCCGTCGTCTTCCTGGGAGGTGCGGCGATCAAGACGCCGCCCTTCACGGGGGAGGTCCGGGTCGAGGCGGGGATGCTGCTCGGGCGTCTTCAGGAGGGCGAGATGCTCGGCATGCCCGCGTCGCGGCCGATGCCGTCGATCGGCCCCCGATGTCACGAGCTGCGGATCGCGGGCGCCGGGCATGACTGGCGGATCGTCTACCGGATTGACCCCGATGCGATCGTGGTCCCGTGCCTCTTCCCCAAAGGCAGCAAGAAGACCCCGAAGCAGCAGGTCGACCTGATCCGGCGGCGGCTGGCCGAGTACGACGCCGAGTGACATCATTTTCGGGCGGAGGGCAGGACGGATGGTTGCCGGGAAGAAGGCCAAGCTCGAGGCTAGGGGGTACTGGGTCGGCGACGCCGAGGACTTCCTCGGCCTGAGCGGGCACGAGCGGGCGATGGTCGATCTCCGGCTGACGCTCTCGCGGGCGATCCGCGCGGCGCGGGAGCGGCGGGGGATGTCCCAGGCCGACCTCGCCGGCGCGATGGGGACGAGCCAGCCGCGGCTCTCCCGGATCGAGGCGGGTTATCCCGACGCCTCCCTCGAGCTGATGCTCCGCGCCCTGGACGCCGCGGGGAGCCGGGCGCGTTTCCACTTCCGTTTCAAGGGCCAGGTCATCCCGGCCCGCGTGACGAGGCCCTCGGCGAAGTCGAAGGCGACGGCGAGCGAGGCGAACGCGAAGGGCCATGAGGCGATGGTCAAGGCGAAGCGCAAGGCCGAGACGACGAGTCAGGCTGAGGCGACCCCGCCGATGAAACGCAGGAAGAAGGCTCATTCCTGACGGCAAGGTTACGAGCGACGACCCACCCCCCCCGAGGTGACCGATGCCGACGACCCATCCGCGGGCCCCGCTGCCGGTCCTCCTGCTCGGTGCCGCCCTCGTCGGCTGCGGCGGGCCGGCCGACGCCCCTCGCTTCGACAACACCAGCGGCGCGACCCGGAAGGCGTCGATGGAGCGGATGGTTGCCGGCATGGACGGGGAGGCGAAGAGGTCCCTGGCGTCGGACATCACCTCGATCGTCATCACGCAGGCCCTGCGGACGGCCATCGCCCAGGGCAAGGCCGGTCTCGACCAGGGCTCCGGCGTCACGGATGGGCCCCAGGACATGAAGCCGCTGCACGGCCCGAGCGCCGCGGAGATCCGCGCGAAGGCCGAGGCGATGAGGGCCGACCCGGCAAAAGGTGGTGCGGCGATCCCCGGCAAGTGACGGGCTGCCCACGCGTCGCGGCGGGAGCCCGGATGCTTGTCGTGGCATGACGACGGGAAGGGCCACGGTCGCGGCGCACGCCGATAGCAAAGTCATAAGATCGGGCCTGTGATGAGCCTGATGGCGCGGCCGACGTCCCAGCAGAGGGCGTCGGCCGCCCCGCGCATCGACC
>JAABUQ010008306.1_pt1 | contig 14619 bp, 13 predicted proteins | sample 5560001 | NCBI WGS metagenome assembly JAABUQ01 (sample SAMN10711888, study PRJNA513371) | rock metagenome | isolation source: Antarctica rocks | place: Antarctica: Victoria Land, Finger Mt nord | collected 2015-12-18 | reverse complement strand
TTCCCAATCCTGTTTGGGAATCTCTGGCTTTCTAGCGGGTTTCTGCTCATCCTTCATGCCTGTCAGTTTATCAGACTCTCTTCCCGATTACTCATCCCCACTCTGACTCCCCCTGAACGGTTACCTTTATACGTGAGGTGCTGTTGTTTTTGTTAGAAGCGGTTCTAAAAATAATAGAAGTTCAGATTATCAAACAAATAGCGCTCTGCAGCAATGAAGTTTTACCACTCTCTTTCAGCAGCATTAATTAATGTATCAGTTGTAGTCGTTCACCCAGCATTTCAAGCTATGTCGCAAGCAGGAGTAGATAACTTTACTCCACTTCAAGTCTTATTAGAAGCAAGAAAATGGGATGAAGCTGATAAGGAAACCATTTCTCTCATACATAACAACTCTGAAAACCTTTCTTGTCCAAACCTAAGCAGTATTGACCAACTGTGGATGAGATACAGCAATGGAAAATATGGATTTACCCCACAGATACAGGTCTGGCAGAAAGTAGGAGGTTCTAAATGTAAAACTTGCGAACGTGAAATTGAAAAATTTAGCACTCAGGTAGGATGGAATTTAAGCGATCAAATAACTCCTCTGCCTGGGAATTTTGCAGGACAGTACCCAACAGTTGCTGCATTGGGTTGGCAACGTTATATCGATAGCTCCGGTAGCAGCTCTGCACAACAGACGTGGCAAGCATGGAGGGTTAAAGGGTTTAACCTCTTCTCTGTTCTTAAAAATTGTCAAGGCCAACAGACTACGAAGCAAGTAAAAAGATGAATTGATTTAAAGGCTAGCTAATAGGGAAGTGAAATCGCCAATGAAGGTTTCTCTTGCCGAGAGACTTGGGGCACCTCATGATCCTAATCACAGTTGGCCCTCCCGCCTATTCGGCATGAGACTTGTAAGACTTGAGACAACAGCAATAAGCCCAGAAGGCTCAACAGGCTTTGAGATATGCATCTGATAGCCGGATAAAAGGGCGCGTTTACGATCTTCTGCTCTAGCGTAGGCGGTAAGGGCAACTGCCGGAATCATTCCGCCTCTTTTTGGATCAAGAGTCCTTACCTTACGGATAAACTGATAGCCGTCCTCCTGCGGCATCCCAATGTCACTTACAAGGACGTGTGGCTGCTCACGCTTTAACACCTCAAGTGCCTCGTGCGTAGATGCGGCTGTGACTACCTCCGCATAACACTCCTCAAGGACAATCTTGATTAACTCACGAGCATCTGGCTCATCATCTACTACCAAGACCTTTATCCCATCAAGTACCGGTGACTTATAGTCACCGGACGTGCTCATTGCACCCTCCCTGTCAAAGTCGTCCGGCTCAGCCGTTTCTGGGTGAACCACCACAAGCGGAAGCGAGACAATAAACGTAGCCCCCTTGCCCTCTCCGGCGCTCTTAACTCGTATAGAGCCACCATGCAGTTCAGTCAGGCTTCGGGCAATGGAAAGACCGAGTCCCAGTCCACCGTGATTTCGTGTGGTCGAGGCGTCAGCCTGGCGAAACCTGTCAAACACATGTGGCAAAAACTCCGGCTTAATGCCTTGGCCCGTATCAATCACGCTGATTTCAAGGTGCGAATTAACTCGCTCCAAAACGACTTGCACTCTCCCGCCCTTGGGGGTAAACTTGATGGCGTTAGAAAGAAGGTTCCAGACTATCTGCTGTAAGCGCGCCGGATCGCCTGATACGATCCCAGCCAGAGGATCAAGAACCTGCTGGAGGCGAATTGCCCTGGCCTCCGCTGACAACCGGACAGTTCCAACGGCAGCTTCGATCACAGACCCCAGTTCAACACGCTGCACATTGAGCCGGATCTTCCCGGAGATAATACGGTTCGTGCGAGAGTGTGAGCAAAAACTCATCTTTGAGCCGGCTTGCACGTTCGGCCTCGCTTCGCGCTGCACGTTCACTCTCCAGAAGCTTTTCTCGTTCCGACTCTGCCTTTTTCCGGTCGTTGACGTCAATTGTGATTCCATCAAACCGAATCGGCTCATTACTTTCACCGTAAAAGCAATTTCCTATGGCTCTTACCCAGCGTGTTTGTCCGTCAGGGGCTACCGTACGGTACTCTATGTCGTACGTTTTTCGTCCATAGACACATGCCTCTACAGATTCCCGTGTTCGTTCCCTGTCATCGGGATGAATGATTGAATAAAACAGCTCAAAGTTAACTTCAGCCTCTGGAGGCAACCAAAAGTGCTCCTTACATTTGTCATTCCAGATGATCTGATCGAGAGGCATATTACAATAAAACGTACCAAGTTCTGAGGCTTTAATCGCTAAGTCCAGTCGGTCACGATTGAGCTGTAGCTCCAACTCTATCTGCTTTCGCTCGGTAATGTCTCGACCGACTCCGTACAGTGCCCCTTCTGACAACACTGGATGAATCGTCCAGTCAAGCCACCTATAGGAGCCGTCAATACATTCAAACCGATTTTCTAGCAACGCTATAGGGCTACCTGTTTTAGCCTTTTCGATTTCGTTGAGGGTGGCAGCGCGATCATCGGGATGGATGAACTCCACAAATGGTTTAGCCAGTAACTCTTCAGCAGTACGTCCAAGCAGTTTTTCAAACACAGGGTTGGCTCGCTTGAAGTAACCGTCGGTTCCCAGGATGTAGAGGGAGTCGGCCGAGAGAGTGAAAAAGAGTGCTTCAGGCGTCATAGAGCTGGGAGTTACAGGATTGTATGGCATAACGGACTTGATGCTACATCAATTCTGCCAGCTTCTAGTGCCTTGAGGCAGAAATCCTTTCGCCGCCAGAATCGAGGAAGCAACAAAAACTCCACACCGTCTATGCCATCTATTTGCACTGTTCAAACATCTGACGGTTGTTGCCACGATAAGCTGACACTGGACCAACTGCGGTATAACGCCCATCCAGTGCTGTTTGTTGTTCCTGGTAAAGGCGATAAACCTGAAAGGACGATAAAATCTAAGGCTAGAACTCACTTGCTGTTGGGCAAATCCTAAGGTGGTTATGGTTTCTATCCGTCGCAACTCAATCGAGCAAGCCGATCCGCCGCGATCGCCTAGAGAAACGCTGCCGACAATGTATGACCTGCCCAGCGAAGACCCAGAGGAACCTGGTTTGCCCGATGAGTTTCATGATCTGCAACCGCAGCTACTGAGCCGCACTCTTCAACTGACGCGTTACAGCCGTGATAATTGCTTTACGGCTTCTGACCTCAACCTCTACTACGATGTCAATCATTCTCGGTGGTACAAACGCCCCGATTGGTTCCTAGCGGTGAATGTCCCGCGCTTATACGAGCAGAGAGAACTGCGTCGCAGCTATGTGACTTGGCAAGAAGGCAAACCGCCTTATATCGTGATCGAGTTTTTGTCACCTGGAACCGAAGCAGAGGACTTAGGGCGCTTCTATGACGAAGCTTCTAAGGTTCCTACCAGCGAATTCATCGCCTCTATTCCTAGTACCGTCACAGATGAAAGCGAGGAAGCAGCGAAGGAAAAACCACCTAATAAATTTGAAGTCTATGAGGAATATCTGCGTGTCCCGCACTACATTGTCTACAGCCGTTACACGCAACGATTGCGCTACTTCAAGCTAGACGGTGGAAAGTACCGAGAGCAGTCACTCAATCTGGAGCATCCATTAATTTGGTTGACGGATTTGGAGATTGGTTTAGATATTTGGCAAGGTGAGTTTGAGGAAGCAACATCTGCTTGGCTACGGTGGTGCGATCGCAATGGAAACTGGTTGTTGACCGATACCGAGCAAGCCCAACAGCAAGTCAAACAAGAACGACAGGCAAAAGAACAAGCTCAAACCCAACTGCTTCATGCGGCTCGAAACCTGCTTTCAACTGGGATGGAGATGGAGCAAGTTGCCCAGATTTTGGGACTATCAGAGGCACAAATCGAGGCACTCCGCCATCTAAATTGAACCAAAACCTGATAAAATCGCAATATTACAAAACTGACCTAATCAGTTTTCACTACTTTGATTCTTGCTCTTTAGATGCTCAGGAGACGGTAGTATTTTTGCACGGCTTTACTGGTAGCAGTCGCGACTTTGTAGAAATACCAGATTCCATTATCAGTAACTATAGATGTTTAGTTCCTGATTTGCCTGGACATGGACAAACTCAAGTTACAAAGAATGAAACCAGTTTCACAACATTAGGGCAGGTTGCTTTACTTGAGCAATGGCTTGGTTCCCTGGGAGTGAGCAAGGTTCATTTATTCGGGTATTCAATGGGAGGGCGTTTGGCTCTGCAATTTGCAGTCAAAAATCACCATCAGCTTCACTCACTGATTTTGGTTTCAACTACAGCCGGAATTAAAGAAGAAGCTGCCCGATTGGCAAGGGCTAAAGCGGACAGCGAACTAGCACAGAAAATCCTCGACTCAAACCATGTAGATTTTCTAAATGCCTGGTTAGCACAACCCCTTTTTCAGGGAATTGCTGATAGAGGTCAGGATTTTATCGCTAAAGAAGTGGTACGCCGCTTACCTTTGCAACCCTCTGGATTAGCTTGCAGTTTAAAGCACTTTAGTAGTGGAGTCATGCCTTCAGTTTGGCATCAATTAAGTAACATTAAAATACCAACACTTGTGATAGCCGGTTCTAGAGATAAAAAATATCTAGTCCTAGCCTCCGAGCTTGTAACCTTACTTCCGAAGGTAACATTAAAAATTTTGCCAACAAGTCATGCACCCCTGATTGAGTCTCCTGATTTACTTTGGAAACATGTTGCAGAATTTCTCAATTCGATTGAGGTGCAATCACTCTAACGCTATTTGTTGAGCTGTCCCAGACTATCCAGCCAAAATCTCCGTCTAAATCAACTGCATTACTTGTAACCTTAAAATAGACCTTATCTCCGTTCCTATGTTCAATGGCAAAATCGGCATTTTGGGCATATACCACTTTGAAACCTTTGTCTCTAAGGCAATACATAGCCCAGGCTTTCAGCGACTGATTTTCTGGCTTAAATTTAAGCGGAGGTCTGTTGAACACATCCTCGATCACCTTAATTAGCTGCACGGGTTTACACTCCAGTCAAATACTTCTCCCATCATCGGCTACACTTTTGAGTTCAAAACTAGAAAATGCAAGTCTTGCTAGTTCTTTGCCAGATTATCCTAGCAGTAGAGAGGTACTTAATAAGTTGCTAATCCAGATTAGAACGAAAAATTTTCATTCTACTTGAGTTCAAGCCTGTCAGAGATATCTTGCAGGAGTTGGTTGATCTGGGCAATCGCCTCACCCGTCGGTGGGAGTTCACCGCCTAGTTCAATCCGCAGTCTGAACTTCAGGTCAATACCAGCAGCAGCATTCTTGATGTCGGCGATCGCGTCAGCTAAGTCTTGAATCTGGTTCGGTTGTAAGTCGGCTTCTGTCACTAGCACATTGTTCACTGGCTTAGTTGCTTGCACATTAGTTTGGTAGGTAGACCGCGACGCCCCAACTTCCTTTAGCGGTTCAACAGGAGCAAGCGGCTGACTCTGCTGTGGTAATCGGAGCTTGACAGATGAGGCTCCAGCGTAGTCACATGGCCAAGGTCCAGAATCCAAGGTACGCTCTAGCACCCGGGAGCGGAAAGCACCATCAATTGCCTCCCGTACAGTTCTCCAAGGTAGCTGCTTTCCTGCTGTTCTACTGAGAGCTTCAGAAATGGCTAGAGCCGTTGTTGTCCCATTGCTCCAAGCATCTGGTAGGTGGGTGGGCAGTACGTCTGCAATTGAGAAAGAGGGTGGAGGTGCCTGAAGCTGAGCGGACTCAGTCAGCAACCCAGATGGTATATCCTCAGTCCAGAGGCTGGTCACACCGCTAGTCAGCCACAACCGACCATTTTGCACAGCTACATAGATCGCCGCCTCTATTGCAGGACGTGAAGCGCCTGGGATAGTTAGTGCTTCTTCATAGCTTTCTTTCTGAATCGTCACCACCCGGTTACCAGAGAAGTATTCGTATAAATCCTTTAGGGTAATAGTATCGGTTTGCCAAAGCTCAGGCAGAAGTCCTGGCAGCAGTAGCGAGGGAGAAAGTTCCGTCAGTGTGGCGGACTCTGGCAGTATCGCCTCCAGGCTTGGCTCTTTAAGCGCCACTTCATCAGGTCGAACCCGCCAAAAAGTTTTTACTGATTGATCCCAACGAGTCAGGCGTAGCACAAATGTTCCAGCAACGCACCCATCTACCAATGTGTCCAAAATTGCCTGGCGATTGAGCATTTTTGGCAGGCGAGGGAACTGGGCAAAGGCTCCCACTAAGTCTTTAACGCGACGGGAAGGTTCATCCTCTCGCCACAAGTCGTAGGGGCCACCTGGCAGTAAAGCTTCCGCCGTGACAGCTGTTTCTTGAATGCGCGATCGCCCGTCTGCCTTGATCAAATTAAATAGCGATTCGTCACTCTTGACTGTAATCTTGAACGCTTGGACTTCGTTCTTTTCGGAAACGGTGATTACAATGCAGTAAGCCTGCTGGATAGCTTCTGGAATTTTTTGCTCGTCCTTCTTGAGGTTGTCGTTGAGCTTCTCTAAGCGACTTTGGTCTACTTCCTGATGCTGCAATTGCCCTTGTACTTCTTTCCATCCCAGGTATTCCCGAATCCGAGTCCGAGCAGCATCTAAACCATCGCGAGACGGCACAGCCAGAACTACAGAATTGCGGTAGACACGGGGAGAATCTGGCCCGGTTTTTTCCTCCATGAATCGCCTTGCCTCTGCGCTGGGCTTCCCAGAATCAGATGCTACTTTGGGTTCTAGTACGGCGTAGTGGAATTGACCATCATCTTCTATATCCTTGGGGAATTTGGGCAAGGTGTGAACTGTGGCTCCAGCGGCTGTTGCTCCCGTTGTCAGTCTCTTAATCTTAGGAATTCGACCCAGCAGATCACGTTCTACATCATCAAACGATACCCGCTTACAGGCATCGTGGTGCAGTTGCTTGAGATTGGGTTTTGAACCCAAACGCCAAGACTTCGGAAGTGGTTTCTGCCCAGAAGCATCTACGGAAGTGTCTTGCAGGTCATCTTCATCTAAAAACCACGATATATCCGCCCAACGTCGCAAGGCTTTTTCTAGTTCAATTTTGTCGGGGCGAGTTTGTCCTAATAGCAGCAGCAGTTCCCTGAAGAGCGCCTTTTGCCCAATCGGTTGAGAGTGCAGGAATGTGGCACATACCGCTTGTTCAATTTCTCGAAACTTGATACCAATGGTCTCTAATTGAATCTCTCTGGCTTTAACTAATTCACCTTCTAAAATTCCAGCCCACTCCTGCCGTTTGCCCTCGTATTCTTCAGTTGTAGCAATATTGGTTAGTTCCCTTGCTGCTTCCGAGAGTTCTGCTTTTCCAGGTTCTCCAATGAAGACGTTAGAACCAATTAGGGGGGATTCATCCCATTGTTCGGCATCTCGTAAGGCTAAGGCAAATGTTCTCAATACGCCACGAGTACGCTGGAAGCCTTCCAGGTTTGTCCATTTGGTATAGAAGATTTCAGTTAAGTCGGGGTGGAAGGGGTAGCTTTTAATGAACCGCTCCTCAGCTAACTTCCCTTCTTTGCGAGTTTGTTCGTCAAGACTGGTGATGCCTTTGAGGGCAGCGACAACGTGGGAGCGGAAAGATTCGCGATCGCGGATCGAATCTGGTTTAAATAACCGCCGACGCAACACTTCTGCCACATCTTCTTTAACGACTGGTTGCACACCCTCTTCCCGTTCCCGGCGAAAAATGGCATAAAGTTCCTGAGTCAGTTCCTTGCCCAAAGTGTCGCTCTTACTGGGGTCTGTAGCTAGGAGTGATGCCACAATCGCGCAGCGGTCTACTTTAGTTGCGGCTTGGGTGAGGTACTGGAAGAAGTTTATCAGACGCGATCGCCACGCTGAGTCAAGTCCCACTTTCTCACGGGCATACATCAATACTTCATCGATTAGAATCAGAGTGGAGAGATTATGCTTCCCTGGCAGAGATAGCAACTCAGTTAGTAAATTCTCCGCTGGTGCGCTTTCCCGTTCTGCGTCTTGTCCTTCTGCATGTAATAGTTTCAACCCCTCAGCACCCGCTAACTGGAAAGCCAAAACACTCCAAGGATTTTTCAGCCAGCGACGCTCACCATCAAAGGCTAGCACCTCCATCCCCTTCTCAGCGTCAAGCTTATCGAAGGTGAGGGTAGCTACTCTCGCTTGTGGCGGGGTGATGCCAATGTGTTGGGTGAACTCCTGAACCGCAGGCAGGTTCGCTGGCAGCTTATCCGGGTCATTCACTAAATGGAAAAGAGTAATCAGGGTATGAGTTTTGCCGCCGCCATAGGTAAGTTCGAGTTGGCGAATGGCTTTTTCACTCTTGCCTGCAAGTCGAATCACAACATCTTTGGCAAGTTCTCGGAGATTGTAGGTAGGATAGGTAAGTGCAAAAAATTGTGCAGGATCTTCATAGACTGAGCGCTGTCCTTTTTGCATCGCCACATCGTACAAATCCGCTGCAAAGATATTCAAAGAAAGCGCACCCGACTTCAGGTCATCGCGCAGTTGAACAACTTTGTGCCACGGCGTCCAGGGTAATTTACTCATATATTACTTTCTATCCAAGAGTTAATTCTGTTTTCGAGATTAGCTATATTTTTAGGATGAGGACGAGTCCTATAGTACAGTTCCCCTCATTTGATTGTTATTAATCAATTGACTGAAGCGCTTAAGAATTTTCAGAACGTCGTACAATTCATTGCCAGGATTAAGAGTCGTAAAAGTTTTAGATAAGCCATACTGCGGTTTTTCCCCTTTGATTAGTTTGATAAAAATAAAGCTACCACCTGTTGTAATCATGCCAAAGCCAGGTCTTTCTGGGTGAGGGTTGGCTAACATATAGGCAAGGAGTTGGGCGCGTCCGGCTTCTATTGAAAAACTAGCTTGTTTAGATTCGATAACCATCACCCAAAATTGGTTTCTTAGTACCAAGACATCCAAACTACCAGTGACGATAACTCCTTCGTCTTCTTCGGCAATCGTCACGGACTTTTCAGCTTTGACGTGGAAAGGGGAAAGATAAAAGTCACCGATAAATAAAATGGGGTCGAGCACGGACATTCTGACCACATTTTCTAGGAAAGGTGGGTAGTTGAGTAAGTTGATGTAGCCTGCTTTGACTTTATCTAATTGTTGTTTTTCCGAATCAGTGATTTCTGGTAAATTATCCTGCCATTCCGGGAAGAATTGGAGGTCTTCTACTAGCTGGAGACCAAACCTGTCGATTAAGTCGCGCAGAGTGATATTGTGGGTTTGGATTGTTTGAACCATATATTTAAAGTTCTTCGCTGTTGATATTAAATAAACCTAACTGACGCTCGGCAGATTCTTTGCCTCTGGCGGCGACATGATTGCTGATGCTCTCTTGTAGTGCTCGCTCATCACTCCCCGCTGGTGCCAACTCAATCAGTGCTTGCAACAGTTGATGAAACAGAGCGTTGCGGCATAGTCCTTTATCATCCAGGTATTCATCCACTTTAACCACGTCGCCTGCTTTCCAAAGGTGCATTAGGCGGTGAACCTGGTCAATAAGTGGGACAGGACGACCACCCACTGCCTCATAGCCCATTGTTTTGCGCTTACGCTGTTGCCAAGGTTTTAGCTTAACTTTGCTGCCAGTGCCTTCTTCTGGTTCGGTATCGGCATCCTCAGCTACTTCTTCGTCATCGTCGTCTTCTGCTATGGTTTTGCCGCCAGTACGGATGAGGATGTCGAATTGGTCAGCTAAGGCGTTGTCTGAGAGGTTGCAAGAGACGGCGTAGAGGATACAGGCACCAATGGGGGCATCTTCCATTTTGAAGTCGTGGCGATGGAGGAGGTAGTAGGTGGTAATGTCATCCAAACCGCTAACAGCATCCTCAGTGCCGCCAATTTCAGCCAGCACTCGCCCCACCACAAAGTCTAAAACCATGCGTCGCACTTGCTTGAGGAAATCGGAAACTGTCAGCAGTTGTCCGGGTTCATTGGCTTTTTTGACGACGGGATGTTTACTGTAGGCTTCCATTGCGGGACCAGTGGCAGCCCATACGAAGTCGGGACCGCGAATGCCTGCATCCCAGAAGTCGCGCAGTTTGGGTGCAGATACCCATTTTTTGTACTCTTCGTCCCATTTGCCGTGCAGTTTATCCCGCATATCTTCTAAAACGCGGTTATCCCAACCGGGACGGGCAGTAACGGGACGTTTTTTGCAGACTAGCCAGACAGAAGAGGATAGGGCGGCTGAGGAAAGAGCGCGAGTGCGATTGCCCATCTCTGGTTGAATAGGCCAGCTGCCGTCTACGATAAATCCAGCACGGATAATCGCGGAGACTAGGGTTTCCCATGCGTCGGGGTGTTTGTGGGCAAAAACGATAACTAATCGCCCTTCTGGTTTAAGTGCTTGGTGACAAGCTTGAAAGACACGAAACATCCCGTCTTCATAGTTAGCTTTAGACTTTGCTTTATCACCCCCAAATCGACTGGCATCATCAATCAGTTCACCATCATTTTGTTCATGGTTCCATTTAGGGGCTAAAGGTTCTCTGAATACTTTATCAATTTCCGGGGATAGACCGTTTAATGTCCGACGTTGCCAGACATAGAAAAAGTCCATTAAAACTGAATAACCAATACTTGAATAGTATGGGGGGTCTGTAAGAATAATATCTAAATTGCTTTTTACAGGTTCAATAGCTGACTGTCTTATAATATCTGGTGAACCATTACTGCTAACAGCTTTTAGCGCATGGTCTAGGTAACTTGATATCCAGCCAATTGCACCTAAATAACCGCCTGAAGTCTCTGATACTGGCAAAACTTCTGCAAAATCCCAAATAAGCGGGAGAGCAAAGCGTCCAAATGTATTTCGCATTTGCTCCTTGCTATTGTGCCAGCTACATCCAACACTAGAATAGTCAGCAATTCTATCATTAGCTAATGCTAGATATCCATTTATCGCTTCTACCCACTCAAATGAATAACCCACATCTAGCATAACCTCTCGAATAGCGCGTGTCTTCTTAATAAACGTTCCCAAGGCTATAAGTTGACGAGGAGTAAAGAGTTTATAAAACTGATCCACACCATACTGAACACACCATGTATTATGTTTAGCATCCTCAATAATCTGTTCCTCTGGTAATCCAAAGGGAATCTCAGCAAATACCCGCTCTAATTCCTTCTCTGCCTTAGCAGCCATCTGAATCTCTTCTGCCGTTGGCAACCGATATTCCTTACTCTTCTCACCATCTACCACTACAGCTGTCATCACTGCACTCAACCGTCCAGCCTTACCCTCTAAGCGAATATCCTCCATTGTCATAATGGAGCTACAGCAAGGACAGGTTGCCCCAGATTTGGACATCGTACCCGCACCGATGCGTTTATCATGCTCCCGTTTCTGTGCCGAATTCCCACCCACCGACGGCACATCCGTCTGAATACCAAATATCACATCAGTCTTGTCAACATTCGGCTCCATTGTCAGCAATACTCGCTTCTTGTCTTTCTTGCAAAGCCAGCGAGTCTTCAACAGTGGCACCGTCGCTCGACAGTTTTTGCAATTCACCGTCCGTGCCCACAAATAGGCTACTGTCGGCTTACCATCCAACACCGGATAGAACCGCTCTAAGTCTGCCTTCGCCTTCTGCAATACCCACCAGCCCCAGGCTCGGACGTGCCATGCCAAATCTGCCTCTAGTGTTGCCGCTTCTGCGGCAATCAAAGGAATCTGTCCATCAGAATCTTTATCAAATCCCAGCTTTTCTAATTGCTCACGCAGCGACTTTCCCTTATACCCCTGAGCCTTGAAGTAGGACTCCATAAAGTCCCGGTCTTTCAACACAAACTCAGGCAAAGGACGTTTCTGACCCGCTAGCTTTTGGGGATATTCCAGAGTACATTTAAGAATAAACCAAGCCACAGGGTTAATATCAATCGCTGTTACCTCACAACCTAGTCGCATTGCCTCTAGGGGAATAGCACCGCCACCTGCAAATGGATCAAGAACTTTGGGCGTTCCCCCATAAGCCTCACGAATTTTCTCCCGAAACCAATCTAAATCGGGGCTAGATTCTCTCCCCCAATGAAGAATGCCGCCTTCTGTTTCTTCTGCTACTTTCTCTTCAATTTTGCCACTAGGCAGCTTTTTCTTTTTTACGACTTCAACTAACTTGCCGCCTAGTTTTTCTAAGAGTTGATCTCGCTCTTCTTTATTTCCTGGATCGGGTAATAATGTGGCAATCAAAGCAGCACGACACGCTGCTAGTGGGCGTCTCGCCGGCCAAATATGCAGCGTTGAAATATGCCCATGTCGGACATTCTTTTCATGCACAGAATCAATCGATGTCTGCTTGAGAGGAAATGCTACTTCTATAAGGCGGGGTGCGTCAATCATAGGATTTTAGATTAAAAGTACTAACTATGAACTTGCTGGGGGGTGCCAACCAGCTATAACCCATTGTTGTCTAACTGTGACTGATACAATGTTATTAAGTTGTAGGGCAATAACTGTGGCTCGACCACAGGCAGTACGTCCGATAATCTGAGTGCCGTCCTCGCTCCATTCAAAATGTCTTGACCACTTTTGCTGCCTTGGGTTAAACAGCTTCACCCGCCTATCAGTTACCGGGTCTACTGTGTGTGTTTGAGTTCCTTTGTAACCGTTACACAGGCGACAAGCTAGCCATAAATTATCTTCGTCATCCGTACCTCCCTTTGCTTTAGGAATAATATGTTCAATCTCCAATAGTCCCAAAATATATTTTTGTAAACTGCGACAGTAACCACATTGCTCTCCAGCCTGTGCTCGAATTCGTTCCCGGAGTGTTTCTGAAATCCAGCCGGAACTCACGGATTTAAGGGTTCGCGTAAGCCTCGCTGGACTGCCTCACGCAATGCCTGAGCTTTGAGTAGTAATTTTTCTTGGTAGATTTGCATTAATGCCCAAAGTTGAGGATGTTCGGCATCGTTAAGTATCCCAGCCTGTTGATTGTATAGCAGTTCGCTTAAACGCTGGTCTTGATCGGGTTCCATCTGCAATTCTGTCAAGGCTATGACTTCTTCATCAGACATAGAGGCAAAAGAAAGGATTTCTATGCTATCAGTAGGTGCAGACTGGGAATTGATAGGAGAGAGGGAAAGCTCAATCGCTTGTGTCAATACATCAGCCACATTGCGGCTAGTGAGTTGAGCAAAATGCTCGGCTTTTTTGTACACTTCATCTGGTAAAGTAAGGGTAATTTGAGTAGTCATGTTATCAGTTGTTTTATAACAAAAAATGTTGTCTATGTCTTGAATTGCTTCATCCGTTAAGCTGTAACTGCTCATGCTTGAGACTTAGGAGCTTTACTAAAAAGCTTCTCGTGCAGTCTGGCGATGACAACTTTACCATCAGTTAATTGTCCTTTTTCCGCTTGTTCAATGCCAACTGTTACTTTATTACGGGTTTCTTCAACCCACCTTTCGTAGTCGCTTGCATTAGTGCTATCCTCCAGGTAAATGCTTTCTTCTAGCAGTTCTAATGCTATGGCGATCATCTCATCAGCAGACGGATATCTGCCACTTTCAAGTTGAGACTGAATAAACTGTTCCTGTCTTGGGGTTAGGGATACGGTCAGCGTCTTGATAGTCATGGTATTAGTTTCCTTAATTACTCGCCTCTGCTGCTTGAAAAAGTTCACGCTCATCAATTACCACACTGGTTTTAGATCGCACAATTAACTTCTCAAATGGGTCTTGAATCCGCAACAGTCTGGGATGAGAACTAGCACAGTCAAAAACGACATACAGCCAGTAGCGATCGCGCAAGTTACACGCCTTCACCCACTCATTCTCTGTTAACTCCACATCCCCAATGCCAGCACGTCCTTTGACCTCAATTGCCAGTTCATCTCCACTAGGACGCACAGCTAAAAGGTCGAAACCCGGATAATCCATTAAACCAACAGCACGAGCCAACTGGGGAGTCGAGACATCCTTCACATTGGCACCGTTTGCCTCTTCATAACCCCAGACAAACTTAACCGCGATCGCTTCAATCTCTTTATCGTGTCGCTTCTTATCTTCCGGATCACTTGATGGCACCACCAAGGCATGAGCCAGAAACGTGACTTCCCCTGGTGCAATCAACTCTGGTTCTCGATGTAGAGTAGCGATCGCCTCTTCTCGCAGACTTGCAAGCAGCCGTTGTCGATTTTTGATCCGGGTGAGTTCACCCTTAGCGCGTGAGTTACCAGCATTGGCTTTATCCCTCAGCTTCGCTCGTGCTGCTGCCAGTTCCGCTTCCTGATAATCATATCCCCGCCGCAAAAAGTTAGTCCGTTCTGACTGCGTCTCTATGAGAGCCTGTCGCTGCGACTGAACTAACGACTGAGCTATGTGTTCTGTGGCATAGGCTCTTGCGAGTTCACAAGCTGACTGCGCTGTCGCCACTAAGGGAATGGCTGAACCTGGCAATTCCTGACCTCCTTTGAGCAGTGTTAGATATTCCACTGGTGCTTCTGTGATTTGCCCAGATGATTCCTGTTTTAACCCAATCATCTGAGAAATTAGTGGGACTTTGTAGCAAATGACATCAAAATTGACTTAGAATATAGGCACTGAGTCAGTTTTACGTCAGTCTCGACAGGAGCAACGTAAGTGAAAGA
>JAABUQ010008305.1_pt1 | contig 14621 bp, 15 predicted proteins | sample 5560001 | NCBI WGS metagenome assembly JAABUQ01 (sample SAMN10711888, study PRJNA513371) | rock metagenome | isolation source: Antarctica rocks | place: Antarctica: Victoria Land, Finger Mt nord | collected 2015-12-18 | reverse complement strand
GAGTTGGCGGAGGGGATGAGATTCGAACTCACGGTACGGCTTGACGCCGTACGGCGGTTTAGCAAACCGCTGCCTTCAGCCACTCGGCCACCCCTCCGCCGGGGTCGTCATCGCACAGCGTTTGCCCTGCGGTTCTAGGGGTTTCCGCCCGGGCCGTCAAACGGTCAGGACGCGAACAATCAGGACGCGGGCGATCAGGATAGGGCGACGGCAAAGCCCCGCTGCACGCCGGGCCGAGCCATCAGCGCCTCGAACCAACGCTTGACGTTCGGGAACTCGTCCAAGTTGACCCGGTGGCGCTCATGCCGCCAGGCCCAGCCCAGGATGGCGAAATCGGCAACGGACAGCCTGCCTGCCACAAACTCGGCCTGCGCCAGACGCCGGTCGAGCACGCCATACAGCCGCAGCGTTTCCTTGGTGTAGCGCGCCAGGCCGTAGCGTTGGTCGTCGCCGTTCACCGTCAGGAAATGGTGCACCTGCCCCGGCATCGGCCCGAACCCGCCCATCTGCCACATCAGCCATTCCAGCACCGGCACACGCTGGCGCAGCTCGGACGGCATGAACTGCCCAGTCTTCTCGGCGAGGTAGAGCAGGATGGCGCCGGACTCGAACACCGAGATCGGCGTGCCGCCCGGGCCGTCCGGGTCGATGATGGCCGGGATGCGGTTGTTCGGGCTGATCGCCAGGAACTCCGGCTTGAACTGCTGGTCCTTGGTGATATCGACCACATGGACCGAGTACGGCAGCCCCATCTCCTCCAGAGCCACGCTGATCTTGCGCCCGTTCGGGGTGTTGTAGGCGTACAGCTCGATCATGCCGAATTCCTATGCTGAAAGCCGCTGCCGCAGCGCTTCGTTGACCAGCGCCGGGTTGCCCTTCCCCGCCATGGCCTTCATCACCTGCCCCACGAAGAACCCGAACAGCTTGTCCTTGCCCCCGCGATACTCCGCGAGCTTGTCCGGGTTCGCGGCCAGCACGCGGTCCACCGCTTGGTCGATCGCGCCGGTGTCGGTCACTTGGCGCAGGCCCCGGCTCTCGACGATGCTGGCCGGGGACTCGCCGGTGTCCACCATCGCCTCGAACACCTCCTTGGCGATGCGCCCGTTGATCGTCCGGTCTGCCAGGAGGTCGAGCAACTGGCCGAGCGCCGCAGCCGACACCGGGCTGTCGCCGATGCTGCGCCCGGTACGGTTCAGCGCCGCGAAGAAGTCCCCCATCATCCAGTTCGCCGCGAGCTTCGCGTCCCGCCCGGCCGCCACCGTCTCGTAGAACGCCGCCGTTTCCTGATCCGCCACCAGCACGGCGGCGTCGTAGGCCGACAACCCGTGCTCCGCGACGAACCGGGCGCGCTTGGCGTCCGGCAGCTCCGGCAGGCTGGTCCGCAGCCCGGCGACCCACGCCTCGTCCAGCACCAGCGGCAGCAAATCGGGGTCCGGGAAGTAGCGGTAGTCGTGCGCGTCCTCCTTGCTCCGCAGGCTGCGGGTCTCGCCGCGGGCCGGGTCGAACAGCCGGGTTTCCTGGTCCACCGTGCCGCCGGACTCCCAAACCTCGACTTGCCGCGCCGCCTCCGCCTCGATGGCCTGCATGACGAAGCGGACCGAGTTCACGTTCTTCACCTCGCAGCGCGTGCGGAACGGCTCCCCGTGCTTGCGGACCGACACGTTCACGTCGGCGCGCATCGACCCTTCCTCCATGTTGCCGTCGCAGGTGCCGAGGTAGCGCAGGATGGTCCGCAGCTTCCGCAAGTAAGCCCCGGCCTCCTCCGGCGTGCGCAGATCCGGCTCGCTCACGATCTCCATCAGCGCGATGCCGGAGCGGTTCAGGTCGATGAAGCTCTTGCTCGGGTGCTGGTCGTGCAGCGACTTGCCGGCGTCCTGCTCCAGATGCAGCCGGGTCACGCCGATGCGCTTGGTACTGCCGTCGGCCAGCTCGATCTCGACGTTGCCGGCGCCCACCACGGGATGCGCGTACTGGCTGATCTGGTAGCCCGCCGGCAGGTCGGCGTAGAAGTAGTTCTTGCGGTCAAACCGGCTGACCAGGTTGACCTGCGCGTCCAGGCCCAGCCCGGTCCGCACCGCCTGCGCCACGCATTCCTGGTTGATGACCGGCAGCATGCCGGGGAACGCCGCATCGACGAGGCTGACTTGGGTGTTCGGCTCGGCGCCGAACTCGGTGGCGGAGCCGCTGAACAGCTTGGATTGGCTGATGACCTGGGCGTGCACCTCAAGCCCGATCACCATCTCCCACGGGCCGTCGCGCCCTTCGATCAACGCGCTCATGCCGTCACCCCCGCCCGGATCGCCGGCAAATGATGGAAGCCCGCCGCACGCTCCAACTCGGCGCCCACGGCGAACACGGTTTCCTCGTCGAACGGGCGCCCGAGCACCTGCAAGCCGAGCGGCAATCCCTGCCCGTCCAGCCCGGCCGGCACCGACAGGCCCGGCACGCCCGCCATGCTGGCCGGCACGGTGAACACGTCGTTCAGGTACATCGCCACGGGATCATCCATCTTGTCGCCCTGCGCGAACGCCGCGGAGGGGGCGGTCGGGGTCAGCAGCGCATCCACCTGGGCGTAAGCGTCGGTGAAGTCCCGCAGGATCAATGCGCGGACCTTCTGCGCCCGCAGGTAATACGCATCGTAGTAACCCGCTGAAAGCACATAGGTGCCGATCATCACCCGCCGCCGCACCTCCGCGCCGAACCCTTCCGCCCGGGTCTTCTCGTACATGTCCGTCAGGTCCTCGCCCTCCACCCGGCGCCCGAACCGCACGCCGTCGTAGCGGGCCAGGTTGCTTGACGCCTCCGCCGGCGCGACGATGTAGTAGGTCGCCAAGCCATATTTGGTGTGCGGCAGCGACACGTCCACGATCGTAGCACCCCCGTCGCGCAGCCAGGCCAGGCCCTGCTGCCACATCGCCTCGATCTCCGCAGGCATGGAATCGCTGCGGTACTCGCGCGGCACGCCGATGCGCAGGCCGCGCACGCCCCGGCGGCAGGCGGCGGCGAAGTCCGGCACCGGACGGTCCGCCGAGGTGCTGTCCCGGGGGTCGAACCCCGCCATGCTGCCCAGCATCACCGCGCAGTCCTCCACCGTCCGCGCCACCGGCCCGGCCTGATCCAACGACGAGGCGAAGGCCACGATGCCCCAGCGGGAGCAGCGCCCATAGGTCGGCTTCACGCCCACGATGCCGCAGAACGACGCCGGCTGCCGGATCGACCCGCCCGTGTCGGTCGCTGTCGCCCCCAGCGCCATCCGCGCCGCGACCGCCGCGCACGACCCGCCGGACGACCCGCCGGGCACCAGGGCCGCGCCATCGGCCCGGGTCCACGGGTTCTGCACGGGACCGAAGGCCGAGGTCATGTTCGACGACCCCATGGCGAACTCGTCGAGGTTCGCCTTGCCCAGGAACACCGCCCCGTCCCGCAGCAGGTTCGCCGTGACTGTGCTCTCGTACGGGGGCACGAACGGCTCCAGGATGCGGCTGCCGGCGGTGGTCCGCACCCCCTCCGTGCAGAACAGGTCCTTGATCGCCAGCGGCAGGCCGAGCAGCGGGCGGTCCTCCTCGGCCGCGAGCGCCGCATCCGCCGCCGCGGCCTGCGCCCGCGCCCTATCGCCGGACACGGTGATAAAGGCGTTCAGCCGCGGGTTCAGCGCCGCCACGGCCTCCAGATGCGCCTCCGTCAGCTCCGCCGCCGAGAACGCCCGCCGGCGCAGCCCGTCCCGCGCCTCGACCAAAGACAGATCGGTCAGCATCACTCGACCACCTTCGGCACGGCGTAGAACGTGCCCGCCCGGTCGGGCGCGTTGCCCAGCACCAGCTCCGGAATGCCGCCATCGGTCACGGCGTCGGGACGCAGCCGCATCGCCATCTGCGCGGCGCCGGTCAGCGGGTCGATCCCCTCCACGTCCACCTCGTTCAACTGCTCGATCCAGCCCAGGATGCCGTTCAGCTCGAGGGCCAATTGCTCCGCCTCCATGTCGCCGACATGGATGCGGGCAAGCCGGGCGATGCGCCGGACGGTCGCGGGATCGAGCGACATGGAAAGGTCCTATGGTAAGGTGGTGGCGCAGCCCGCGCCGGGCTGCCGAAGCGCGGGACCATACCGACCGATATGCCTCTGTTCAACATCGCGGATTTGCGGGGCCGTCTGAGCCCGGGCCAACGCCTGATCGGCCTCGACCCTGGCGCCAAGACCATCGGCATGGCACTTTCCGATGTCAGCCTGCTGCTGGCCAGCCCATACGGCAGCCTGCGCCGGGGCAAGCTGGGCCAGGCGGCGGCCGAGCTTGCGGCCATCGCGCGGCGGGAGGGGGCCGGCGGCCTGGTCGTCGGCTGGCCGCTGTCGATGGACGGCAGTATGGGGCCGGCGGCGCAGGCGGTGCGGGATTGGGCGCTCGCGCTGTCCGACGCGGCCGGCCTGCCCGCGGCGTTGTGGGACGAGCGCCTGTCCTCCGCCGCAGTGAACCGCCACCTGATCGCCGAGGCCGACATGACCCGGCGCAAGCGCGCCGCCGTCGTCGATCAGATGGCCGCCGCCTACATCCTGCAAGCCGCGCTCGACGCGAGCCGGACTTAGCCCGGCGGCACCGGGTCGCAGGCCAGCGCCGTCGCGCGGGCCAGCACCAGCAAGCGCCGCGCCGCCACGCCCGCCGCCGCCGCGTCGCCCAAGGCATGGGCCAGCAGCGGGCTGGACAGCACGGCCTGCGCGGCGGTGTTGCCGGCGAGGTTCGCGACCCCCACCAGGGTCGCCGCGGTCGCGGCCCGGCGCAGCAGGCCGAGCGTCCCCAGCACGCCGGGCCGCACGCCGTACAGCGCCGCCACCTCCCGCACCAGCCGCACGCCGCGCCACCCCACGAACAGCACGTCGAGCGCCGGGGATGGGATCGCCGCGATCCCCGCCACCGCCTGCACGGCCGCCGCGCGGCCTAGCCTGTCCGCCGTTTCCCGCAATGTCCGGCAGGGTCCGGCGCGTAGCAACGCGAGCGCCGCGTCAGGGTCGTTTACGGCCCGCAGCGCCGGTGCAATCGCCGAACTGCCGGGCACGGTGCGGGACCACGACGCGGCGGCCCGCATTATTCGTCCGCCGTCGCCCGAGGCGAAGGCGCTGCGCAGCCCATCGACATGCCGCAGAGCCAGCAACGCCCGAATTTCCCGCAGCAGGCCCGCGCCGATCAGCCCGAACCCGGCGCCCGCAATGCCGAGCGTCGCCCAGCCCAGCCAAGCCGCCCGGGCGAACTGGTCCGCCACGAAGTTGCCGACCGACAGCCCGGCCAGCCCCAAGGCCAGCACGACAACGCCCAATAAGGCGAGCGCGGCCGTCCCGGCTGGCGGCGCGGGGGTATCCGTCGCGATGACGGCGGGAAGCGACGGCTCCAACCGCGGCGCCCGCTCCTCCTCAAGCTCGATCCGCGGCTCGACCCTCACAGCACGTCGTCCAGCAGGAAGCAGAGCATGGCGTCCAGGCCCAGTTCGGGCACGCCGCCGCGGCCGTCCTGCGGCGGGCGCAGCGGCTCGAAATCCGGCAGTTGCAGGAACGGATGCGCCCAGAACGCATCGTCGGGCGGGCGGTCCGGCACCTCGCCGGGGTAGGAGCGCAGCAGCCGCTCGTCGCCGATCCGCCGCCCGCGCACCGCCGACACCGGGCGGCCGTCCAGCGTCCAGACGAAATCCTCGGTGCAGCGGACCGCGGCGATCGGCAGATGGCTGGCCGGCACCTCGGCCGCGAAGCCGCCGGGAGCACCGCCGATGCCGCCTTGGGCAACGTTGCGCAGCAACGCCGCCAGGTTGCCGCGCTGCCGCTCCGCCACGTGGTCGGACTTTGTCGCCGCGAAGGCGACCCGGGACACCACCCGGGGCGGCAGGCGCAGATGGCCGAGCGCCCAGGCCGCCTCGATCCAGGACCGCCGCCAGCGCAGCGCCCCCGCCGCCGCCGCGACCGCCGCCGCCGCGTCGCCAAAGGCGTCCGGCCCGACGTGCAGCGCCGTGAGCAGATCAACCAAAACCACGATCCGGTCGAGGTTGCCGAACATCGGTTCGTGGAGGTCGCGCTGCACCGCCTGGACATAGGCGGCGTAGCGCCGGGCCAACAGGCCCTCCAAGCCGCCCGTGCCGAGGTTGGGGAAGAACGGCGTCCAGGCCGGCTCCGGACCCGGCGCCGGCATCAGGAAGCGGCCGGGCTGCAAGAGGGACAGCCCGGCCTCGTTCCGCAAGCGGTGCAGCATGGCGCGGTACAGCCGGTGGCCGGTCGCTGCCAAGGCCTCGTCCGCCGGGGCGCTGGCCGGCAGGGCGCTGTTGAACGCCATGAACTCCGCCGCGTACGGGGCCATGCCCGGCGCATCGAGGCGGCGCAGCACGGCGGCGGACCAATCGGCGAAGCCGGCGCGCAGCAGCGGCAGGTCAAGCAGCCACTCGCCGGGATAGTCCAGCAGCTCCAGCCGCAGCCGCTGCGGCGGCAGGCCGATCCCCAGGCGCTCCCGCCCGATGACCAGGTCGAGCGCCAGCATAGAGGCGGCGCTCGTGCGCTCCGGCCAGGCCGGAGGATCCCGCGTGAGCGCGGCCAAGTGCCGTGGATGGTCAAACCGCGGCAGGCCGGACGCGCCGGACGGCGCCAGCGCGACCTGCGCGCGCCGCCCTTTCAAGCGCCGGGCGAGGCCGGGCAGCACCGGATGCCCGGCGCCGAACGCCAGCAGGTTCGCCGCGAGCGAAGTCAGGAACGCCGTCTTCCCGGCGCGCGCCAGCCCGGTCACGCCGATGCGGACGGTGCGCCGGGTCAGGCGGGCAAGCGGGGCGTCTGGCGTCAGGCGCGTTGGACCAGCTCGACCTTGTAGCCGTCAGGGTCCTCGACGAAGGCGATCACCGTGGTGCCGTGCTGCACCGGCCCGGCCTCCCGGGTGACTTTGCCGCCGGCCTTTTTCAACGCGTCGCACGCCGCATACACGTCCGGCATGCCGACCGCGAGGTGGCCGAAGGCGCTGCCGATCTCGTACGGCCCTTCCTGGTCCCAGTTGTAGGTCAGTTCGAGCACGCTGGTGTCGCTTTCGTCCCCATAGCCGACGAAGGCCAGCGTGTAGCGCCCGCCGGGGACCTCGTTCCGGCGCAACTCCTTCATGCCGAGCAGCTTGGTGTAGAACGCGACGCTCGCGTCCAGGTCCTTCACGCGGAGCATGGTGTGCAGCAGGCGTGGATTGCTCATGGGCTTGGTCCCTCTTTTAGGGTTGCTGGGGTGGCCTCGATGCCGAGCAGGAAAAGCCCGGCAGCGTCCGCTTCGGTGATGCACGCGGCGCGATCGGTCAACAGGGTTCCGCCCGCCTCGAACGCCACGCCGCGCAATCCGGCGTGGGCGGCGGCGCGCAGCGTGGCCGGGCCGATGGTCGGCAGATCGGCCCGGCGGTCCTGGCCGGGCTTCACCAGCTTGACCAGCACGCCGCCTGGGCCGGGCCGGGCCAGGAGGGCGGCGCGGGCCAGCATGGCGTCCGTGCCCTCGATGGCTTCCACGGCCAGCACGACGCCCTGCTGCACGACGCAGGCCTGGCCGACATCGGCCTGCCCCAAGGCGCGCACGACGGCGGCGCCGCGCTCGATATCGGCCATGGCGGCGGCGTCAGGCGCGACCCGGCCCATCTGGCCGCGCGGCCCCACGGCCTCGGTCAAAACCTCGTGCGCGCCGACGATGCGGAAGCCCTCTTCCCCCAGCACGCGCACGACCGCCGCAAGCAGCCCGTCATCGCCGGCGAAGGCGGCGCGGCCGATTCGGGCCATGATCCGCGCCCCCTCGGCATCGGGGCGGAGGTCCATGAGCGGGGGACGGCGGACCGGCCCGACCAGCACAAGCTCCGTGCACCCGGCGGCGCGCAGCCGCGCCAGGATCTCGCCCGCCGCACCCATGCGGATGAAGGCGTGGGGATACGGGCTGACCACAGGAACCTCGGCAAAACCCCGCAGCGCCACAATGAACACGCCCCGCCCCGCGGCCATGGCGGCGGCGGCAACCCGGCCAGGAAATGGCCCACCCCCCGCCAGGATGCCAAGCGTCGCCATGCCCATCAGCTACAACAGCGGTAACGCCGCGCCAAACACTGAAAAATTCGTCAAACAAGAGTGAAGGACCGTTAATTGTGCTGGCTTGCAAACTTTTTTCATTGCGCTTTATGAGCCTTCACTGACTTACTGAACCAGTCACTGGGACATGATCTTAACGAGAGGTGCTTCATGGGTGACGATGAGGTTCTGGCAACATCCAATGGGTTCATCCAGTGCCTACGGATGCTGGCGGAGGAGGCGTCCATTCTGCGGCTGGACCAAACCTCGGCCGCGTTGCAGCGGGCGCTCGATACCTGCCATATCGAGGTTTCCGCTGTCAGAGGCGATGGTTTCGCCGAGCCGATGCAGGCGGGGTTGGCGATCCACTGATCCCAACCGCCGACCGCTTGGCGCGTGGAGCGCGAGGACGGCTCGCAACGGTCGAAGGATCAGGGCGGTGGGCGAAAGGCGCGAGGCAAGGCCGCCTATGGCGCTCTAAGCCGCATCGTCGTCCAGCACAAAGGCCGCCGTGCGGATCAGGCCGCGCTTGCTTGGCGCGTCGATGAAGGCCAGCACCTCGCCGACCATGGGATCGTCGCCATAGGCGTCCCGCACCTCGGCCAAGCGTGCGCTGAACACCCCCTCCGACCCGAACAGCAGACGCACGGCCGCCCGCAGCCGATGCAGCCCGGCACGGTCCACCCCGCGGCGACGCAGGCCAATGATGTTCAGGCCCGAAAGGCGCGCCCGGTTTCCTATGACGCTGCCGAACGGGATCACGTCCGCCTCGACGCCTGATACTCCGCCCACCATGGCGCCGCGGCCGATGCGGACGAACTGGTGCAGCGCCGCTGCCCCGCCGATCACCGCGCCCGCGCCGATGGCGACGTGCCCGCCCATGACGACGTTGTTGGCGATCACCACGCCGTCGCCGACCTCGCAATCATGCGCCACATGCACCACGGCCATCAGCAGGCAGTCGGCGCCCACGCGCGTGACGCCGCTGCCGGTGACGGTCCCGCGATGGATGGTGCAATGCTCCCGAATCTGGGTGTGCGCCCCGATCTCGCACCGTGTCGGCTCGTTGCGGTACTTCAGGTCCTGCGGCGCCAGGCCAACCGTGCAGAACGGGTAAAGCAGCGCTCCTTCTCCGATCCGCGTGTCGCCGTCCACCACGACATGCGACACCAGCCGGGCGCCGTCGCCAATCGTCACCGCTGGGCCGACATGGCACCATGGCCCGATCTCCACGCCCATTCCCAGCTGCGCGCCCGGCTCGATGATCGCGGTCGGGTGCACCTGCGCAGTCTGCGGCAGGGCAGCGTCAAGCTTACGGGGCATCAGGATCATGCAACGGCTTTCGTTCCCGCCGGATGGATGCCCGGCCTTACACGCCATACGTAACGGAACGAAGCCGCACGCACCAACTCAAGGATTATTGCCGGACGTTGCGGCTACTTATCCATGATCATGGCAGCGTAGGTCGCTTCGGCCACCGAGACCCCTTCGACCAACGCCACGGCGCTGAACTTCCACACGTTGCCGCGGTGGCGGTTCTTGGTGACGTGGATCCGCAGCGTGTCGCCCGGCACCACCGGACGGCGGAACTTCGCGTTCTCGATGGTCATGAAGTACACCACCTTGCCAGCGGCGTCCGCCCCGAGCGACTCGACCACCAGCACCGCCGCGGTCTGCGCCATGCTCTCGATGATGAGCACGCCGGGCATCACCGGATGGTCCGGGAAGTGGCCCTGGAAGAAGTTCTCGTTGACCGTCACGTTCTTGATGCCGACCGCCGAGTTGCCCGGCACGACGTCGACCACCTTGTCGATCATCAGCATAGGGTAGCGGTGCGGGATCGCGTGCATGATCCGCTTGATGTCCACCACCTCCGCAGGCGGCAAGGCAGCCTTCAGGGACGGCTTGGGCGCGACATCGGGCAAAGGTGGAGTGCCATCCATTTCGATCTAACTCGACCCCTCTCCGGTTGGTTTCCCGCCGGTTGCTTCCCCATCAGTCCGGCGTGACGGGCGCGCCAGCTTGCGAAGCGCCACCACGCCGCGGAAGAACTCGCGGCTCGGCTGCGCCGGGCTGCCGATCACGTCAAGGCCGCCGCCCACGTCCGCCATCACGCCGGCCTGCGCGCCGATCCTGGCCTTGCGCCCGATCCTCAGATGTCCCGTCAAACCGGCCTGCGCCGCGATCACCACAAAATCCTCGAGTATGGTCGAGCCGGCTATGCCGGCCTGCCCCATGACGATGCAGCACCGTCCCAGGCGCACGTTGTGCCCAATCTGCACCAGGTTGTCGAGACGCGACCCGGCGCCGATCACCGTGTCCCTCGCCGAGCCCCGGTCAATCGTGCTGTTCGCCCCCACCTCGACATCGTCTTCCAGCAGCACGCGGCCAAGCTGCGGCACCGTCAGGAACCCGTCCGGCGTGGTGGCGAAGCCGAAGCCGTCCTGCCCGATGCGCGCCCCGGCATAGACATAGACCCGGTCGCCCAGGAGCGCATGGCTGATGCTGGCCAGCGGGCCGATCCGGCAGTCCGACCTCATCGACACGGCCTCCCCGATCACCGCGCCCGCGCCGATCCGGCAGCGCGGCCCGATCACCGCGCCCGCGCCGATCACGGCCAGCGGGCCGATCTCGGCGGAGGCGTCGCATGTCGCGCCCTCCGCGATGACGGCGGACGGATGCACGCCCGGGCGGACCGGCGGCGGCGGATGGAACAGCCCGGCGACCCGCGCCCAGCCGGCATAGGGATCGGCCGTCTCAATCGCGACCGTGCCGGCGGGGACGCGGCTTGTGAAGTCGGGATGCACGATCACCGCGCCCGCCCGGGTGGCGAGCAGCGCGTCCAGGTAGCGGCGGTTGTCGAGAAAGCTGACATGCATCGGCCCGGCCGCTTGCAGGGGCGCGACCCCGTGCAGCAGCAGCGGCCGGTCCGTCGCCGCCCCGCCCGCCGCGGCGGCGACGGTTGCCAACGGGTGCGGACCGGTCCGGGCAAAGAACCGGTCGTCCGCGGCGGCGCCGTCCGGCTTCGCAGACTGCATGGCTCAGCGACGCGGCGCAGCCGGGGCGGGCGCGGGCGCCGCGGCCGGGGCAGGCGCAGCCGGTTGGGCGGCAGGCGACGCGGCCGGGGCGGGCGTTGGCGCCTGGGCGGCCACGGCCGAAACGCCGTCCGGCGGCAGGGTCACGCTGGGCAAGGTCTTGTTCATCTGTTCGACAACAGTGTCGGTGATGTCGAACTCATTAATGTTCAAGGCCACCTGCGCCCGATGCAGTACCAGGTTCATGCCCCGGCTTTCCGCCACCTGGCGGATCGTCGCGATCAGCATGCGCTCGATCTGCGCCAGGCCGACCTGGGCGGCTTCCTGGATGAAGCGGTTGCGGTCACGGAACTGGCGCTGCGAGTTGGTGATGCGCTCCTGCAGTTCACGCTCCTTGGTGCGGATCTGGTCGGCGCTCAGGCTGGCGCGCTGGTTCGCCAGGGCCTGCTGCAGGTCCCGCCAGGCGGCCTGCTCCTTCTGCGCGTCCTCGTTAAGCTTTTCCCGCCGCTCTCCGATCAGCTTCTCGACCTGCTGCGCGGCCGTCGAGGCGTGCATGATGTCGGGGATGCCCAGGACGCCGATCACAGCCGCAGGCGGCGCAGGGCCGCGCGCCAGCGCCGGCAGGTCAGGCACCGGCGGGAGCTGCACTTGGAGCGGCGGCGGCTCGTTCGGCCCGGCGCCGCCTCCGGGACCTGCGCCCAGCGACGGTGGAGCGACCTGCACGGCGGGTGGCGGCGCGGACCGCGGCGCGGACCGGGGTGGCGCGGACCGCGGCGCGGCGCCGCCCCCGGCCGCGGGCGGGATGAAGTACCCCGGGCTTTGCTGCGCCGCCGCCGGGACGCGGTGGGCCAGCGGACCCAGGGTCAGCAAGGCGGCCGCGAGGGCGGCGGAGCGGGTCAAAACTGTCATGCGAACCTCAAAACCTTGTGCCGAAGCCAAACCGGAACACCTGGGTCTGGTCGTAGGGGCGTTTGACGACCGCCTGGGCGATGTCGATGTTGATCAGGCCAAAGGGCGTTTTCCAGGACACGCCGACGCCGGTGCCGACGCGCGGCGTGGGGTCCGCCACGACCTGGGACACCACCCCGTTGACCGGCCCGAGGCGCGACACCTCGCTCAAGGAGCCGATATCGACGAAGGCCCGGCCGGACAGGCCGAGGTCGGCGGAAATGGGCAGCGGGAAGCGCAGCTCGGTCGACTGGGTGTAGATCAGCCGGCCGCCGATGCTGTCGTTGGTCGTGCCGCCAAGGGCCGGGTTGCTGATGGCATGCGGGCCGGCGCCGCCCGACTGGAAGCCGCGCAGATTGTCGCCGCCCAGGAAGAAGCGGTCGATGATCCGCTCCTCGCGGCCCAGTTGCGCCAGATAGCCGCCGCCCGCCGAGATCGCGATGCCCCAATCGGCGTCGCCGGTGAACCGCTCCAACGGGATGTAGTAGGTGCCGTCGAGCTTGGTCCGCACGTAGCGGGCCGTGCCGCCCAGCCCGGCAAAATCGGTGCCGAGGCGGATCAGGAACCCCTCATGCGGCTCGGTCCGGCTGTCCCGGTAGTCCAGCGACAAGGTCTGCCCGATCTGCGACAGCAGCGTCGTGCCGACCTGGTTGAAGATGTAGATGCTGGCGCCTTGCTGCACGTTGAAGATGCGCCGGCTGACCAACGAGTACGTCCAGGCCTGCCGCAAGTGCTCGTTGAACTCGTAGCCGAGCCTGAGCGCGCCGCCGATCCGCGACTCGTTGTACGCCGCGATGTTCTGGTTGTTGTTGTTCACGTCGAACAGGTCGAAGCCGGCCACCAGGTTGCGGTCCAGGAAGTAGGGATCGGTGATCGACAGGTCCAACTGGCTACGCCGCTGCGCCAGCACGCCGTTGATGCTGGCGTCGATGCCGGTGCCGACCAGGTTGCGTTCCCGCAGCCCCACGTTGACCAGGGCGCCCGCATCGGTCGAGAACCCGCCGCCCAGCGTCAGCTCGCCGGTCGCCTTCTCGTCCACCACCGTGTTCAGCACCGCCCGGTCCGCGGCGCTGCCCGGCGACGGCGTGATCGTCGCGCTGTTGAAGTAGCCGAGATCCTGCAGGCGCTGCCGCGACCGGCGGACCGTCGCGGCGTTGAACGCATCCCCCTCCGCCAGCCGGAACTCGCGCCGGATCACCCGGTCCTTGGTGCGCGTGTTGCCGGCGATGTCGATCCGCTCGACATAGACCCGCGGCCCCTCCGTCACGTCGAACACCAGATCGACCGTCTTCTTGGCGCGGTCCCGGGCGATGCGCGGCTTCACATCGACGAAGGCGTAGCCGCGGTTCTGCACCGCGTCCTGGATCGCCTGGGTCGTGCGCTCGACGATGTCGCCGTCATAGGTGTCCCCGGGCGCGATCTGCAGCAGCGGCGTCAGCTCCTCACCCTTGAGGTTGCGCAGCTTGCTGTCGATGCTGACCTGGCCGACCGTGTAGCGCTCCCCTTCGCTCACCGTGAAGGTGACGAAGAACGCCTTGCGGTCCGGCGACAGCTCGGCCGTCGCGTCCTTCACCTCGAAATCGGCAAAGCCGTTCTTCAGGTAGAAGCGCCGCAGCAGCTCCTTGTCGAAGTTGATCTTCTCCGGATCGTACTGGTCGCTGCTGGACAGGATCCGGTAGAACGCCTGCTCCCGGCTGTTGATCACCTCGCGCAGCCGGTTCTCGCTGAAGGCGCGGTTGCCGACAAAGGCGATGCGGCTCACCAGCGTCGTGTCGCCCTCGTTGATCTCGAACACCACATCGACCCGGTTCTGGTCGAGCCGGATCACCTTGGGCACCACGGTCGCGGCGAACCGGCCGCGCTTTGCATACAGGTCAAGCAGCCGCTGGCGGTCAGCCTGCGCCAGTTGCGGGGTGAACACGGCCCGGGCGCGCAGTTGCAACTCGCCGCGCAACTGCTCGTCATTCAGCTTGCGGTTGCCCTCGAACGCGATCCGGTTGACGATCGGGTTCTCCTGCACCTTCACGACCAGCGCGTCGCCATCCCGGCGCAGGCTCACATCCTGGAACAGGCCGGTGGCGAACAGCGTCTTGAGGCTGCGGTCGATGCGCTCGGGGTCGAAGGAGTCGCCGGGCTGGACCAGCATGTAGGAGCGGATCGTTCCCTCCTCGATCCGCTGGTTGCCCTCAACCTTGATGGCAGAGATGACGCCCCCAGGTGTGATGCGGGCGGGCGGCAGCGTGCGCTGGACCGCGGCGGCGCGGGTCGCGCGCCGGACCTGCGCCACGCCCGCCTCGCTGATCAAGAGCGGCAACAGGCAAGCGGTCGCAAACAGCGCGGCGCGTCTTTGGGACAACAGGCAGGTCCTCCAGGGGGCGGGCACGTCGGATGCGGTCGCCATGGCAACAGTCCCGGCGTTGTAATCGCTGCGCCGCCCATCGCCAAGGCCCGTGAAGACAGACCTCGCAAATCGCGTAATCGGGGCAAAACTCCGGGCGGACACGGTTTCAGGCAGTCTGGCAGCGGCATCGGATGAGGTGGGATAGAGACGGGACGGCGGGAGCGGCGGCGACACCGAGCCTGGCGCCCAGGTAGTCCC
>JAABUQ010008304.1_pt1 | contig 14622 bp, 13 predicted proteins | sample 5560001 | NCBI WGS metagenome assembly JAABUQ01 (sample SAMN10711888, study PRJNA513371) | rock metagenome | isolation source: Antarctica rocks | place: Antarctica: Victoria Land, Finger Mt nord | collected 2015-12-18 | reverse complement strand
GACGAATCCGGCCGCGCCGACCTCGAACGCCGCCGCCTGCCCGTTGGCCCGCACCAGCACCGGCACGACGATCGGCCCCAGGATCGCCCCCAGCCGCCCCGCCGCCGACGCCAGCCCGGCGCCGGTCAAGCGCGCCCGCGTCGGGTACAGCTCGGGCGTGTAGGCATACAGGCAGCTCCACATGCCGAACATGAAGAACTGCATGACGAAGCCGCTGATGAACAGGGTGGCCTGGTCGATCGAGTTGCCATACACCCACGCCGCCACCGCCGAGGCCAGCAGGAACAAGGCCGTGGTCGGCTTGCGGCCCAACCGCTCCAGCAGCCACGCCGCGGCGATGAAGCCGGGGATGCCGCCCGTGGTGATCAGCGTCACGAACCCCACCGAGCCGATGATCGAGAACCCATGCCCGCGCAGCAGGATGGCGATCCATGAGTTGAGCCCGAAAAACCCGATCAGCGCGAAGAACCATAGCCCGAACGCCATCGTCGTGCGCCTGGCATACTCGCGGGAGAACACGGTGGCGAGCGAGTTCGCGTGCGCAACGTGCGGCGGCGCCACGAACGGCTCGGGCGGCGGCAAGGGACGGCCGATGCGGCGTTCCACCTCGGCCTCCATGTGGCGCATCACCGCGTCGGCCTCCTCCAGCCGCCCGCGCTCGGCCAGCCAGCGCGGCGACTCCGGCATCCCGCGCCGCACCAGCAACACGAGCACCGACAGCGACCCGACGACGGCGAACACCCACCGCCAGCCCAGGTAGGGCAGCAGCAGCCAGGTGATCGCGCCCGATAGCACGTAGCCGACCGCCCAGAACCCCTCCATGATCGCGATGTACTTCCCCCGCACCCCGGCTGGGACAAGTTTGGACACCATGGCCTGCGCCACCGGCGCCTCGCCCCCCACGCCGACGCCGATCAGGAAGCGGCAGAACATCAGCACGCCCACGCTCCAGGCCCCGGCGGCCATGAAGCTGGCCAGGCCCCAGACCAGCATCGTCACCTGGAACACGGTGCGCCGCCCATAGCGGTCCGCCGCCATGCCCGCCGCGACGTTGCCGACCAACTGCCCGGCAAACGTCATCGACGCCAGCAGCCCCGCCTGGAACGGCGTCAACCCGAACGCCACCACGATGGTGCCCAGCAGGAACGTCAGCAGCGCCACGTCCACCTGATCGACCAGCCACGCCGACGCGATGATGCCGAAGATGCGCCGCTGGTATCCCGTCATCGGCAGCCGTTCGAGCCGGTTGGGGATGTTGCCCCGTGCCGTCCCGTCGTGCTCGGGCGCATCCTGGACAACCAAGCCATCCACCGGAACCATGTCTTGCATCGCAGCTTCCCTTGCGCCCGGCCTCTTTGCTCCGCGCTTGGCACGGGGAGGCCGGATCGTTGAACATGCAGGCACGCCAGACCTCCCTGCACGCCAGACTTCCACGCACGCCAGGCTTCAGGCCCTCAAGCAACTCCCAAGAGGCGGATCAGCCCCACGCTGATCACGCCCAGCACCACCAGCGAGAGCGTGACCGCGTAGGTCACCCGCAGCCCGGCCCGCGCCACCACACGCACGTCCACCCCCAAGCCCAGCGCCGCCATCGACACCGTCGTCAGCACCGCGGCGATGGTCTTGAGCGGCGTCAGCATCGCCTCCGGGATCAGCCCGAACGAGCGGATCGCGGCAACCACCAGGAAGCCCACGATGAACCACGGCACGAGTTGGTGCAGCGGCGGCCGCCCCGGTTTCGGCCGGTCCCCTGCCGTCACGCCCGGCGCGGCCACGTCCGGCTTCTCGCGCAGGCGGCTTGTGACCAGCGACATCGCCAGCACCACCGGCCCCAGCATCAGCACCCGCACCAGCTTGATCACCGTGCCCACCTGGTTGGCCAGCGCGCCGATGGGCAGCGTTGCCGCCAGCACCTGCGGCACCGCGTACACCGTCAGCCCGGCAATCACGCCATACTGCGTCAGCGACAGTTGCAGCACCGGCACCAGCAGCGGCAGCAGCAGCACCACCACGACGCCCAGCACCGCGGTGAAGGCGATTGAGGACGCGATGTCGTCCCCGTCCGCCCCAATCACCGGCGCCACGGCGGCGATGGCGGAGTTGCCGCAGATCGAGTTGCCGCATGCCACCAGGATCGACATGCGCTGCGGCAGCCCGAAGGCCCGGCTGATGCCGTAGCTGGTCGCGATGGCCACGACGACGACGGCGACGATGCCGAGCAGCAGCGCCGGGCCGAGCGCCAGCACGGTGCGGACGCTGACCGCGGCGCCGAGCAGCACGACGGCGATCTCCAGCAGCATCTTGGCGCTGAACGCGATGCCGGGGCGCCAGCGGGGTCCGGGCGTCCAGATGGCGCGGATGATGACGCCGAGCAGGATCGCGATGACCAGGGCTTCAAGGTAGGGCTGGCCGACGATGCGCTCCTCGACGAGCTGCACGGCGACGGCGGCCAGCGTGACCAGGGAACACAGGACCACGCCGGGCAGCAGGCGGGCAGGGGGGTGGGCGTTGAGCATCGGAGGCCTTGAGGTAGGAGGCAGTCATGCGCGTACTAATCACGTTACATCCACAAGGAAATTCGGATCGTGCCAATCGCTGGAGGCGATTGGTTCAGGTTTTGGGGTTCTCCACAAAGAATGGCTGCCGCACACAGCATCAAGGACCAAGCTGCCTCCCTCTGGGAGAGGGAGGCAGCGTCCTTGCACTTTAAGAGTTGGCCCTGGCTGCTTGCCACTCCGGGATGGATAAGCCGGGCCGCCGCCCTTAGTGTTGCCGGGCCAGGGTGCCAGGGCCGCCTGGAAGGACCTAACGCCATGAACGTGACATTGAGGACCCCGCCCGCCCAGACCGGCATCGCCGCCGGCTACATGTCCGGCTTCGGCAACGGCTTCGAGACGGAGGCGCTGCCGGGCGCGCTGCCAATCGGCCGCAACTCGCCGCAGCGCTGCCCTTATGGCTTGTATGCGGAGCAGCTCAGCGGCTCGCCGTTCACCGCGCCGCGCGCCAGCAACGAGCGCAGTTGGCTGTACCGCATCCGCCCCACGGTGCAGCACTGGGGCCGCTTCAAGAAGGCCGACGCCGGGCTATGGCGCACCGCCCCGTGCACCGAGCATGAGATGCCGCCGGCCCCGCTGCGGTGGGACCCGATCCCGCTGCCCGGCGAGAGCCTGTCCTTCATCCAGGGTATGCGGACCATCACCACCGCCGGCGACGCCGCCACCCACGCTGGCATCGCCACCCACGTTTATCTCGCAACCCGGTCCATGCAGGACGAGTACTTCTACAACGCCGACGGCGAGCTGCTGGTGGTGCTGCAGCACGGCGCGTTGCGGGTCCGCACCGAGTTCGGCACGATCGACGCGGCGCCCGGCGAGGTCGTCGTGATCCCCCGCGGCGTGAAAATCAGCGTCGATCTGCCGGACGGCCCGGCCCGCGGCTACGTGTGCGAGAACTACGGCGGCGGGCTGACCCTGCCGGAACGCGGCCCGATCGGCGCCAACTGCCTGGCCAACCCGCGCGACTTCCAGACCCCGCACGCCGCCTACCAGGACAAGGACGGCCCGGCGGTCATGCACGTGAAGTGGGGCGGTGCGCTGTGGGCGACGGAGCTGCAGCATTCGCCGCTGGACGTGGTCGCGTGGCACGGCAACTACGCGCCCTACAAGTATGACCTGCGCCGCTTCTCCCCGGTGGGACCGCTGCTGTTCGACCACGCCGACCCCTCGATCTTCACGGTGCTGACCTCGCCGTCCGAGACCCCAGGGACCGCCAACCTGGACTTCGTGATATTCCCGGAACGCTGGTTGGTGGCGGAGGACACCTTCCGGCCGCCCTGGTACCACATGAACGTCATGAGCGAGTTCATGGGCCTGATCTCAGGGGTTTACGACGCCAAGACCGGCGGCGGCTTCGTGCCCGGCGGCATGAGCCTGCACAACACCATGCTCCCGCATGGCCCTGATCGGGCCGCTTTCGAGCGCGCCAGCACCGCCGCGCTGCAGCCGCACAAGCTGGAGGGCACCTTGGCCTTCATGTTCGAGACCCGCTATGCCCAGCGCGTGACGGCCTATGCCGCCGGGCTGGCGGAGCTGCAGCAGGACTACATGGCGTGCTGGGGCGACCTGCAGAAGCACTTCGACCCGAACCGCCCCTGATTGGCGCGCGCGTGACCCGATAAAAGTCCCCGTCCTTATTGAAGATCCGGCTCCAATCGAGGCTCCGGCCCTTGCCCTGGTCCTGCAGCACCTGCGGAGCAAGCCGTCGCGCACCTGGTCCATCGTGGTCACGGTGTTCGGCGATGCGGTCGTGCCGCGCAGCGGCTCGGCGTGGCTCGGCACGCTGCTGGAGGTGTTTGCCGGCATGGGCATTGGTGCCGGGGTGGTCCGCACCGCGATGTCGCGCCTGGCCGCCGATGGATGGCTGGAGCGGACCCGCATCGGACGCAACAGCTTCTACCGCCTGACCGGCACGGGCGGCGCGGCCTATGTCACTGCCGCTGAACGCATCTATGGCGGGCCGGCGCCGGGGTGGGACGGCACCTTCCACCTGCTGCTGGCCGGCAACGCTGCCGAGCGGGACAGCGTCCAGGATGCCCTGCAACGGGCCGGCTTCGGCGTCGCCGCACCCGGCGTCTGGATCGCCCCCGCCTATGTGCGCGTCCCGCCCGAGGCCGCGGGCCTGCTGCGGATGACCGGCACGGTGAACCCGGACGACGCCCGGGACCTTGCGGCACGTGCCTGGCCGCTGTCCGGAACGGCGGAGGCTTATCGTCGCTTCATCGGCACGTTCGCGCCGTTGCAGCACGGCCTCGCGGGTGCCGGGGATTTGGACGCGCTGGTCGCCCGTGTCCTGCTGATCCACGAATACCGGCGCATCGTGCTGCGCGACCCTTGCCTGCCCCTTGCGCTGCTGCCCGACGACTGGCCGGGCACGGCGGCGCGGCGGCTATGCGCTGGCATCTACCGGGCGCTGCTGCCGGCATCGGAGCGCTGGCTGGACCGGCACGGCCGCAACGAGGATGGCCCCATGCCACCGCCCGCGTCCGACCTGGCCTGCCGGTTCCGGCGGGAGTGAAGCGTTACCGAATTGCCTTGATCTCATAAATTTTTGTATTACGTTCTTCTCAAGCATCAGGGAGGCCGCCGTGTATACGCAGAGCCTGAACCAAGCCGACGCCTCAGCCACCCCCCGCGCTGTCGAGGACGTTGGCCAGGCTGCCCGCTTCCAGGCCCGCATCGACGCCGAGGAGCGGATCGAGGCGAACGACTGGATGCCCGAGGCCTACCGCCGCACCCTGGTCCGCCAGATCAGCCAGCACGCGCATAGCGAGATCATCGGCATGTTGCCGGAAGGCAATTGGCTGACCCGTGCGCCCTCGCTCCGCCGCAAGGCGACCCTGCTCGCAAAGGTGCAGGACGAGGCCGGGCATGGGCTGTACTTGTATGCCGCCGCCGAGACGTTGGGGCGCAGCCGCGAGGACCTATTCGACGACCTGCTGGCGGGGAAGGCCAAGTATTCCTCCATCTTCAACTATCCCACGCTGACCTGGGCCGACATGGGCGCGGTCGGCTGGCTGGTGGACGGCGCGGCGATCATGAACCAGATCCCGCTGTGCCGGTGCAGCTACGGCCCCTATGCCCGCGCTATGATCCGCGTGTGCAAGGAGGAGAGCTTCCACCAGCGCCAGGGCTACGAGATCATGCTGACTCTGTGCCGCGGCACGCCGGAGCAGAAAGCGATGGCGCAGGACGCGCTGAACCGCTGGTATTGGCCGTGCCTGATGATGTTCGGTCCGCCCGACGGCGACAGCACGCACAGCGACCAGTCCACGCGCTGGAAGATCAAGCGATTCTCCAATGACGAGTTGCGGCAGAAGTTCGTGGATGCGACGGTGCCGCAGGCCCACTATCTCGGCCTGACCCTGCCCGACCCTGATCTGCGGTTCGAGGAGACGGGCGGCATCGACGCGAAGGGCCAGCCGGCTGGACATTGGCGGCACGGGCCGATCGACTGGGAGGAGTTCCGCCAGGTCCTCTCTGGCAACGGCCCGTGCAACCGCGAGCGCCTCGCCGCCCGCCGCAAGTCGCACGACGAGGGCGCATGGGTGCGCGAGGCCGCCGCCTACGCCGCCAAGCAGGCCGAGCTGAAGCAGGCTGCGTAAGCCAGGGGAGGGGACACCATGGCCAAGACGCCTGACACCCCGCTGTGGGAGGTGTTCATCCGCAGCCGCAACGGCCTGGCCCACAAGCACGTTGGGTCCTTGCATGCCGCCGACGCCGTCCTGGCGATGCAGGCGGCGCGCGACCTATACACCCGGCGAGGCGAGGGCCTGTCAGTCTGGATCGTGCCGTCGTCCGCCATTATCGCCTCCGACCCGGCGGATAAGGGCATGATGTTCGAGCCGGCCGCCACCAAGCCGTACCGGCACCCGACCTTCTACGACGTGCCGGACGACGTCGGCCACATGTGATGGCCCCCGCTTCATGGTGACTACCTCCATCACCGTCAACGAGACGCCGCTCGTGCTGTATGTGCTACGCCGGGCCGATGACGCGCTGGTGCTGGGCCACCGCCTGTCCGAGTGGATCGGCCACGGCCCGACGCTGGAGGAGGAGATGGCGCTGGGCAACATCGGCCTCGACCTGCTGGGCCAGGCGCGGTCGCTGTATGCCTACGCCGCCGAGGCCGAGGGCGCCGGCAATGACGAGGACCGCTTCGCCTACCTGCGCGACGCCCCGCAGTACCGCAACCTGCTGCTGGCCGAGCAGCCGAACGGCGACTTCGCGCAGACCATGGTGCGGCAGTTGTTCTACTCCGCGTTCGCCGACCCGTTCTGGCGGGCGATGATGTCCAGCACCGACGCCACCCTCGCCGCCATCGCCGCCAAGTCGGAGAAGGAGAGCGCCTACCATCTGCGCCACTCGTCCGAGTGGGTGATCCGGCTGGGCGATGATACCGCGGAAAGCCACCGCCGCGCGCAGGACGCGGTGGACTGGTTGTGGCCCTACATCGGCGAACTGTTTGAGGCCGACGCGGCCGAGCAGGGCCTGGCCGGCGCCGTGATCGATCCGGCCACGGTGCGCGCCGAGTGGGACCGCTCGGTCGATGCCGTGCTGCAGCGCGCGACGCTGGCCCGGCCCGGCGGCGGGTGGATGCAGACCGGCGGCCGGTCCGGGCGGCATACGGAGCACCTCGGCCACCTGCTCGGCGCCTTGCAACACCTGCAGCGCAGCTATCCCGGGGCCACCTGGTGACCACCTTGCAGGACCGGGCGCTGCAAGCGGTATCGCAGGTGTGCGACCCGGAAATCCCCGTGCTGACCATCGCCGACCTGGGCGTGCTGCGGGAGGTCCGGGTGGAGGATGGGCGCGTTGAGGTCGCCATCACCCCCACCTACTCCGGCTGCCCGGCCATGAGCACCATCCAGCTCGATATCGAGGTCGCGCTGGAGCAGGCCGGCATCCACGGCGGCCGGGTGCGGCTGGTATTGTCCCCGGCCTGGACCACGGACTGGATGACCGAGGACGGGCGGCGCAAGCTGCGGGAGTACGGCATCGCCCCGCCGCAACGCGGCGCCGGCCGCCGGGCGTTGTTCGGCCAGGACCAGGTAGAGTGCCCGGTCTGCGGCTCCCCCGACACGGCCCTGCTGTCCGAGTTCGGCTCGACCTCCTGCAAGGCGCTATGGCGCTGCAAGGCGTGCCGGGAGCCGTTCGACTACTTCAAGTGCCACTGACCCCGTCATGAGCGTGAGCACCCCGCGCTTCCACAAGCTGCGCGTCGCCGACCTGCGGCGGGAGACGGCGGATGCGGTGTCCATCGCGTTCGACATCCCGCCGGATTTGCAGCGGGACTACCGGTTTGCCGGCGGGCAGTACCTAACGCTCCGCGCCGCGATCGAAGGCGAGGAGGTGCGCCGGTCCTACTCGATCTGCTCAGGCCCTGACGACGGCGAGCTGCGAATCGCGGTCAAGCGGGTGGACGGCGGCCTATTCTCCACGTGGGCGAACAGCGGCATCCACGCCGGCGACGTGCTGGACGTGATGACGCCGACGGGGCGGTTCGGCGTTGCGCCGGCGCCCGGCGAGGGACGCGTTCATGTCGGATTTGCCGCCGGGTCGGGGATCACCCCCATCCTGTCGATCATGCGCGGCATCCTGTCCGGCGAGCCGGGGAGCCGGGTGTTCCTGTTCTACGGCAACCGCTCGACGGGCGACATGCTGTTCCGGGCGGACCTGGAGGAGCTGAAGGACCGCTACATGGGGCGGCTATCGGTCTTCCACGTCCTGTTGCAGGAGCAGCAGGACGTGCCGATCCTCAACGGCCGGCTGGACGCCGCGAAGACCCGGCTGCTGCTGCGCCACATGGTGCCGGCCGCGACGGTGGACCACGCGTTCCTGTGCGGGCCCAGCGGCATGAGCGACGAGGTCGAGGCGACCCTGCTGGACCTGGGCCTCACGCTGGAGCAGGTCCATGTCGAGCAGTTCGTGTCCACCCACGGCGGCAAGCCGCGCCCGAAACCAGTGCCGGTGCAGGCCGACGCCCCGTATGCCGTCGCGGCCCTGGTGGTGGACGGCAAGCGCAGCGAGGTTCCGGTTGCGGAGGGCGAGTCGGTGCTCGACGCCGCGCTGCGGGCGGGGCTGGACCTGCCCTATGCCTGCAAGGGCGGCATGTGCAGCACTTGCCGGGCGCGCGTGCTGGAAGGCAGCACGGAGATGATGGTGAATTTCTCCTTGGAACCGTGGGAGATCAAGGCAGGCTTCGTGCTAACCTGCCAAGCCCACCCGACAAGCCCCCGCGTGGTGATCGACTACGATCAGGTTTGATGGCGGCCCTGCCCGGAGGCGGTAGGTGCAGCCCTCATGCCATATGCGGCTGCCCTGGCCAGCCAGCCGCACGAACGCCCGGCGTCAGCCCGGCGCCGCCGGCACCGGCTGGGCCGCCGCGTCAAGGGCACCAGGCTGGCCCGGCGACCGGCGGAACACCCGCGCCTCGTCGTGGAACGACTTCACCGCCGGACGGTGCGCGATGGAGATGATCGTCGTGTCCGGCAAGGCACGCCGCAGCATGGCGTAAAGCTCGGCTTCGCCCTCTGGGTCCAGGTTGGCCGTCGCCTCGTCCATGAACAGCCAGTCCGGGCGCAGCAGCAGGGCACGCGCGATGGCCAGGCGCTGCTGCTCCCCACCGGACAGGCGCTGCGGCCATGGCTCGTCGGCGTCCAGGTGATCCGCCAGCGCAGCCAAGCCGACCGCGTGCAACGCCTGCTGCAGGGCGTCGTCCGGGAAGCGGTCTTCCGGCGCCGGGTAGCAGATGGCGTGGCGCAGCGTGCCGAGCGGGATGTAGGGCCGTTGCGGTAGGAACAGGCTGGTGCCCGCCGGGCGCTCGATATGGCCGGCGCCGAAAGGCCAGATGCCGGCCAGGGCACGGAACAGGGTGGACTTCCCCGAGCCTGACCGGCCGGAGATGACAGTTGAGCGGCCACGGGCAAAGTGCACCGCCGCCCCACTCAGCAGCGGTGTCCCGTCCGGCAGCGCGACCGTCGCGCCGTCCATCCGCAGGTCAGGCCCGATTCCCGTCCGCACTGCCAGCCCGGCCTGGGTCGTGGCCCGTGCCGCCGCGACAGCCTCCCGGAAGCCGGTCAAGCGGGCGACGTTCGCGCGCCAGAACGTCAGCGAACTCGTGGAGGACACCGCCGGGGAGTACGAGTCGATGAACCAGGACAGCGAACCCTGGACGGAGTCGAAGGCGCCACTGACCTGGAATAGTTGGCCGAGGTTGATGGCCCCTGCGAAGTAGCGGGGAGCAACGATCACGATCGAGAAGATGCTCGAAGCCTGGCTATAAAGGATCGTGAGGGCGCTCAACCACCTGCGCCGGCCGATCAACTGCATCCAGTTGGCATACAGGGCGGCAAACTGCTGGGCCAGCCCGGCCTTCTCCTGGCTTTCGCCGCCCAGCATGGCGATCCCCTCGGTGTTCTCCCGCAGGCGGGCCAGGCCGAAACGAAAGTTGGCCTCCGTCCTCTGATGGTGGAACTCGAGTTGCGCCAGGGGCCGCCCAACGCGCTGCGTCAAGTAGCTGCCGGCGATCGCATACAGCAGGGCGATCCAGAACAGGTAGCCGGGGATCGTCAGTCCCCAGACAGTCAGGGCGCCGGACAGGCCCCACAGGATGATCGAGAAGCTGACCAGGTTGACCACGTTGGACAGCAGCCCCAGGCCGAGGGACAGCGTTCCCTCGACGAAGGTCCGCATGTCCTCGGCGATGCGCTGGTCGGGATTGTCGGCTCCGTCCATGCCTGCGGTCAGGCCCGTCGTGGCGGGCATGCGCGCGGTGACGCTCATGGTGTAGTAGGCGCGGTCGGACAGCCACTCCGTCAGCAGCCGGTCGGTCATCCAGCGGCGCCAGCGGATTTGCAGCACCTGGTTGAGGTAGCTGCGGTAGATCGCAACCGGCACATAGACCAGCAGGATCGGCACGAAGCCCGGCATGAACCCGGCCGGACCCGAGCGGTAGGTCAGCAGAAGCTCAAGGAAGCCGTTGAAGTCCTTCTCGGTCAGCGCATTGACCAGCGCGGCGTTCCAATAGTTCAGCACGACGTTCAGGCCGTTCATGATGAAGATGGCCGCGACGATGAACCCTAGCAACAGCCATGCCTTCAGCCGTTCCTCCGACCGGAAGTACGGGGCGGTCAGGCGCCAGGCGTCGCGCAGGACGGAGCCGAGGGCGCGCATCAAGCGGCGTCCTGCTTCGGCGCGGCCTGGCGCAGGCGGATCACGCCCTTCACGCCGGTGGGATCAACGGCTTGTCCTTTGCGGAGGATGTCGATCTGCCCGGCCAGCGCCAGGCGGCTTGCGGCCCGGCGGACCGGAAGCAGCAGAGAGTGCCAGTCCTGGTGCGGGGAGTCCTGACGCAGGGCGCGCGCGACCTCGCTGGGGCAGATCGACTTGCCAGGCCCACGAGCAGCGGTCAGCGCCAGGATCATGGCCTCGATGGCGGCGTTGGACATGGGATCGTTCATCCAGAGACGCTGGCGTAGGCAGTGGCGGGCCGCAAGGTGTCTTGGCCCAACATGGACAAGGTTTAAGACTTGCGGGAGTGTCCGGCGCGCGCGACGGTGCCGGGCTGAAAGCGCTGCCCAATCCCAGCCCATGCCAACCTTACTCCTGCTGGAGACCGCTATGATCGACGTTTGGACCTGGCCCACGCCGAACGGCCACAAGGTCCACATCGCGCTGGAGGAGCTTAGCCTGCCGTACCGGGTGGTCCCCGTGAACATCGGCGCCGGCGACCAGTTCCGGCCGGAGTTCCTGGCCATCACGCCCAACCATCGCATCCCGGCCATCGTGGACCCGGATGGACCCGGCGGACGGCCGCTGATGCTGTTCGAGTCTGGCGCGATCCTGATCTACCTGGCGGAGAAGACCGGCCGCCTAATCCCGTCCGACCCGGTCGAGCGGCTGACCTGCCTGCAATGGCTGATGTTCCAGATGGGCGGCGTCGGCCCGATGTTCGGCCAATACAACCACTTTGCCGCCTATGCGCCGGAGAAGCTACCTTATGCTATCGAGCGCTACACCAACGAGGTACAGCGGCTGCACCGCGTGCTGGATAAGCGCCTGCAGGAATCTGCCTACCTAGCCGGGCCGGACTACGGTATCGCCGATATCGCCACGTTCCCCTGGGTGCGTAACTCGGACCGCCGAGGCATCAACTTGCAGGGTTATCCCGCCGTGGCCCGCTGGCACGACTCCATAGCAGCCCGGCCAGCCGTGCAACGCGGCGTGGCGGTGCTGGCGGACAACCAGCGCAAGACGCCGATGACGGACACCGAGCGTGAGGTGATGTTCGGCAAAACCCAGTTCGCGGCGCGATAGGACGCGCCGCCGAAGCTACTTGATCTTGGCTTCCTTGAACGGCACGTGCTTGCGCGCAACCGGGTCATACTTCTTGAGTTCAAGCTTGCCGGTGGTCGTGCGGGCGTTCTTCTTGGTGACGTAGAAGTATCCCGTATCCGCGGTGGACACCAACCTGATCTGCACGGTGTTGTTCTTGGCCATGGCCCTGTTCCCAGTGCTGCGCGCCCCTCTAGGGCACGACGGTGCTGTGCGCCCGGCGGGGCGCAGCGAAGGGGCGGAACATGCTCATGCGCGGCCCGGCGGTCAAGCCCAGCCCGCTACTGCGCCACCGTTTGGGCCGGCAAGGCCCCAGCGGGCGGCGGCATGATCCGCGCCGCCGCATAGGCCAATGGATGAGCCAGCAGGTACCGCGCTGCAACCAGGTCGAAGTCACGCCCCTCGCCAGCCGGGCAGGCGCTGCGCAAGCCCAGGACGGCAGCGGTGGTCAGCGGTATCCGGGCTAGGCGGTGTCGGTCCAGCGCGGATCGCAACGGCTGCGTGCCCCGTTCCAGGCTGGCCAGTTGCTGCGCCATCCCGTCCTGCCCCAGGCTGGTGCAGACCTGCGGCAGCACGCCCAGACCCTGGATCGGCCAGCCCCACGGCGCCAGCACGCGGCTCCAGGTGACGAACAGCTCGCCGCCGTCCGGCAAGGTGGCGATGGTCTGCACCAGGCCCTTTCCCAGCGTCGAGCTGCCGACGACAATGGCCCGCCCCTGATCCGCCAGCGCGGCCGTCAGGATCTCGGCGGCGCTGGCCGACCGGCCGTCCACCACGACGATGACGGGCACGCCCTCGGTGACGTCGCCGGACGTCGCCGCCCATTGATGGGACGCGACGGGGTTGCGCCCCTGCGTGACCGCGATCGTACCGGCATCCAGCAGCAGGTCGGCCGCCGCGATGGCCGGACGCAGCAGGCCGCCGCGGTTGCCGCGCAAGTCCAGCACCAGCCCGCGCGGGCGCCGGGCCGCAGGTAGGGCGTGGAAGGCGGTCTCCAGCTCACGTCCGATGCGTTGGGCGGTGTCCGCGCTGAAGGCGGTGATGCGAAGGGTCAACAGGGGGCCGGCCCGCTGGGCGAACACGGTCTCGGGTGGCGTGACGGCGCGTTCGACCTCGACCGTCCGGAACCGGCCATTCCGCCCGCGCACGGTCAAGGAGACACTCGTGCCTTCCATCCCGTCCAGCCAGCCCATAACGGTGTCCAGCGACTCGTTGCGTGTCGGCTGACCATCCACGGCCATCAGGCGGTCGCCGGCAACGACTCCAGCCTCGCCGGCCGGGCCGTCCGCATTCACGTCCTGCACCACCAGGACTCCGCCCCTGCGCGCAATCTGCAGGCCCGCCCCGGCCTCACCCGACCGCCGCGCCCGGTCCACATTCGCGGACTCGGGCGGGACATAGCGGGAGTAAGGGTCCAGGTGATTGAAGATCTCGTCGAAGAAGGCGCTGATCAGGCCCTGAGTGCCGGCCTGCCTCACAGCAGGGGAGGCGGCCCAGGCTGCGGCGAACACGTCGGCGGCGGCGGCGGCCCAGGCCTCCGGTGTCGGCACGGGAGGCGCCCCGCGCTGGAACACCGCCTTGCCGCCGAAGTCCAGCGCGATCCCGCCATCCCTCAACTCGACCGTGAGCGCGGTGTCGGTTGCGGTCACGCCGTTCAGGCCCCACACAGTCAACTGTGGGATCGTCACGGCCTCGATGGTCCGCGGCGCAGTGAAGGCCAGGGCGGCGGAGAACACCGACGCCGCGAGTTCCGAGTTGAAGCCCCGCACGCTGGCCGGCTCCGGCTGCGCCCGGCCCGGCGACGCGAACAGCAGCACGACGATGAGCGCCGCCCATCTCATCGTCGTCCGGACCGGTGCCCCTCCACGCGCCTGATCGGTCCCTGCATCGCCACCGAGTCCGCGGCTGGCCGGGCAGGCGAGACCATCTGGAACAGCAGCCCGCCCGTGACCGGCGTCGCCTCGGCCAGCCGGACCTCGACGTCCTGCGCCAGATGGTAGGTCATCCGGGTGCGGCGGCCGGACAGCGAGTGCGTCGCCTCCTCATACAGCCAGTAGTCGTCCGGCAGCGCCGACATCGGCACCAGGCCGCTGGCGCCGGACTCCGCCAGGGTGACAAACAATCCGAAACGCTGCACGCCGGAGATGCGGGCGGCGAAGGTGGCGCCCACCTTGTCCGCCATGTAGGCGGCGAGGTAACGGTCAACCGCCTCGCGCTCCGCCAGGGCCGCGCGCCGCTCGGTGCCGCTGATGTGCTCGGCGGTGTCCGGCAGGCCCGCCAACTCCTCCGGCGCCAGGCCGCCCAGGCCGAGCTTCAACCCCGTGATCAGCGCGCGGTGCACCAACAGGTCGGAGTAGCGGCGGATCGGGCTGGTGAAGTGGGCATACCGCGGCAGGCTCAGCCCAAAGTGGCCGATGTTGTCGGGGCTATAGGCCGCCTGCGATTGGCTGCGCAGGATGACCTCGTTGACCAGCGGCGCCTGTTCGGTCCCTGCGACTCCCTGCAGCACCCGGTCCAAGTCGCGCGGATGCAGGTCGTTGCCGGGCACGAGGCTGATCCCCAAGCCGTGCAGGAAGCTCCGCAGCGTCTCCAGCTTTTCCTCGGAGGGTGGGGCGTGGACGCGGTACATGCAGGGCTGGCGCAGCCGCTCCAGCTCCTCCGCCGCGGCCACATTGGCCAGCACCATGAACTCCTCGATCACCTTGTGGCTGTCGAGCCGGGGGCGGGGGGC
>JAABUQ010008303.1_pt1 | contig 14625 bp, 12 predicted proteins | sample 5560001 | NCBI WGS metagenome assembly JAABUQ01 (sample SAMN10711888, study PRJNA513371) | rock metagenome | isolation source: Antarctica rocks | place: Antarctica: Victoria Land, Finger Mt nord | collected 2015-12-18 | reverse complement strand
CCAGCATCAACCTAGGTTCCAGCTCGGACCCAGCCAAGCCGAAGAAAGTAACAGGCCAGAAGGAAGAAGCAAGAAGTTTCTTCGCCGCCGGTGAACAGGGATTTAGGCGTCACACCCCCCGCGGTCAACCACCTTTCTGCACCCCACCCCGAAAATCTGCAAACCACCGCACAAAACGACCAATACCATCCTCCAACGATACAGATGGAGTGTCAGTCTGCCGGCCGTTCCCACGCACGCTGTCAGCCGGTCACGTCGGAACGGAAGCACGCGTCATGATCTTCGCATGATGGCGTGAGGCCCGGGCCTCAGCGGCGCCGCGGCCTGGCCGAACCGTCCGATGTGCCCGGTCTCCGGCCCACCGGCGGCGACCAGCAGGCGCGCTGGCGCGCCGTCCAGGCGTAGCGCGAGTCGCCGTCCAGATGGTGGACGTGGTCCGCCAGCCGGTTGCGCCCGAGCCAACTCACTGAAGCCTCCAGCTCGGCCAGTGTCATCTCCGCGCGGCTCCGGTTGCCCATCACGCGTTTCAGCACGGCATTGTAGCGATGGTACAGGCTGGGCGAGCCGCCGGCCCGGCCGCGCGCGGCCTGCATCTCCCCCTCGTCCTCCACGCTCTGCCCGGCGATCAGCTCCCCGATGCGGGCGCGAAGCTGGCGTTCCAGCCTGCTCGGCGGCTCCAGCAGCTCCATCTGCGGCTGCTTGTTCTCCGGCCGGATCAGCGCGAAGTCCGGGCCGGGCTTGAGCAGCTCGTAGCGGAGCGCGAGCGCGTTGCTCTCCAGCGGCGTGATCCCCTCCTCGCGGTCGCGCTCCGCGATCTGGTCCTGGAGCCAGAGCGGCAGCTGGGACTGCCGCTTGGCGGTCTTCTGTGTCCTGGCCAGCGTGCCCTGCTCGGTCTCGACGCGGTGCCTGAACTTGGCGAACAGAGGATCGTCCGGATGAAACACTAGGGCGCGCTGGCCCTCGTATGGGCCGGCGTGCGGATCGACCCGCGTGGCACGCGCGATCATCTGCTCCAGCCACGGGCGCGAGCGGATATGGGTGAGGGCGGCGACGACGGCGACCTCCGGGGCGTCCAGCCCCTCGTAGGCCATCGCCACGGTGACGAGCACGCTTGGCGACGCACGCAGGCGGAAGCTTGCCAGGATCTCCTGCGGGTCGCGCTCGTCGCTGGTGGCAAGCCGGACCGTCCCGGCCTGGCCCGACGGCATCCACCCGTGGAGCACGTCCAGATAGCGACGTGCGGTGGCCTGGTCCGGGGCGACCACGAGCAGCTTCCCCAGGCCGTACCCGTCCTCGCCGGGAACAAGGCCGAGCGCCTGGCGCCGCTCCGCCCGCAGCCGGCGCGTGGCGTCGAACGCCTCGCGCAGCAGGGCATCGGCGAAGCCGGTGCGCAGGGCGGTGAACAGGGCGGGGCGGGTCGTCTCGGTCGGCCAATGGCCGAACAGCCGGTGCGGACCGACCTGGACCCGCTCGCCGCCCGGTCCGGGTTCCGTCCAGCTTGCGTGACCGTCGAGCGCCCCGAACATCACCGGCAACACGGCGCGCTCCGCCAGCGCCTGGGCGCGGCTGTATCCCACCACCGCCCACCCGGGCGCCGCCAGATCCACCTCGCGCGTGGCCGAGCGCGGGCCGCCCCGGTAGGGCAGCCACAGGATGCTGCGGCCGTCCGCGCGTTCCAGCGTGCCGGACAGCAGCAGGCGGATGCGCGCAGTCTCCAGCAACGGCAGCAGGGCACGGCTCCATCCCACCCCGTCGTCCGTCGCCCCGCCTCTGCCATCGTCGCCCCTCACCGCCGCGGCCACGGCATCCGGGGCGATGTCGGAGAGCGCCGGAAGGTGGTGCACCTCGTCCACCACGAGCAGGTAGCGGTGCCTGCGGAACTCGGCGAGGTGCAGGTCGGGCGCGGCGGCGACGGCCTGGTAGGTCGTCACGTAGCCCTGGAGGCCCCGGCACAGGTCGGGCGCGTTCTCGGCGGCCCGCACGGACAGGCAGTGGCCGAGGGTCTGCCGCCAGGCCGGATCGGCGAAGGCCTCCTCCGCCTGCAGGCGTAGGCTGTCGCGCGGAACGACCCAGCAGACCCGTTCGACGATGCCGGCCTCGATCAGGCTGGCGGCCGCCATCGGTGGCAGGACGCTTTTGCCGCCTCCCGGCGTGATCGCGGCGAGCACATCGCGAGTATCGCCCGCCTCACCGTTGGCGATGGCTTGAACAACGCCAGCAACCCGCAACTGGTGGGAACGAAGCTGTCTCACACCACGCCCTCAGTCGTGAGACATCATGGTAACGGATGTCGGCCCTGCTGTGAATCCTTGCCCTGGACCTGTCAAGCGAGCCGACCTTGTGTCGCGTTTCCAGATGAAAAAGAAGCCGCGCCTGACGGGTGCGCAGCGGGCGGCACGAGGACAAGACGCGTGCCCCGCCGAACGCCGTGTTGCGGGCGGCACCCGATCCTGAGTCCTGGAGACTCCGCCGTCCAGGCTGGCTGTTCCACTTTCAAGCCAGCCGCGACGTCCGCGGACGGCTGCTCGGGACTTTCGACCAGACGGGCGGCGAGGCGCCGGGCAGGCAGGTCGCCAGCCCCCGGACGGAGCCTGCCGCCACGGCGCCGGACGCCCTGCCATGGTGGCCGCACCGTCGGGCTTAACGCTGGATTCATCAGTTCGCGGGATGCTGCGCGGACCAGACATTCGCAAAACGGGGATCCCTGGACATGCCTGACCGCCACGCCAGCAGCCTCTCGATCCCCGAGTTCCCGTCTCCGGACAAGCAGCGGCTGACGATGGCGCTGCGGGCGTTCTCCGCCCTGGCGAACGGACGCCTGGACGAGGCGGAGCAATGCCTCGACGCGTTGGCTTCCAAGCCCGCGCCAGTTCCGGCCGGGATGGTCGCGGCCTGATATCGGCAGCATCGGACGCCGGACTTGCGGCAAGCAAGGCGGGGCTCTCCCTTCGCCGCCCATTCTAACGACCCAGGCGGGTCCTCGGACCCTCTGGCAGGCTACGCACGGACTCGCCAAAGGCCTGAGACCTTCGGACACCCTTTGCTGGCCCAGTGACCGCGAAGCTGTGCAAAACGGTCATCTGCAACAGGGCTGAGCCTCTCCAGCAGCTTGCATACAGCTGCGTAGGGCGGCTGCTCCGTTTTTGATGCTTCACCGATCGGCATGATCGGAAAACCATCGGGGAAAGCTCCGCTCTTCGGGCTCCAGAACAAGGACTTCGAACAAAACGCCCATTCCGTAAAGAGTGGTGCGCCCGTTCACATCGGGACTGTGAAGGCGCTGGGGATGCCGCCGTTGACCGGGAAAACGGAGGCGGTGACGAACCCCGCGTCGTCGCTGGCCAGGTAGGCGACGGTTCCGGCAAGCTCCTCGACTGAACCGAACCGGCCCATCGGCATGTGGGCGAACCTGCGGCTGGTCTGCTCGGCCCCGATTCTGGCGAAAAGCGCGTTCAGTTGCGGCGTCTCGATCGGGCCGAGTGCGAGGGCGTTCACGCGCACCCCGCGACGGGCCAGGTTCGTGCCGAGGTAGCGGGAAAGCTGCGCCACGGCGGCTTTGGCGGCGGAGTAGGCCATCTGGGCGGACGCCGCTCCCATTCCGGCCAGGAACGAGGCGGTGTTTATGACTGATCCGCCCGCCGGATCGTTGCGTAGCAGGTAGGGTATGCCGTGCTTGCAGGTGAGCCACGTCGTCGTGAGGTTGGCGGCGAAGATGCGGTTCCAGGTCTCGACGGTCGTGTCCAGGGCGGAGCTATCGGCAGGATCGACCAGACCTGCGTTGTTGTAGATGACGTCGATCCGGCCGGTCTCGTGGTGAATGCGCGCGAACACTTCCTGCACCTCCGGCTCGATGCTGAGATCGGCGACCGGCGACAGCACCCCGACAGCATGTTCACGCCGATCGATGCCGACTACGACGGCACCCTCGCCCGTCAGACGCTTGGCCACCGCTTCGCCAATCACACCAGCCGCACCTGCGATCACGCACACCTTCCCGCGAGTCTGCCCTGTCCTGGATTCTTGGTCGCACTCATTCCTCCACTCCGTCGAGGCGTGGTCGTTCGACGCCGCCATTTCCGCCCCAGGCGGCGAGATGAGCGACCAAAGCCGATACCACGACCGCTGCATTGCCGGGAAACCGGCCGCCATGGCGCCAACAGCGGAACACGTCACCGCAGATGGCCAAATTGCACACCTTCGGGCTCACTGGGCCTTAGCTTGAGCAAATGGATTCCAAAGGCTTGCCTTTGGAGGAGTTGGAGGCAGAGCCTCAACCTTGCCTGCGTCCTGCGCCTCCGGCGACAACGCCTCTGGCCTTGCGCGTCGTCCCGCAGCACCATCCCAGCCGATGATTGTTGCGGAGATCGCCGTGTCCAGCCTCGAAGCCATCGCTCCGTTCCACGACGCGCTCACCGCGCTCCGGCGCGACCTGCACGCGCACCCCGAGCTGGGCCTGGAGGTGCCGCGCACCGCGGCGCGGGTGGCCGAGCAGCTCGCCGCCTGGGGTGTCGAGGTCGCGACCGGCGTGGGCGGGCACGGCGTCGTGGGCACGATCCGCGGCGCCGCCGGCGGCCCTACGGTCGGGCTGCGCGCCGACATGGACGCCTTGCCGATCGAGGAGGTGGCCGACGTGCCCTGGCGCAGCACGGTGGCCGGCCGGATGCACGCCTGCGGGCATGACGGGCACACCGCGATGCTGCTGGGCGCGGCGCGCCACCTGGCGGAGACACGGCGGTTCGCAGGCACCGCGCGGGTGATCTTCCAGCCCGGCGAGGAGGGCGCGGGCGGCGCGCTGGCGATGCTGGCGGACGGGCTGTTCGAGCGTTTCCCCTGCGACGCGGTGTACGGCCTGCACAACCGGCCGGGCGCTGCGCTGGGGTCGTTCTCGATCCGGCCCGGCGCGTTCATGGCCGGCGGCGCGTTCTTCGACATCCGGGTCGCGGGCGTGGGCGCGCATGGCGGACGGCCGGAGACCGGGGTCGACCCGGTGGTGGCGGCTGCGCAGATCGTCACCGCCGCGCAGACGATCGTGGCGCGCAACCTGTCGCCGCACGAGCCGGCGGTGCTGAGCATCACCCGGATCGCGGGCGGCGCGTCCTACAACGTCATCCCGTCCGAGGCGACGCTGTCGGGCACGGCGCGGGCGATGTCGGCGGACACGCTGGCACAGCTCGAACGCCTGCTGCGGCGCACCGCGGAGGGGATCGCCGCGGGGCTGGGCGCCACGGCGGAGCTGGACTTCCGGGTGCTGTTCAACCCTCTGCGCAACGACCCGACCCACGCCGCCTCGATGGCCGACGCGGCGGCGTCGCTGGTCGGCGAGGCCGCCGTGGAACGCGACGAGCCCCCGGTGATGGTGTCGGAGGATTTCTCGTTCATGCTGGAGCAGGTGCCGGGCGCATACATCCAGATGGGCATCGGCGAAGCGGCGTCGCTGCACAACCCCGCCTACGCGTTCAACGACGCGGCAATTCCCTACGGCGCAGCCTTCCTCGCTCGGCTGGTGGAGCGTGGCCTGCCGGGGTGAGGCACCGGCCCGGCCCGACGCCAAGCACCCCATCGGCCACGGCAGTCCAGCCGCCTCATACCAGCGGCCCTTGAGTGTGACCGATCGGGCAGGCAAAGCCGGAGGCTCTGCCTCTGGACGCAGCCATCGGCCGGGCCCTTGGAATCCACTTGCTCGAGGGATGACTCCCGAAGGCCCCATGCTTGAAGGGGAGGGCCTTTGACAGGTCCAAGCGTGGCTGCCAAAGGGTCCGACGACCCGCCTGGGTCGTTGGAAGGGCGGCGGAGGGAGAGCCCGGCCTTGCTTGCTGACGGGTCGATGCCGGAGGCCGCTGGCATCAGGCGGCGAGTTCCTTGCGTGCCGCCTCCAGCAGAACGCCAAGCTCGGCAAGCCGTCCGTCCTGCAGGTCAGCCAGGACACGCTCGAGCGTGCCAGCCAAGCGGTGCAGCGTGTCCGGCGGCGGGACCGAGGCCTCCGCCTCGTCCCCCGTGGGAACGGCGGCCTCGCGCAGTGCGTCCAGCGCGAGCTGCACGCCGCGCCGGATCTCGCCGGCGTCGAGCGCGAGGGCGGCGCGGTGGGCGCGCTCCAGCTCCAGCTGGGCGGTCTCGATCAGGCTGGCCTGGTGGTGGGTCTCGACGGTCATCGCTGTCTCCCGGTCTTGCGCACCCTAGCTCCGATCGGCGGTCGCCGTCAGGTATGCACCGCCATGGCGACGCAATCGGCGCCACGCCGCCGCTCGCACCGGGATATCGGGCCGGAGCCCGGCTTGACGGCACCTCCGGCAGGGGCAAGTGCCACCCGGCCGGCGCCCGCGCCCCGCGTCCGGTCGGGAGTGTCGTCCCATGTTCGATCCCGGCTCCCCCCTGTCGCGGCTGCTGTGCGCGCCGATGCGGCCGGGCGTCGTACGCTGGCTGGGGATCAGGCCTGCCCGGCGCGGCACGATGGGCGCGGTCGCGGCGCTGACGCTCGACCCGGCCTTCGGGGTGGAGGGCGACCACTACCGGAGCGCCACGACCGGGCAGCGGCAGGTGACCCTGATCGCCGACACCGACCTGGTGGCGATTGGACGGTACCTGGGCCTCGCGGTCACGCCGGAGCACCTGCGGCGCAACATCGTGGTGGCCGGGGTGAACCTGCATGCGCTCAAGGGCTGGCGGTTCCGGGTGGGCGGCGCGCTGCTGGAGGCGACCGGCGCGTGCCACCCCTGCTCGCGGATGGAGCAGACGCTGGGCGTGGGCGGCTACAACGCGGTGCGCGGCCACGGCGGCATCACGGCGCGGGTGGTCGCGGCAGGCGCGGCGCGGCTGGGCGACACGCTGGAACGGCTGGACCAGACCGGGTGAGGCACGGCGGGCCGGAAGCATAGAAAGCAAGGTTGAGGCTCTGCCTCAAACTCCGCCAAAGGCTCGCCTTTGGAATCCCCTACTTAAGTAAATCGGTTTCCAGAGGCCCCATGCTTGGAGGGGGCCTCTGGCGGGTCTGGGCAGAGCCCAGCCCTGCTTGCCGCTCCTAGCCTCTCTCGCAGCTGATGGCGCCCCTGGACGGCGCGGGTCGCGCGGGCGGATAGTGCCGGCAAAAGACCTCGGAGGACCCGATGCCGGTGCAGTTGAACGTGAACGGCCGCGTGGCGAGCGTGAGCGTGGACGACCCCGACACCCCCCTGCTCTACGTGCTGCGCGACGAGCTGGGCTTCCACGGCCCGCGCTTCGGCTGCGGGCTCGGCCAGTGCGGCGCCTGCACCGTGCACGTCGACGGCGCGGCGGTGCGCTCCTGTATCACCCCGCTGTCGAGCGTGGGCGAAGCCAAGGTGGTGACGCTCGAAGGCCTGGGCACGCCCGAGGCGCCGTCGCCGGTGCAGAAGGCGTTCATCACCGAGCAGGCGGTGCAGTGCGGCTACTGCATCAACGGCATGATCATGCAGTCCACCGCGTTCCTCGCCACCAACAAGACGCCCACCGAGGCGGAGATCCGCCAGGCGCTGGCCGGAAACCTGTGCCGCTGCGGCACGCACCTGCGCATCGTGCGGGCGGTGGCGCGCGCGGCGCACGAGATGGCGGGAGGCCCGGACCATGCTTGACCATACCGCGGCTGGACACAGCCCGTCGCTGCCGGCGGCCCCCGGGCCGGAGCCCGCACACGAGCTGGGCACGCCGACGCGACGCACGCTGCTGCGCGGCACCGCCGGCCTGGTGGTGAGCTTCGCCCTCGCGCGCGCGGCGCTGGGCCAGCCGATGCCTGCGGGCCATGTCGAGACGCCGGCGGGCACCGCCACGGCGCCGGGGGCGGCGGCCAGCGGCAAGAGCGTGGCGCTGGACCAGGTGGACGGCTTCCTGGCGATCAACCAGGACGGTACCGTCACGCTGTACTCGGGCAAGGTCGACCTCGGCACCGGCGTGCGCACCGCGCTGATGCAGATCGTGGCCGACGAGCTGGACGTACCGCCCGGCCAGATCAGCGTGGTCTCCGGCGACACCGCGCTGACCCCCGACCAGGGCCCGAGCTTCGGCAGCCTGTCGATCCAGAGCGGCGGCGTGCAGATCCGCCAGGCCGCCGCCACGGCGCGCAAGGCGCTGCTCGACCTCGCGGCGGCCAAGCTCCAGGCGGTACCCACCGCGCTCGCGGTGCAGGAGGGCCGCGTCACCGCCGGCCAGGAGAGCGTCACCTACGCGGAGCTGGTGGCCGACAAGGCGCTGTCGCTGAAGGTCGACCCCGCCCTGCCCACGCGCAACCCGGCGACGTTCAAGGTGGTCGGCACCTCGGTGGCGCGCGTCGACATCCCCGCGAAGTGCACCGGCACCTTCACCTACATGCACGATTTCCGCGTCGACGGGATGCTGCACGGCCGCGTGGTGCGCCCGCCCACGATGGGCGGCACGCTGGTCGGCGTGGACGAGTCCTCGGTCGGGGAGATCCCCGGCCTCGTCAAGGTGGTGCGCGACGGCAGCTTCCTCGGCGTGGTGGCGAAGTCCGAGTGGGCCGCGATCCGCGCGTCGCAGGCGCTGCGGGCAAAATGGTCGGACTGGGCCGGCCTGCCCGACCAGGACCGCCTGTTCGAGCACGTCCGCGCGACCAAGGTGGACAAGGATGAGGTGACGTCGAGCACCGGCGACGCCGGCCTCGCCACCGACAAGGCGTCCAGGCGCATCAGCGCCACCTACGACTTCGCGATCCACACCCACGGCTCGATCGGCCCGTCCTGCGCGGTGGCGCAGGTCGTGGACGGCAAGCTCACCTGCTGGAGCGCCTCGCAGGCCACGCACAACCTGCGCAAGTCGCTTGCCGCGATGACCGGGCTGCCCGCCGAGGACGTGCGCTGCCTCTACGTCGACGGCTCCGGCTGCTACGGCCGCAACGGCCACGAGGACGCGGCGTCGGACGCGGTGCTGCTGTCGCAGGGCGTGGGCGGCCAGCCGGTGCGGGTGCAGTGGATGCGCGCCGACGAGCACGGCTGGGACCCGAAGGGCCCGCCCACCCTGCTCGACATGCACGCGGCGCTCGACGAGGCCGGCAACGTCACCGCCTGGCAGAGCGAGCTGTTCATCCCTGACGTCACCGCGAAGAACGTGCCGCTGCTGACCGCCTCGCTCGCCGACAAGCCGCACGAGGCGGGCATGAGCCCCGGCGGCGTCACCGGCGACTCGGCGATCCCCTACAGCTTCGACAACGTGCACACCATGGCGCACCGCCTCGCCGACACGCCGTTCCGCCCGTCCTGGATCCGCACCCCCGGCCGGCTGCAGAACACGTTTGCCAACGAGAGCTTCATCGACGAGATCTGCGCCGCCACCCGCACCGATCCGATGCAGTTCCGCGTCGACCACCTGAAGGACCCGCGCGGCCTGGAGCTGCTGCAGCGACTCGTCAAGCTGAGCGGGTGGGAGAGCCGGCCCTCGCCGCGCACCGACCAGCCCGCCGGCCAGGAGGGCGACGTCGCCCGCGGCCGCGGCATGGCCTACGTCAAGTACGAGATGGTGCGCACCTACATCGGCCTGGTCGCCGAGGTCGAGGTCACCCGCTCCACCGGGGCGATCAAGGTGACCAAGGTCTACGTCGCCCACGATTGCGGCCAGATCATCAACCCCGACGGCCTGCGCAACCAGATCGAGGGCAACGTCATCCAGACCACCAGCCGCGTGCTGATGGAGAACGTCACCTTCGACCGCGGCATGGTCACCAGCCTCGACTGGTCGACCTACCCGATCATCACCTTCCCCGACGTGCCGGAGGTGGTCATGGACCTGATCGACCGACCCACCGAGAAGCCCTGGGGCGCGGGAGAGCCCAGCTCCGCGGTGGTGCCGGGCGCGATCTCCAACGCGGTGTTCGACGCGGTGGGGGCGCGGATGCGCTCGGTGCCGATGACGCCGGCCAAGGTGCTGGCGGCGATGAAGCAGGCGTGAGGCAAGGCCAGGGCAAGGAAGGCCAGGGCTCTGCCCCATCCTTGAAGGCGCGGACCCGCCGGGGGCTGAGTCCCCAGACCCACGCTACTCTGGGCCAGCGGCATGTCGGGCAGATGTGTGCCGCAGGCCCCGTAAAGGCATTTTCAGAGGCCGGGCCTTCGAACCTCGACCTTTGGGAGAAGCCGGTCCAGGGGCGGCTCGCCCTGGCGGGTCTGGGCAGAGCCCAGCCTTGCTCGCTTTGCGGGGTCCTGCCCGCGGCCGCCGGCATCGCTACACCGCCGCCGCGATCGCCCGCCCCAACGCCTCGGTTGACCCCCGCCCGCCCAAGTCCGGAGTCAGAAGCGCGTCGCCCGAGCCCAGCACGCGCTCGATCGCCGCCAGCACCGCCGCCCCTGCCTCCGGCTGCCCGAGGTGGTCGAGCATCATCGCCGCCGACCAGATCTGGCCTACCGGGTTGGCGATGCCCTGCCCTGCGATGTCGGGCGCAGAGCCGTGGACCGGCTCGAACATCGACGGGTGGCGGCGCTCGGGATTGAGGTTGGCGCTGGGCGCCACCGCGATGGTGCCGGTCACCCCCGGGCCGAGGTCGGAGAGGATGTCGCCGAACAGGTTGCTCGCAACCACGACGTCGAAGCGCTCGGGCGACATCACAAACCGGGCGCACAGGATATCGATGTGGTATTGGTCGGTGCGCACGCCCGGGTATTCGCTCCCGATCGCGGCGAAGCGCTCGTCCCAGTACGGCATGGAGTGGAAGATGCCGTTGGACTTGGTGGCCGAGGTGACGTGCGCGCGCCCGAGCCTCTGCGCGAGGTCGAAGGCGTAGCGCAGCACGCGGTCGGTGCCGCGCCGGGTGAAGATCGCGACCTGCTGCACCTGCTCGCTCTCGGTGCCTTCCCCGAACCGGCCGCCGACCTGGGAATACTCGCCCTCGGTGTTCTCGCGCACCACCCAGAAGTCGATGTCGCCGGGCTTCCTGTTGGCGAGCGGGCACGGCACGCCGGGCAGCAGGCGGACCGGGCGCAAGTTCACGTACTGCTCGAACTCGCGCCGGATCGGGATCAGCAGGCCCCACAGCGAGATGTGGTCCGGCACGCCGGGGAAGCCGACCGCGCCGAGCAGGATGGCATCGTGGTCGCGCAGCCGGTCGATGCCGTCCGCGGGCATCATCCGCCCGGTGGCCCTGTAGGTCTCGCAGGACCAGTCGAAAGGCTGCGGCGCGATCGTGAAGCCGAACTTCGCGGCGGCGGCGTCGAGCACGTCCAGCGCCGGCGGCATGACCTCGCGGCCGATGCCGTCGCCCGGGATCACGGCGATGCGGTAGGTGGTCATGGCGGGCTCCTTGCGACATTGGTGGATGGTTACACCAATTCTCCTATCGAACGACCGGAGGTTTCTTCAAACAGTCTACAAGGCCAGAACTAACGAACTGGGCTTGTGTTACGCAGAAGCGGGCAAAGCTGCAACAGATCTGACCGTCTTTGTTGGCGGAACAGGCGCTTACGGGGTTTCAGCCGCCTTGATGCTGGGCGTGTGGCGATAGCGGGAATCACCTGATTTGCGTCAACCTCGAAGCGGCGCCCAAACACTCCTGTTTACGGTCCGAAAACTATACGGCAAACCCTGTCGGAATGATGCATGATGCGGAAACCCGCCCGATGAGGTTTTCCGCACATGCTGGTCGGCTACATGCGCATCTCGAGTGACAGCGAACGCCAAGTGCTCGACCTGCAACGCGACGCGCTCCTATCCGCCGGTGTCGACGGGCGTCACCTGTTCGAAGACAGGGCCAGCGGCAGCCGGGGTGATCGTGCCGGCCTCGTCAAAGCCCTCGCCTTTATCGAGTCCGGCGACTGCCTGGTGGTCTGGAAGCTGGACCGGCTGGGCCGGTCACTGCCGCATCTCCTCACCACCGTGAGCGAGCTCAAGACCCGCGGCATCGCCTTCCGTTCGCTGACCGAGCAGATGGACACCACCACGCCGCAAGGCGAGTTCCTGTTCCACATCTTCAGCGCCCTGGCGCAGTTCGAGCGGTCATTAATCCAGGAGCGGGTGCAGGCTGGGCTTGCGGCGGCTCGCCGTCGCGGGCGCCACGGCGGCCGGCCCGTCTCCGTCGATGCCGAAAAGCTTTCCGCAGTGATCGCGGCGCTCGACGGCGGCGCCACCAAAGCCGCGGTCTGCCGCACGTTTGGCATCAAGCGCAGCACGCTGATCGACTCGCTCGCCCGGATCGGCTGGTCTGCCGGGACCAAGGTCCAGGAGGCATGAGTGGCGCGACGGCAGCGATTGAGTGGCATCCAGATTGCGGAGCTGTTTGATCCTCCGACGGATCAGCGCGAACTGGTTCGCCATTTCACATTGTCCGCCGCCGACCTCGCAGCGACCCGGCGCTGCCGCGGCGACCACAACCGCCTCGGCCACGCACTCATGCTCTGCTACCTGCGTTTCCCTGGCCGTGCGCTGCGCGCCGGTGAGCGGCCCCCGCCAGCGCTGCTGGCCTTCGTCGCGGAGCAGGTCGAGGTTCTGCCAGACGCAATCGACGATTATCTCGCGGCCGAGCGGAGCCGCCAGCGTCAGGCGGTCGAGCGCCAGGAGCAGCTTGGGCTTCGGCCGTTCGGCACCCGCGCGGCCACCGAGCTGATGGACGGACTGCTGGCGCAAGCGATCGAGAACGATCGGCTCGCTGACTTGGCCATGCTGGTGATGGAAACCTGCCGCCAACGTCGGATCGTCGCCCCGTCGCCCGCGGCACTCGAGCGGCTTTGCGCCGAGCTTCGCCACCGGGCACGCCGGGAGGCGCATCGCCGGCTGACCGACGACCTGTCCGCCGATCATCGCAAGCGCCTCGACATGCTGACGCAGCGTCGCAAGGACACCGGCCAGAGCTGGCTGACCTGGCTGCAACAGACGCCGCAGGCCGCCAAGCCCGCCGCCATGCTGGGCCTAATCGAGCGGCTGGAGCATGTGCGCAGGATCGGCATCGCCCCCGGCCGCGGCCATCTCGTCCACCAGGCGCGCCTGGCGCAACGTGCGCGCGAGGCCGGCCGCACCACGGTCCAGCATGTGGCGGGCTACGAGCGGCAGCGGCGGCACGCGACGCTGGTGGCCATTAGCCTGAGCGTTGCCGCGAGCATGACCGATGCGGCCATCGAGCTGTTCGATCGGCTGGTCGGTGCGATGTTCCGCAAAGCCGAGGGGCGGCAGGCCCGTGCCTTCCAGGCCGATGCCCGCGCCATCAACGACAAGGTCCGTCTCTATGCCCGCCTCGGCACGGCCCTGATCGCCGCCCGCGCGGGCAAGCAGGACGCCTTTGACGCGATCATCGCGGTCGTGTCTTGGGAGCGGTTCTGCACGACGGTCGCCGAAGCCGAGGCGCTGGCCCGGCCGGAAGAGTTTAATGCCTACCAGAACGTGGGCGAGCACTACGCCGGCATCCGGCGCTGGTCGCCCGCGTTCCTCGACGCGTTCGAGTTCGAGAGCGTGTCGGCGTGCGCCTCGCTGATGCGCGCCATCGCAGTGCTGCGCGAGGCGAACCGTGCCGGCAGGTCCACCCTGCCGAAATCCGCGCCGACCGGGTTCGTCCGGCAGCGCTGGGCAGCACTGGTGATGCCGGGAGGAGGCGTGATCGACCGGCGCCATTATGAACTCTGCGCCCTGTCGGAGCTGCGCGACCGGCTGCAAGCCGGTGATGTCTGGGTGACGGGCAGCCGGCAATACCGCTCCTTCGAGGAGCGGCTGATCTCGGTGGAGACGCTGCAGGAGCTCCAGCGGGCCGGCACCTCGCCGATCGCCGTCGAGGCGGACTTCGAGGCCTTCATCGCCGGCCGCAGCGCCAGGCTGGACGGGCGGCTGACCGCGGTCGACGCCCGCGCCAGAGAGGGGGCGCTGCCGGACGTGACCATCAACGGCGGCGTGCTGAAGATCGCGCCGATCGAGAAATCAACGCCGCCCGAGGCCGAAGCCCTGGCCGCACGGCTGTATGCCATGCTGCCGCGCGTGCGCATCACCGACCTGCTGGCCGAGGTGGCGCGCTGGACGCTGTTCCCCGACTGCTTCACCCACTTGCGCACTGGCGAGGCCGCGGCCGACACCCGCATCCTGATGGCAGGGTTGCTCGCCGACGGACTTAACCTTGGCCTGATCCGCATGGCCGAAGCCTCCAGCGTCGCCAGCCTCGGTCAGCTCGCCTGGACATCCGACTGGCACATCCGCGACGAGACCTACGCCTTGGCGCTGCGACGCCTGGTGAACCAGCAGCAGCGCGAGCCGTTCGCGGCGTACTTTGGCGATGGCACCGCCTCGTCGTCCGATGGCCAGTTCTTTCCAGCCGCCGGGTTCGGCCGCGACGCGGGCCGCCTCAATGCCCATTACGGCCGCAAGCCCGGGTTCAAGGCCTACACCCATCTGTCAGACTGCTACGTGTAGCGACCTGAGATCATCCGCGCTTCAGCGCGAGATCATCGGCGGTTCGCGTCCATAACTCGTGAGACCATGGTATGCGTTCAGCCCGCATTGCGCGAGACTGAACCCACGCTTGGGTGAGACGGGCGCGAGATCATCCGCCTCTGCCCACATTAGGGGTCACGCCATAGAACTCGACTTTGCCCATTTGGGCTGAGCTGGGTCGGGCATGACCGCGATCACGGCGCGTAGCAGACGGCGTCGAGGATGCCCTGGAGCTCCGGCGCGATCGGTTCCGTCACATCGGTGGTTTCGGCC
>JAABUQ010008302.1_pt1 | contig 14626 bp, 14 predicted proteins | sample 5560001 | NCBI WGS metagenome assembly JAABUQ01 (sample SAMN10711888, study PRJNA513371) | rock metagenome | isolation source: Antarctica rocks | place: Antarctica: Victoria Land, Finger Mt nord | collected 2015-12-18 | reverse complement strand
AGTTACGCGGAGTTGGCCGAGTTCGACGCCATCCTGGCGCACCTGGCCAACGGTGTACGCCGCCACATCGGCCTGCTGGGACTTCGCCGCATCGGCAAGACGGTCCTCTTGGACGAGCTGCGCCGGCGGCACTCCTCCTACGCCATCGCCTACCTCTCGGTCGACGAAGTCATCTCGACCCCCGAGGACTTCGTGCGCGCACTCGCCGCGGAGATCCTGGGCGCGGTCCGTCAAGCACTGGGCCGCACCAGAGTGCTTGGCCAAGCTGATGACGACCTGCTCGCGGCAGCCAACTTCGCGGACACCACTCGGGAGGCAATGCAGACCCTGCTGGACGCCATCCGGTCTGGGCGCTCCAGAGGTGCCCTGCTCGCGGAGGTCATGCGCCTGCCGGCGCGCGTCTCGGCCGAGCTGGATCTACCCCTCCTCATCATACTGGACGAGTTCCAGGAGATCGTGCGCCTACGGCGTTTCCGGGACACCGACAACCTTCTGGGCACTGTGCGCGCAGCGGTCGATCGTCCTGGAAAGGTGGGCTTCGTCGTCGCCGGATCGCGCGTGAGCGTTCTGCGTGCTCTCCTTACGGATCGCGAGGGCCCGTTGTTCCAGCGCTTCGAGTCCCTGGAATTGGGCCCGTTCGCGCCCGACGCGACCCTGGAGCTGGCCGCCAGAGTCTGGGACGAGGACGACCTCGGCTACGAGCCCGATGCGGTGGTGCGCCTGCACAAACTGACCGGGGGCTGGCCGTTCTACATCCGCGCGGTGTCCCTGCGCGCCGCGCAGCTGGCGCGGGGCGCCGACCGTCGCATCACCCCCGACACAGTCGACGTGGCCTTCCTGCGCGAAGTGATCGGGCGCACCGAGGATCTCGGGCAGCACTGCCGCTACCTTCTCGACACGGTCCTGCGGGCCGAGGGCGAGGTGTTGCGCAACACCGTTGACGCGGTGCTCCGCGCCATCGCGTCGCATGGCGGACCGATCCCGCGTGCCGCTCTGGCCAGGCGACTGCGCGCCCATCACGAGCAGGCGCGCATCTACCGCGCCATCAACCACCTGATCGACACGGACTTCCTCCATGAGGAGCGTGGCCTCCTCACGCTGCTCGACCCCGTGTTCGGCTTCTGGCTGGTGGTCGAACCCGAGCGCCGACATCCCGACGCCAGCCTCGGAAACCCGTACACCTTGCAGAAGCGGCTGGCGTGGTACGAGGCGCAACACGCGCAGGACCGCACTGAGATGGGCAACCTGTTCGAGAAGCGCGTGGAGAACCTCGTGCGCCAGTTCCGCGGTCAGGAGGTCGATGGGAAGCTGTTCGGCGTGGGCAGTCGAGTGCGACTGCCCACCATCCGCCAGGCCGGCAAGGTGCGCGTCGACGACCCATCAGGCCGCCACGGCGGCCGACCGGATACCTACGAGGTAGACATCGTTGCCATTGGCGACGGTCGCGAGGAGTGCTGGGCGATCGAGGCCAAGCATCGGCACGGCGCCCTCACCGAGGCGATGGTCCGTCGCTTCCTGACATGCGCGCAGGTGGTGGCGGCGGAGCGCGGATACCGCTTCGAGCGGCGGTGGATCGTGGCACCGCGCGGCGTGCGCGCGGACGCGCAGGCGCTCGCCCTTGCGGAGGGGGTCCTCGCCTCGGGCATGCGGGACCTCGCCCGTCTGGAGCGGCTGGTTGCCGCTCCACCCAGCCTATCACCCGCCGGGGTCGGTGGAGTTGGTGCGACTACGGCGAATGGCACGGACCTGTCCCGGCGGGAGGAGCGGCGTGAGTGGTGATGATGTGGTGGCCACGGCGGTGCGTACGCTAGTCGGAAACGGCTTCCGTTTGGATAGCGCAAACCGGCGCGGCAACGCCCTGCTTCTCCGCTGTCGGCGGACCGACGAGCTGGGCGTGACGGTCCCGTATCTCGTGGCGCTGGCCGATGGTCAGCTCTCCGACAGTAGTGCACACGCAATCGCCGTCTCGCGGGCAAGGTGGGCGCGCACCCGGTCATCATCGGCGAGGCTGCCAGAGCCGGGGTGCCCTCTCTATCGTGGGACGTATTCCTCGCGCGCTTCGGCGGCCCCGTCCGGTCGTGGCTGCCTCTCGCTCCCGACTACTCGTCGCAGCTCCTGGAGCTGGGCCACAACCGGGCGCTTGCGGGCCTGGTAGGCCGGCCCGACGACCTCTTCGAGACGTACGTACACGCCGGACTCCAGTTCCTCCTGGCAGAGCGGGTGATCCGGTACGGGCAGGAGCGGCTCTTCGAGCGCTTGCCGGACGGCGTCGGCTTCGCCGGCCCCCGTGCCGCGTTCTTCCTGTATGACGCCAAGGCCGCCGAAGGCGGCTACAAGGTCACGTCGGACTCCATGCGCCAGTTCGGGGAGTACGTCCGCGACTTCCGCGCGCGGTACGCACACTACCTGAGCGAGCCGCATGCATTTCTCTTGGTGTCCGGGAGCTTCGCCGACGGGCCAAAGGCGCGAAGGGCGCGTTCGGAGGAGCTGTACGCCGACCATCGTGTGCCCCTGGCGTTCCTGGACGGCAAGGTCCTCGGCGCCGCTGCGGGCCTCTTCGCGAGGCACCCCACGTACCGTTCCGTGGTGGACTGGGGGCGGCTGCTCGCGCGAACCGACGTGACGCTCGCCGACATCCGGCGAGAGCTGGACGCACGGCGAAAGGACCATCTTGTGCCGGGTGCGACGGGCTGAGGCATGGGCAGCTCGGTCAACCAGCCATCGCCGCGGACGCTCCCGTGGGAAGTGGTCGAGCGCACATACCGAGACGGCGCGTTCCCTATCGAGCAGGGCGCCCGAGAGCTGTGGCGCGCCGCCCAGAGCGACCCGGCAGCAGACTGGTCGCAACTCCTGGCTGCACCCGTCGTGCCGGTTTGCCTCGCCATCGCCATGGGTAGCGACTCGCCGGCCGCGGCGTTGCGCCAGGCGACGCTCGAAATTGTTCGATCACGCCAGGCCTCGATCGCAGCGGACATCGCCAAGCGGGCTATCGTCCGCAGCTTCGACGAACCGGGTGAGCAGGCCGCCGCCTTCGCCGCTGCCCTCTTCGGTGAGGCGAGCAACTACCTCGTCTCGCGCGACCTCCCCGGGCACATCGGGCCGGATACGCGCAATCGCACGGTCGGGGAGGCCGCCGCCTTCGGGGACGCGGTCCGCTCCCGCGTCGAGCAGGTTGTGCGCTCAATACCGCTGCCGCAGGAAGCGGCGCGTCCGGAGACCTGGCGCGGCTACGTCGCGGCGGCCGCTGGTCGCCTGCGGGGAGCATCGTGAAGACGCTCGTGCTGCAAGGGCTGCCCGCCCCATCCGCCGAGCCGGAGACGCTAGTCCTGATCGCGGATCGGAACCTCGTCACCGGGCGGGCCGAGCTGGCGAAGGCATTCGGCGGGCGGCTCACGAGCCTCGAGGACGACCTGATGATGCTCGCCTCGGCGGTCTTCGCTACGGACCTGGCGGCGAAGCGTGGCCCGTGTGAGCTCTACTACCGCGACCTGCACCTCACCGTCCCCGTCGCCAACCTCCACGCCTTCGAGCGTGTGCGGGATGACCTCGCGGTGATCCTCTACCTCCTCAGCGACGACAACTGGACGATCGACTTCGTCCAGAGCACCGGTCAACCGGAAAACCGGAAGTGTCGCAGCCGTGGGCGATCGGCCAGGGCAAGACCCTGCTCTTCTCGGGCGGCCTGGACAGCTTGGCCGCAGCCGTCGATATGCTAGAGGCTGGCGAGGAACTCCAGCTCGCGAGTCATTACACCGCTAGTCCGTCCGTCGCGGGCAGTCAGCGGGCGCTGTTCGAGTACCTGCGGCAGAGCTTCCCCGGACGCGTCAGCCGTGTCGCAGCCCGTGTGACCGGCCAGTCGGCGCCGGATCTGCCTTTTCCGTCGGATGAGGCGAGGGAGCCCTCTCAGCGTACCCGCTCATTCATGTTCCTAGTGATTGGTGCCATCGTTGCCCGCCGTACCGGGTTCCACGAGATGCTGATGATCGCCGAGAACGGGCAGATGGCCATCCACCTGCCGCTGACGCCCGGCCGCATCGGCGCGTTCTCGACGCATACGGCACACCCGGAATTCGTCCACGAGATGGAGGGGCTTTCTACGCCAGACGCTGTCGGCGCCACTCATTCTCCGCAATCCATTCCTCTACCGGACCAAGGCGTTTTCGTCGCGCTGGCTGGCACTCCGGCGGAGCGTCCGGGCCAGTTCTTTATCGACATCGCGGATCTGACGATCGAGCCGGTCCAGATGCTCGTCGAGCTGCTGTCGGAGCTGATGAGTGGCCACGGGGCCACACGACAACATCTAACGGCCGCTTCGAGATGTCGATTCCGACGAAAACTTGCTGGCCACGCGCAACCTCCGTGCACAGGTATGACCCCACACTGCCCCACTTGCGGATGCGGGCTCTCGGCCCGGCTACGGTCCGGGCTCGGAGGGGTGGCCGCGGTGCCCAGGCTCTACTGCGGGCTCGTGGACCCAGTTCCCATCGGGCTGCCGCGCCCCGACCACCGCCAAGGACTTGGCCGCGGCACGCTTCCACCATACAAGTCAGGATGCCCGCCGGGGTACTACCGCGCCATGAAAGCGGAGTCACTGAACGCGCGCTTATGGCGCCGATGCGCGAGGCCTACGTCCAGGCGTAAGCACCCGACGAGGCGATGATCTGGCCAGGCGCTGGTGCTGGAGGGCATCAGTAAGTGCCAGGGTCAGCCGCCTGTGTTAAGACCCAGCCCAGCCCGGGCCAGGAGCTGACGACTGAAGAGCTTCGGGCTCGGCTCCAGGCTCAGGGAGTCGTCCTGCTCAGAGTCCGCCTCGGCACCTCGGCACACCCGACGGGACGGTTCGCCAGTAGCGGCGGATAGACTCGAAAGTCCAGGCTGTGGCCACGCTCATGTCCTGGCCCTACGCTTCCCAGCGCCATGCCCTCCTGGTCTGACGTTTCACGCGCTGCTCCCAGCCTCGCCGCGGCCGTCGCGGAGCGCTTCGAGGCGCACGGCCTGGCCCTCATGGCCACCCTCCGGCGCGACGGCTCGCCGCGCATCAGCGGCATCGAGCTGCTCTTCGCCATGGACGAGCTGTGGCTTGGGATGATGCTCCGGTCCCGGAAGGCGGACGACCTCACGCGGGATCCGCGCTTCGCGCTCCACAACGCGACGACCGACAAGCAGGTGACCAACGGCGACGCCCGCATATCCGGGCGCGCCGTCGCGGTCGAGGACGAGCCGACGGTGGAGCAGTTCCGCCAGGCGTTTCAGGCGCACACGGGCCAGTCCGTACCAGCGGGGCCGTTCCACCTGTTCCGGGCCGACGTCGGCGAGATCTCGCTGATCCGTCCCGGCGGGGATCACCTGAAGATCGACTGGTGGACCGCGAAGCAGGGGCTGCGGAGCGTCGAGCGCCGCTGAGCCGACGAGGGCCACGGGCGCACGCGCCCGGCCTGAGACGGCGGCTCACAGCTCCTTCCAAGCCTGGGTCGGCACAGTGGGTGCATCACGACAAACCGCCTATGGAGTAGGAGTAGGAGTAGACCCATGACGCACCACGCCAGCCGCATGCAGCCACACCGCCTGGTCCGACTCGGCCTCGGCATCATCGCGGCAAGCGCCGTCTTTGGAACCGCGGTAGCGCCCGCGGCTTTTGCCCAGACGCTGCCCGGGCAGAGCACGTCCGTGGCGGCGCAAACCGACACGGGCCTGAGTCCTACCACCGTGGGGCAGACGACCAGTGTTCAGGCCCTCACGCTCGCCGAGACGGAGGGGCCGTATTACAAGACGAACTCGCCAGAGACCAGCTCGCTCGTGCAGCCTGGTCTGCAGGGCACAGTGCTCACGCTCACTGGCCAGGTGCTTGACCAGGGTGGCCAGCCGGTCGCCCACGCCCTGCTCGACTTCTGGCAGGCGGACGCCGGCGGCGCGTACGACAACACGGGTTACACGCTGCGCGGACACCAGTACACCGACGCCAACGGCTCCTACACGGTCACGACCGTCGTGCCCGGGCTGTACCCGGGCCGCACCCGCCACATCCACGTGAAGGTGCAGGCGCCCAGTAGCTCGGTGTTGACGACGCAGCTCTTCTTCCCGGGCGAGGCCGGCAATAGTCGCGACAGCATCTTCGACCCGAGCCTCCTGCTGAACATCACGAACAACGCCGACGGGACACAGAGCGCCACTTTCAACTTCGTGGTGGCCACTGCCTGACCGGCGGCGTGTCCGGTACCCTGGGGCCACTACTCGCCATGCCTGAGCCATCACGTTGGCAGCCGGGGCATTGGTCCGTGCCTGGCCGGATCGCGCTGGCGCTGCCGCCGGCGATGCAGCCACACCCGGATGCGCTGGCTGCCTGGCGCTCCGCGGGGGTCGACGTGCTGGAGCTGCCCTTGCGGCACGATGGCGCTGTGTCGTCGCGGCTTGGCGAGATCGACGTGCTGGTCTCTGGCAACATGCCCGTCGACGCCGCCGTGTTCGGCGCGCTCACCCGGGCGCGGCTGTTCGTGCGGCCCTACATCGGCTACGACGACGTCGACGTCCAGGCGGCATCCGACAACGGCATCCTCGTCGCCAATACGCCCGACACGGTTCCCCCGGACGTCGCTGACCACACGCTGGCCCTGATCCTGGCCACCAATCGGAAGGTCGTAGCCATGGACCGCGTCGTGCGCGACGGGACCTGGGCCCGTGGTGGTCGGGGCGCCGCCCTGGCGCGGGTCGCGCCCATCGAGCGGCTGTCCGAGCTGACGCTGGGGCTCGTCGGTCTGGGCGGCATTGGCCGCCTGGTGGCCGAACGCGCGCGCCCTTTCGGCTTCCGGCTGCTCGGCCACGACCCGTACGTCAGCGCCGCGCAGGCCGGCGACCTGGACGTGCGGCTGGTCGAGCTCGACGATCTACTGGCCAGCGCCGACATCGTCTCGATCCACACGTTCCTGTCACCCGAGACACGCCACCTGCTCGACGGCCGGCGCCTGGCGCTGATGCGGCCGGGGGCGTACCTGGTCAATACCGCCCGTGGGCCCATCGTCGACGAGGCAGCGCTCGCCGCGGCTCTGCGCTCCGGGCAGCTGGCAGGCGCCGCGCTGGACGTGTTCGAGGAGGAGCCGCTGTCCCCCTCCAGCCCGTTGGTCGGCCTGGCCACGGTGCTGCTCAGCCCACACCTGGCAAACTATTCGGTGAGCGGGCTGCGCGCCCTGTGGCTGCGCGCCGCCGACGTCGCCCTCCAGGTAGCGCTCGGCGGGCTGCCGGAGCGCGCGGTGGTCATCAACAAGGAGCTCTACGACCGGCTCGCCGCCGCGCCCGAGCTTCGCGACGTTCCGCGACGCGGCCATCCCGCTCCCTGACCCGGCAGCCTGCGCCGGGCTGGAACGCCGCGGGCAACGAGAACGGGCGGGAGAGCTCTCCCGCCCGCTCCGTGTTGAGCCGGTGCGCGCTCGCGTCAGACGGCGGCGCGACCCCTCGTGAGGGCGCGCGCCAGCGCGATCAAGATGACCGCGCCGATGAACGCCACGATGATGCTGCCGATCAACCCGACACTGGCGCCTGGCATGATCAGGCTGAAGACAAAGCCGCCAACAAAGGCGCCAATAATCCCCAGGACGATGTCCCCGACGATGCCGTAGCCGCCGCCGCGCATGAACTGGCCCGCCAGCCAGCCGGCGATCAGGCCGACCACCAGCCAGGCGATCAAGCCACCCGGATCCAACTGCATATGCCCGTCTCCCTTCGGGCCCGCCACGACGTCCAAGCGGGCGGGCTCTGACGGGACAAACGCAAACTCTGTGCCGGGCTTGGCGTTCAGGGCTCGATGCGCACGGCCAGGTCGCCGTGTTTGCGTTCCACCGCGACCAGCGTCTGGTGGCCGGACCGCTCGTAGCGCAGGTCGACCTCGGCGTCGCCAACGCGCAGGTGGCGCACGGCCACCCATTGCAGCCAGTCGGGCAAGTAAGGACGCTGTATGTCGAGCCGCTGGTTGAAGGCGTCTGGCTGTAGCCCCAGCGCAGACGCCAGCATGTACGGGATGGAGCCCGCGGCCCACGCCTGGGGGTTGCACGCCACCGGATACTTCACCGGCTTGCTGGCGAAGCTCCGGTCATAGCCGGCGAACACCTCTGGCAGGCGGAAGTGCTCGAAGTTCGTGGCCGCCTGCATGATGCCGGTGAACACCTGGCTCGCCTCGTTGACGAAGCCGTAGCGCTGCATCCCGGCGACGATCATGGCGTTGTCGTGCGGCCAGACGCTGCCCACCTGGTAGTCCACCGGGTTGTACGAGCTGTCCTTGGCCGAGAGGGTGCGCACGCCCCAGCCGGAGAACATGTCTGGCTGAAGGACGCGCTCGACCACCGCGCGGGCGTGCCGCGGGTGGACGATGCCGGTCCAGAGGGCGTGGGCGGCGTTGGACGCGATGCTCCGGGAGAAACGCCCGTCGGCCTGGCGGCAGAACGCGTAGTAGCGCTCGTCCGGCAGCCAGAACGCGTGGTTGAACGCCGTGGAGAGCCGCTCCGCCTTGTGGCGCAGGCCCTGGGCGGTGGCCGGGTCGCCGGCCCGCTCGAACAGGTCGGCCATGGAAGACCAGGCCAGATAGACGTCGCCCTGGACCTCCGGCAGCGCGATCGGTGGCTCGGCCAGCTGCCCGTTCTCCATGACGATGCCGTTGCCCGAGTCCTTCCAGCCCTGGTTGCGGCCCCCGCTGCTGGAGCGCGTCTGGTAGTCGACGAACCCGTCCCCGTCCGCGTCGCCATACTGGTCGATCCACGACAGCGCTGCCCGGACGTTGTCGTGCAGCTCGTGGAACAGAGCGAGGCTGCCACTCCAGCGCGTGTAGATGCCCAGCAGGATGAGGAACTTGGGGGTGGCGTCCACGCTGCCGTAGTAGGGCGTCTGCGGGATCTCGTCCAGGTGGGCCATCTCGTCGACCCGCAGCTCGTGCAGGATCTTGCCGGGCTGCTCGTCGCGCCAGTCGTCCACCTTGGTGCCCTGGTGGCTGGCGAGCACACGCAGCGTGTTGGCGCCGACCTCTGGCTCGAAGGCCGCCATCTGGATCGAGGTCACCAGGCTGTCGCGGCCGAACAGGGCCACGTACCACGGCACGCCAGCGGCGAAGAAGACCTGGTCCTTCTGGCGCATCGACAGCATCTGGAGGTCCATGAAGGAGCGCGTGAGAATTTCGTTGAAGAGAGGATTGCTGGTCGCGACCTCCGCCCCCGCGCCCATAGCGCCGGCGCGTGCCCGCTGGCGATCCTTCTCGTGTGGGCCTTCCGCGGCCCGCGGCTTCGCTTCGAGCCGCCCGCCCTTGCCATTGCCATCGTGGAGGGCGCACGTGATCGTCAGCTGCCACTGCTCCTGCGCCTTCAGCGACAGGTCGTACGTGACGTGGCCGGCCTCATGCCGATCCGGTGGCCGGCTGAAGTGGAGAACGCTGCGCCGCTCGTGGCCGTCGGCCCCGTCGTAGCGGAAGGTCAGTGTCGAGCCGTGCCAGCTCGGCTCGTGCAGCGTGCCCCGCTTGCCCGGATGCATGCCGCGCACGACGAACATGTCGGCGAAGTCGGCCTCGTAGCCCAGATGCAGAGTGAACTGGGCAACGTCCGGGACGTAGTTCTGGATTGTGATGGTTTCCGTGTAGTCGTCGCCGAGCGACTTGTCGCGCCGGATGCCCAGCGCCTCCTTGCGCACGCGGACCTGTCCCGCGTCGTCCTCGAGATCGGGATTGGTCAGCTCGAACAGCGCGCGGTGCCCCTCGCTGGCGTCGGCCAGCAGCGACACCGCTGGTGTGTTGCCCAGACGCAGCGTCTCCGCGCTGAGGTAGCGCATGTCGTGGAAGTACAGCCCCTGGTCGGAGTTGGCCTGGATGTCGCCGTCGTCGGTCCCGAGCAAGAAGATGCTGCCCTGTTTGGTGACGACCGGCTGGATGAAGCGGGTACGCAGGGTAGGACGTCCGTGGTGCAGGACCCGCGCGGAGCCGGCGGGCTTCTGGGTCTCCGTTTCGGCCATGGTGGTCGGGTGTCTCCTCTAAGCGCGTAGCGCGAACAAAAGGAAGAGCCTGAGCAGGTGGAGCTCAGATGACGAGAAACCAGCAAGACTTAAGCCTTAAGACCACCTGCTTAGGCTCTGCTGTCGGCGCTGGCCGCTCGGCTGTTTTCAGCAGTCAGCAGTCAGCAGTCAGCAGTCAGCAGTACCATCAGCGTAACGCCGTCGACCGTCTTGTGGGCATGGCAGGCCATGCCCGGTATCGCGGCCGCGTATTCGCGCTGGTCCACCAATCCGGCTCGCTACACTGTCCGACACACGCAGCACCAGGGCCACTGGGGCCCTTACGCGCGTGGAGCGTGGAGAAAACTGGACCGGCGCATTCCGTGGCAGAGTCTGCATCTTCGGCGCCAGATTGGGAAACGCTCGGCGTGGGCGGGGCTCTGCTGTCCCGGTACCGGCAAGACCAGCAGGCCCTCGTCGAACAGCTGGCCACATTTCTGGAGTCGAGCCTGCCACGCCAGATAGAGGTGCGCCGCACGCACGGTCTGGTGGGTCCGAAGCACACGGTGCGGCTGGCCGTTGAGCTGGGCGGCATGCGCTACCGGCTGGAACGTGGGCGGGGCGATGCGTTCGAGGCCAGCCGAGCCCGCGTGGTGCGCGGCGTCGCGCTGCGCACGGACTCGCTCCCGATAGACGCCTGGTTGGAAGAGCTTGGTGTCGCTATCGCCGCCGAGCTCGAGCGCACCGCCAGCGGTCGCGCGGCGCTCGCGAAACTGCTCCAGGTCTAGACAGAACCGAGCTCATACGCGGCGCACGAGCGCTCACAGGGAGATCAGCCTCATGGCCTATACACCCGGTTCAAAAGCCGGCTTGCCGGCGGGTGCCGCGGAGCGCCTGCGGGACATGCGCGGCGATGGTGCGACACCGCGCTTCTTCACCAGCGACCTCTCGGTGGACGAGTTCCTGCTGGTGCGGCGGGCCGGCTTCCTACCGCTCGCGCTGGTGATGGGCTCCTGCATCTACCACGTTGGCTTCCAGTGGCAAAACTGGAACCAGTCCCAGGAGCTGACGGTGCTGACGCAGGCCATGTACGGCGCGCGTGAGCTGGCCATGACGCGCATGGAGGAAGAGGCCGACCTGCTCGGGGCGGACGGTGTGGTCGGCGTCCGCCTGGAATTCAAGAACTACGCCTTCGAGCAGAATATCCTGGAGTTTCAGGCGATCGGGACGGCAGTACGCCACCAGGCAGGCGAGCACTACCGCACCCACGACAATCGCCCGTTCACGTCAGACCTCAGCGGCCAGGACTTCTGGAAGCTCGTCGAGTCTGGCTATCGCCCGGTGAGCCTGGCGATGGGCGCGTGCGTCTATCACATCCGGCATATGGGCATGATGCAGTCGCTGAAGACGATCGGCCGAAACACGGAGCTCGATGTCTACTCACAGGCGACGTACACCGCTCGCGAGCTGGCGCTGGAGCGCATGCAAGCGGAGGCGGAGGAGCGCGGCGGCACGGGCATTGTGGGGGTCCGGGTCGAAGAGAGCACCTGGGGCTGGGGCGAGAACGCCATAGAGTTTTTCGCCATCGGCACGGCTGTCACCGAGCACAAGGAGCCGTCCGTGAGCTTGCCAAGCACCGTGTTGAGCATCGGCCTCAATTCGTGACCATCGCCTGGGCAGCTGGATCCGGCGGGTGCGCTTGAGGCGCAGCCTTCAGATAGCATCGAGTCGCCTGGGCAGGGGACGCAGAACGCGGTGATGATCGCCTTCGTCGGTTGCTACACCACAGCCGACCGCAACGGTCGCGGCGACGGCATCAACGTCTTCCGGGTGGACCCCGAGTCCGGCCTGTGGACCCACGCGCAGCTGCTCGCGCATCTCGCCAACCCCTCGTACCTGGCGCTCGATCCGCGGCACAGAACTCTGTACTCGGTCCACGGCGGCGCTCTCGAAGACGTCAGCGCCTTCGCCATCGATCAGGCGACCGGGCGACTGGCGCTCCTCAATACACGGCGGAGCGGCGGCCAGAATCCGGTCAGCCTGACGGTTCACCCCGGCCGCCGCTACCTCGCGGTGGCGAACTACGGCGCAGGTTCCGTGGCGGTGTTGCCGGTCGAGGCCGATGGATCGCTCGAGCCGTTCGTGACAGGGTGGAAACGACCGGCGACCCCGGACCGCACCCGGTAGAGCAGGCGGGTTCTCACCCGCACGACATCGTGTTCGACCCTGCCGGCTCCTTCCTCGCCGTACCCGACAAGGGCCTCGATCGCGTCTTCGTCTACCGACTGGACACCGAGCGGGGCAAGCTGTTGCCAGCCGACCCGCCCTCGGCGCAGGCGCGGCCAGGAGCTGCCCCGCGGCACGTCGCCTTTCACCCGAACGGGCGGTACGCCTACGTGATCAACGAGCTGGACTCGACGATCACGACCTACGGCTACCAGGCGGATCGTGGCACCCTGCACGCCCTCCAGGTGGTCTCGACTTTGCCGAGCGGGTTCGCGGGCACCACCACGGGGGCCGAGATAGCCGTCCATCCCTCGGGTCGGTTCGTGTACGGGTCGAACCGTGGGCACGACAGCATCGCTGTCTTCGCGGTGGACGGGGGCAGCGGCGAGCTCACGGCGGTCGACTGGACGCCCACGGGTGGCAGGACACCCCGAACGTTCGCCCTGGACCCATCGGGAAAGGCCCTGTACGCCGCCAATCAGGACAGCGACACTATCGTGGGCTTCGCGGTCGATCAGGCGACCGGTCGGCTCGCGCCCACCGGCCAGGTGATCCAAACAGGAAGCCCGTCGGCGATCGTGTTCGCGCCGCTCGCGGGCTCGTAGCTGACGGCTGATAGCTGATAGCTGATAGCTGATAGCTGATAGCTCGTCGTCAGCTGTCCCGTCCAGGGTCCTCCCAGGCCGAGCGCCAGAAGCGCTCGCCGGGTCCGAGATCGGACCACTCCTCGCCTGGGCGGTCGTCCAGGTCCGTCCCGAAGTCGAGCCCGGGGGGCGGCTCGAGGTGGGCGCCCAGCGTCCGCGGGAAGATGGCGGCCAGCTCGTTCGGGTCCCAGCGGCCGCTGGCGCGGACCGCCCGCACCGGCCTCGGTTGGGACAGCAGCGCGTAGCCGTAGCCGTACGAATGGAACACCTGCCCGTTCACGCCCGCCGCGGCGTCGCTGGCCAGGTAGACCACCAGTGGCGCCACGTTGTCGGGGTCGGACTCGGTCCCCTTCGCCATCTCGCTCGGCCACTTGCCAGTGCGCTCGAACACCTGGCGACCCCGCGGCGTGGAGTCGATCATGCGCGTGGCGCCGCTGGGTAGGATGGCGTTCGCGGTGACCCCGTACTTGCCGAGAGCGTTGGCGGTGGACCACGTCAGCCCGAGGATGCCGGCCTTGGCGGCAGCGTAGTTCGGCTGGCCGGCCGAGCCGAGCGCCGACACCGACGACATGCTGATGATGCGGCCGCTGCCCTGGCTGCGCATCTTGATCGACGCCGCGCGCATGCAGTTGAAAGTGCCCTTGAGGTGGACGGCGATGACGGCGTCCCACTCGGCTTCGCTCATGTTGAAGATCATGCGGTCGCGCAGGATGCCGGCCACGTTCACCAGGATGTCGATCCGTCCGTAGGCGGCGACCACCTGCTCGACCATCTCGGTGGCCTGGTTGAAGTCGGCCACGGAGCCATTGTTGGCGACCGCCGCGCCCCCGGCTGACAGGATCTCGTCGACGACCTGGTCAGCGGCCTGCCGCTCCGCGCCCTCGCCGGCCAGGCTCGTGCCCAGGTCGTTCACGACGAGCTTGGCACCCGCCTGCGCCAGCGCGAGCGCGATGCCACGGCCGATGCCTCGGCCGGCGCCGGTGACCAACGCGGCCTTGCCGTCAAGTAGTCCCATGCCACTGCCTCCTACGCTGCTGCTGGTCGAGGGAGCCGACGCCGCCGGGCCAGACTCGGCCAGCCGCCGACCGGGGGTCAGAGGTAGATCCGGCTGATCGACTCGGCGACCATGGCCGGCTTGGGCTCTCCCTCGATCTCCACGGTCTGCCCGTAGCGTAGCTGATACACGCCGTCACCGACGCGATCTACCCCGAGCAGCCGGGTGCGCAGGCGAATCCGCTTGCCCACCCGGACCGGGGCCGTGAAGCGGACGCGGTCCAGGCCGTAGTTGAGCGCCATCCGGGGCTGTAGCGCCACCTGGACGCCGCCACCCCGCTCCTGGTTCAGCATGGGCAGCAGGGACAACAGCAGGAAGCCGTGGGCGATTGTGGTGCCGAAGGGCGTCTGCGCCGCGCGTTCCGGGTCCACGTGGATGAACTGGTGGTCGCCCGTCGCGTCGGCGAACGCGTCGACGCGTTCCTGGCTGATGGCCAGCCACGGCCCGACGCCAAGCTCCTCGCCGACGAACGCCTCGAGCTCAGACACCGTCCGCACGGTCGTCGTGGCTGCTATCGGGCGCTGACTCTCCTGGCTTAGGGCCACGGCTAGTGTCCTTCCGGAGTTAGAGCGCGTTTAGGAATTATACCGCCGCGGGAGCGAGCCGCTTGAGCATGATGTGTAACGAGGCGATCAGGATGTGGGCGACGACGCACTCCACCAGCTCCTCAAAGTCCTTGGCCAAGCGGCGGTACCGGCCGAGCCAGGCGAAGGTGCGCTCCACGACCCAGCGGCGGGGCTGCACG
>JAABUQ010008301.1_pt1 | contig 14629 bp, 17 predicted proteins | sample 5560001 | NCBI WGS metagenome assembly JAABUQ01 (sample SAMN10711888, study PRJNA513371) | rock metagenome | isolation source: Antarctica rocks | place: Antarctica: Victoria Land, Finger Mt nord | collected 2015-12-18 | reverse complement strand
AGCACCCGGCGGCGCTGGCCAGCCAGCTCGAGCCGGTAGCCCAGCGCACCGGTCAGCGACCCGGTGACACTGCCCACCGTGTTGGTCACGTTCGCCGCCAACGGCGACAGACCCGTCGCCACGAGCACCGGATAGGCCAGCAAAGCACCCCCGCCGGCAGCGACGTTGACCGTCCCACCCAACGCGCCCGCAGCACCAACCAGCAGCAGTGCCCCCACGCTCACCACCAGCAGCATCTCACCGCGCCGCCGCCAATGAGGCCGGTCCACGCGCCACCCTACGAACGGTTGCCGGCACCAAACCCACGGCACCGGTCGAGCCGGGCCGGGTCCAGGTTGCGCCGCTCGCAGCTACCACCCACCACCAGCCGATCTTGCACTTGTGCACCTGACCAGGACCGCCCAGCCCGCGTGCCCTGCACCCCCGCCGGTTCCGCGCCGGCTGCCGTCGCCGCTGACGACTTGGACCTGCTGCTGGCCCAGCTGCGCCGACGCGCCCTGCTACGCCGAGGCGACCAGCTATGCCGCCTCGCCGGCGGCGACACGGACCCGACCATCCCCGCCGACTACCCGGGGGGCACGGCGTCGCCGTACTCCCGCGCCGTGGGCAGGCCGTAATCGGAACCGGCACTGGCACACGACAAGGGGCACCTTCTACGCACCGGCCAGCGCGACGGGGACTTCGCACACCGCCCTCAGCGGTTGACGGACCCCTGCCCGCTCAGGGGCGCTCCATCAGAGCACGCAGCGTGTCCAAATCAGCAGCCACCGCGTTGCAGTCGTCGTCGAACTGCTGCTCGCTCATGCCCGGCCGCTGGCGGACCGTGAAGACGACCTCGCAGCTGGTGCCATCGGGGATGACGCGCATGGGGTTGAGGACCTGCTCGCCGCCAGGGAGGATGACGGTGTGGTCGAGCACGCCCAACTCGTTGCTACCGGTGAAGTCCACGCGCACCCGTCCCATGGGTGACTGGGCGAACCACTGGTCGCCGACCCGCTCCATGCTGCTCTGGGCCAGCCCTGCTGCCCATGCGGGCAACTGAGCGGGGTCAGCGGCGAAGGCGTAAACCCTGCACGCGGTTGCGGCGATCGACACGCTGATGTGGCGTGACCGCGTCATACGCCATGACTGTAGGCACAAGACGATCAAGCAACCAGTGCTCCGCAGAGCCGATCACCGGCGTGGCGAGGGCGGCCAGGTAGCGTGCCGCTCCGCATACGGACCTCGCAGAAGCGCGGCAACTTGACCTGTCAAGCCACTGGCGGAGTCTGGGAGGCGTCCCAGTAGCCAGAACGGTCAATGGGACGGGCACTGGGCGTTGAGCACGGTTTCGCGCCTGGCCGGTCCGGTGGGTGTCGTAGCAAGAGCAAGAGCCTGAGCGGCGGAGCTCAGGCGGGTGTCGCGCTGGTCCCGGTTCGAGCGGGCCGGGCGCGTACGTGCGCACGCTGACCTTGAGGGCCAACAAGCATCAGCACCTCGGTCGTAGTGTTCGTGGGGTTGGTGAACGCGTGGGGGGTGTGAGTGTCGAACTCGGCGATCTCTCCCGCTGCCAGTTCGAGGTTGTGCTCGCCGAGGAGCAGGCGGAGGCGTCCGCTGAGGATGTACAGCCACTCGTAGCCCTCGTGGCTGCGCTGCTCGGGCTGCTCCCCGCCGAAGCCGGCGGGCATGAGCAGTTTGTAGGCCTGGATGCCGCCGGGCCGCCCGGTCAGGGGCAACCAGGTCATCCCGTAGCGCACGGCCGGGCGTGGGTGCACGCGCGGGTCGCCGGTGGGTGGCGCGCCGACCAGGTCATCGAGGGTGACGTGGTGCACCCGGGCCAGGGCCAGGAGCACGTCGAGGGTGGGGCGGCGCCGCCCGGTCTCCAGGCGGGAGAGCAGGCTGCTCGAGATGCCAGTGGCCGCCGCCAGGTCGGCCAGGGTCATCGCCCGCTCACGCCGGTGCCGGCGCAGGCGCTGGCCTAGCGCGTCGAGCACCACGTCCGTCGTGCCCGATGCTCCGCTGCTTTTCGCGGCGCCTGCCTCGCCGAACTTCTCTGTACTCACACCAGCAGTGTGCAGGAACTGCAAGAACTCTTGGCGGACTGACGCGGCCGCCCGCAGGGTGATCGGCATGAACAGTGCTTATGACGTAGTGGTGGTCGGCGGCGGCGCCGCCGGGATGAGCGGCGCCAAGATCGCCGCGAGGATGCGTCGCCGGGTGCTGGTGGTCGACGCCGGCGCCCCGCGCAACGCCCCGGCGGAGGGAGTGCACAACTACCTCTACGCCGAGGGCGGCGCGCCCGCGCAGCTGCGGGCGACCGGACGCGCCGAGGCGCAGGCCTACGGCGTCGAGGTCACCGCCGGTTCCGCGGTCCGCGCGACAGTCGTGGACGAGCCGGAGCCGGCCGGATCGCGTTTCACCGTCGACGTCCGCGGGGCCGACGGCTCGGTGAGCACCGTGGGCGCCCGCCGGCTGTTGCTGGCCACCGGTCTGGTCGACGTGCTGCCGCAGGTCGACGGGCTGGTCGAGCGATGGGGCAAGGACGTGCTGCATTGCCCGTTCTGCCATGGCTGGGAGGTTCGTGGCCAGGCGATCGGGGTGCTGGGTGCGTCGGCGATGTCGGTGCACCAGGTGCTGCTGTTCCGCCAGCTGTCCGAGGACGTCGTGTACTTCCAGCACACCGCCCCCGACCCCACCGACGAGCAGGTGGAGCAGCTGGCCGCACTGGGCGTCGAGCGGGTCGTCGGGCAGGTCGCGGCGGTGCAGACCACCGGCGGGGTCCTGTCGGGGGTGCGGATGGCCGACGGGCGCCGGGTCGCCCGGCAGGCGGTCGGCATCGGCACCGCGCTGGCCGGGCGGGAGGACCTGGTCGCCGACCTGGGCCTGTCGATGAGCGACCTGGAGATGGGCGGCACGGTGCTGGGCCGCTACCTGGCGGCCGATGCCAGCGGGGCCACGGCGACTGCGGGGGTGTGGGCGGCGGGCAACGTGGCCGCCCCAATGGCCCAGGTGGTCAACTCTGCGGCGGCCGGTGCGACCGCCGGCTCGATGATCCACATGGACCTGGTCACCGAGGACGTGGCCGTCGCCGTCGCTTCCTACCGCAGCCGCGCCGCCGTGGGGGCAGGGCGATGAGCGGGAGCGCTGCGGAGCCGACCGCGGGCTTCTGGGACCACAGGGAGGCCCGGATGGTGAGCCGGCCGGCGACGGGGGCCCGCAGCCCCGCAGCCCGTGCCGCGGCTGACCGCGCCGCCAGGGCCAAGGACGCCGAGGCGTTCTGGGAGCCGCACTACGCCGCGACCCGCGCCGGCAGCGGCAGCCCGAACGCGGTGCTCGTCGACGTCGTCAGCGAGCTGGCGCCGGGCAGGGCGCTGGACCTGGGGTGCGGGCAGGGCGGCGACTCGCTGTGGCTGGCCTCGCGCGGCTGGGCCGTCACCAGCGTCGACGTCTCGTCCACCGCCGTGCAGCGCGTGGCCGCCCACGCCGGCGAGCAGGGCCTGTCCGAGCGTGTCCACGTCGAGCGGCACGACCTGTCGGTGACGTTCCCGGCGGGCACGTTCGACCTGGTCAACGCCCAGTACTTCCAGTCGCCGGTGGCCATGGACCGTGCTGCCGTCCTTGCCCGGGCCGCGGGCGCGGTGGCGCCGGGCGGGATGCTGCTGGTGGTCGACCACGCCTCGGTGCCCCCGTGGTCCTGGGCCGACCCGGACTCGGTGTTCCCCACCGCCCGCCAGACCCTGGGCGGCATCGGGCTGGACCTGGACGTCTGGGAGGTCGCCGTCGCCGAGGACCGCGACCGGCAGGCCACCGGACCGGGCGACCAGCACGCCACCGTCACCGACACCGTCCTCGCCCTGCTCCGACGCGCCTCGGCCACGGCATGAGCACCCAGCCGCAGCAGGACGTGAGCACCGCACCGGACGCGGCAGCGCCCGACCCGCGCCGCTGGCTGGCGCTGACGGTGATCGCGGCCGCGACGCTGATGGTGGTGCTGGACACCTCCATCGTGAACCTGGCGCTGCCCAAGGCCCAGGCCGAGCTGGGCATGTCCGACACCACCCGCGGATGGGTCGTGACCGCCTACACCCTGGCCTTCGGCGGGCTGCTGCTGCTCGGCGGGCGGGTCGGCGACCTCGCCGGCCGCAAACTGGTCTTCATCGTCGGGCTGCTCGGGTTCGCCGTCGCCTCGGCAGTCGGCGGGCTCGCGCCCACCGCCGGGGTGCTGTTCGCCGCCCGCGCCCTGCAAGGGGCGTTCGCCGCGCTGCTGGCCCCGGCCGCGCTGTCACTGGTCAGCGTCACCTTCGTCGAGCCCGCCGAGCGGGCCAAGGCCTTTGCGGTCTACGGGGCGGTGGCCGGCGGTGGCGGCGCGGTCGGGCTCATCCTGGGCGGGCTGCTGACCGAGTACGTCTCCTGGCGCTGGTGCCTGTTCGTCAACATCCCCATCGGGTTCGCCGCGGCCCTGGCCGCGGTCGCGACCGTGCCCCACCAGGAGGGCGCGCGAGGCCCGCACCGCTACGACGTCCCCGGGGCGCTCACCGTCACCGCCGGTTCGGTGGCGCTGGTCTACGGGGTGACGCTCGCCGGGCAGGGCTCGGGGTGGCTGTCCCCGGGTCCTGTGGCCCTGTTCGTCAGCGCAGCGGTGCTGCTGGGCGTCTTCGTCGCGGTCGAACGACGCAGCGCCAACCCGCTGCTGCCCCTGCGGGTGGTGACCGACCGGGTGCGCGGCGGCTCCTTCACCACCTCGGCGCTGATCAGCGCGGGGATGTTCGCGATGTTCCTGCTGCTGGCCTACTACCTGCAGCTCGACCTCAGGCTCAGCCCGCTGCTGGCGGGCGTGGCGATCCTGCCCTTCAGCATCGGCATCGTCGCGACGGCGACCGCCGCCTCGCGGTTGCTGCCGCGGTACGGCCCGCGCCCGCTGATGGTCGCAGGAGCCGTGGCCGGGACGCTGGGCATGGGCTGGCTGGTCTTGCTCAGCGCCTCGTCGGGGTACTGGCTCGGGGTCTTCCCCTCGATGCTGGTGATGGGCGTCGGGCTGGGTTTCGTGTTCGTGCCGCTGTCCTCGGTGGCCCTGAGCGGCGTCGAACCCACCGACGCCGGGGTGGCCAGCGCACTGCTCAACGCCACCCAGCAGATCGGCGGCGCGGTCGGCGTCGCGCTGCTCAACACCCTGTACACCGCGTCCCTGGCCCGGTCGGCCGCCGCAGGCACCGCCACGCTTCAGGCCCACACGACCGGCTACCGGCTGGCCTTCGCCGTCGCCACCGGCCTGTTCGCCGCCGCCCTGGTCGTCATCACCGTGACGACCAGGGAGCGCCGGGCCGGGCGGCCCGCGCAGGAGGCACCGGTCGCATGAGCACCCTGGACGCACGGGGCGGCACAGCAGAGCCGGCCTCCACGAGCTTCGCCCACCACCCCGCCATCGCCGCCGCCCTGGCCTTCGCCGCCCCCGCGGACGACTCCGACGCGCCCGCGCCGACGGCGGCGCCCGACCACCGCGTGCTCCGCGAGCAGATCGAGGCGGGATACGCCATGGTCGGCGCCCTGCTGCCCCCCCACCCGGAGATCACACGCAGCAGCCACACCACCCGGTCGGCCGACGGCGCCGAGATCGGCCTCGAGTGGTTCAGCGCGCTGGGACCACCACCGGGCCCAGCGGTCGTGCACGCCCACGGCGGCGGCTTCATCGGCGGCAGCACGGAGCTGTTCGCCCCCTTCGTCGCCGACTACGTCGCCCGCAGCGCAGTGCCCTTCCTGTCCGTGAACTACCGGCTGGCGCCGCAGGCGCAGGACACGGCCCCCGCAGAGGACGTCTTCGCCGGGCTCGCCTGGCTCCGCGCGCACGCCGAGCAACTGGGGGTCGACCCCGAACGGGTCGCGGTCCTCGGGGACAGCGCCGGTGCGGGGCTGGCCGCCGGCGCCGCCATCCTCGCCCGCGAGCGGGGGGTGAGGCTCGCCCGCCAGATGCTCATCTACCCGATGCTCGACGACCGCACCACCACCGACCCCCTCCTGGAGCCGTTCCTCACCATCTCCGCCGACTTCAGCAGCACCGGCTGGCGGGCCCTGCTCGGTGACGCCCAGGGAAGCGACACAGTCTCCCCGGTCGCCGCACCCGGCCGCCTGCAGGACTTCACCGGGCTGGCCCCGGCCTACATCGAAATCGGGGAACTGGACCTGTTCCGACAGGAGAGCGTCGCCTACGCGCAGCGCCTGTGGGCCGCTGGAGTGTCCACCGAGCTGCACGTCCGCCCCGGCCTGCCACACGGCTTCGACAACTACGCCCTCGGGGCCGATGTCACCGAGCGGGCCATGGCAGACCGCGTGGAGGCGCTGCGCGCGTTGTAGGAGCGGCACGCACCAACACTTCGGGTTGCTCAGGCGTTTGGGCCCGTCCCATTAGCCATCCCTGAACGGGGACGACGAACGCTGTGATGCTCGGCTGTGTGGAGCGGGTGGTGGTGCTGGGCCGTGGCGGCGCTGGCAAGACGACCTTCGCGGTGCAGTTGGGGCAGTTGCTCGGGTTGCCGGTGCTCGAGCTCGACCGGTACTTCTGGTCACCGGATCTGACGTCCACGCCCGCGCAGTGGTGGGTGCAGGTGCAGTGCGAGCTGGCCGCGGCCGACCGCTGGGTGATGGACGGTGACCTGGGGCCGTATGGCGTGCTGGCGCCGCGGCTCAGCAGGGCCGACACCGTGGTGGTTCTGGACTTCGGGCTGCTGCGATGTCTGTGGCGCGCGGGTCGGCGGTCCCGGGAGCGCAGGGACTTCTGGATGTGGGTGATCACGTGGCGACGCCGCAGCCGGCCGATCGTGTTGCAGGCCATCGCGGTGCACGGGCGGGGCGCCCAGGTGCACCTGGTCCGGACGCCGGGACAGCTCCGCCGGTTGCTGCGCCACCTGCCGGTGTCGGCGCAGGGCCAGCATGACACGTGACGTCTTGCGTGGTGGTGTGGGGCAGGCTCGCGACATGCCCGCACGTCTGCGCCCGCTCGAGCCGGCCGATCTACCCCGGGTGGTCGATCTGTCCCTGCGGGCCTGGGAACCGGTGTTCACCTCGCTGCGCACCGTGCTGGGCGAGGAGGTGTTCCTACGTCTGTACCCGGATTGGCGGAGCGACCAGGAGCGGGCGGTCACCGCCACCTGCACGTTAGGTGTCGTCGCAGGTGCGCTCCGGGTAGCAAGCGCCGGGCAGCAGCGGCGATCTGCGCCAGCGTCTCGTCGGAGTTCCGCACCGGCATCGTGACCGTCTCCCCGGCGATCACCATCTGCTGATCCGGCTTCCCGCTACGACCGCGGACGGCCTTCCACACCACGTCGAGTCCAGGACCAAATATCGCCGCCCACAGCGAGAAGATGAGCCGTTCGCTGGGGGGAGTGGTTCTTGCGATCAGCCGGTCGTGCTGCCAGGGCCAGTACCCGCGCCGGGCTGCATCCGCGGCGGCATCCCGGTGCCGATCCGGGTCGCGTCAAGCGTTGTCCCGTTCGGGTCGACGTTGCCCTCAGCACGAACTAGTTTCCCGACGGTGACCTCCGATGGGCTCCCCGCTGCGCCCGCGTTCCGGTAGACGGTCGTGCTGCTTTCCCGGACTGTGCGGGCGAAGCCGTCCCGGCCGATGACGGTGAACGACGTGCCGTTCACAGCGGTGACGTACCCCTGGGCGCGAGCCAGTTCGATCTGTACGCTCCTGGCCACCGGGGCCGCGGCGGTCGGGTCGACGATCCGGACGCGAACGATCTCGTTCGGCTTCACGTCCGCGAGCGAGGCGGTGCCCTGGCCGTGCCTGTAGACGGTTGCGGGGGTGACCGTGACGGTCTTGACGCCACCGGGGGTGTCGAGGGTGATCGTGTTGCCGCTCACGGCGGTGACCAAGTCTCCTGCCCCGTGGCGGTCACGGTCCCCGCGGTGCTTGCCGTGATGTCCCTCGCCCGCGACGCTGGCCGAGCCGGACTTCGTTGGCGAGGTGGTGGTGCTGCTGGCAGCGTTCGCGAGGCCGGTGACGCCGAGCGCGAGACCGGCAACCAGGCCGGTCCCGGCGGCGCTGACACCGATCAGACCGGGGCGGATCTTCGACATGGGGTGCTCCTTCAAGGGGTTGGCTGACTCCCTAAAGGCTGCCGCCGGTCCCTGGCAAATCCCTGGCAGGAAGGTACGGGCTCTGTAAGAGTCCGGACCAGCACCCCGGGCCACCAGCGCACGACCACCGGACAGTCCCACCGGAGGGCCTCAGCGAACTCCACGACCTGCGGCACCGGGCAACCCGTTCGTCACCGGTCACCTGGTCAGGGGGCGGGTCGGCGTCAGGTTCGCCGCCAGCGCTTGCCCGGCGCCCTCGGCGGCGACGGCTGCGGCGGCGACGTCGACCACCAGCGGGCCGGGGAAGCACTGCCGGGCCAAAGGCTCCGCCCGGGAGGCGACTCGATCAGCTGCCGTAGAAGGCGTCAGCGATAGATGGCTAGTACGTGCAGCATGACGGCCGGGCCCTCCAGGTACTGGTTCTCCTCACCGGGATCAGGTTGCTTGCGCTCTAATTGTCGGCGCTGGGCCCGGGGCAGTAGTGACGAGCCCGGCAGAGCGAGCAGCGGCTTCCACTGCTTCTCTGACCACCGAGTCGACACCTTGCCTACGACACACGCCACGCCCTCCACGCCCTCCCGAAGGTGCTGGCTCTGAAGCTCGCCTACGACCTTCCACGCAGTGTCTTCGTACTCGCCAACCGCGACGATCTTCCCGCCGAGATTCTGAACGAAGCCCTTCATGGCGTCTCGCTCACCCTTCGACGGGAGGCCGGTCTTGGTGTCGAGCCCTAGCGCGTCGGCGAACGGCATCATCGCGTCGAGCTTTTCGAGGGCCTCAACAAAGCCGTTTGACGGCGAGAGCGCTCGTACGACGTCGGGCACAAACACATCACACTCGGTGGAGATCATTGCTCCGATTCCGGCGTTTGCCAGGTCCGCCGCTGGGTCCATGACCTCGACCCATCCCGACAGCTCCGGCTCGTCCTCTGCGAGCTGCAGGAGCCGCTCGAACTGAGCCTGAGGCGTGTCCGTGAGCGTGAACGACTCCTCGTCCTCGTAGCTGCGCTCACCGCCCGCCCTGACGATCTTCGCGTCTAAGGCTCCTTCTCCCCTGCCAGCGGTTGGTGTCGACGGTCGATCTTCGCTCGAAACCCTCCCTCAAGGGCGCTCAGGTAGTCCGACAGAGCGGTGCTGTCGAGGTACATGAAGTGCTTCAGCATGCTCACCAGCCTGACCTACACGTCCGACAGATTCCCGTTACGTACTGCCTTGGGGCGCCGAGTCGCTCCGCGGCCTAGTGTCCTGCAAGCCGACCCTCCACCGGGACGGGTTGATCCACTCCCCCGCCCCAGGAGGCCATGCCATCGGCTTCTCTAGCCGCGGCGCGCTGCTCGGCCTCAACGGTCCGCGGCGCCGCCGCCAGGAACGCCTCCGCGTATGGATCATTGAACAACCGATAAGGGCGACGGCTCTCCTGCGCGCGGACCAGCGCCACACCGAGCGCGGTCTTGCCGACACCAGCCGAAACGTCAACCTCGCCCACCGAGCCAGCCTGCCACCGCGCGGTGCCCAGCAACGCCCGACTGGCCGTCCGAGAGAGCGCACGCCGAGCGTTTCGTATGCGGATCGGCTTACGGAGCGGGTTCGGGCAATGAGGGTTCGCGGTCAGGGTTGTGCGCGTCGGCGAGGTGGATTAGGACCCGCACGGCGGTCTGGGCGTCGGCGGGGTCGAGCGAAGCGAGTACGTCGGCCTCCATGCGGCGGACGTCACGCCGGCACCGGTCGAGCAGCTCCTGCCCTGTGCTGGTGAGCCGGACGACGCGGTTGCGGCGGTCGTGGGGGTCGGGCCGGCGATCGACGAGCTCGCGGGCTTGGAGCCGGTCCAGGGTCGGGATGAGGCGCGTCTTGTCCCGGCGGACCTTGCGTGCCAGCTGGTTCTGCGTCTGCGCCGCGCCGCGCCGCGCCACCGAGGACGATGTACTCCCACATGTCGACGCCGTGCACGGTTAGGAGCAAGGTTTCTCGCTCGACGAGGACTGACAGGAGCCGACGTAGCAGAGCGGCGAGGTCCTCCCGGTCGGGGGTGCGAGCACCGTCCACGTCACTACGTGTAGACCTTGACTAACATCTACTGAGGTAGATGGTTGGCAAGTGACGACGCTTGCCGATCTGCACGTGGCCTACGCCGACGCCCTGGCCGCCGCACGGGCGGTTCTGTCCCGGGTCGGCACCGGCGACCTGACCCGCCCCACCCCGTGCCGAGGCTGGGATCTGCGGATGCTGACCGAGCACATGATCGGGCAGAACGAGGGCTTCGCCGCGGCCATCGCCAGCGGGGACGCCCCCGCCGAGGCCTACGCGCCACGCCTCGTCGGTAACCCGGACGCTGTGCTCCGGGCCTGGGACGAGTCCGTCGAGCGCCTGCTCGCGGCCGCGGACGCCTGCTCCTTCGACCGGCCCGTGCGCCTCGTTGAGATCGCCTCCGACGCCACTTTCCCCGCCCAGGCTGCCGTCCGGATACACCTGCTCGACACCCTGGTCCACACCTGGGACGTCGCCACCGCCCTTGGCGAGCGCCATCGGCCCGAGCAGGTCCTGCTCGACCTCGTCAGCGCCGGCGCCCAGCAGGTACCCGGCGGGATGCACGCACCCGCCCCGGCGCAGTCTTTGCGTCCTCCCTCCACACGTCGATGACCGACCCCTGGGCCCTCGCCCTCGCCCGACTCGGTCGCGACCCGGGGACGCCTGAGCTTCGTTCTCACCCGGATCCCGCGTGAGGATCCCGCTGTCAGACTGCTCGCCTGTCCCTACGTCGGACACCGGCGGAGCGCGGCGCGGACGAACCCGGTCTTGGCCGCGCTGTACGCGTCTCGGTCGTGGGCGTACTCACCCGCTAACTGCGCCTTCAGCGCGGCGTATCGCCTCACCAGCCCGCGGTCTTCACGCAACGCGTCCCGAAAGGCCAATTGCTCGTGCCACCGGTTGCTGTCCGGTTGCAGAAGGTGCAGGTGGGCCATCCGCTCGTCGCTATGGACCTGCACCAGGAACCGGCGCCACGGCCGGGCATCGAGCTCCGCAGGCACCAGATGCCACCCGCGGCCGGCCAGGGCCTCGGCCACGGCAGGCGCGCAGCCCAGGTCGGCAACGGCGGCCTGCAGGTCGAGGACCGGCTTGGCCGTCAGGCCCGGCACTGCCGTCGACCCGACGTGCTCCACGGGAACAACCAGCCACTGGCTGAGCGCCACATCCAGCTCGAGGCGCAACTGTTCTCCAAGCTGCTGCCACCGCGGATCGGCAGGACTCACCTGCACCCGCGCCGTCGCCCACGCGGGCCAGTCCGCCACACCACCATGATCCCGCTGCCCGGCTGTCCGCAACCCGCGGCGGGTCGCTCGCCCCCTGAGGCTGCACTGCGGGCCGGCTGCGGCCACCAACTGAAAGGCACAACCACTGCGCGCAAGGGTCAAGCACCGCCGGCCTTCCTCAGGTGACCAGTGACTGCATCCGCTGCAACCCGCGTTCCCATAGTCGACCCAGCGGCCGACGGCGCCAGGTCCGATCGTCCATGGACGCGCTTCCGGATGGCGCCCGGTTGCGGACATCCGCATCCGCGCAAAGCCCGGACCCACCGCTGGGAGGATGGGAATGTGCGCGATGACGTGACAGTGCAGCGTGGCCGGCTGGTCGACCTACTCGCCGAAGCCGGGCACGTTCGCACCGCACGGGTGGCCGAGGCCTTCCGGACGGTGCCGCGCCACCTGTTCCTGCCTGGGGGGCAGCCGGCCGATACGTACGCCGACGAGGCGATCGTGACCAAGCGGCAGAGCGACGGGCGCCCGATCAGTTCCTCCTCCCAGCCAGCGATCATGGCTGAGATGCTCGAGCAGCTCGACGTCGAACCGGGCCACCGGGTGCTCGAGATCGGCACCGGAACGGGCTATAACGCGGCGCTGCTGGCCCACCTGGTGGGCACGACCGGAGCGGTGACCACCCTCGACATCGACCCAGACCTCGTCGAGCAGGGCAGCGGGCAGCTGCAGGCCGCCGGCGTGACGGGAGTCAACGCGGCGTGCGCCGACGGTGTGGTGGGCTGGCCCGGCGGCGCCCCCTACGACCGCATCGTCGTGACGGCTGCAGCCTGGGACGTCGCGCCGGCATGGGTAGGCCAGCTCGCCGACCGGGGGCGGCTGGTGTTGCCGCTGTCGCTGCGCGGGGTGCAACTGTCGGTGGCTTTCGAGGCCCGGCATGATCACCTGGCCAGCAGGTCGATTGTTGGCTGCGGGTTCATGCCGCTGCGCGGCGCGGCCGCCGGCCCCGACCAGCCCCGGCCGCTGGGTGACCAGCCGGGGCTGTTCGTGCACCTCGCCGACGACCGCCCGGTCGACCTCGCCGCGCTCTACGCAGCCCTGCACCAACCCGGAGCGCAGACGACGACCGGCGTCGCCGTCACCACCGGCCAGGTGCTGGGAGAGCTGGGACTGTGGCTGGCACTGCACGACCCCGACACCGGCGGGCTGGTCGCACTCGGTGACGCCATCGACGTCGGCCTGGTGCCGGCTCTGATCGCCTTCCCCGGGATGACCTCGACCACGGCACTCGTCGGCGGGCGGGCCCTGGCGGCACTCACCGGTCCCGATACCGCAGCCCCGACCGACAGCTTCACCATCGGTGTACGCCCCTTCGGCCCAGACGGCACCGACCTGGCGCAGCGGTTAGCGGCACACGTACGCGCCTGGGACGCAGCCGGTCGTCCCTCCACCGCCAAGCTCCAGATCCGGGCCTATCCCCTGCACGAAGCCCCTCCCGACCCGGCAACGTTCGTCCTCGACAAGCCGCACACCCGCCTGCTCATCGACTGTTAACCGCAACGCCCCGGCCCTACGGTCTCGACCCGGAGCGAGACCGGTCACGGCGTCCGACCGACCTGCGCCTCTCCTAGTGGACGTTGCTCATACGGTGAGACCCGGCCAAGCTAGCGGTGAGCCCGATCGCCGGTGAACGACCTCTAGCCTTTTCCCGGTGCTTAAAGACATGGCGCAGCCCGTCGATCTCGAGGTCGTCCGGTCGTCCTATGACCGGGTTGCCGACAACTACGTCGCGATGGGCGTCGGCGAGCTGGCACCGACGCCGTGGCTGCGTGCCGCGCTGGCGGCGTTCGCCGAGGGCGTCAACGGCCTCGGACCGGTGCTCGACGTCAGCTGCGGCCCAGGAACGGTCACGGCCCATCTCGCTGGTCTCGGAGTCGAGGTGTCTGGCGTTGACCTGTCCCCACGCATGATCGCGCACGCCCGGCGGCTTCACCCAGGACTGCGGTTCTCGGTGGCGTCTGCCACCGACCTTCGTCTGGCTGACGCCTCACTGGGCGGGGTTCTCGGCTGGTGGTCCCTGTTCAACTTGCCCCGTGACGTGCTACCCGGCGTGCTGGTCTCGTTCGCCCGAGCGCTCGTTCCCGGCGGTCAGGTCCTCGTCGGCACACACATGTAGGCGACGGCGACGTCATGCGCAAGCAGGCTTATGGAGGCGTGCCGGTCACTTGGACGACCCACCTGTGGCAACCCGAGCAGCTTGCTGCCCTGTTTGCCGAAGCCGGCCTGGAGCCGCTTGCCGAGTTGCGGCTATCGGCTGAACCCTCGAAGCGGGCGCAGGCGTTGCTCGCCGCTCGCCGCCCGAGCTGACGTTGGCGCGCTGCGACTGAACCGATCGCCGATCGTTGCGCGGGAATCGTTGTGCGCGTCCCGCGGGGATCGATGACCGGCGAGGGCTGGAGTCGGTGGCTTGACGCTCACTCTGCGTGAAGGCCGAATCCGTTGCTGTCCGGGTCGGCCAGTTCGACGCCGTTAGGCAGGTCGGCAAGACGGGTCGCACCGAGCGAGACCAGTCGTTCCGCCTCGATGATGGGGTCAGCGGTGACCAGGTCGAAGCGCTGCCGGTTCCTTCCGTTCTTGGGTTCGACCGGCGGTCGGCACCATGAGTCCCATGAGATCTTGGTGCCGCCGAGCGGCGATTGAACCGCGGTCTCCTCGTTCTTGTCCCACACCAGCGGCCAGCCCAGCGCGTCGCGCCAGAACAGGCCGACGTCCCGGGTTCCGTCACAGGTGACCTCGCCGAGGTAGCCGGTGCCGGCCAGGTAGTTGTTGCCCGGCTCGATCACACATAGCTCGTTGCCGCCAGGGTCGGCCAGCACGACGAAGTCGTCGTCGGGCCCTTGGCCCACGTCAATGTGGCGGCCGCCCAGGCGCAGCGCCATCTCGACGGTTCGCTGCTGGTGCTCGAGGCTGCTGCTGGTCAGGTGCAAATGCAGCCGTCGCCGGCCGACCTGCTCTGTGTCGGAGGTGACGAAGCGAAGCCCGACCTGCATCTTGTCACCCGGTACCAACGCGCCGCAGGACTCCGCGCGGACCTCCCGGTCGAGCAGCCCCGCCCAGAACGCCGCCACCGCGGGTGCGTCGGCCACGTCGAAGGTCACCGCTTCCAGTCGCAGGGCCACCTCTGCACCCTAGCTATAGCTAGGACGGGCTCGGGGCCTTAGCGACCGGCTTTCAGAAGAGATCAAATACGTTGCCGTCGGAGTCGCCCATGGTGACGTGGTCATGGTGGTACGCCTGTACTTCGACCAGCCGGTCGCCGCCGTC
>JAABUQ010008300.1_pt1 | contig 14630 bp, 8 predicted proteins | sample 5560001 | NCBI WGS metagenome assembly JAABUQ01 (sample SAMN10711888, study PRJNA513371) | rock metagenome | isolation source: Antarctica rocks | place: Antarctica: Victoria Land, Finger Mt nord | collected 2015-12-18 | reverse complement strand
CGTTGGCGTAACTTCATTTCTTGCCTCACTCTCGGGTTGTCTAGAGGTTAGTCTAGACTCACACGGTGGCTTTTCTTCGCCTGGCCTCTCTTGGTACCACTGTCCCGCTTTACGTTGGTAGCCCAATATGTCTTATCTGGTTCACGAGGGGAGTTCATTTAGTAGGCTCCGTCAAAATGTCAATACTGAAAATGCTCAGCTAGTCAAACATGACCTCGACTACTATTTATAAAGGTTTCCATATTGTCTAATCGACTTGATGCATCTGACTATTGCAGTGACAAACTGATCTACCGTCTGAAGTCGCAGCGTTCCGGATTCTTGCCCCAGTGTATTTGCCAAACCTACGCCTTCAATATACATAGCACATTGCTTTGAAATCAAATGATTGGTCGCTGCCGACCAAAACATCTTAGGATAGGTATCTTAATTGACAATGGGGGACAACCCACCGCTACTGGCTAACGCCAGTACTACGGGAAAAGGCGTTGGATAGCAGCATTTTATGATCACCCGTAAACTATTAGTATATTCGTTTTGCAGGCAACTAATATTTCTAAATCTTATTAGATAGAGCTTACCACATGAACCCCCATTCCCAACCAGAGTCTTGGATAGGCCGCTTAATTGGCGATCGCCAGCGTTACCGCCTAGAAAAGCGTTTGGGGTCTGGCGGCATGGGAGATGTTTTCTTGGCAATGGATACCCTGCTAGGCAAGCATGTGGCGTTAAAGTTGCTCAAGGACACATTAGTAACATCAGGGGAGTTGAGAAAGCGGTTTGAGCGTGAAGTGGCCCTGTGTGCTGCGCTCAAAAGCGACAATATCGTTGAGGTCAGCGATTATGGAGTGGACGCTGAAGGGTATCCCTTTTATGTGATGGAGTATCTGCGGGGGCAGAGTTTAGGACAACTACTGCGACGCGAGAAGCAGATATCAGTAGAGCGGACAGTGAGCATTATTACGCAGGTGTGTGAAGGACTGCACCTTGCCCATGCAGGAGTTCCCCTGTGGCGAGATGGGGTAAAGGTTAGTGACCGGATCAAGGTTGTCCATCGAGACCTAAAACCGGACAATATCTTTCTGGTGCCTACAAATTTGGGAGAGTTGGTAAAGATTCTGGACTTCGGCATTGCCAAAATCCGCGACGACTCTGCGGAACAGACCAAATTAACGAGTATGTTTCTAGGCACATATCACTATGCAGCGCCTGAGCAATTGGGAGTCGAAAAAAACCTGGATGGGCGAGCCGATATTTACAGCTTAGGCATCATCCTCTACGAAATGCTTACTGGAACCGATCCGTTTGACCTTGGTCTCAACACACGCAAAATTAGTGAAATGTCATGGGCTTTGGCTCATGCCTCGAAGCCACCTGTGTCGCTGCTAAAGCAACCGGGTTCGGGGCAGTTGTCGCCGGAACTAGAGACGGTGGTGATGAGGTGTTTACGAAAGTCACCGGATGAGCGGTTTGCGTCGGTAGACGAGTTGAATCGAGCACTGAAAGCTGCTGTTAATGGGGCTAAGGACACTGCTATTCCTCAACTGCCATCTCCTGTTGGACAAGGCTCCGACGACAAAACCATTACTCGACTAATGTCCCTTAAGCCAGAAATTCCCCATCCAACAATTGCCCAAGTCCCACCTCAACCTGGACAAGGTGATAGCACCACTATCAATCGACCGCTAACCCCTCCACAAGAGTCCTACCTGCTTGAGATTCTTATAGAACTTGTCGGACCTATAGCCCCTACTTTGTTGCGACAAGTTATGGCAAAAACGCCTGGCAGCAAAGAAATAGTGGAGAATTTGGCGCTTTACCTTTCTCCAAAACAACGAATTGAGTTTGAAAAGAAGGCAACATCACTTCTCAAAGAATCCACTGTTAAACCTCAAGCGAGTTCAGACGATTCATCCAGCTTAAAAAATCAAGCAATCGAGCCAAGCTTTTTACATCAATGTGAGCAAAATTTGACTGATTTAATTGGTCCAATAGCTACTTTACTTATTCAACAGGTTCTAAGGTCTCATCCTCAAATTTCTCCAGCAGAACTTGTGAATCTTTTGGCAGTAGAAATTTCTGATCCCCAAAAAGCGAAAGATTTTTCTCAACGCCTACTTGATTTAAGCTAATCCTGCTTCTGAGCAAGGAGCTTCATAGCTATTTCAAGACTAGACTTCATCCGATTGAAAGCTCCTGCTAAAATACCGATTTCGTCATTAGAGTTTTGCACAAAATCAGAATCCTCTTTGCCAGTGCTTACTGCTTGAGCAATCTTGGCCATCTTCATAATTGGTTTGATTACAGCCCTCTTAAGCAAAAGATTAATCACAAGAATCACTAGAGCAAAGAGACATATTAGAATTCCCATTACCAAATACAAAGAGCGGTGGGCACTTTCAAAAACTTTATCAGCTGGAACTGAAATAATTTGGGCAGCAACAATTTCATTGAACTTCCAACCAAAACCATTTTCTGTTCCGTAGGTTGTTAATTGACTCTTAGGAGCTGCCTCGGGAGTTGAATGGCATTTTAAACAGCTTTGTTCTTTAACAGCAAGAGGCCGGGCGATGTAAAATACTTCTCCCGCCGGGAGGGTGCGAAAATCTGCTAGTTCTTTGGTCTCTGGCTCGTTCCGAAAGCGGTTGATCAACTGGGTCTCAAAGGTATCAGATTTATCTCGCAAATTGGTTGGATTAAGAGTTGCTTCTTTGTAAAAAAAATCTTTATATGCTTCAGATTTCTTGCGTAAATTCCCAAAAACCTCTATTGCGGAGAAGGCTGCTACCGTTTCTGGAGGGAAGACTGGGTCGGTTTCTAGTCTAGGTGCTAAGAGGGGAATTATATGGTCAGTAGTGTAGTCCCTGACTGAACTCATTGTTTGGATCAGAATCCCTGCTTTAGAGGTTACCTCATCTTGTGCTCTCTGCTCAAGCACATTTGATAAAGTAACCCCACTGATTGAAATGCAGCCAATGAAGACTATGATCAAAAGTAAGTTAAACTTCGGTGTCAGCTTAAGATTTTTTAACATTATAATTTATTACTTGCTAGCGAATAACATTATAGTAAACTAACCTATATGCCATTTAAACCTGATTTATAACAGCCAGTCGATCTTTGAAAACCTCACGTCGTTTATTTTTTTTACATTTGCTACTCCTAACAGCTTGTGGAGTTCAATCAACATCAAGTCAAAACGAAGAGTTGAACATTGGCCTAGTCAGCTACGATGAAGGAAAAGATGCAATCAATAGATATACTAAGTTCAATAACTATTTAGGCGAAAAAACTAGGGCTGTTGTTAAGCTAGAACCCACCTTCAATGAAACTCAAGCCCTGAACCGCATTCGTAGCCGTGATTGGTCAATAGTTTTTGCTCCTCCGGGTTTAGCAGCTGTTGCGATCGCACAGAATCAATACTTACCCCTTTTCCCTCTACAGGGCATCAATAATTTGCGCTCTATCCTGGTAGTTCTTAAAGCTAGCCCTGTTCAAAACTTAAAAGAGCTACAGGGTCAAACAGTTGCTTTAGGCAAACCAGGTTCAGCAACAGGATATTATTTTCCCCTTTACAACCTCTACGGTTCAACACTTTCTGAGCTCATGTTTGCACCCACGCCTAAAATAGTTCTTGAATGGGTTGCACAGGGAAAAGCTACTGCTGGGGCTCTCTCAAGGGAAGAATTTAATTCCTATGCACAGTTCAGGCAGACTGAGTTCCGCGTAATTTACACAGATCCTCATTATGTTCCACCTGGAGTCGTGCTGATTGGGCCTAGTATAGAACGTAACCGCCAAGAACAAATCCGCCAAGTTATGAGTGAGGCTCCTTCAGCTCTAGCACAGGAAGTTGGGTATATACCCAATGGGCCATTACCAGATTACAAATACATGATCTCCGTGGTAGAGCGTGTTAACTCAATTTTCGATAATGGTGCTGCCTCGACTCGACTAAAGCCTGCTCTATTGTTTAAACATAAATAAAAGCTGAAGTCTGTTTTGTCATTAAGACTAATACCTGTTATTTTTGTTATTTCATCTTCCATATCTTTTTTAGCATTTCAATCTAAAAAATTTTCTTAGACTTAAGTTTAAATTTAACGGATTGAGTAGCTATTCCTAATATTCTTGCCAATACCAGTAGAAGGGCTACCCTACCCAGGTAATTCGCTCCAGATACAGGTGAGCTAATCTGCACTTAAGTTGCATGTTTTTTGTGTAGGCAGGGAGGAGCCAGGCTGCGGAGTTTCTCTGTGCCGTCCGCAGAACTGGCGTTGGGGAGTAGGGAGTAGGGAGTGGACAGTGAGCACTAGACTTTGGTCGAATTTGCCCAAAGTCCAGCAAGCTCTATCAAAGGGTAGAATTATCAACGGATACGTTAGTAAAAAACTTGGATCTCTAAAAAATATTAGAAAAAATTTGCCCGATGAACTCTCCTTCTCAACCAGATCCTTGGATAGGTCGCTTAATTGGCGAGCGCCAACGTTACCGCCTAGACAAGCGTCTAGGGGCAGGCAGCATGGGAGATGTTTTCTTAGCAATGGATACCCTGCTAGGTAAGCAGGTGGCATTAAAGCTGCTCAAAGATAGCCTAGTAGTGTCAGAGGAGTTGAGAAAGCGGTTTGAGCGTGAGGTTGCTGTGTGTGCTGCCCTCCAGAGTGACCACATTGTTGAGGTCAGCGATTATGGGGTGACCGCTGAGGGAAATCCATTCTATGTAATGGAGTATCTGCGAGGGCAGAGTCTAAAACAACTGCTGCAGCAAGACCGGCTATCCGTAGAGCGGACTGCGGGCATTATCACCCAAGTATGTGATGGTTTGCAGCTTGCTCATGAAGGAGTTACCCTCTGGCGAGATGGGGCAACTGCAGGTGTACATATCAATGTCGTCCATCGTAATCTGAAACCGGAAAATATCTTTCTGGTGTCTACAGCACTAGGAGAGTTGGTGAAGATTCTGGACTTCAGCATTGCCAAAATCCGCGATGAATCTGTTGAACAGACAAATTCAACCAGTGCATTTATAGGTACATATCGCTATGCGGCACCTGAGCAATTAAGAGTTGCTCAAGATCTGGATGGGCGAGCGGATATCTATAGTCTGGGCATCATCCTCTACGAAATGTTGAGTGGAACCAACCCGTTTGGCCTTGTTAATAAACACAAAATTAGTGAAATGTCGTGGGCTTTAGCTCATGCCTCGAAGCCACCTATGCCGCTGCGATCGCAGCCGGGCTTGGAGCAACTGTCGTTGGAACTAGAGGCCGTGGTGATGCGGTGTTTACAAAAGGCACCGAATGAGCGATTTGCGTCTGTAGACGAGTTAAAACGAGCATTGCAAGCCGCTGCAAAGCTTGGAATTAGCGGCACCGATATTGCTCAACCGCTGTCTAGCTCTGGGCAGGGTGACGACAAAACTATCCTTCGACCACTGACACCGAGTGTGCCGGGACCTGATGCAACTATTGCTCAGACCGCAGCATCATCTAAACCGATTCCTGATGCAACTATTGCTCAGACCGCAGCATCATCTAAACCGATTCCTGATGCAACTATTGCTCAGACCGCAGCATCATCTAAACCGATTCCTGATGCAACTATTGCTCAGACCGCAGCATCAACTAAACCAATTCCTGATGCAACTATTGCTCAGACCGCAGCATCAACTAAACCAATTCCTGATGCAACTATTGCTCAACCGCTAACTCCTTCTAGGCAGCAAGTTCCCGACGCAACCATTGTCCAAACCTCTACACCATCTAGGAAGACCTTTCCCAGTTTTCCTCCCGATCTCTTACTGCCACTGGCAACAGGCATTGCCATTGGTCTTGCTCTAATAGGTGCAATCTTCGTCTATATTCAATCTCAGCCTCGTGATCGAGTTTTGAATGATATTAAAACTTTGAAGACAGAAGCAAAATACGAGGAGTGCATGAACAAAGCAGAAACAGTTGCTCGGGATTCAAGGCTTTACAATGATGCTCAAAAGCTCCTGAACGAGTGCCGGATGGAACGAGCCAAGAAGAAGTAGCAAAGAGCGCTCTTTGCTAGTTTGACTGTGTTTATCGGTGCTAGCGCGCTCATGTAGAGGATTATAAACAAAAATAAAGCAGTCGCTATATGGAAAACCGTAGTATTAATGCCAACCTCTCTACTAAAAGCCGTACATTTCGACCAGGTGGTGAGCCAGTTTCATTTAAGGTTACTGTGATCAATGATAGTGACCGATTTGCTGCTTTTCAACTGGAAGTCCTAGCAGCTGGCGCTGATCGTAGTTTGGGCTCTCGCTGGTATCGCCTCTCACCAGAAGTTTCAACAGCTAAGCCTCCCGGCAGTAGTACCGAATTTGATATAGTAATTTTTGATACACCCTTGCCGGCATTTGTGGGTACTATAAACCTCACAGTTAGAATCTTTTCACCTCAGCTACGGGAAGAACGTAAACTTTTGGCCCGCTTGACGATTGCTCAAGGTACAAAACAAGCGCTTTTGAGTGTGGATTTGCCTGTGAAACGGTTCCAAGCCTATCCCCTAAACCCTGTCGATATACCAGTGTGGGTAAGGAACTGGGGTCAACAAGCGACTGACGTGGTGCTTCGGTTTGAAGGTATTGATCCGTCTATGCTAATCAGCAGTACAGAGCGCCGGTTGACAGTAGACCCAGGAGTTCAAGCTGAGATCACAATTCAATGCCAAACTCCATCTGCGCTTCAAGCACCTAGCAAGGACTACCCCTTTATTATTGAAGCAAGCAGTCGTGATAGCCCTCCAATCCGCACTCAAGGTGTCCTTGAAGTTATGCCTGTGGGCTTTATAGAATTTACCGCCAAGCCGCAACAACAGACAATTCCGAGCCATGGTAGGTGGTTGCCTGACTGGAAGTCTGACTCAGCCTCATTTCAACTGCTATTCAAAAATAAAAGCAATCTGATCGAGCAGGTCAATGCAAAACTTCAGGGGAAAGATCTACGAAAATTAAATTTTCGCCTGCTTCCCGAATATGCCGACCTGAGTTTAGGACAGACAACCGAAGTACTTTTAGAGACCAAAATAAAGCGTCCTTGGGTAGGATTGCCAAAAATTTTACAGTTTGAAGCAAGAGCCCTGCTATCAGACCAACGTTTGGGAAGTACGGACCCCTCTACCCAAACCCTTGAATTGCGGGTTTTACCTGTGGTCCCCCTATGGTTACTGGCTTTATTGGTATTGCTCCTAGCACTGCTATGCATCCTGTGGCCCAAACCAGAACTGAGTGCACATACTGACTTCGTAAATGCTGTTCGTTTTAGTAACGATGGTGTCTTAGTTGTCAGTGGCTCAGACGACTGCACAATGCGGCGGTGGACGATCAATTCAGACCAATTACAACCTCAAGGCGTATATGAAAGCGAAGATAAAAAACCGCCTTTAGCCTGTGATGGCAAACACCTCCGGGCTGAGGGTCTATTAGCAGTTGTTGATAAACCTGTACGGACCTTGCAATATGACCCACGAGAACCTAGCCGCATTGCTGCTGGGATGGAAGACGGCAGAATTTTACTGTGGAATGTGGGAACGGGCAAAAAGGAGGGTGATGAACTCAAAGATCCGAGTGATAGGACAAGCGACAGGGTGTTTGACCTGGCATTTAGCCAAAGCTCCCGTTACCTTTTCAGTGGTCACGCTAGCGGCAAGGTCCGGTTGTGGAGGAAGGATTTTACCGCCTTGCCGCCTAAGCTCCAGTCAGATCCGGTAAACGTTTTCAGCCTAGTAGACAGGTTAAATTATCAGATTCGGGCTCTAGCCCTGCATACAGCCGAGAGGCACAATCAAGGTCAAGCCGCGCTGAACTCACGTGAACAAATTTTAGTCAGTGCTGGACAGTATAAGCGTCTAGTTTTATGGGATTTATTGGAAAAGCGACCTCAGCCTGAAAGTCTCCCTAATCTTATGGTTAAATCGTCTCCTAGGCTTTTATCTTTGAAAAAACCAAGCGGTGGACAAGGACAAAATGACTATATTTGGAGTTTGGCCTTTGTTCCTCAGAATCCTTCGCTACTAGCAACATCTGATTCTGATGGATACATTACGATATGGGACTTAGAAAAATGCCAGGACATCAATCCTTCAAGCCAACTAGATGAGCATGATCCCATTGAGCAAAAGTGTGAACCGCGCGATTACTGGCGAGCGGCAGAAAAGTCAGTGCGCAGTCTCGCATTCGATCTGGTTTCAGGTAACGATCGCCAGCTGGTGAGTGCCGATGATGACGGACGAGTGGTCATTTGGCCCTTAACCTTCGAACACAAACTAGACCGTCAAAAAACAAAAGTTAGCAATCAAGGAATCTACACCACCGAGCAGGAATTTTACCCGAGCAGCAAAAAACTTAATAGTGTTCAAATGAAAAAAAACATAATCGTAAGTGGTGGTGATGATTTTCAAGTAAAACTTTGTCGCCTTGACATAAAAGAGAAGTCAGAGTCATGCAAATCAAGCCCAGCCCACTGACTGTAATCATAGACCCACCTGGCATTCAGTATGGAATGCCAGGAGACACCCTTGAAGTGCATGCCCTGATAACCAATCAGGGCATACAGGGCGCTGTGATTGACGTGTTTTTTGATGAGGCGTCTCAAACCATACATCAGTGGCGTAATTCTCATCGAGAACGCCTAGCACTGGACCCACAACAGAGTAGTGAGGTCGCCTTTAAGTTTGAACTTCCTCCCGATGCACTGCCAGGAACTTATGATTACACCCTAGTCGTTGACGCCCCTGAGCATTATCCAGAAGATACACCCATACAGTACCCGCGCCAAATCAAGGTTCTGCTCAAAGAGCAGACCGTGTCTCGGGTCAACGACCCCACTTTTTCGCTCAAACCGACCACCAACCCTAGTAATCCGGCAATTCTTACGCCTGGTAAGCCTTTACAGCTAGTGGTGGCAGTTGACAATCGTTCAAATCGGGTTGACCGTTTCCGTTTGACTTGCCTAGATTTAGAAGATAATTGGTTCACAATCCGTTATGGCACAACCGGGCTGGAAGGAGCTGGGTTGCTGTCTGGGTCAAGCGGACTAGAGCTCAATCCTGCTGCCCAAGGCCAAATCTTGCTGCAATTCCACCCCCCCGCAGATACCTTGGCGGGTAGCTACTCTCCGACGCTCCGCTTGCATTCTGCTAACTCTCCGGACTTAGTGCTGCTGGATTTGGTGTATATCCAAATTCCTGCCGCATATAGCCTAGACTTGGCGTTGGATACCATTCTAGGAAAAGTGAGCCGTACTTCTGGCAAGTACCAGGTCAAACTGGCTAACCATGGCAACACACTACGCGAACTTGCAGTCAGTGCTAAAGGTCGAGATGAAGAAGAAGTATGTACCTACCAGTGTGAACCGCCTCAGGTACGAGTGTTGCCCAGTAGAAGCATTGGAGTCAATTTGGCTGTCAAGCCTATCCGTTGGTGGCGTCGACCTCTGATTGGAGCAGGGCTTGAACTCAACTTTAAAGTGGAAATCCAAGACAAACAGAATTTGCCTTTGCCGGAAAAATTGCCTCAGGGAACGCTGGTGTGGAAGCCCCGTTCCTGGTGGCAATTACTGCTGTTTGTCCTAGGAGTTTTAGGGTTACTAGGAGGTATAGCTTTCATCATCTGGCTGCGTTTGCACCCTGAACCTTTGGCATTGGTCAATTTTAAGTCAGACAGCCTTAGTTACACTGAGGGTGATCGGGTACTTTTGAGTTGGGAAATTCACAATCAAAATCAGCTGCAAAAGTTGGTTCTAACTAGCAGTGGACCGGTACCCAGTGCACCTGTAACGTATGACTTTAGTCAAGGCATTCCTGACAACCTTGGTAAGGGTATTGCCAATGAACTGCCAGTTTGTCAGCAACAGAAACAAGTGCTGACCTGTACGAATGTCAAGACTGAAGCTACTAAACCAGGCAAGTACACTTTCGAGCTTAAAGCCTTTCCTCGCAGCGGTAGCACAGTTTCTTCGCCACCGCTTGCAGTTGACATAGTCCCCAAGCCAGCACCGGAAGTAGTCAATTTTCAGCTAGACAAGAATCAGTACACTAAAGGTGATCTGATGCGTTTGAGTTGGGAAATCCAGAATCCAGAGCAGCTCTCGTTGTTGAAGATTATTGGCAAAGCCGAGGATGGAACAAAAGCTAACCTTGCAAGCTATGACTTTGTGCATAAATCACAGCCTTTGTGCAAAAAAGTAAATCAAGTACTGAAGTGTACGAATGTTCCTCTGGTTGCTTCCAAAGCCGGAAAATATACTTTTGAACTACAAATCTTGTCTAAGACTGGTAAGCAATCTAACTATAAGCCGGCTGATACTAATACAGTTGAGATCTTACCTAAGCCATTTAAAATAGTTTATTTCACGCTTAACGTTAGTGAAGAACCCAATATAGTTCTCAAAGACGGCGCTCCCCTGACTCTAAGTTGGAAAGTAGAGGGCGAAGATATTAATGTTGAGCTTTCTACCTCCGGTAACGTTGACCGCTCAGGTTCACAAAAGCTCAAAGCCAATCAAGCTCTCCCATCTAGAATTGAAATTATAGTGACTGATAAATTTGGTAATAAGGCTACAAAAGGATTTTCAATCAAAGTCGAGACCCCACCACCTTTATTGCAGATTCCACCGTCATCACCTTCGCCTTTACCTTCATTGCATGTCCCGCGGTTGGCACCTTTGTAGTTAAGACGATATCATCGCTGGCTTTGGCTCAAAACCGTCGCGGCGACCACTAGCCCCGCACCAATCAGACCCCGTATCCCAAACCTCTCACCGAGTAGCCAAAACGAGAAGACACCCGCGAACACTGGCTCCAGAGCGCAGAAACCCCAGGACTCCTCCATCAAGCAGCAGGCGAGCATTGAGGCGGCGCGCAAACGGCACAAAAATTAGTGCAGCGATCGTGAAGCGGGTTGCCACTAAGGCAGCGGGCGAAAGGCTAGCGGTTGTGTTTTTAATGAGTGTGAAGGTCGTGGCCCAGATCAGGGTAGTGACGACAAGCAGCACAATGCCCTGGGTGTGCAGGGTCTTCTGGGTCGGTTGACATCCTCTCCCGTTAAGCCTACGGCTATAACGGGAGATTCCTAAGAGTCGCCTCTTAAGTTCCTGGATCTTCCCTTGCGGGTTTTCGAGCTGACTTACATGCAGATGTCCCTTTCAGGCAGTATCTAAACCAAATGACCGTACTAAAAGTACCAGTCATCAAGCCTAGCTCATATACAAGCAGAGGTCATTCTCTCCTCAGGCTTCGTTCCCATTTCAGAGAACCGTTTCCGTGTGCCCCACGGTACGTTATGAAGTTGTTTTTTATATCATTCACCAATGTTAATCGGAAGACAGCGCTATGTTTATCCTCGTATTCGCTACCGAGTCGCCTTACTACTTTCTAGACTGTCGTGTGGCACTGTCTCAGCCATATTTGTCGGGCACGACAAGAGCGGTATCTCAGCCTGTAGCTGTGTATATAGTATCAATATCTTGCCTGAGTTTTCTACGTAATAGTCAGTACTCAAGTCATGTAAAAAGTCATGAATCGCCCAGTAGATCTTGTCCGCAATTCATGAGCGAAAATGCGGTGTGGTGAGACGGCGCTGCAGGAGGGTTTCCCTCCGTAGGCGACCGCGAACCCGAAGGGCTGTGCCTCCCGCATTATTCGCGTCTCCCGTTAAACACCTCGCTCCAAAGTTGAAACTTGGGCTGCGCCCTGTTCAACTTTTTGCCGCTCGTTGCTATAACGGGAGTCTTCTTGCGGTTGAATGATAAACCATTAAGGGAATTGACGCATGGGGGCGAAGCACGTGCCTTGTGGGCATCGCACCCTTAGGATAGCAACTCCTTTGCAATCGCTTGAAAAATCCACTGAACATAGTTTATTAATCCGCCAACAAAGTCATTTGCTACATATTGGTTTGGTTGGTTTGGTAGCCGACTTGTACTGGATGAACTAAGCGGAAACTTAAAGATCGAGGCTGACATAGGAGGGAATACATAGTCGAAGTTTGTCCCCAGCATCATCGGTTTCCCGTTCTGCGGCAGCACGCCATCGGCCATAGTGAACAGTGTAGGTTTGCCGACAAGTGCCCCTTGCAAAAACACATGGTCATGAACTTCTGTTTGGCTGCGGTTGATTACTTCCACATACATACTGCCTGAGTCTTTGGTTGCTGTGACTAAAAGATTCGCCCTACCGTTGTGATCCAAATTGCCGGTAGTCTTTTCGGCTAATACTTTGGAGCCACGCAAATTACCGTTGACCCACAAAGCCCAGTAGCTATAGTCCTTCTGCTTGTTTTCATCGTAGTGCCCGAAGCCACCTTGTTGATGACCATAGTCATCAAAAATAAACGCCGTGGTGATTTTGCCGAAAGGGTTGTAGAGGTAGTAATGCGTCAAAGCCAGGTTCCACAATCCACTAGCGATCGTATGCTGGAAGTAACTAGTATTGTGTTCAGTGATCCCTACACCTACATTGGGACGAGCGAACTTTGTATGTTTCATCTGTGCCAGCAGCGCTGCCATACCGTAGTTGGTTTTATCGGTAACTGTGCGCGTACTATCCTCCATGTTGTCCAGCTTATGTGGTGTGGTAAGCATTCCATCTGGTGTTTTGGCTCCAACATAATTGTGGTAGGTCACTATATCAACAGCATGATTGGAGTGCTCCAGAAAATAGTCGAGGATCTGGGTGTTGTAGTCATCGGGTCTGGGCCATCTGTAAGGACCAGCAACAGCCGGACCAGCTAAGATGACATTGTCTCGTAAACCTGCCTTGACCAACGCATCGTGACAGCGGTTAAAAAGCTCGGAATACTCTTGAGGACTGGAAACTTTGTAGTCAATGCCGAGATTAGGCTCATTGCCGATCTCCCAATACTGCAGCTTGAGACTGTACGGCGCGGTCATGTAGTGCTTCACAAGAAACACCAAGTTGCTTTCAACTGTACCGCCTGGTGTACCATCGACTTTTAGAAAGGGCAAGTTGGGTTTGATATTTTGAATCAGTAGCGGCTTTGCACCTGCGCCGATAATAGCTTTAACGTTCCGATCAAAGTAGGCTAGGTCATGGTTAGGAGCACGGTTATCTGGGTAAGCTAAGTTGCGAACGAGCCGGACTCTGGCCGTTTTGAGATCTTCTTGGAAATTAATGCCATTCCCATTGGTTGCAAAATCGGGACTGTGTGCATTGATCACAACTCCGCCAATACCGAGTGGCTTTTGACGAATAACTTGGTTAGCATCCACTGCAATGTCGGCCCGAGCTGGGCTTACTATCAGACAAGATACTCCCATGACAAGCGTAAATAACCCAGGCCGGTAGAGGCTGTTCATAGGTGTCAAGTAATGCTAAAGTTCCCTAATTCAGAGACCTTAAGCTATAGATTTCATTTTGTCGGTAAAAAAAAGTCAGAAAAAGTCAGGTAGCGTCGTATAATAATTTGAACAAAACCCAGAACAGGCAGTAGTTCTTAAAGACTATGTACCCATAAGCCTCGATATTCTTAACCTGACTCGTTCTCAGGCTCTGTCTAGGAATGCTTAAAAGAGGCTCTGCCTCGCTGAATATGTAACCAAGATAGCGAAATAGTATAAAAATTTAGTAGCAAACACACAGAAAATGAATTTGTTAACAAACCAACACATATGCTATTTCTAAAATCAATATACATGCTATTTCTAAGGAGATAGACTAGTAAATCATTCAGTTTATTTAAACCCCCTAAGTGAGTTCCGAACCTGCTCAAACGCAGAATAAACTCAGACCTAAGTTTCATTTCCTCTTTAATGGTCCGGGGGCGTAAAGGGGTTACGGAGTTATGAGAGTAGTCTGGAGCTCAATTTAGCAAGCATAAAAAAGTGGCATTCTTCAAGTGGAGCAATTTAACTTCAAGAATGTGTTTATTTTTCTGCATCGAGAGCTACCGAATAGCTTGATTTTCACGTAGCGAAACAATCTTTAACAACAAAACCCATAATACTGGGAGTAACAATGACAACGGGATTTTTTGCCAAAAAATCAGTAGATCACTTGATGCAACAAGCATCTAATGAAGATGGTGAAGGGATGAAAAGAACGCTCGGTGCAGCAAATTTGACTGCTCTGGGCATTGGAGCAATTATTGGTGCTGGAATTTTCGTGCTAACGGGACAAGCAGCAGCTAAGTATGCTGGCCCGTCTATTGCTCTTTCCTTTATTTTGTCGGGCGTCGGCTGTGGCTTTGCGGGACTGTGCTATGCCGAGTTCGCTTCGATGATTCCAATGGCAGGTAGCGCGTATACATATGCCTATGCCACATTGGGCGAACTTGTGGCATGGATTATCGGCTGGGACTTAATTCTAGAATACCTTTTCGGCGCTTCAACAGTTGCAGTCGGCTGGTCAGGTTATGTGGTCAGTTTTCTAAAAGATCTGGGAATTGTAATTCCTCCATATCTAACCCAAGCACCGCTGAATCTGCCAGCAATGTTTATTGTAGCGGTGATGTCTACGCTTTTAGTTATAGGTATTAGCGAATCAGCTAAGTTTAATAATGTCATCGTATTTATTAAGATTTGTGTGATTATGCTGTTTATCTTTTTTGGCATTTCTCACATAAATCCTCAAAACTTAACGCCATT
>JAABUQ010008299.1_pt1 | contig 14632 bp, 11 predicted proteins | sample 5560001 | NCBI WGS metagenome assembly JAABUQ01 (sample SAMN10711888, study PRJNA513371) | rock metagenome | isolation source: Antarctica rocks | place: Antarctica: Victoria Land, Finger Mt nord | collected 2015-12-18 | reverse complement strand
AGCGGCCGTCACCGCGCTGCTGCCCCGCCTGCCCCGCCGCCCAGCGCTGCTCGGTGTGGGAGCCGTCGGGTTGTTGCTCATGGCCAACAACCCGCCCCTGTTCAACGGCGGCACCATCGCGTCGGGTCTGTCACGGCCCGACGCCATCCCCCAGTACTGGAAAGACGACGCCCGCTACCTCGACAGCAAGGGCCACGCCACCCGGGTCCTGGAAGTGCCCGGGTCGGACTTCGCGTCCTACCGCTGGGGCACCACCGTCGACCCGATCACGCCGGGCTTGATGGACCGCCCCTACGTGGCTCGCGAGCTCATTTCGTATGGCTCGCCACCGTCGGCTGACCTGCTCAACGCCCTCGACCGCCAGATGCAGGAGAACGTTCTCGATCCTCAGGCCCTGGCCCCCGTCGCCCGGTTCATGAGCGCGGGCGACATCAACGTCCGCTCGGACCTCACCTATGAGCGCTACGACCTGCCCCGGCCCCGCTCGTTCTGGGACTTCCTCACCCATGCCCCGGGGCTGGGTCGTGCCACCGGCTTCGGCGGCAACGCGCCCAACATCCCCGTGCCCAGGCTGCCCCTATTGGACGAACAGGAGCTGCAGACCCCGCCGGCCCTGCCCAACCCGCCCAAGGTGGCGGCCCTTCCCGTCACCGACGCCCAACCCATCATCCGCACCGCCCCCGATCAGCATCCCGTGGTGCTGGCCGGTGACGGCGAAGGCCTGGTCGACACGTCGGCCGCCGGCTTGCTCCACGGCGACGAACTGGTTCTCTACGCCGCCTCGTTCGCCAAGGACGCCACCGGGCTCCGCCGCGCCGCCGCCAAAGGGGCCTCCTTGGTGCTCACCGACACCAACCGCCGCCGCGCCCGCCGTTGGGGGACGGTCCACGAGAACACCGGCGTCACCGAGCGAGCCGGCGAGACGGCGTTGAAGGCCGACCCCAGCGACAACCGCCTCGACGTCTTCCCCGACGCCGGCGACCGGAGCGCCACGGTGGCCGAGGACCGGGGCGGGGTGACGGCGTCGGCCACCGGCTACGGCAACCCCGTCTCCTACACGCCCGAGAACCGCGCCGCCAACGCGGTGGACGCCACCCCCGACGGCAAGCCAGACCTCAACTCGGCGTGGCGGGTGGGCGGCTTCGCCCCCGTCAACGGCGAGAAGCTCGAGTTGCACTGGGACCGGGCTCGCACCACCGACCACATCCGCTTCACCCAAGCCCTCACCGGTGTCCGCAACCGGTTCATCACCAAGGTGGGCCTGCGCTTCGACGGCGGCAAGGAGATCACCGAGACGCTCGGGGACGACTCGCGCCAAGCGGGCGGCCAGGTCGTGCGCTTCCCCTCCCGCACGTTCCACACCCTCGACATCATCATCAGAGACACCGAGATCACCATTCCGGGGCTGAGCTCGCACTCCATCACCCGGTACGACGGGGTGGCCGCCGTGGGCTTCGCCGACGTGGCCCTGGGCGACCACGACCCCCGTCTCGACGAGGTGATCCGGCTGCCCCAGGACCTGCTCGGCACGCTCGGCCGGGCCTCCGTCGAGAACCCGCTGGCGGTGGTCCTCACCCGCATCCGCACCCGCCCGACCTCCGCCGTCCGTTCCGACGAAGAGGTCGACCTGGTGCGGTCCCTCCAACTCCCCGGACCGCGGTCCTTCGCCGTCAGCGGCGAGGCCCGCCTCTCGGCCGGCGCCCGCGACACCACCCTCGACCAGGTCCTCGGCCTGCCCACCCCGGCCCAAGGCGGCGTGGCCACCACGACCTCCCGTCGGCTCCCCGGCGACCTGGGCTCACGGGGCTCGGCCGCCGTCGACAATGACCCCACCACCTGGTGGAGCCCCGGCTTCCTCGGCCAAGAAGGCGAATCGCTTCGCTTCACCACCCCTCAGCCCGTCACCTTCGACCACCTCAACCTCAGCGTGCTGGCCGACGGCCGCCACAGCGTTCCCACCCGGCTCCGCATCGAGCAGTGCCATCCCGACCCGAGCGCGCCGGCCAGCGGGTGCCGGGGAACGCCGGTGGCGGCGGTCGACGTGGCCCCCATCACCGACTCCCGCACCCCCAACGCGATTGCGCCTCCCCAGCGGCTCTCTTTCGCCCTCCTCACCGGCGCCGACTTCCAGGTCGTCATCGAGAAGGCTCGACCGGTGCGGACCAACGACTGGTTCAGCCTCAAGCCCATCGACATGCCGGTGGGCATCGTCGACCTCGGGATCCCCGGCGTCAGCGTGAGCAAGCCCGCCGGGCTCATCGACCCGAAGTGCCGCACCGGGCTGCTCCAAGCGGACGGCAAGGACGTGCCCATCTCCTTGCGCGGCACCGTCGCCGACGCCCTGGCCGGTCGCCCGCTCGGCATCAGCTTGTGTTCGGCCACACCCACTACAGCCGCCCCGACCGGCGTCAACCTCAGCGGCGGTGACCACGTGCTGCGGTCCACCGCCGGCACCACCACGGGCATCAACCTCGACCAGCTCGTGCTGCGCTCCACCGCCGGCGGGACCGCCGACCCCGCCACCGGGCCCCTCGTCGCGCCGGCCACCACCCGCGCCACCCGCGCCGCTCCCACCGGGACCACCAGCCCCAAGGTGACGGTGGTCCACAGCGGTCACACCGGCGCCGACCTGCGGGTCACCGGCACCGGCCAGCCGTTCTGGCTGGTCTTCGGGCAGAGCCACAACCTTGGCTGGACGGCCACCGCCGACGGTCACGACCTCGGACCGCCCACGCTCGTCGACGGGTACGCCAACGGCTGGCCGGTCCCCGCCCTGCACGGCACCATCAACGTCCACGTCACCTGGACGCCCCAACGGGTGGTCAACGTGCTGCTCTGGCTCTCGGTGCTCGGCGCCGTGGTGATGGTCGCCCTCATCGTGTGGCCCATGCGCCACCGCTTGGCGCCGGTCGCCGACGAGCGCCGACCCATGGCCATCGACGTGGAGCCGAGCCGTCCCCGGCCCTTCACCGCCCGCCGCGTCCTGCGCTACGCGGGCGCTCGCCCGAGACCTAAGGCGGCCGTGGTCACCGTGCTGCTCGCCCTGGTGGGCTTCGGCGCCTTCATCGGTCCCCTGGCCGGCGTCCTGGTCGCGGTGGCCACGGTCAGCGCGCTGCGGTTCCCCCGGTCACGGCCCCTGCTCACCCTCGGGGGCCCCGCCCTCCTGGCCTTCAGCGGCGCCTACGTGGTGTTCGAACAGCACCGCCACCGCTACCCCGCCGGCTTCGAGTGGCCGATCTACTTCGCGTCGGTCCACCAGGCGGCGTGGGTGGCAGTCGCCCTCCTGGTGGTCGACGCCACCGTCGACCGCCTCTGGCTGCGCCGCTGGTGGCCCACAGATGACTCACCGAGCTGAGTGTTTCGCTCGAAGACCAGAGGTCTTCGAGCGAGCTGACGGAGCGGCCTGCGGCCGCACGCTTGTGGCTGCTTCGACCGGCAAAGCCGGATCGAAGCAGTGTGAGGGGGGGCGCCGGAACGCCCCCCCTCACCCTCCCCCCTGCTGGCGCCTGGTTGCGAACGCCCTCCTCACACTCCCCCCTGCTGGCGCCTGGTTGCGCAACCTCCGGCGGCGTCGTCAGGGGTGCGCCTTGTGAGTGAGGACTCGGGGTTTGTCTTGGGGGTGGACTTGGATGGGGTCTGCGGGGACTACACGGCGGCGTTCCGGGCGGTGGTGGCGGCCGAACGGGGGGTGGCCCCCGCCTCGCTCGGCGAGCAGCGCTCGTGGGACTTCGCCGAGTGGGGCGTCGGGCCCGCCGACTTCGACCGTTTCCACCGGGCCGCGGTCCTCGAGCACCGGATGTTCGCCCAGATGGCCCCCATGGCCGGCTGCGCCGACGTCCTCTGGCGCCTCTCGGACTCGGGTGTCTGGGTACGGATCATCACCCACCGGCTGTGCGTCAACTGGGGCCACGCCGTGGCCGTCGCCGACACCGTTGCCTGGCTCGACCGCACGGCCATCCCCTACCGCGACATCTGCTTCCTCGGTCGCAAGCCCGAGGTGGAGGCCGACGTGTACGTCGACGACGGTCCCCACAACGTGGACGCCCTGCGGGCCGCGGGCAACGACGTGATCGTCTTCGACCAGCCCTACAACCGTCACCTACCTGGTCCCCGAGCCGCCGACTGGGACGAGGTGGAACGGCTAGTGGTGGACCGCATGGCTGATCGGGGCCTGTCCGTACAAGCCCAGTTCGCCGGCCTCGACCGGCCCGACGATCGGCTCCGCCGCCGCCTCGGTCCCGACCGGACCACCTGATCCCCTGACCGGACCACCTGATCGTGGCGCCGGTCAGCCCACCCATCGCCGCGGAGGTATGCGCGTTCACGCCCCTACCCGCCGGTAGGGTGATCCCGCAGCACCGCCGAACGCGGGGGATGGTCAAGCAGTGGACATCGCTCAGCGCCCTCGCTTGCGAGGCCGTCTTCACCAGGTGGCTTTGGCCTTGTCGGTCGCCGGTCTCGTGTGGCTGGTGCGACAGGCGGCTAGCACCGAAGCGGCGGTGGCGGCGTGGGTCTACGGCTTGGCCGGGATCGGCCTGTACCTCACCAGCTCCACCTACCACGTCTTCGCTCGGACCCCCCGGACCCGCCAGGTCCTCCGGCGCGCCGACCACTCGATGATCTTCGTGCTCATCGCCGGCACGTTCACGCCGGTGTGCATGCTGGCCGTGCAGGGGTGGGTGCGCTGGCCGATCCTGGCCGGCATGTGGACCGGAGCCTTGGCTGGCATGGCGTTGAAGATCTTTGCCATCGACCGCTTTCCCCGGCTGGGCTCCGCCCTGTACCTCGTGCTCGGCTGGGCCGGGTTGGTGGCCTTCCCCGCCCTGATCGACCGCCCCGGGCTCCTGGCCCTCACCGCCGTCGGCGGGATGCTCTACACCGTTGGGGCCGTCCTGTTCTCCCGGCAGCGCCCAACCCTGCGCCCCACCTGGTTCGGGTACCACGAGGTGTGGCACACCCTGGGGGTCACCGCCGGCGTCTTGCTCTACGTCGTCAACCTCAACCTCGTGCGGGGCGGGTGAGAGGCTGCGCCGACGCGGTGACCGGGTCAACACCGAGGTCCTCGCAGGCGGCCAGGTAGTCGTCCCAAGTGTCCACGTCGACCGGCAGGGGCCGGTCGACGGCCACGTGTCGGACTCGCTCGGACCGGGTGTCGACGACCTTCCACACCGCCTTGTCGCCGTGGAGGTCGCGCAGGGTGGGCAAGGCGCTGGCGGAGAAGACGAACGGGTGCCCGAGCCGTCCCCGGTAGCTCGTGACGGCCGACCATGGCCGGTGCCGCTCCCAGTCGGCGCGCACGGAGGCGACGATGGCGGCGTCCACCCCGGGCATATCGCCGAGGAGCAGCATCACGGCGTCACAACGACCAGCGGCGTCGAGGCCGGCGAGCAGCGAGGACGCGCAGCCACTCGCATAGGCCGCGTTGGTGACGACCCGGGACCGCCCGGCGGGCAGGCAGGCACGCGCCTCTTCGGCCGCGCCACCGACGACCACGATCACCGAGTCGAGCGACGAGGCTTCGACGTCTCGCACCACCCGGCCGAGCAGGGTGGTGTCGCCGAACGGGAGCGTCTGTTTCGGGCGGCCGAGGCGGGTGGAGCGCCCGGCTCCGAGCACGATCCCGGCCACCACCGCCGTCATCGCTGAAGCTTGACCAGACCAGCGACCATCCCGAGGCCAGCGGCCGCCAACACCACGCGCTGGGCCCTGCCCTTGACCACGGCGAGGGCCAGGAGGTCAGCGGCGATGGCGATGGGTATCGCCCGCTGGGTCACGCTGCCACCGGCCATGGTGAGCAAGTCGACCGGCTCTGCTGGCCGTGACTCCACCGTCCGCGTCGACGTTGGACGGGGGGCGGGATCGACCGCGTCCAGCGGTTCCGCCGGAGCCGATGCGCCGGTTGACGCGCCGGTTGATCCATCGGCTGAGCCTGCTGCCGGGGGGACCGGCGCCGCTGGGTCGTCTGGCTCCTTGCCCTTGCTGAACTCGGTGGCAAGATCGTCTTCGAGGCAGCGGGCGAACTCACCCAGGAGCTTGGAGGAGACGTCGGCCATCACGCCCCGACCGAACTGGGCGATGCGCCCGGTGATCTTCAGGTCGGTGTCGATGGCCACTTCGGTGCCGCCGTCACCGGCCGGGTGCAGGGTGGCGACCACCGTGGCGGCGGCATTGCCCTGTCCCCTCGTCTCTCGTCCCTCGGCGCGGAGGACCAGCCGATGGCTCGCCTCGTCAACCTCCTCGAATCGCACCGCGCCCTTGTACTGCGCGGTGATGGCGCCCAGCTTGACCTTGACCACGCCGCGGTACTCGTCGTCGGTCATCTCCGTCAGTTGAGCGCCCGGCATGCACGGGGCGATGCGCTCCACGTCCAGGAACACCTTCCATGTCTCTTCCATGGGCAGGCTCACGGTGAATCGGTCCTCGATGCGCATGCCGCTCACCCCTGACCCGACGTCAGGAAGCGCTCGGGGTTGGCGTCGAACTGGCGCCGGCACCGGCTCCCGCAGAACCGGTAGGTGACGCCGGCGTGGACCGAGACATCACCGGTGGCGGTCACGTCGACCGACATCCCGCAGACCGGGTCCACGGCCGGCATCTCGGTGGGCGGCTGGTTCGTCACCGCCGTCGAGCTGTCGGCCCTGCGAGCGGTCTTCTCGACCACGATCTCGGCAAGGACGGCCACCGCGATCTCGGCATGGGGTAGTTCTCCCAGCGCCAGGCCGGCCGGAGCCCGCACCGTGGCCAGCGCTTCGGGGGCAACGCCGGCACCGGCCAACACCTCTCGCACGGCCGCAGCCCGACGGGCCGAGGCCACCAGGGCCACGTATCGGGCCCCGGCGGCGAGCGCCGCCTCCACCGCATCCTCGTCGTAGCGGCCCATGGTGGCGACCACCACGAACGAATCGGGCCCCGCCCCGGCTTTGGCCAGGTCGAGGCCTTGGATGACGGTTATCCCATCGAGCTCGGAGCCATCGGAGCCATCGGAACGGTCGCTGTCGTCGCGTTCCACGACGGCCACGTCGAAGCCGACGGCCCCGGCCATGACCGCCAGCGCCCGCACCACCGGAGCCCGGCCGATCACCACCAGGTGGGGGCTGGGGAGGCGAGGCTCGACGAGAACCTCGAGGGAGCCCTCGCTGGCACACGTCAGCGGCACAGTCACCAGCCCGTCCCGATCCGCGGCCAGGTCCTCTGGTGGCGCCAGATGGACCAACCGAGGCGTGCCTTCCTGCAGCGCTTCCAGGGCCTGGCGCACCATCACCGGCTCGCTGCAGGACCCGCCCACCCAGCCCCGAAGGTGTCCGTCAGCGGTCACCACGGCGACGTCTCCGGGCCGGGCGGAGACGGGGCTGCGGGCCCAGACCACCGTGACCCGGGCGTAGGCCTCCCGCCGATCGACGAGGGCCGCCTCCTCGCTGGCGAGGTCAAGCACCGGTGGTCATTCCAGCTAGTGCGTCCACCAGCAACCAGAGCTTGCTGGTCGAGTCAGGTTGAGCGGCCTACGGCCGCGCTGTCCTTGCACTGACCCGGCCGGCCAAGCCGCCTCGGGCCAGGCCGAGGGGGGCCGGCGCAAGGCCGCCCCCCTCGGGCACCCCCCACAAACCCAGCGCCCTGCGACCTCGCAAACGTTTCCGGTCACGGCGCTAGCCGCTCGCCTGGGCGGCGCGGACCGCCTCCCACACCCGCGATGACAGGACCGGCATGTCGAGGTTGCGCACTCCGAGGTGAGCCACAGCGTCGACCACCGCGTTGACGAAGGCGGCCGGGGACCCGACCGTGGCCGACTCGCCGACGCCCTTGCAGCCGAGCGGATGGTGGGGTGATGGGGTGCACGTGTCATGGAGGTCGAAGTGGGGGGTCTCCCAGGCGGTGGGCAACAGGTAGTCCATGAAGTTGGCGCCGATGCAGTTGCCGTCCTCGTCGAAGCTGATCTGTTGCATGGCCGACATGGCGAAGCCCTCTGTGAGGCCGCCCATGATCTGGCCTTCCACGATCATCGGGTTGATCCGCACCCCACAGTCGTCGACGGCCACGACCTTGATCGGCTTCCACTCACCGGTGTCCCGGTCGACCTCCACGACGACGATGTAGGTGCCGAACGGGAACGTGAGGTTGGGCGGGTCGTAGTAGTGCACGCCCTCCAGGCCGGCCTCGACACCGGGCGGATGGTTCGTGTAGGCGGCGAAGGCGATGTCTTGGATGGTCTTGACCTTCTCCGGCGCGCCCTTCACCGAGAAGCGGTTGTTGTGCCACTCGAGGTCTTCCTCGGACACCTCGAGCAGGTGGGCGGCGATCGTCTTGGCCTTCTCCCGCAGCTTCTGGGCGATGACCGACGTGGCTGCGCCGGCGACGGGTGTGCTGCGAGAGGCGTAGGTGCCGAGCCCGTACGGGGTGTTGTCGGTGTCGCCTTCCTGGACGAGGACATCTTCGGGGGCGATACCCAGCTCGTGGGCCACGATCTGGGCGAACGTCGTCTCGTGCCCCTGACCCTGGTGGCGCACGCCGAGCTTGAGGATGGCCTTGCCGGTCGGGTGCACCCGCAGCTCAGCCGAGTCGAACATCTTCAACCCGAGGATGTCGTAGTCGCGGCTCGGGCCCGCGCCCAGCGCCTCGGTCATGGTCGCCATCCCGATGCCGATCAACTTCTCGGTGGCGGCCCCGTTCTGTCGCCGCCGGCTCTGCTCGGCGCGCAGCTCGGTGTACCCGACCTTGTCGAGGGCGAGGTCCATGGCTGTCTCGTACTCGCCGGAGTCATAGACGAAGCCGGTGGCCGAGGTGTAGGGGAACTGCTCGGGCTGGATGAAGTTCCGGCGCCGCAGCTCGGCCGGGTCGAGGCCAAGCTCGTAGGCGGCGTTGGACACCAACCGCTCGATCAGGAACGAGGCCTCGGTGATCCGGAACGAGCAGCGGTAGGCCACTCCACCGGGCGCCTTGTTCGTGTAGGCACCGTCGGTGACGACGTGGGCGGCCGGCATGTCGTAGGACCCGGTGACGATGTGGAACAGGCCGGCCCTGAACTTGGACGGCTGGGCGTCGGCGTAGGCGTACCCCTGGTCCGACAGCATCTTGACCCGGAGGCCGAGCATGTGGCCTTCCTCGTTGAGGGCCAGCTCGCCGTGCATGTGGAAGTCCCGGGCGAAGCCAGTGGAGATGAGGTTGCCGGTGCGGTCCTCGATCCACTTCACCGGCCGACCGAGCACCAGCGAGGCGGCCGTGGCAGCGACGTAGCCCGGGTACACCGGGACCTTGTTGCCGAAGCCTCCGCCAATGTCGGGCGAGATGATCTGGATGTTCTGCTCGGGGAGGCCGGTGACCATGGCGAACACCGTGCGGATGGCGTGGGGGGCCTGCGACGTCATCCAGATGGTCGCCCGCCCCGAGGCCGGGTTCACGTCCGACACACAACCGCAGCACTCGAGCGGCGCGGGATGCGAGCGCGGGTAGTGGGTGTCGAGGGTCACGACCTTGTGAGCCTGAGCGAAGGCCGCCTCCGTGGCAGCCGGATCGCCCGCTTCCCAGTGGTAGACGCGGTTGTCGCTCTGACCCTCCTTGTCGTCGCGGATCAGGGGCGCTCCAGCCTCCAGCGCTTGGAAGGGGTCGACCACCGGGGGGAGGGGCTCGTAGTCCACGTCGATGAGCTCGAGCGCGTCGTGGGCGACGTAGCGATCCTCGGCCACCACGCAGGCCACCTCCTGGCCCTGGAAGCGCACCTTGTCGGTGGCCAGCACGGCCTGGGTGTCCCCCGACATGGTGGGCATCCAGGCCAAGTTGTACTGGGCCAGCAGCTCGCCGGTGACGACGGCGACGACGCCGGGCAACGCCTCGGCGGCGGAGGCGTCGATCGAGTTGATCCGGGCGTGGGCGTAGGGGCTGCGCAGGATGGCCATGTGCAGCATCCGCGGCAGGACCACGTCCTCGATGTAGTTGCCCCGGCCGGCGATAAAACGGTCGTCCTCCTTGCGCTTGACGCTCTTGCCCATCCACTCGCTGGTGTGCAGCTCTGGTTGGGTCACGGTCATGGCGGTCCCCTCAACTCGCGTCTTCGCCGGAGGGCGGCGAGGACATCTGGGTGGCGGCGTGCTGCACCGCTTTGACGATGTTCTGGTAGCCCGTGCAGCGGCACAGGTTTCCGGAGATCGCCCAGCGGATCTCCTCTTCGGAGGGGCTGGGGTTGTCCTCGAGCAGCGCGGCGGCCACCAGCATCATCCCCGGCGTGCAGAACCCGCACTGCAGGCCGTGCTCCTCCTTGAACGCCGCCTGCACGGGGTGCAGCGTGCCGTTGGTGGCCATGCCCTCGACGGTGGTGATGCTGCGGCCGTCGGCCTGCACCGCGAACATCGTGCACGACTTGACCGGCAGCCCGTCGAGCAGGACGGTGCACACCCCGCAACTGCTGGTGTCACAGCCCACGTGGGCCCCGGACAGCCCCAGCACCTCGCGCACGAAGTGCACGAGCAGCATCCTCGGCTCGACCTCGGCGCTGCGGATGGCGCCGTTGACCGTCACGCTGATCGACTGCATCAAAGTCCTCCGATGGTGGTCACGCCGCTCTGGCCTCCACCGCCTGGCGAAGCCCGCGGCCCACGTATACCCGCACGACATCTCGCTTGTAGTCGGCGCTGCCCCGGACATCGGACTTGGGGTCGCTGGCTTCGGCCGCCAGGCGAGCCGCCTCGTCGATGGTGGCGTTGGTCAACGGTTGACCCACCAGCGCCTGTTCCGCCGCCACCGCCTTGATGTTGGTGGCTCCAACGCCGGTCAGGGCGATCCCGGCTCGCTGCACCGTTCCCGCCGCCGTGGCCAAGAACAGGGCGACGCCGACGGTGGCGAAGTCGCCGACTTTGCGCTCGAGCTTGAGGTAGGTGCCGAACACGTCGCCGTCGGGCTTGGGTACCCGTGCCTCGACGGTCAGCTCGTCGGGTCGGAGCACGGTGCTGAAGGGGCCGTCGAAGAGCTCGGTGACCGGAATGGCGCGCTCACCCGTCGCGCTCTTGGCCACCACCTCGCCCTCGAGGGCGAGCATCACCGAGCCGAAGTCGCCCTGGGGGTCGGCGTGGCACAGCGAGCCGACGAGGGTCCCCTGGTTGCGGATGATCGGGTCCGAGATCAACGGGGTGGCGGTGGCCACAGTCGGGTACCGGGCCTTGACCACATCGGAGCGCTCGAGCGTGCGGTTCCGGACCAAGGCACCGATCTGCAGGGAGCCGTTGCCGTGATCCATCTCCCCGAGCTGGTCGAGCCCCGGGATCCGATTGATGTCGATGATGGCCGCAGGAGCGGCAAAGCGCAGCTTCATGAGCGGGATGAGGCTCTGACCGCCAGCCAGGACCTTGGCGTCCTCGCCCCGTTCGGCGAGCATGGCCAGTGCCTCGTCAAGCGACGTGGGGGTCAGGTACTCGAAGTCCGAAGGGAACAACGTCGCCTCCCTGGTTCAGATCGGGCGCCCATCCTGACCCTCGCCTCCACCAAATGCAACGGGTACCGAGACCAAGACCACCGAGGGAGCCGAGCCGATCGGTGCCGTCAACGCAACGAGGTCAGGCCAGCCCGGGGAGCAAGGCCGCCAGCGCCTCCAGGCTGGACAGATCATGACCTGAGACGAGGAGGTCGACGTGGGGTAGAGCGGCACGCATGCCGCCGGCCAGGGGCTGGTACCGCGGGTCGGCCTTGAGCGGATTTACCCACACGATCCGATGGGACAACCGGGCCAGCTTGGCCATCTCGGCGGCCAGCACGGCCGGGTCGCCCCGCTCGAGCCCGTCCGAGCAGATGACCACCACCGCGCCCCGGGCCGTCCCCCGACGACCCCACGTCCGCACGAACGCCCCGACCGACTCGCCGATGCGGGTCCCGCCCTCCCAGTCCACCACCGCGTCGGCTGCATTGGTGAGGGCCTGGTCGGGCTGGCGGTGGCGCAGCTCGTCGGTGACCCGGGTGAGGCGGGTCCCGAAGCAGAAGACCTCGGTGCGCGCCCGAATGGCTGACGCGGTCGAGTGAGAAAACTGCAGCAGGGCCCGCGACGTTCCTGCCATCGATCCCGACACGTCGAGGAGCAGCACCAGACGGCGGGGCCGCACCCTTCGTGCCCGCCACGACATCGCCAACACCTCGCCGTTGGTGCGCATCGAGCGCCGGATCGTCCGGCGCAGGTCCGGGTTCCTTCCCCGGGCGGACGGCACCGTTCGGCGGACGCGCCGGCGGGGAGGGTGGAGCCGGATCCGGGCCATGAGCGCCCGCAGCTCGGCGAGCTCGGCGAGCGAGCACTCGTCGAAGCGCTTGTGGCGCAGCACTTCGGCGCCGGACGCCACCGTGCCGAGCGGTGGGCCCTCACGACCAGGCGGACGCAGTTGTGGCAACGCGGCTGGCCGCTCCACCGGCGCGTCGATCGTCGCCTGCGGGACCCGTCCGCTCACCAACCCGATCATCCCGCCGTCGGAACCGCCGAAGTAGTGCCGGAAGGCGCGGTCGTAGGCGGCCAGGTCCTCTTGGCGGGAGAGCAGACAAGCCCGCCCGGCCCAGTAGAGGTCGTGCCGGTCAGATGGTTCGAGGCGCGCCACCGCGTCGCAGTAGGTGGTCACCTGCCCTGACCCGACCGTCACCCCCTCGAGGCGCAGGACCCGCCCGAAGTGCACGAGGCCGGTGACCAGCTCCTCGCCCGTGGGCGTCGTCTCCGCGTGCGGCGCGGGCCTAGCCGTTGCCCACGACCTCGGTGAGGTGCTCCCGGACGAGCAGGAGGTCGTCGTGGTCTTTGATCACCGAGCCCAACGTGTCGTCGGCGACCTGCGGGTCGAGCGTCCGGGCGCCCAGACGGGTGAGGGCGTGAGCCCAGTCGATGGTCTCGGCCACGCCGGGGCGCTTGGCCAGGTCGAGGCGACGAAGGCGAGATACGGCATCGGCCACCTTGCGGGCCAGCTCCGCCGGCACCTCGGGCGCCCGCACCCGGACGATCTCGACCTCGCGCTCGGGCGGCGGGTAGTCGATCCAGTGATAGAGGCAGCGGCGCTTGAGGGCATCGTGCAGATCACGGGTGCGGTTGGAGGTCATGATCACCGCCGGCGGCCGTTCGGCCCGGATGGTCCCGATCTCGGGGATCGTGATCTGGAAGTCGGAGAGCACCTCCAGGAGGAACGCCTCGAACTCGTCATCGGCGCGGTCGATCTCGTCGATCAACAACACCGCCTCGGGGCCGTTCCTCAGCGCCTTGAGGAGGGGACGCTCCACGAGGAACCGAGCGTCGAACACCGCGTCCACCGAGCCCTCGTCTCCGGCTGACCGGTCCGAGAGGGCCCTGACGTGCAGGAGTTGGCGGGCGTAGTTCCACTCATACAGGGCCTGGCTGGCGTCGATGCCCTCGTAGCACTGGAGGCGAATCAGTTCCACCTCGAACGCCGCGGCCAGCGCCTTGGCCAGCTCGGTCTTGCCCACGCCGGCCTCACCTTCGAGGAGCAGCGGTCGCCCGAGCGAGAGGGCCAGGAACGTCGCGGTGGAGAGGCCGCGGTCGGTCAGGTACGCCTGCGCGAGGAGTGCCGACCGGAGCTCTCCGGGAGACGTGGGCCGGTCCACGGCGGCCGAGCCTACCGTCGGCCTCAGACGGCCGGTCCCGTTCGACGCCTACGATGACGCCCTGGCGAGCGACGACCGAAGGTGATGCTGATGGCCAAGCAAACCTGCCCCGCGTGTGGTACCGAGATCCCCGAGGAGCTTGGCCAGCACGCCGACGACCTGGTGACCGGACTGGTCACGTGCCCGCAGTGCGGGGAGGCGGTGACCCTGCGCGACGGGCCCGACGACGAGGCCGCCAGCGGCGACTACGAGCGAGCCGAAGCCGCTCCCCCCGGACGCACCGAGCACACCGACTCCTTCAGCGGTCAGGACACGATGGCCGACGTGGCCGACGAGCTCAAGGACAAGCCCACCTGACCCGCGGGCCGGCAGTGCGGGCCGGCCCACGCCGATCACCCGACCTAGCATCGCCCGTGTGGACGACGAGGAGCTCGGCACCCGGGCCCGGGCGCTGGGAGCCGCACTCGAACCGGTCGCCGGTCAGGTGTACTTCTCCCCCGAGTGCCACGCCGGCTATGAACGACTCGGGTTCGGGGCCAGTCCCGGCTGCGCCGGTGAGGTGGCGTTGCCCGACGGGCCGGCGTACTTCTGCAGCCGCGGTTCGGTGATGGGCCAGGTTTCCGGCGAGGTGATCGCCGCGGCCTTCGCCGTGTTCAACCCGGCCGTGGTCGTTGCCGCCGTAACCCACGGGTGGAGCATCACCGACGCGCCCACGATCTGCGCCGCCCGCACGACTGGCGCCACCGAACAGCTCGTGCGCATCCTCGGGCCCCGCCCGGACGGCATCGAAGAGGCGACCGACGCGCTGGCGCGCGCCAACGAGCGGCTACGACCCGAAGGCCGACCCCTCTTTGCGGGGCTGGTGTCGCTCGGGTTGCCGGGCGATCCTGTGGGCGATGTGTGGCGGCTGGCCGACCGGCTCCGCGAGTTCCGGGGCGACGCCCACACCGCGGCATGGACCTCCGCAGGCTTCGACGCCGCCGAGATCGGTCTGCTCACCGAGCTGTACTGGGGATTGCCGGCCCGTTCTTACGTGCGGACCCGAGGGTGGACCGACGCCGACCTCGAC
>JAABUQ010008298.1_pt1 | contig 14633 bp, 23 predicted proteins | sample 5560001 | NCBI WGS metagenome assembly JAABUQ01 (sample SAMN10711888, study PRJNA513371) | rock metagenome | isolation source: Antarctica rocks | place: Antarctica: Victoria Land, Finger Mt nord | collected 2015-12-18 | reverse complement strand
ACGAACTTGAGCGGACAGTTTTCGCAGACGGTTCGGCCTGGGAATTGCCGTCACCGTTGTAATAACGTGGCCGCACGGACCAAACATCCGCCATGCACTATCACAGGACGGTGGTGGAGAGAGTGGGTCTCATTTCAAGCGTAGGCGCACATCGGCCCTCGTTGGCGCAAGTCGGGATTCGGTCACGGTTTCTGGCTCGCCGCGTCGGCTCTTGTGGGCGCATATCGGCTGTCGTTAGTGTGCCGTTAGTGTGCGACTTATGATTCAACGAGGTTCCCCGAGCGGATCGGGCTGACGTCTCGCAGAAGCGCGCGGCGCGCCCACCTGTCCCACTCCTCGCCCAAGCGGATCGGCCCATGCAAGGTATCATCGTTCCAGGGCCAAGCTGGCTGGAGATGGAGGACCCGATCTCCTCCATCCCTAGGAAAGTATCCGAACTGTTGCGCGACGCGTATTCGACCTTCGCTTTCGATGACGATGAACTCGCCGGACCACTTTGCTCGAGAGCGTTTCGGTAAGAACTCGATGATGCGGTAAGACCAGCGGTCGGCAAGCCACTTTGGGAAAAGCGCAACGCGAGCGGGCGCCATGAGGTCGCCGGCGACGAATTGGGGCCACCGAGGCACTCCAGAAGGTACGTCAACATGTTCGAATCGATCGCCATGCCGTAGACAGTAGTCTATGGCTCGTGACTGACCGATCCAGCCCTTCAGCTTAGTAGCATCGGCGCGGATGAACGGTTGGAGTTCAGGGACGTCCCAGACTGAGACCGTAAGCGGGCCCCGCTGAACCTCTCGCTCCTTGACAGCACACTCGAGATCCAACGCCGCACGCATTAGCCGATCGGCATTCCGGTCGCCCGGTGTCCGAGCACTCTTTGACGTCTGGGGCTTCGCGTACGATCGTATTGTGTCGGCGGGTATTTTGGTCGCACTGCTAAGACGCTGAACGGCGCCTGGCCCAAGCCGCTCTAACAGGGAACGAAAAGCGCTCAAACGCTTGACATCGCCTAATATGTACCCTGGTACGGTGGCACTGCCATGCCAACCAATTCGCTCCGAAAGCGGCCGAATCCACTTCGGCGCAAGTCGACTAACTCGCCAAACTCGCGTTTGACAGTAACCATAGCCGAGACCGCTGCCTACTGCGGCATACAGCTTGACGCCGCTTATGATGCGGCCGCTCGCGGTGATATTCCAACCATACGAATTGGATCACGTCTGCTGGTCCCGCGAGCTAAGCTCGAGGGGATGCTCGGCCGCGAGCTCCCATGACGGCCGATCGACGAAGAAAGCGAAAGGCGCCGCTGCAAACGACGCCCCTCAAGACCTCACCGACCACACCGATTCTGCGGCGTATCATTGCAGCCCCGCTCCGGCGCCAAGCCGTACGAAGCGCGCTGATATGGCTCGCCCGACAAAACGATCGCGCGTCAAGTGCAGCGGCCGCTACACTTCGCGCGATGGCGCGCACGAGCCCGGGACTCATGCGCGCGGAGACGCCGATGACCGGCCTACTGACCAACAGACCCGGTCATCGGCTCCAGGGTGTGCGGGCGGCTAGCCGACCTAAACCGGAGGCTAGTCTCCCCCGCACCTGCTATGACGATGCTGCGTTTCGGATGGGTGGATTCGCGCGCCTCCGTAACCAGCGGTCGCTTCAGGTCGTAGGTCCGCAGTGACCGAGACGCGTCGTATTCGCTCTCGGTACTCGAGCCAGTGTCGCCTCTGCGATTATCCATGGGAACTGGAGACGACATCTTCGGCGCTCGCGTCGACGGCGAGAACTTAGGGTGGTTCTGCTCGGACCGATGTGTTCGACGCGCCGTTCAAGATGCGCGAACTCTAGGTGCCGAGCCGTGGCCCGTGGCAATGCTGCGTCTTGTCCCCGCTGAATGGCGGGATCGCATATATCGAGCCGTCGCTCGGACACTGCACCCGGATGCTGGCGGCGATACGGCGCTGGCTGCTGCGCGGTGGTAACCGGCGACACCGACGCGCTGAGCGCCATCGAAAGACGGTGTGACCGCGATGCACGTGACGCGGATGCATTCGGCCCACCATGGCGACCCGGCGACCTGGAATCCCGAACTATGAAGCGTACTGCGCGGTACGGGTCCCGCTGTCGAGCTTGCGGCGCGAGCTACGGCGTTGGCGCGGAAATTTTCAGCGTCGGTTCAGGATGGTTCTGCTCACGCGCGTGCGCTGAAGCCGGTCCGCTTCGCGTAACCGCCGCAGATGTTGCCGCTAGAGCTGGTGCGTCATCATTCGGCCGAGGGTCGCGAGCGCCTTGCCCGTCGCACGGATCGAAGGGCTTAACGTTATCGATTGCCGAGGGCGACAACGGCGGCGTGGTCTTGAAGTGTTTCGCCGGTTGTGATGCAGCGAGCGTCGCGGCCGCGCTCGGATTCGAGATGCACAACTTCGCACCACGTGATTCGGATGCGCCGCGCATCCTCAGCGAGGCGCGCCGGCCGCCGAGCGCCGCCGAAGTTCGCGATGCCTTGCGAAACGAGGCTCAGACGTATCGAGCCCGCCATCGCTTGAGTGACGGCGAGCGGTTCGTATATGCGGACATCGTAGCGATACGGCACACTGTTGCTGCTAAGCTCGGCGTCTCGCTGCCAGCCGTCGCGCGCCGCGTGAGCGATTCATTCGCTGGCGGCCATGAACGAGATTGGCTGTGGCCGTTGCTGCTTGAACGCGGATGGCGCGAGACGTGGATCATCACGACTGGCTCGCCGCCGCTCTTTCCGGTTGACGAGTTCGCGCGCCTGGGGAAGGCGGGCATCGCAGCCCTCATAGCCGCCGAACGTCGAGCGGCTATAGATGTGCGAATGATGGTGACCACGTCCGTTGGCCGACGGCAAGTTGCATGATGGTTGACGAGCAGCTCTTTGAAGGCATTAGTACGGGCTTGAACCGTGCGGATATGCGACAGACAATCGACGCCGTTCGAGCGTTTGTGCGACGGTTTGTAGTCGCATCGGACGACGCAATTATCACTATCGCGCTATGGGTCGTACACACGCACGCGCTCGACGCTTTTGATGCCACCGCTTACTTGCAGGTCACGTCGCCGCAGAAGCAGTGCGGAAAGTCTCGCCTACTCGAGGCGCTCGAACTGTTGGTGGCGCGGCCGTGGTTCACGTCAAAAACTTCTGCCGCAGCGCTCGTGCGAAAGGTCGCCAAGGACGCGCCGACACTACTCCTCGATGAAACTGACGCGGCCTTCGGCGGTGAAAAAGAGTATGCTGAAGCGCTGCGCGGTATCGTGAACGCGGGCCACCGTCGAGGCGGAGTCGCTTCTCTGTGCGTCGGACGCGAACACAAAGTCGAAGACTTCCCGGTCTTCTGCGCTAAGGCGCTCGCCGGCATCGGCATGTTGCCCGACACGATCGCGGACCGCTCGATCCGTATCGAGCTTCAGCGTAGGCTTCCCGGTGAGCCGATTCACCGTCTTCGCCGCCGCCTCGTTGGCAATGAAGCCGACGCGTTGCGGGAGCGTCTCGCCCTGCTCGCGGCGGCGGGCGTAGACGAGTTCCGTGACGCGAGGCCGGCGCTTCCGGATGAACTCTCCGACCGCGCGCAGGACGCCTGGGAGCCACTCCTTATAATCGCGGACGCCGCAGGCCTCGGCGATGAAGCCCGCCGCGCAGCGACCAGCCTGTCCGCCCGAAGCGTTGCCGAGGAAGAAGATCTCGGCCTCCGCTGCCTGCGCGACATTCGCGCCGTCTTCGAGGCGAAGTCGCCGGTCGACAGATTAACGTCCGCCGACATGATCGCCGAGCTGCGCGCGATCGAGGAAGGGCCGTACGGAATGCTGCACGGCCGAGAGTTCGATGCGCGGACGTTATCGAAGCGACTGCGGCCTTTCCGAATCCATCCTGAAACGATCCGCTACTGCGAAAAAGGGTCGTCCGAAGAGAAGCGTGCGAAGGGCTACATGCGCGAGAAATTCGTCAACGCGTGGCGTCGGTACACGCCTACCGGTGGACCGTTCACGGATTCGGACGAGCAGAAGCGTGAACAAGAGCCGACGGCTGAGACCATCGGCGAAGTTACCCCTCCGGGGAACCGTGAACAGCGTGAACATCCTTACGCGGTAAGGGTTTCATCCGTGAACGGGCAGCGTGAACGGACCCGTGAACAAGACAACGACGACACGCCCGCGACCGAAAATGAACCTCCGTTCACGCTGTTCACGGATGTCACGGACGTTCCGGAGACTGAGCGAGACGCGAGCGACGTGGAGCCGCCAGCGGACGACGTCGACGGCCCATTTGACGCCGTACCGTCCGGGCTCGCGCTGTGAATCCCGCAATGACGCCAGGCCAGATCGTCGGATGGATGTCTGACCGCGGCTTCCGCTTCGAGGTGCGGGGCGAGCAGCTGCACGTCATTCCCGAACCCGAGTCCAAGCTCGTCGTCCGACTCCGGGCGGTGAAGGCGGAACTGCTCGCGTTCGTCGTTGAGCACGGCGGGACGTGGCCACCGATCGCCTCGACGCATCGCTACGTCATGTGGCGCGGCGCCCGCGATCGTGCGGCTTCGGTCTGCCTGAGCTGCGGATGCCCGCCAGCGTTCCATGGCGAGGATCCGCTACGCGATCCGCTCGTCGTCGACGGATCCGAACGACGCGCCGCTCATCGAGGCCGTCGCCATCGTCGCCAGCGCGTCGGCGGAGCGCTCGACGGAGGACGCGCGGTGAGCAGCATGCCAACCGTATCAGTGACCGTATCACCTGATACGGTTGGCGGAGCTTTTTGAGTAGCGCAGCCCTGGGCGCGAGCCGCGTCGGAAGCGTCCTGAGCTCGCTTTCGCAGCACGGTTATCGTTGCGCTCGTGTCTCGGCCAGCGGCCAGCGTCGCGGCAGCCGTCGCATTGAACACTGCCTCGCCGGCGACATCATCGCGCTCGCGCCGGTCGATTCCGGCTTGCCGCACATCATCGCGGAAGTCGGCGGAGCGAAGAAGTCCGTGCGCGCCGCGCTCGCGGAGATGACCGCGCAGCCGTTGCCGCCGGGCTTCTATCCGCTCGTGGTCCGCTGCGTCGGGCGCCGCTGGCGCTGGCATATCGGCGACGACCGGTGCGAGAGCTTCCCGACCCTCGGCGACGCGCTCGACGCGCTGCGTTCGGGGGTGGCCTCGTGACCTTCGAGGAGATCGCAGGGCGATACGCGCGCGTCTTCCTGGGCCTCACCGAGACGGAGGTCGCGCAGGTGTGGGTGGCCGTGCTCTTTCGGCGCGTGCCGACCGACAAGCGATTGGGGGATCGCGCCGAGCGGCTTGAGGCGTTACGCGACGCCGTTGGACGCGAGAGCGCCGCCCGCAGCAGAAACGGGCGCAGCGACGCCGCGTGAATCGGCGCCCTTTCCCGCCCAGGCCGACCTCCATCGCGGAACTGAAGCAGGCGCTCCGAACGCTCATACGTGTCCACCGGCCCCGCACGCTGCAGCAAGCCGAGCGGCAGTCGCGCGCCTTCATGATGCACCTCGTCGACGACATGACGATCCGCCAGATCGCCAGTAAACTGGCCGTCTCGAAGAACACGATCCTGAGCGATCTCCGCTACGAGCAGCTGCTGCGTCTCGAAGAAGGCGCCGGCAAGCGTACTGACTACGCGGAATACATACGCCGGCCGCAACGCTCGCTAAATAAAGCGGACCTTTGCGAACTGTTCGCGACCTGGGGCATCGACCTCGGCGATGCGCCGCAGGTTGAAGCATTTCTGGCCGAGATTGGCGGAAACGCGACGACATTGGGACAACGCGCGTGACGCGCGCGCGTGCGCGCGAGGGCCGCACGTCGTGAGCGGTACTGGCAAGGGTGAATTATCGGGCGTACCGGATCAGCCGAGCACGTTAGCTCGGTTCTGCTTGGAGTGTGCCGAACCGATTGCGACCGAACGCGTTCAATCACCGTTTTGCTCGAGCCGTTGCCGGGATCGCCAGCGGCAGCGTCGACATCGCTCGATTCTTAAGTTCGAGTTTGAGGTCGATGAGGTCGCGTTCGCGCTGCACGCCGAATACGGTTCGGTCTTCGGGGTTGAGTGCGATCGTCAGGTAGCGGACGTCTTACGCGAAGAGGCGCAGCCACCGAAGCGCAGGCGACGCCGAATTCCGATCCCCAGGGTGTGACATCGAGCCTGATACACTCGAAACATGAATCGTTCGACCGGCAGCCTGAGTGTAAGCCTTGAGATTAGCACTCGAGATGGGCGCCTCGATTCCACTGTCGTTCGAAAGATCACCGGGGCGGTCGTTGACGCGCTGTTGCCCTACCCATCGCCCACGCCCCAGCCGGTTACTGCGGCCGCGCTACAGCATCCGAACGGTGCAGCGGAGACCGCGGCTTGATGGCGGTTCGTTCGGAGAGCGTCGGGCGCACAGCACTCGAAACGACGGGCATTCCGGGTAGTTCGTTTTCCGAAAACGACAATCGCCGCGCCGAGATCACGCTGCTCGCGGTGCAATACGCGGAGGGAAAGCCGCAGTTTCTGGATGCTGAGGTCGCGGCGATAGTCCTGGGCTCGCTTTGGGGCGAGGCCGCATACCGTTCCGGCATCCCCTTCGTCTCCATCTCCCGGAAAGACGACGATGGAGACGAGGCCTACGATCCGGACGTTCTGCGCGCGCTCGAACGGTACAATCTTTCCGCCCTGTTGCGCGAAGCCCACGCGCTCGGCACTGCCGGCAAATGGCGGCGTTTATGGACGATGCTGCGCGATGTTTTTGGAGTGCGCGGCGTTGGCCGGTAACGTCGTCCCGATCGCACGTGCTACAGGGCCGCGATCGCTCGCGGGCAAGCGGCGCTCCGCGCTCAACGCGCTCAAGGGCGGCCTGTACAGCCCCGCTACGGTGCTACGGCACGTCGAGAACCCTGAGGAGTATAACAACTTCGCACGCGCCATTGTGGGTGACTTAGACGCACGCACGACGCTTGAGATGGCCCTCGCGGAACGCCTGTGCAGTGCACTCTGGCGAGGTCGCCGGGTTCGGCGTTTCGAGACTGAGCGGTTATCGGGGCTTGCCGATCGTGCGCCTCTTATCGCCAAAATCGCTGCCAACGTTCGCGTGAAAGCCCACGCGATACGCCGCTACGCTGCGGCGATCGCCGCCCTTGACTTACGTACGTCGATCGACGCGGAGATATTGAGGGATGCCGCGCTGGGCTTCGAGTGCGTCTACGGCGCGGTTGAAGGCGCTCAAGAAGCGTCGACGTGGCTCTGTGGCGAGTTTTCCCGCCTGGCACGGCGTTCGCACGCCTCATCGAAAGCTGTACGATCGGCGCTTGCGATGGCCCGTGACGCAATGCCGCCGGAACTGGCTGAAGAGGGGCCACTGGCTTTCGTTAACAGCACGGCCAAGATGCTCTTCGCGGTCGCCGGCAACGTAGAGCATGAAGCCACTGCCCATGATGCCGCGGCGGAACGAGCGCAAGCTAACGCGCTTCTGCTCGATGCGGACGAAGCAGCACGCGTCGATGATGCAGAGCGACGCATCGATCGCCAGATCGCGCGCGCACTCGCCGATTTCCAGGCGGTTCGCGGTCTCACGGCGCCGCGCGGCATCGAATCTCTCGCGGAGACCGGCTCATGATCACGACTCTTGACGTGCAGCGCGAAGACGACGTTGCTTCGCTTTCCGAGGTGACGCACGTTGACGCAACGATTGCTACCGTTGAAGCCGAACTGGTCGCGCTCGTGGGACACTCCACGCCCAAGCCCGCGTCGCCGCCCGTGCGATCATTGCAGGCGAGGCGCCGACGCCCGACGTTCGCGACGCGATCGCGCGCGTCGGCGAGCTGGAAGCCGTGCTCGTCGGGCTCGGCGAGGTGCGGATCGTCGAGCAGTATAGCGCCCTGGAATCGCTCGCCGACGACGCGGACAAAACCGCCGAAGGGCTGCTCTCCGAAGCCGAGGCGTTAGACGCGCGCTTCTGGGCGATTCGCAAAGGCGAAGTCGACCTGGGCCCTGAGGCTGAGCGCAGCGACATCCCACGGATGGACGCGCTCGATGCAGCCGAGAACGCGCGGGATGGAATCCTGAGACGTCGCGCGATGCTGCTCGAAGAAGCGTTACAGCTTCGCGACCAGCGAGCAAAGATCAAACGCGCGCACGCGCCACTTTTTGTCGCCGAGGGCGTCGCTTGATTTCGTCGCGGCTCCCTCCGGGGCTCCAAGTCGCGCCGAAGCCGTCGCGCGGACTGATGAACTCCCGCGCGACGGTCACTCTTTCTCGAATTGAGGACAAACGTTGAAATCGACATCGAAGACTGAAGCCGAGGATCCCGCTACCGAACCGCGCGGCGGCGAAACGCAATGGCAGCAGTCGGCCCGCATGCTCGCGATGGTCGATCGGCAGCTCGATGAGCTGCGAGAACGGCATCTCGCTGCGATACAACGAGTCGCCGATCTGAACGGCGCCCACCACGACGCAGAGAGGGCTCGCCGCTATGCGGAAGCCCCGGCCATCCGGCGCCAATGCGATGATGCCGAACGCACTACCGGAGGTTTGGCGCAGCAGATCGCGCTGCTCGAGACGACGCGCAGATCCCACGCGCAGGCCGTCGACTTCTGGGAACAGCGCGAGCGGCTTCGGCCGGCCGGCGCTCCGGGGGCGGCTTCATGAGTGGCGAGCATAACGTTCGGTTATCGGAGCCGGGCGATGGCACTTAAAAGCCACAGCGCGGCCTAACACATCACCTGCGACCAGCGGAAACGCCGGTCGCTTTTCTTTGGAGCAAACAGTGGAAGACACCCAAGAAGTCCTCTGCCAAAGCGGCAAGCGAATCGTTTTGCGTGAGCTGAACGCGTTGCAGCAAACCAACGCCTCGTGAAGCCGCTCACCAGCTTCATGGAGAGGGCCGGTACCGCGGTCGGAAACACGGCATCCTGGTTCTACAATCATCCGGTCGCCACGGCCGCCACGAGCGCCGCGCTCTCCGGCTTCGGAGCGTGGGGTGGATATCAGGCCCTGAAGGCAGGTCTCGGCATCGGCCATCTCTTTGCGCATGCTGGCAAGATCGGATTCGGACTCTCGCATGAGCTCGGCGGCAGTGGCCGGCGCACATGGTTCGGATTCGGCCGCGGAGCGGCCACCGAAGGTGAAGCCGGTGAGGCCGCTTCGAAGACGGTTGCGGCGCGCATCGGCCAGTTCTTGCTCGACACGGTATCGTTCAAGCACTCGCGCGGCGTCATGTCGGACTTCGCACGATGGGGACCGATTCGCGGTGCTGCGGCCGGCTTCGGCGAGTCAGGCTTTGGGCAAGGCGCGATGCGAATGATCGAGGTGGTCGGTCGCGGACTCCTTACCGTGGTGCGGCCGCTCGGCTTCGTCGCAAGCCGCGTAGGCTTCTTCGGCGCGGTTCTCGCGCGGCTCGGACTTCGGGCGATCCCGGTCGTCGGCGAGGTGCTGCTGCTGATCGATACGATCAAGTTGCTCGGCGCCCACGGCAAGCTCATCGGCAAAATCATCGGCGAGGTCGCGCACTGGATCGTGCATCATGGCGCGCCGATGCTGCTCCAAGCGTTCGTCGACGTCGTCAAATATATCGCGCTCGGCGTGCGGGATACGATCGTCGGGATATTCAACGGCGGTCACGGCGGATTCTGGGACTGGGCGCGCACGGTGATCTCCAGTGCCGTCGAATCGAACGCTGCAGCAGATAAACGCGAGCACGCTGCGGGAGGGCATCACGGCGCCGCGCATTACATCGGCGGCCACGGGATGCACACGCACGCCGTTCCGCTGGCGGCCGGGCATGGTGGCGTTACGGTCAACGGCGGCTTTCACGCGCACGTCAAGCAGGTGTCGGACCTCACGCCCGACGCGATCGCTGCACTCTTGCGCAATGCGCACCGCAAAGTCGATCGCGGCAGCATTCCCAAAAGCACGCCGACTTCGCCATCGCTGCGTAGCGGTACGACGATCGCGGGCATGCAGTTTGGGCACGCCTAAGCCAGCGCGCAGGAGCGAACGATACTGCGGCGCGCTCGCCTAAGACTGCTCGCTCCGACCGTGTTACCGATTCACTCTCTTATCGGTAATGTTTTTGCGATGCGAGCGTCGCGCGCTTAGCGGCGGTCGCGATTGGAGAAGATAAAGCATGGCTACACAAGTGTCTCAGATCGAACAGGAGATCCACGACGAGATCGAGTCGGCTTTCGCTGCGGGTCGCCCGGTATCGGAATCTTCGCTCATCGAGACTATCATGGCGAGGCATCCTGATCTCAGCGCCAACGACTGGGAGCGCTTGGGAAGCTACTTCCTCAAACACGCGGAGAGACTGCGCAGTTCTCTGCACTCAGTATAAAGTTGAAAAAAGAGGCTCCCCACAACGAGAGCCTCTTTTCACGGTCTTGCCTGGCTGTAGCACTGCAATCGCAGCCGGCAAGTCGCTCTTCTGCAACCGCGTGCGAGGCCGATCCCGCTGTTTCATCGGTTGGCACGATCGTCGCTCGAGTTGGCGACATGCCGAGCACGAAGAAGGCGACGGCGTGTGCTTGCTTCGTGATACGCCGTCGCCCGAAGGTCCTTAACCGAGCTCACGATGTCATCGTTTCGGTCTCTCCCTCGTCTTGAGCGCGATGTCGGCGACCGCGCCGTTGTGGAAAATCACTTCGAGTGAGCCATACTTGACGGAGGCCGCAAGCGCGTCGAGGATACGCGCTAGCGCCACGCGATAGCTCGCCGGAAGTCGCTCCCTCGCGGCGGCCTCAACAAGATTGCTGATGGCGTCGGCTACAGGGTCGCTCTTGCCTGAATCGTCTTCGGCCATAGGTTACGCTGCGTTCGCTTGCGACAACGCTACCACCGCCGGCGGACCGCTCGGGCGACACGAGCGACGCGCACGCCTCTGCGGCCGCCGATGCGTCGAACGGCGCGCATGCCGAGCCACGCGCGCAGTAGGAGGGCGAGCCTCATACGATCGCCTCGCTGACGGCGTCTTCGCTAGCCGTTTCCCGCGCAACGGCGTCGCCGTTCGGCTCGCGAAGCAAGTCGCCGGTCAGTAATCCGATTGCGGTCGACGCACAATCGCGATACAAGGACTGCTCGTCGAAGGCATCCTCGTAACGCAGGAGCGCTATCTCGAATCCCTTGAGGTCCTCGGCGGTCGGCGCTGTGTAGTTCCGCACACTATCCGCAATGCGGTTTTGGTATTCGATCAAATCATCGATGGCGTTGCGAAGTGAAGTCAATTTGCCGTCGTCGTTCGTGATCGCGACGATGTGCTTCATGGTAGTTACGAAGTCGGCGCGATCGGCGGGAGATTCTGCGGTCTTGGTCGCCATGTTAGAGGGCCTTTCTGCGGCCTGTGGCCACGTTTGCGTTAGGCGATGATGGATGAGAGGGCCGGCGCCTCGAAAGCGTCGCCACGGCGAATGTAGCCCTGCAAAACGGCAAGGCTGCGATGCCGCGTCGTGCGCATGATGACGTCGAGCGGCACCTTTGCCTGCGCAGCCGCCGTTACGAAGCCGCTGCGCAGCGAATGTCCGCTGAAGTCGCCGTCGAGCCGCGCCCTACGCGCGAGCCGCTGCACGAGATTCGCAACATCGCGGCCGGCGATCGGCAGCGCCTGAACGCGGCGATGCGGCGTCAGCGAGCGGAACAGCGGGCCGTCGACGATGCCGGCGGCGTCGATCCACGCACGCGCTGCGCGTACGGCGCAGAGCGACGCGTTCTCGACGAACGGGATCCGATCTCGGCGCCGGCGCCTTCCTGGTCCGTCTTGCTGCGCGTGATGCACAGAAGCAAGCCGCGCTTCGAAAACCGGAGATCATCGAGGCGCAGCGCTGCTAGTTCGGAGCGCCGGAGCGCTGCAGCGAAACCTAGCAGGATGATACCACGGTCCCGCTTTGCCGCGATGTCGTCGCCGCGGATGGCGAGGAGCAGCGACCGCAACACCTCGAGCGTCGCAGCATCCACGCGCCTTGGCGCCGTGCCCTTTTGGCGCGCGATGCCCGAGACGACGTCGCGCACAATGCGATGCGAGCACGGCGATTCAAGCCCCGCGCGCCGGTGACGAACGGAGATCGCAGCGAGCCGGCGCCGGATCGTCGCGACCTTTACGCGGTCGGCGGATGCGGCGACGTAGAGCGCGATCGTCTGCGGTTCGGCTGGGTACGAACGCACGCCGTGCTGCGCGCAGAACGCATCCAAGTCGCGCAGGTCGGAGGCGTAGGCGCGGCGCGTGCTCGCCGCTTGCGAGCCCCGCGCGTACTCTTGCGCACGTGCAATGAGGAGATCGGTCGCGAGCGGCGCCGGTGCAGCGGGGAGCGCAAGCGCGGTCATGAGGCGGCGCCCCCGTCGTCGAGGTCCTCGATTGCACGATTGATTCGGTGGCGCTCGGCTTGTGCGTTGGACCGCTTCGCGTTCTCGGCCATCTGCTTCGCGACTCGGTGCAAGTCGCGCCGCTGTTGCTCGACCACGCGCCGGAACGCCGCGGGCGGCTCCGGTGCGAGCGATGAGGCGAGCCGGGCCTCGATGCGAGAGGCGCGGCGTATCGTGTCCGCGAGAATGATCTCGATCGCAGCGAGGGGATCGCCGGCGAGGTCGCGCTCGATCGCCGCCCGCTCGACGGGATCGCGTGTAATGGGCGTCACGATCGCCATCACGCTGCCACCTTTGCAGCCGCGCGGTCGGCGACGATGCGCAAAAACGCCGCCGCGGCGTGCCAGCACGGCGTGCCGCTCGTCGTCCCGGCCTTGCAGTCGCAGAAGAACGTCTCGGCGTTCATCGCCCAGACGGTGTAGCGAGCGCCGGCGCGACCCTCGACCGTGTACCTGTCATTCCCGCGCGGCTCGGCGGCGGCTGCGCCACCGTTCACCTTCGCGGCTTCGAGTCGGCCTTCGATCTTCTCGCGGTACGTCTTGGTGCGCGAGGACGAAGCCTGATATGATGCAGAGGTCACTGGAAACTTATCCTTTCCGGTGGCGAGGGCTCGGCGGTGCTGATACACTGCCGGGTCCGCTTTTGTTATAGGCTACAAGGATGCTAGCGTATAACACTAGAAAAGTCAACTATGCCGCGCGAGAAAAAGGCACGCTGCCAAGCCTACGGATGTACGAACACCATCTCCGTCGCGCGCATATTTGCGGCTCGCTCGCGTGGAAAGGAGCCGCGCTTTTGTTCGACTGAATGCCGCGCACGCCAGAACGCGCGAGAGGCGTACGAACGAAAAAAGAGGGCGCTCGAATCTAACGGCGCTCGCAAATCGCGGTGAAGAAACCGAAGCGTCGTCGCGCTCGCGGCCTCGGCTCGATCCGAAAGATCGCCGAGGGGAAATGGCGGATCGGTTACGACGCGCCGCGCTCAAACGATTGGGGCCCGCGGCGACAGCGCTACGAGACCGTGTTCGGCGTCAAGGAGCAAGCTGAAGGCGTCCTTCGGACTCGACTCGCCGAGGTTCGTAGCGGCGGCCTTCCCGACGAAGACCGGCTGACGTTCAATGCGCTCGCCGATCGTTACCTGAAAGCGAAGAGCGTGAGCCGTGAAGGAACGACGGTGGCCCTATACCGGCGGATTCTTGCGCAGCACGTTCGTCCTGCGATCGGACACCTACGGCTTCGCAACATTCGCGCCGATCATATCGCCGGACTCGTGCTCGACGCGAAGAACCGCGGTCGAACCCCAAGTAAAAACGCGCCGTTGTCGCCGGTAACTCAGCGCAACCTCCTCACGATGGTTCGAGCGGTATTTGCCTGGGCCGTTCGGCAAGGACTGCTCCTGCGCAACGTCGCCAACTTGGTCGAGCCACCAGCCGTTCCACACGCGGAGCGCGCGCGGATCGGACTCGAACAGGTGCGGGCACTCCTCGCAGCGTCCACCGGAACTGAACTCGCCGCGATCATCCCGTTCGCCATCGGAACCGGGCTACGGCGCTCGGAGCTTTGCGCGCTACGCTGGGGAGACGTGGACTTGCAGCTCGGGACGATTCACGTCCAACGCGCGGCGGCGAACCTCGGCGGCGGCGTTATCATCAAAGCGCCCAAGACCAAGCGCTCGAACCGCATCGATGCCTTGCCGGCGTTCGTCGTGGCGGTCTTGCGACGTCACCGCGCTGCCCAGGCGCAGCGCCATGAATCGTTCGGTGCTCGAGCCCCCGGTGACGGAGACGTTATCTTCGATCGGCTCGATGGTCGAGCGTGGGACCCTAACGAACTCTCGCGCCACTTCATGAAGCTCGTACGTGCGCATCATCTTCCGCCGCAGCGCTTCCACGACTTGCGACACGCATACGCCAGCCTCGCGTTCGCCTCAGGCACGTCGCTGAAGGTCGTCTCGGAGTCCCTCGGCCATAGTGCGGTCGCCGTAACGGACGCGATCTATGTGCATCTTCAAGATGCGGCACGGCGTGAAAAGGCCGAGCGGCTCGACACCTATCTCGAGGATGTCGTGGGCGGACTGACAGCGTTCGTCACTGAGCCGTAGTGTGCCGTTAGTGTATTGCGGAGGGTCAGTTCGGCGGAAACCTTTGCCGTTACGGCATTTCCCTGAACCGTCTAGGAGAGAGTGGGATTCGAACCCACGGACGATTCAGCACCGTCAGCGATTTTCAAGACCGCCGCATTCAACCGCTCTGCCATCTCTCCAGGCGCCAACGAGGCATCGTTTATGCGGGTTTCCGCCGCA
>JAABUQ010002645.1_pt1 | contig 14636 bp, 12 predicted proteins | sample 5560001 | NCBI WGS metagenome assembly JAABUQ01 (sample SAMN10711888, study PRJNA513371) | rock metagenome | isolation source: Antarctica rocks | place: Antarctica: Victoria Land, Finger Mt nord | collected 2015-12-18 | reverse complement strand
CCATCAGCCCGGCGATGAAGGCGTGCCGCCGGGTCTGGGTCAGGATGCCCTTGCGCGCATCGACCAGCATCACCGCGAGGTCCGCGTTGGACGCGCCGGTCGCCATGTTGCGGGTGTACTGCTCGTGCCCCGGCGTGTCCGCCACCACGAAGCGGCGCCGGGGGGTCGCGAAGAAACGGTAGGCCACGTCGATGGTGATGCCCTGCTCGCGCTCCGCCTCCAGCCCATCGACCAGCAGGGACAGGTCGAGGTCGTCCCCCGTCGAGCCGCGGCGCCTGCTGTCGCGTCGCAGCGTCGCGAGCTGGTCGTCGGGGATGCCGCGCGTGTCGAACAGCAGGCGGCCGATCAGGGTCGATTTGCCGTCGTCGACGCTGCCGCAGGTGAGGAAGCGCAGCAGGCCCGGCTTCATCAGAAATACCCTTCGCGCTTCTTGCGCTCCATGGAGTCCGCCTCGTCCTTGTCGATCAGCCGCGTGCTCCGTTCGGAGGTGCGGGAGGCGGCCATCTCGCCGATGATCTCCGGCAGCGACTGCGCGGCGCTCTCGATGGCGGCGGTCAGCGGGTAGCAGCCGAGCGAGCGGAACCGGACGGTGCGCTGCTGCGGCGCCTCGCCCGGGCGCAGGCGCATGCGCCCGTCATCGACGACGATGAGGTTGCCGTCCCGCTCCACCACCGGGCGCGGCGCGGCGCGGTACAGCGGCACGACGGGGATGTCCTCCGCCAGCACGTAGTGCCAGATGTCCAGCTCGGTCCAGTTGGACAGCGGGAACACGCGGACGCCTTCGCCCGGCGCGACGCGGCCGTTGTACAGGCGCCAGAACTCCGGACGCTGGTCCTTTGGGTCCCACTGCTGCGCCGCCGTGCGGAAGGAGAACACCCGTTCCTTGGCCCGCGACTTCTCCTCGTCCCGCCGCGCGCCGCCGAACGCCGCGTCGAAGCCGTGGCGGCGCAGCGCCGCCTTGAGCGCCTCCGTCTTCATGGCATGGGTGTAGAACGCGCCGTGGTCGAACGGGTTGATGCCCTGGGCGCGCGCCTCCTCGTTCGTGTGCACGAGAAGGTCGAGGCCGTGGCGGCGCGCCGTCTCGTCGCGGAACGCGATCATTTCGCGGAATTTCCAGCCGGTGTCGATGTGCAGCAGCGGGAAGGGCAGGGGCGAAGGGTAGAACGCCCGGCGCATCAGGTGCAGCAGCACCGACGAGTCCTTGCCGACCGAGTAAAGGAACACCGGGTTACGGCACTCCGCCGCCACTTCGCGGACGATGTGGATGCTCTCGGCCTCCAACTGCCGCAGGTGCGGCGTGGCGGCGAGCCGAGGGGCTGCGAGGGCGTCGGTGCGCGGGGACAGGGCGTTCATGCGTGGCGGCTCGCCTCGGTCAGGGCTGCGGTGGAGACATGCGGCAGGTGGATGCCGCGCCCGGTCTTGCCGCGCCCGGCCCAGCGCCCGGCGGGCGGGATCGCGGCGATGGTGACTTGATCAACGCTTGCAAGTGTCATAGCCGCTGGTCCGCCCGTGTTCGCCGGGCTGCCGCCCCGCTCCCGTTGCCGCAATTGGAAACCGCTTGTTCGATACTGCAAGGGACGTGGGCAACTTACGAGGGAATATGCGTTCAGAGGCTGCAAGGGTAGAGATTTGCCCCGTTCCTGGCAATTCCGCAACGATGCCGTTTCCTTTCGAGGCCCTGGGCAAACGTCTTGGACATCGCCGCTTGGAAGCCCTTGCGAAATTATTGCAAACGACTCTCATTTGCATCTATCAGGATCGCGTTTGGAAGGACGAGCCAGGGATGCCCATGGACCCCATGACGACTGCGCCAGGCATAGCGTCGGCCTCGACCGGGTGCCGCATCCGGGGGTGGGCCGCCGCGGGCCTTCTCGCCGTCGCAAGCGCCCTGCCGTCCGGCCCCGCCTTCGCCCAAACCGACGCAAGCCCGGCGGCGAAGGCCGCGTCGGGGCCGAGCGAGCGCATCGAGCCTGGGGCGGCGGAAAGCCGGCAGGCCACCCCCGGCGGCGAGTCCGGCGTGAAGCCCAGCGAGGAGGCGGCCCAAGGGGTCTGGGACCGCGCCAACCTGTTCGGCAACCTCGGCGGCGTCCGCAGCCGCTTGGCCGACCTCGGCATCACCTTCGGCCTCACGGAAACCAGCGAGGTGTTCGGCAACCCCACCGGCGGCGTGCGGCGCGGCGTGATCTACGAAGGGCTGACCCAGTTCGGCGTCAGCGTCGATGCGGAAAAGGCGTTCGGCCTGACGGGCGGCACGTTCAACGCGACGGGCTACCAGATCCACGGCCGGGGCCTCAGCCTGAACAACCTCGGCAACAACCTGAACACGGTCAGCGGCATCGAGGCGCTGCGCGGCACGCTCCTGTTCGAGCTGTGGTACGAGCAGTTGCTGCTCGACAAGGCGCTCGCCATCCGCGTGGGCCAGCTCGCCGCGGACCAGGAGTTCTTGCTCAGCCAATATGCCGGCCTGTTCCTGAACCACACCTTCGGCTGGAGCACCTTGCCCAGCGTCGACCTGCCGTCAAGCGGGCCGTCCTTTCCGCTCGCCACGCCCGGCGTGCGGGTGAAGTACATCCCCCGCGACGACGTCAGCCTGCTGGCCGGGGTGTTCAACGGCGACCCGGCCGGCCCGGGCCGCGGCTTCTCGCAAGCGCGCGATCCGTCCGGCACCGCGTTCCGCCTGCGCGACGGCGTGTTCGCCATTGCGGAGATCCAGTACGGGCTGAACCAAGGGGAGGGCGCCACGGGGCTGCCCGGCACCTACAAGTTCGGCGCCTACTACGACTCGCAGAGCTTCGCCGACCAGCGCCGCAACGCCAGCGGCGCGTCGCTGGCCGACCAGAGCGGCACGGGCGCCATCGGCCGCAACCGCCGCGGCAACTACAGCCTGTATGCCATGGCGGACCAGCTCGTTTGGCGCAAGCCGGGGACCAAGGGGGACGGCGCCGGCGTGTTCGTCCGCGCCATGGGCGGGCCGGGCGACCGCAACCTGGTCAACTTCTACGCCGACGCGGGCGTGACCTACAAAGGCCTGATCGCCGGGCGCGACAGCGACACGGTCGGCATCGCCGTCGCCTATGCCCGGATCAGCGACACGGCGAGCAAGCTCGATGCCGACACGGCGCGCTTCATCGGCGGCGGCTACCCGATCCGCCGGAACGAAACGGTGCTGGAAGCGACATACCAGGCCCAGATCGCGCCCTGGTGGCAGGTCCAGCCCACGGCGCAGTACCTGTTCAACCTGAACGGCGGCGTGCCGAACCCGCAGAACCCGGCGAAGCGGCTGGGCAATGCGGCGGTGTTCGGGCTGCGCACCACCGTGACCTTCTGAGCGCGGCCCGCTCGATGCCGGCGCGGCGTCCTGCCTGCTGCTCGCCGTCTTGGCGGACGGACTGCTGCGGGAGCTGCAGCGCGGCGGCTGATCTGCGCTGCCGCTGGGCTTTGGCCAGGAAGACGTGCATCTAGGGCGTGTCTGCAAACGCCGGCTATAGCCACAGCAGGATCATACCGAGCATGACCATGGCCAGGTAGTTGATGCCGCGCTTCTCGTAGCGGGTAGCGATGCGGCGGAACTGCTTGAGGTGGTTGATCAGGCGCTCGATACGGTTTCTCTGCCGGTAAGCCTCGCGATCAAAGTATGGCTGCCGACGCTGGTTGCTTTTGCTGGGGATCACCGGCCGGATGTGCCGGCGACGCAGGCGCCTTCGGGCTGTCGGGCTGCTGTAACCCTTGTCGCCGGCCACACGCCGTGGCCGCAGGCGAGGGCGGCCTCGACTGGCACGGCGGATTGTGCCGTTGTCCAGCAACGCCTCCAGCGCGATCTGCTCATGCCGCTCGCCCCCGGTCAGCACGGCGACCATCGGCTTGCCGCCGCCTTCGGCCCGCAGGTGTAGCTTGGTCGAGAACCCGCCCTGGCTGCGGCCCAACGCCTCGACGCTTTCCTTCTCCCCGGCAGTCCTGGTCCGGCGCGCGCCAGCCGCATGCTGGTGCGCACGGATGACGGTCGCGTCCACGAAGTGCAGGTTCCAGTCCACCTCGCCCTGGGCATCGGCCTCAGCCTGCAGCGCAATCAAGACCTGGTCCCAAACCCCCGCTGCTCGCCAGCGGTAGAACCGGCTCGACACCGTGCCGACCGGACCATAGTGCAGCGGTAGGCCGCGCCAGGGCGCTCCTGTCCGGTGCACCCATAATATGCCGTTCAGAATACGGCGGTGGTCCACATTGGGCCGCCCTGTCCAGGGTTTCTCAGGGGGCAGCAACGGCTGCAAACGCCGCCACTGCATGTCCATCAACTCTCTTCGTCTCACCCCATCAATATGGGATCATGCATCCGAAACGTCCGGCGTTTGCAGACACGCCCTAGAAAACGTGCATCTATTCGATGTAGAGACCGGTTGCGCGCCGATGCACGGCGCCCCGGCGTGAGAGAGGGACCCATGCCGCCCATTCCGCTCAACCGAGCCAACCTGTCCCGGCTGCAATCCCCGGTCGCGGTGCCCGGCTTCGATCCCGCCCGCGTGACGCCCGGCATCGTGCATCTGGGCCTCGGCAACTTCCATCGGGCGCACATGGCGCGCTACACGCATAACCTGATGGAGCGGCGGCCGGATGCGCTCCGATGGGGCATCGTGGGCGCCGGGCTGCTGCCGGGCGACCGGCGGATGCAGGAAAGCCTGGCGCCGCAGGATAGCCTTTACACGCTGGTGGAGCGGAGCTTCACGGAGGAAACGGTGACGGTGGTCGGGTCGCTCGCCGCCGTGGTGTTCGCAGGCGAAAGCAGCGCTGACCTGCTGGACGCCATCGACTGTCCGGAAATCCGCATCGTCAGCCTGACGGTGACGGAGAACGGCTATTGCTTGAACCGCGCCACCAAGCGGCTCGATCCCGAGCACAAGCTGATCCAGGCGGACCTCGCCCATCCCGAACGGCCGTCGAGCGCGATCGGCATCGTGGTGGAGGCGTACCGGCGGCGGCGGGACGGCGCCGTGCCCCCGTTCACCGCGATGACCTGCGACAACATCCAGCACAACGGCGACGTGCTGCGCGACGCGGTGCTGGCGCTCGCCGAGCTGCGCGACCCGGCGCTTGCCGCGTGGATCGCCGAGCACGGCAGCTTCCCAAGCACGATGGTGGACCGCATCACCCCGGTGACGGCGGCGGCGGATACCTTGGCCCTGGCCGAGCGCCACGGCATCGAGGACCGCTGGCCGGTGTTCTCCGAGACCTTCACGCAATGGGTGATCGAGGACCGCTTCCCCGCCGGGCGCCCGCCCTGGGAAGAGGTGGGCGCGCAGTTCGTGGCCGACGTGGCGCCCTACGAGTTCATGAAGCTGCGGCTGCTGAACGCGAGCCACCTCGCGGTGTCCGGCACGGGCCGGCTCGCGGGCTATGTCACGGTCGACGAGGCGATGGCCGACCCGCGGATCACCGGCTTCATGCGGGCGCTGATGGACCGGGAAACCGGGCCGACCCTGCTGCCGGTGCCGGGCATCGACCTCGACGGCTACAAGGCGACGCTGATCGAGCGGTTCGCCAACCCGGCGATCAAGGACACGGTGGAGCGGGTGAACACCGACGCGCCGCTCAACGTGCTCGTGGACCCGATCCGCGACCGGCTGCGCGCGGGGCAGGGGGTCGAGCTGCTGGCGCTGGCGCTCGCCGCCTGGCTGCGCCGGGTGCGCGGGGAGGACGAGCAGGGCCAGCCCATCGACGTGCGCCACCCGCTCGCGGCGCTGCTGCGGGACAAGGCGATGGAGGGCGGGCCGGACCCGCGTCCGCTGCTCGGCATCGCGCAGTTGTTCGGCGACACCGGCGCCGATGCGCGGCTGGTCGAGCCGGTCGGCCGCTGGCTCGCGTCGCTCTACGAGCGGGGCAGCCGGGACACGCTGGCGGAGGCGTCGCAGCGTCTCAATTTCTGACCGGGCTGCGCGTTTTGCCGCATGAGTGTTGACGCCGCTGCTGGAAAGTGGAACGGTCCCCGTCCAAGGCTGCCCGCATCAGCGGCACCATGTAAGTTGATCTGGGAGACGTACCATCGCTCATCGCATCAAGGGCGGCCTGCGGGCCGCCGTCGCCACCGGCGCGCTGTTGTCCACGGCTCTGGCCGCGGGGCCGGCGCATGCCGACTCCACCATCACCATCGCGACCGTGAACAACGGCGACATGGTGGTGATGCAGAAGCTGGCCTCCCAGTTCGAGCAGCAGCATCCCGACATCCACCTGCGCTGGGTGGTGCTGGAGGAGAACGTGCTGCGCCAGCGGGTCACGACGGACATCGCCACCAAGGCCGGGCAGTTCGACGTGATGACGGTCGGCAACTACGAGGTGCCGATCTGGGCGAAGCAGGGCTGGCTGGAGCCGATGGAGAACCTGCCGGCGTCCTACGGCGTCGATGACCTGCTCAAGCCGGTGCGCGAGGGCCTGACGTACAACGGCAAGCTGTACGGCCTGCCGTTCTATGCCGAAAGCGCCATGACCTATTACCGCACCGACCTGTTCGAGAAGGCCGGCCTCAAGATGCCGGATGCGCCGACCTACGAGCAGATCCGGCAGTTCGCCGACAAGATCACCGACAAGGCGAACCAGGTGTACGGCATGTGCCTGCGCGGCAAGCCGGGCTGGGGCGAGAACATGGCCTTCGTCACCGCGCTGGTGAACGCCGAGGGCGGGCAGTGGTTCAACACGCAATGGAAGCCGGAGATCGACACGCCGGAGTGGCGCAAGGCAATCGCCTTCTACGACGGCATCCTGAAGGCGGACGGGCCGCCGGGCGCCACCTCCAACGGCTTCAACGAGAACCTGGCGCTGTTCGCCAGCGGGCATTGCGGCATGTGGATCGACGCGACAGTCGCGGGCGGCCTGCTGTTCGACAAGAAGCAGTCGCAGGTTTCCGACAAGGTGGGCTTCGCGCAGATGCCGACCGGCGACTTCAAGGGCGCCCCGACCTGGCTGTGGAGCTGGAACCTGAGCATCCCCACGTCTTCCAAGCAGAAGGAGGCGGCGCGCACCTTCGTGACCTGGGCCACGTCCAAGGAGTACATCCAGCTCGTCGCCAAGGAGAACGGCTGGGTGTCGGCGCCGCCGGGCACGCGGCAGTCCACCTATGACAGCCCCGATTACAAGCAGGCGGCGCCGTTCGCGGACTTCGTGGCGAAGGCGATCTCGGTCGCCAACCCGACCGGGCAGACCAAGGCGCCGCGTCCGTATGAGGGCGCGCAGTTCGTGGCGATCCCCGAGTTCCAGGGCATCGGCACCCAGGTCGGCCAGACCATCGCGGGCACGCTGAGCGGGCAAAGCACCGTCGAGCAGGGGCTGAAGACCGCCCAGGCCGCGACGGAGCGGACGATCCGCCAAGCGGGCTACCCGAAGAAGTAGGGGCGCAGCATGTCAGCGACGGTCATCCCGGGAACGGGCACAGCGGCGGCGTCCACCAAGGCGCCGCGCCGGACCGGGTCCTGGCTGGTGGTGCCGTCCGTGGCGGTGCTGCTGGCGTGGATGATCGTCCCGCTGGTGATGACGCTGTGGTTCTCGTTCCAGTATTATAACCTGGTGAACCCGGACGTGAGCGGGTTCGCGGGGCGGGACAACTACGAGTTCCTCGTCACCGACCCGGATTTCTGGGTGTCGCTCCGCAACACGATGACGCTGCTGGTGTCCGTCCTGGTCATCACCGTGGGGTTGGGCACCCTGCTGGCCGTGCTGTTCGACCAGCCGTTCCCCGGGCAGAAGATCGCGCGCGTCCTGGCGATCTCGCCCTTCTTCGTCATGCCGACCGTCAGCGCGCTGATTTGGAAGAACCTGCTGATGCACCCGATCTACGGCGTGCTCGGCGCCGTGGCGCTGGCGTTCGGGCTGCAGCCGGTGGATTGGTTCGCCTCCTACCCGCTCGCTTCCGTCATCGCCATCGTGTCCTGGGAGTGGCTGCCGTTCGCGCTGCTGATCCTGCTGACCGCCGTGCAGTCGCTTGACCATGAGCAGCGGGAAGCCGCGCGGATGGACGGCGCCGGGGTGGTGGCGCAGTTCTTCTTCATCACCCTGCCGCACCTGTCCCGGGCGATCAGCGTCGTCGTGATGATCGAGACGATCTTCCTGCTGACCGTATTTGCCGAGATCCTCGTGACCACCTCCGGCGGACCCGGCAACGCCTCGACCAACCTGGCCTTCCTGATCTACGCCCGCGCGCTGCTGCAGTACGACGTGGGCGGCGCCTCCGCCGGGGGCGTGGTGGCGATCATCCTGGCCAACATCGTCGCCTTCTTCCTGGTGCGCAGCATCGCCCGGCGGCTGGAGGTCTAGCCGATGCATGAGAGCTTGACCCGGCGCGTGCTCGCCACCGTCGTCGGGTGGGGCGTGGCGCTGCTGCTGTTCTTCCCCATCGCCTGGATGGTGCTGACCAGCTTCAAGACGGAAGGCGACGCGATCACGCCGCATCTCACCTTCTCGCCGACACTGGCTTCGTATGCCGAGGTTCTGTCGCGGGCGGACTACCTCAGCTTCGCGTTGAACAGCATCCTGGTGTCCGTCGGCGGGACGGTGCTGGCGCTGCTGTTCGCGGTTCCGGCCGCCTACGCGATGGCGTTCCATCCGACGCAGCGCACCCGCGGCACGCTGCTGTGGATGCTGTCCACCAAGATGCTGCCGCCAGTTGGCGTTTTGGTGCCGATCTATATCCTGGCCCGCGACACGGGGCTGCTCGACACCCGCACGGCGCTGGTCATCATCTACGCGCTGGCCAACCTGCCCATCGTGGTCTGGATGCTGTTCACCTTCTACAAGGAAGTGCCGAAGGACATCCTGGAGGCGGGCCGGATGGACGGCGCGCAGACGGCGAGCGAGGTCTGGTACCTTCTGCTCCCGTTGACGTTGCCGGGCATCGCGTCCACCGGGCTGCTGTCGCTGATCCTATGCTGGAACGAGGCGTTCTGGAGCCTGAACCTGACCACTTCCGCGGCGGCGCCGCTGACCGCCTTCATAGCATCCTTCTCCAGCCCCGAGGGGCTGTTCTTCGCCAAATTGTCCGCGGCCTCGACCATGGCGGTGGCGCCGATCCTGGTGTTCGGCTGGTTCAGCCAGCGCCAGCTCGTGCGCGGCCTCACCTTCGGCGCTGTGAAGTAGGAGTTTCCCATGGCAACGCTGACCCTCCGCGACCTGCGCAAGAGCTACGGCCCGGCCGATGTCATCAAGGGCATCAATCTCGACGTGCTGGACCGCGAGTTCGTGGTGTTCGTCGGCCCGTCCGGCTGCGGCAAATCGACGTTGCTGCGCATGATCGCGGGGCTGGAGGACATCACCTCCGGAGAGCTGCAGATCGACGGCAAGCGGGTCAACGACGTGGGGCCGGCCGACCGCGGGCTGGCGATGGTGTTCCAGTCCTACGCGCTGTATCCGCACATGACGGTGCGGCAGAACATGGGCTTCGCCCTGCGCCTGGCGCGCGTGCCGAAAGCCGAGCGCGAGCGCAAGGTGGATGAGGCCGCGCGCATCCTGCAGCTTGGCCCCTATCTGGACCGGCGTCCCAAGGACCTGTCCGGCGGGCAGCGGCAGCGTGTCGCCATCGGCCGCTCCATCGTGCGGGACCCCAGAGTGTTCCTGTTCGACGAGCCGCTGTCCAACCTCGACGCCGCGTTGCGCGGGCAGATGCGGATGGAGCTGCTGCGCCTGCACGAAGACCTGAACGCCACGATGATCTACGTCACGCACGACCAGGTCGAGGCGATGACGATGGCCGACAAGATCGTCGTGCTGCAGGCCGGACTGGTCGAGCAGGTCGGCTCGCCGCTGGAGCTGTACCATCATCCCAACAACCTGTTCGTCGCCGGGTTCATCGGCTCGCCGCGGATGAACCTGATGCCGGCGCAGGTGGTCGAGGCGAGCGGGTCCGGCGTGACCGTGGCGCTGCCGTCCGGCGGCCAGGTGACGGTGCCGGCCACGGCCAGCGGCGTGCGGCCGGGCGAGACTGTCACCCTGGGCGTGCGGCCCGAGGGGCTACGTGTCGATCCGGCCGGCCCGGTCACAGGCGAGGTCACGCTGGTCGAGCGGCTTGGCGGCCTGACGCTGCTGCATATCAATGCCGCCGGCGGCCAAGCGATGACGGTACAGATCGAGGGCAGCGCCTCCACCCGCGCGCACGAGGCCGTGCGCCTGTCGATCAATACCGCGGCCTGCCACCTGTTCGACAAGGATGGCCAGGCCATGTCGCGGCTGGAACGGCACCCGCTGGCCGCTTGAGGACTGCCCGCCTGCTTGGCAAGGACGTCGATCCTCGCGATTGATCGGGCGGGCTGCCCTACGCGGCTGGGCGCACGACGTGGAATGCGGTCCCGGTGTTGGCGGCCACACCGCTTGGATTGTGCCAAGGGATGGTCCTGACCGCGGCGGCGCTGCCGGCCCATTGGTCCATGACCTGGATTCCGCGCTCGTTCTGCCCCAGGTAGATCGCCGCGTGGCTGCTGCCATTCGTTGCGTTCGCATAGCGGTCGGCGCCGCTGAACGTCGCGATGGCGGTGCCGGGCCGTAGGTCCGTGTTGCCCCGCACCGGCGGGCCGCACTTCCAGTTCCGCGTCGGGCCGATGCCTGGGTTTGCCGCCTGAACCAAGGCGACGCATTGGCCGGAGCCGGTGGAGCGCCCGAGATACTGAGCGAAATCCGCCGCCATGAACCCGCCGGCGGTGCCCAGCCTCCCTGCCGCTCCTGTCGCCCCTGTCGCCCCGCCGCCCTGCGTCCCCTGCTGGCCGAAACCGGGCATTGCAGCCATGGACGCGGCGGCGAGCGCGGCGAACGACCCTGCGGCGGCATTGGGCACCCTGGGGCCGGCAGGCAGCAAGCGCACCTGAGCCGGCGGGTTCCGCAAGACGAGACCGAGATTCTGGATCAAACCCACCCCCAAAGCTGCGTCCAGGCCGGAGGATAGCGCGGGAAGGTTGCGGAACGGTTAATCGAGCCGGCCGGTGGCATCAGCCCGGCGGGCGGACCTGGAACTGGTTCCACTCGCTTGCCGCGTAGTGCCCAAGGTTACGGCCGACGGCATAAACCCGCCAGGCATAACGGCCGGGAACCCGATCCAGCGTCGCAAGCGTCGCAGTCTCGTCCAGGTAGGTCGCGAACACTTCCCGCGGCTCGATGGGGTCGAGCGCCAGGAGCTGGACGAAGAACCGTACCGGAACCGGTTGCGCTGGGCTCGTCCAGACCAGCTCCACCATGCCCGCAGCGCCTGGGACGCCGGCCACGACGGGGATCACCTCGCCGTCCGCCGGCACGAGCGGCTGCGCCGCTTCGAGCGAACGAGCCGCATCCGCCGGGGATGGAGGACGCGGCCGGGCGTCGCCTCCAGTGCGGCGCATCGCGGCCAGCCTTTCGGCCGCGGCTGGCAGATCCACGGCCGCGATGCGGAACCACGCCTCCGCCTGCTCGGGGTTGCGCGGCACGCCGTCGCCCGCCGCGTAGAGCTGGCCCAGGTTGTATTGCGCACGGCGGTTGCCGTGGGCCGCCGCCCGGCCATACCACAGTGCGGCCTGCGCCGTGTTGCGGCGTACACCGTCGCCGGTGTCGCACATCGCAGCCACGTTGAACTCCGCGTCCGGTGAGCCGGCAGCAGCCGCGCGCCGATACCAACGGTAGGCAGCCACCGGATCGCGCGGCATGCCTTGGCCAAGGTCGTAAAGGGTGCCTAGGCTCAGTTGCGCCGCGAGATCACCGGCTTCGGCCTGCGTCGTCCAGAGCCGGCGCGCCAGGTCGTAATGCTTGGCGTCATACGCCTGCTGCGCCTCGTCGGGGTCGGTCGGCGCAGATGCAGCCCCTGTTGCGAGCAGCAGCACCAGCAAAACCCGGCTGAGCGATATCCTCCCGGCCAATCCCTTGCGTCCTGACGCCGGTTTTCAGCGCCAGGTGATCTCGACCCGCCTGTTTTGCGGTTCCGGCACGCCGCGCCCTGCCGGAACCGGCGGGTTCGTCTCGCCTTTGGCCAGGATCTGCGTCCGCTCGGCGGGAATGCCGCGCGCGATCATGCCACGCACCACCGCCGTCGCCCGGCGCTGCGAGAGCAGCAGGTTGTCGGCTGGCTGGCCCACAGCGTCGCTGCTTCCGCTCACGATCATGATGATGGGCCGCCCTTCCCGGTAAAGCCGCGAGGCTTGGTCCAGGGTCGCCTGGTTGCGGGCGTCAAGCGTCGAGGACCCGGTGTCGAACAGGAGGACAAGCTTGCCAGCCGGCTCCGCGCCCTGCGCGGGTCCGCCGGGCGCGGGCGCTGTCACGGGGGCTGAGGCCGATGGGGGTTGGTCCGTCTGCTGTGCCATCGCCCCGGCGGTGGAACCGGCCAAAAGCAGGATGCCGAGAAAGCGGGTTTTCATTGACACGCACATCATGAACTCTTCCCAGAACGCGACAGTCACGTCGTGCAAGTGACGGACTTATCAGAATTGTGAGCGACGCCGCGATTAAAAAGGGAGCAAAACGCCTATTTGGCTTGCTTTTTTACGCGCCGGCCCGGCGTTCAGCGGGTCGGGCTGGCCGTATGGGTCGCCAGCACCGCGTCGCTTGCGGCGTCCACCTCCTGCAAGCGGACCTCATATCCCCAAAGCGACGCGAGCTGGCGCAATGTGGCTTCCGCATCCTTTTTCGACAGAAGCTGGCCCGGCATGGTGCGGTGTTCCAGCAGCAGGCGCCGGTCGCCGAACAGGTCCACATCGACCACCTGGATATCCGCGTCGCCCAGCCCGGGGTCATAGGACCGCGCCAGGCTGCGGCGGATCGAGCGGTAGCCCTCGTCGTCATGGATGGCATCGACCAGCAGCGTCGGCTCGGTCGTGTCGTCCATCAGCCGGAACATGCGGAAATCGCGCATGACCTTGGGAGACAGGAACTGCAGCACGAAGCTTTCGTCGCGGTAGTTCGCCCAGGCGTGGCGGAGCGTGCCCAGCGCATCGCCGTTGCCGGCCCAGTCCGGGAACCAGCCGCGGTCCTCCGCCGTGGGCTGGTCGCAGATGCGGGCGATGTCGGTCATCATGGCGTAGCCCAGCGCGTAGGGGTTGAACCCCGGGCCGCCGGCCGGATGGTCGAAGCCCGGCTGCATGATGACGTTGCTGGTGGAGTGCAGCACTTCCAGGAACGCGGCATCGTCGATCTGCCCGGTCTCGTGCAGCCGGGTCATGATGCGCTGGTGCACCCAGGTGGCGCAGCCCTCGTTCATCAGCTTCACCTGCGGCTGCGGGTAGAAATACTGCGCGATCAGCCGCACGATGCGGATGATCTCCCGCTCCCAGGCTTGCAGCCGCGGCGAAGATTTCTCCAGGAAGTAGAGCAGGTTCTCCTCGGGCAGGCCGAGGCGCCGCCGACGTTCTGACAGCTTGTCCACGCCCGGCGCCGGCTTGGTGCCCGGCACCGTGCGCCACAGGTCGTCGAACATGCGCTCGTCGTAGTCTTGGCGCTCGCGCTCGCGCTTCTGCTCGGCCTTGAGGTTCATCGGACGGCTGCCGCCGTGGCGGTGCACGCCGTGGCGCGACAGGCTGTGCGCCGCGTCCAGCACGCGCTCCACCGCGGCGGTGCCGTGGCGGTCCTCGCACCCGGCGACGTAGCTGCGGGCGAAGCCGAGGTAGTCGAGAATCGCCGACGCCTCCGTCCATTGCCGGAACAGGTGGTTGTTGCGGAAGAAGTGGTTGTGGCCGAACGCCGCGTGGGCGATCACCAGCGCCTGCATCGTCGCGCTGTTCTCCTCCATCAGGTAAGAGATGCAGGGGTTGGAGTTGATCACCACCTCATAGGCGAGGCTGGTGTAGCCGCGCCGGTAGCTGCTCTCATGCTGCAGGAAACGCTTGCCGTAGGACCAGTGCCGGTAGGTCAGCGGCATGCCATGCGCGGTGTACACGTCGAGCATCTGCTCCGACGTGATGACCTCGATGCGGTTGGCGTAGAGTTCGAGGCCCAGCTCATCGAGCGCGATCCGCTCGATGGCGTCGTAGGACCGGCGCAGCGTCTCGAAGTTCCAGTCCGTGCCGGTGTAGAGCAGGGGAGAGTCCATCAGGCCGGCACCTTTCGCCCGAACAGTTCGCGGAACACCGGAAAGATGTCCCGCCGCTCCGCCACCCGGCGCATCGCGAACTTCGGCGCCCGCTGCGCCAAGGGCGCATAGCCGCGCCACAGGTCGGTCTCGCCCCGGATGATCGCCGCCGACATGGACACCTCGATGTAGGCGAAGTGCTGCACCACCGGCAGGATGTCGGCTTCCAGCATCGACACCGCGCGCTGCGTGTCGCTGCCGGAGTTGTCGCCGTCCGACGCCTGCGCCGCGTAGATGTTCCAGGAGCCGGACGGGTAACGCTCCCGCTGAATGCGGGTGAGTTCGGAAAGCGCTGTGGACACCACGGTGCCGCCGGTGCGCGGGTCGGTGAAGAAGATCTCCTCCGTCACCTCTTCCGCGACTTCCGTATGGCGGATGAACACCAGGTCCACGCGCTTGTAACGACGCTCCAGGAAGACGTGCAGCAACATGAAGAACCGCTTGGCCAGATCCTTCATGCTCTCCGACATGGAGCCGGACACGTCCATGAGGCAGAACATCACCGCCCGGGTCGAGGGCTTCGGCACCTGGGTGTAGCGCCGGTAGCGCATGTCGATGGGATCGACCCACGGCACGCGCGCCAGGCGGC
>JAABUQ010008295.1_pt1 | contig 14637 bp, 11 predicted proteins | sample 5560001 | NCBI WGS metagenome assembly JAABUQ01 (sample SAMN10711888, study PRJNA513371) | rock metagenome | isolation source: Antarctica rocks | place: Antarctica: Victoria Land, Finger Mt nord | collected 2015-12-18 | reverse complement strand
AACACTGCGGCATTGCCGATGGCACTTGCTCTTTCACTTACGTTGCTCCTGTCGAGACTGACGTAAAACTGACTCAGTGCCTATATTCTAAGTCAATTTTGATGTCATTTGCTACAAAGTCCCACTATAGCAGAACTTGTTCTGCGCGGGTTTGCCTGGACTGTTATTGCGCTATCTTTGGTGCTAATCGGGATGCGGCTACGCCAGTTGAATTCCTGGCACAACCTGCCACGAGCTTCAATCAGCTTAGGAATTAAAATGCTGCTAGTTCCGTTGCTCTTGGGCAGCAGTTTATCACTGTTCGGTCTAACCGGTTCACCCCTGCTGGTTGTTGTTTTACAAATGGCAATGCCGCCTGGTTTTGCCACACTGGTGGTTGCAGAAGCGTACAACCTTGATCGCGACCTTAGCGTGACCGCCTTGGCAACAGGGACTGCCGGACTCCTCGTCACGCTACCGTTTTGGTTATGGTTATTTGGAGGTTGAAGCCGCTGGATTGGCTGCTGCTAATTCAGTTAAATCAATCCGCTCATAGTGTTCAAACGGCTGATGAATCCAGGGGTTGTCGGGGAGATACTCGACGTAGTAATCGGGGGCAATGACGGAACAGGCTTTATACCAGAGTACGGCGGTACGAATTTCCTTGATCTGGGAACCGTAATACTGCTTGAGCCAGGGTATGGTCTGCCGGAGCGTGGCTCCAGAGTCCACTAGATCATCGACCAAGAGAATGCGATCGCCTAAGCGATCAGTGGTCATCGTTAAGTAGCGGGAAAAGGTTAAAGTCCCTCTCTCTTGCTTGCCGGGGCCATCGTAAGACGAGGTTGATAAAACCGCCAGCGGCTGCTTGTAGATCCGAGACAGAATATCACCAACCCGCAGTCCCCCCCGCGCCAGACAAACGATCTGGTTAAATTCCCATTCGGATTGATAAATGTTAACTGCCAGTTGCTCAATTCTTTGGTGGTAATCTAACCAAGAAACGTGAAGGTCTGGCATAACGGGTATTGTTCTGAGCCGATACTAAGTGGTGAGCCTTTTATTCTAATCTTTTGCAAGGTGTTATGAGCAATTCTTCCCCTGGTACCTATCCCAAAGAAACTCCTGAAAATGAAAAGCTGAATTTAAGTACCAAACTGGCTTATGGCGCAGGAGATGTGGGAACGGCAATCACCGTTAATATTGTGGGGTGGTTTTTGTCGTTTTTCCTCACGAATGTTGCAGGTCTGAATGCTGGAATGGCAAGCAATATTCGGTTAATTAGCGGAGTTTGGGATGCAGTAAACGACCCGATTGTGGGTGTGCTGAGCGATAGGACACGTTCTCGTTGGGGGCGGCGGCATCCCTGGATGTTGTTTGGCACGATTCCTTTGGGAATTTTCTTTTTTCTCCAGTGGCTTGTGCCCCACTTCGGTGCTAACGGGAGTGTCGCTCAGCAGTGGGGGTTGTTCTGGTACTACGTTGTGGTCAGTATTGGCTTCAACTCTTCCTTCACAGCCGTTAACCTACCCTACACAGCCCTGACACCAGAGCTGACTCAGGACTACAACGAACGTACTAGCCTGAACAGCTTTCGCTTTGCGTTTTCCATTAGCGGCAGTATCCTGTCTCTGATCCTCGCAAACTTTATTTTCTCTGGGTTTAACAATGATTCTGGCAAGCAATATTTAGTTCTTGGCGGTATCTGTGCCGTCATTTCGGTATTGCCGGTATATTGGTGCGTTTGGGGCACGCGGAAACGCATCGCAGCTGTCGCGCAACAGCGTTCTGAAGTAGATAGTTCTGAATCCCTATCTTTCTGGGAGCAGATCCGAATCGTCTTCAATAATCGGCCTTTCCTGTTTGTAACCGGAATTTATCTCTTTTCTTGGTTAGCAGTGCAGATATCACAGAACATCATTCTTTACTATGTGGTTAGCTGGATGGGTCTGCCAAAGGCGGCGTCTGCACAAGTAGCTCTAGCTATTCAAGGAACTGCTCTAGTCATGCTGTTTGTCTGGGGCTACATCAGCGAGCGGGTGGGTAAAAAGGCTGTCTATTTTATGGGAATGAGTTTGTGGGTTATAGCTCAGGCAGGACTGTTTTTTCTACAGCCTGGTCAAGTGGGCTTAATGTATGCTATCGCTGTGCTTGCGGGCTTTGGCGTTTCCACAGCTTACCTCATCCCTTGGTCAATGATGCCAGACGTAATTGAACTTGATGAACTCAGAACTGGTCAACGCCGTGAAGGCATATTTTATGGTTTTATCATTCTGCTACAAAAGATCGGTATAGCAATTGGGCTGTTTTTGGTGTTACAAGCCTTAAACTGGGCTGGATACATCCCAAGTTCTGGAGATTCTGTACCTACTCAGCCCCAGAGCGCACTCTTGGCAATCCGTCTTGCCATTGGTCCTTTGCCTACCCTGTGCTTGATTATTGGTATAGTTTTGGCCTATTTTTACCCAATTACCCGCGAGGTACACGCGGAAATTTTGCTAAAGCTTAAAGAGCGTCGAGAAGAGGAGGCGAGGACAAGGAGAGGGGGAAACGGATGAAATTGGGATGGCGACAGGATCTGGTAAGCGATCGCGTTTGCTCAAGCAGGGGCGAAAGTTGTAGTTGCTGACATTGTGGACTGCCATGATTTTCTTTGAATCTCGATGTTCCCGGTTTTCACATCGGCGTCCCAGTGCGTTTGTTCGCCTTCGCGCCAGAACCGCAAGTCAAGCGTTGCCTTACCGAGCGTGAGTTGGTGCAGCGTAATGTCAGGTAGCCACTCGGGAAGATCTGGATCAACGAAAAGTTGCTGGTTGGGCGCATCGGCTTGGAGTCCCAGGATGGCTTGCAGCAGGTGAAAAATTGCTCCCGCCGCCCAAGCTTGGGGAACATTTGCCTGAGCGTATTGAATCGGAAAGGCTCCTTTTTGCTGCTGGATGCCTGCATAAACTTCAGGCAAGCGATAATTCTCGAAATAGCTAGCCGCTCCAGAAATGCCACGGGTAATGCGTGCGGCTTCTTGGCTAAAACCGTATCGCTTGCACCCTAAAGCAATAATGCCGTTGTCGTGTGCCCAAACTGATCCTAAGTGGTAGGAGTAAGGATTAAAGCTAGGGTGATTTGCGGATAGCGTCCGGATGCCCCAGCCACTCCACATCTCCGGTTCCATTAACTTCTGAACAACGCGCTTAGCTCGATCAGGACTGACAATGCCGCTCCATAAACAATGTCCGGCATTCGAGGCGATCGTGCGAACCGGCTGCTTATCTGCATCCAGGGCAAAGGCATAATAGCCAAGCTCCTCACACCAGAACGATTGCTCGAAGCGATGCTGCAGCTCGGTTGCTTTTTGTCTTAGGATAACCGCCCGTTCCGGTTCGCCAAGAACGGTAAAGACTTCTGCCATCCGCATCCATGCATCGAACACATAACCCTGCAGTTCGCAGAGTGCTTTGGGTGCTTTGACCTGAGCGCCATCAGGATAGACGATCGCATCGCCTGAGTCTTTCCAGGCTTGGTTTTCAATGCCTTGCGAAGAACGAGTTTTATATTCTTGAAAGCCATCGCCATCGAGATCGCCGGAGTGGTCAATCCAATCCAGACACCGAATCGCCACATCTCGGTACTCATGTAGGAGAGACTCATCGCCGGTCCATTTCCACGTTTCATGCAGAACAATCAAGTATAACGGAGTGGCATCGGCGGTTCCATAGTAAGGCGTGTGCGGGATGCGACCAAAATAAGCAAGTTCGCCGTTTCTCAGTTCGTGCGGGATTTTACCGGGTTGAGCATCGCGCCAATCATCGAGTTCAGATGCTTGCATGCCAGCAAGTTTCTTTAATGCACCTCGCGCAAAGCTCGGACGAACTAACATGTTTTGCAGGCTCACAATCAAGCTGTCGCGTCCGAAGAGCGTGACGAACCAAGGAACGCCTGCCGCAGGCAACCAAATATCTGAAGCAAAGTCTTGGTCATACAGGCGCAGAGCACCCATATCTTCGATCGATTGTTGATACAGTCGGTAAATTTCTTCTTGAGCGGTTGTGATTTGAGTTGCACCTTCAAACCACTGTTGCTGTAAGGCTTCAAGGTCGGGTGGAGCCTCATAGCACCGAGTAGACAGAGTGCGAGCCCGATGCGAATCGGTCCCCACTTTTAGGGAATCGGAGCTTGTTTCTAAAATATGGTAACCGCAGGAATGCCACGTTGCGCCTGCGGCTAATTCAACCAAAAAGGTGATCCGACCATTCGCAACTTGCGGCGATGAGTCAGCGTTTTTCACCTGGTAAACGAAGCTACGACGAAAATCGCGATTCGTATAAACGGTCTGCAATTTGCGATCGCGCTCATTCCATCCGGTCACAATATTTCCACGTCGGACGAAATGATGCGCTTTGACTTCAAAGATGTCGGCAAAGTCTGATCGCAGCACAATTTCGAGGTTGAATTTAACCGGCGTTAGCCCGTAGTTCGTAATATCTAGGTCTTCGTGGATGCCATCGCCAGCAACACGACTGAGTACGAATCCTAACGTCCCTTCAGCGATCGTACCGTCTTCGGTATCGATGCAGGAATTGGTCAAATAAATGCGGGCGGCATAATAAGCAGTCGTGCTGGAATTGAGCCGCGTCCACGGCTTACCATTAGCGAAAATTGCGTAGTAACTGACAAACCGAGTGTCGTCTGCAAAGACACCAAGTTCACCATCGGTTGTGATTTGTCCATCTTGTTGAGTCACCATAAACGTACTGCCTTGGTTAATAGTCAGTACTGGAGGGCCTACATTGACACGAAACGGCATAGTTTACCTCAAACTGTTGTCGCAGATGCGTAAGCGGTTGCTTGGTTGTGCGATTCACTAGTATTAGTTTAAGCGGATTTCACTTACCAGGACAAAGAACCAGCCAGGAGGTAAAGTGCTTTACAGTCGGAAATCGGCTTAGATAGTTAAAAATGCCCTCCTAAGCTAGAAGAGGGCATTTCTATTGCCGAACTTTTATTATTTGCTTAAGTTAGAGCATCTTCTAAAGCGTTTTTAATAATGCCTGCAAGTTTGGGCAAAAAGCTCAGCATCTACTACTGGGCCTTTGCTCACTAGTGTTATTCAGTTATTTCAATCTTTTAAACTTGATACAGTTTCTGCGAAAAAGTCATAAGACTTACGCATTTTATCTGCTGGTTAGCTGCTTGAGTAATAGATATAGCTTCACTTGCTTCAACAAGCTTGTCTACCAAATTCTGTATTTGCTCTAAAGAATTAGTATCTGTTGGCTGCTCGTATTTTTTAGCAATCTCTAGCTTTTTAGCTTGGTATAGTTTTTGAGAGAAAGTCATAAGACTTACACATTTTACCTGCTGGTTAACAGCCTGAACGCTAGGTATAGCCTTATAGGGAAGCTGAGTTAAAGCAGTGCGGGATTTTGGAGTTACTACTTGTTTAATAGCGCTTGATTTCATTTTGCATACCGAACTCTATCTTATTATTAATACCTCTTTGGGGAAACAGAAAAAATTAACTTATATATAGAGTACAGGCAAAAAAGATTAATTTATATGTACGACTTGGGATTGGCTGACTGGTAGCAGATGGTGTGTGCGATCATTAGCCGTAGTAGAAATTTTGGTGACGGGGGACGTGCTTATGGAATGAGCGCACAGTTACCCCCATGTATGCAGCGTACCCGGAGCACAGGATGTGCCAAATTAAACTGGAAGTTAAACGACCGCTAGCGCCCGCAGTGTAGGTAGATCTCCTGCCACCAATTGCCAGTTGTCACCACCGTCAGAACTAGCGAAAAGTTCGTGCCCGGCGGCAGCGTATATACCTTCAGCTTGATCCACAATGAGCGATCGCACCATCACGTTAAACTGCTGGGGCAGACCATGCTCCAATTGTACCCAGTGTTCGCCACCGTCATTGCTACGATAAAGGGCGGCATTAGCTCCCCTCACCCAAGCTGGAGGTGGGCTGGCAGCCGCCACCGTGTAGAGCCGCTCTGGCAATTCCGGCGACGCTACGCAGAGTGTAGTGTACTGGCGCTCCAGTCCCGCCATGAGGCGTCGCCATTTGTGACCACGGTCATCACTGCGATGAAATCCTGCTCCTGTCACTGCGTACAGCCGCACACCATCGGCAGCAGGCTTTACTACATGCACATCCCAATACAGCCCCTGATTCCGGCTCTCCCAGGTCTCGCCCCCGTCTTTGCTGTGATAAACACCTCCTTCCTCCACGCCAATATAAATACCGCCCACAACTTGGGGGTCTGGAGCAATAGAGCGCACATGAGGGATGTGCGGTGGTGGCGGAAAAGTCCAGCTTTCATAACCAGGAATGCTTTGTATAGATTCGCACCTTGTCCAGCTTTCCCCTGCGTCGTCACTGCGGTACAGTAGCGCCGGAGATACTCCTAGATACAGTCGCCCATCCATCCGGGGGTCGGCAGCAAAGGCCCATACCTCCTCGCTGACGGCGCACTTATTCACCAGTTGCCAACCATTGTCGTCTGTCCTTAGCCAGAGAGCATTCTCCCGCGTCAGCGCGAACACCTTTGCTTGGATAGATACTAAGAAAGACACTTCTGGCGGTCCTGCTTCCCGTTGAATGTCTTTTGTGCCATCACCCAAGCGAAAGACGCCATCGTCTGTGCCAATTATCAGTTCAGACATAATTGCTGTTCCCCCAGATATTGTTTCTACTCCCAATTTAACGAGCCTGGTTCGTGACTTCTATCACTCTGTGATTGCATTGGTAGGAACGGCGTTACCTGAGGAGGTATTTTTGCCGAATTTAGAAACTGGAGCCTTTTGGGCTTTAGAAGCAGGAGCGGGTGGCTGCAGAGAATAGTAGCTTCCAAACGTTAGAGCTAGGATAAAGGCAACTCCTACGCCCACGCCAACCATCAAAGCAGATTTATTAGGAGATTGATTAGGAGAAGTGGAAACAGCAGCACTTCTGTGTGAGCCTATTTGTAGTGGCGTGGGTGTAGCGGTTACTGGTGATTGAGTAGAAGCTTCCGTCTGTGTCGATGGCTGTCCAGAGCAGGGAACATGATGCGTTGGCATGTAGATGGCTAGTGTCTGGAGTGCCTGCAGCGCTTCTGCCGCCGACTGATAGCGGTCTTTGAAGTGATAGCTCACCATTTTTTTAAGCACAGAGGCTAGCTCAGGGCTAACCTGAGCTTGGTGTTGCCCAATAATCTCATCTGTGTAGGGTTCTGACAAGTGTGTAGGATTAATCCCAGTCAGGGCTTGGATACCAATTATACCTAAGGCGTAGATGTCACTATTAAAGCGTGGTCTACCTCTCTCCTGCTCAGGAGACATATAGCCTGGTGTGCCCATGGCAACGGTAGCGGGTGTGTCAATTGCCATAGCGGTGTTTGTATGTCCTTGAACTGTTACCACTTGAGTCCAGACTTGCTTGACCGAGCCAAAATTAATCAAAACTAGCTTGCTGTTTTGCTGTCGTCTGATCAAATTGCTTGGCTTGAGGTCTCGATGGATTAACCCCTGGCTATGCACAAATTCCAGGATGCTTAAGACTTCTTGCAGTAATTGGATAACCTGGCTTTCACTCCAACATTGACCGGTTTTTAATTCCGCCCTCAGGGGATGCCCAGCGATAAACTCTTGGATTAAATAGAACTCCAGGTCTTCTTCAAAGTGAGCTAAAATCTCAGGCACCTGGTCATAGCTGTCCAATTTTTTCAAAGCTTGTGCTTCTCTTGTAAATAAGTGTCTAAGAGTTGCCACAGCCTGAGGGTGATCACTGACTGGTTTAAGATGTTTGACGACGCAGGTAGAGTTGCCGGGTCGGTGGCTATCTTGAGCAATGTATGTTTGGCAGAATCCTCCGGCATCTAGGACTTCAACAACTTGGTAACGCCCCTGTAATAACTTGCCAAGCATGGTTTATATTGTTGGCTCTTTTGTTTTCCGTATGCTAATGTTCCTTTGTCTTAATTCACCTCAACTTATGTATGGCGTCATTAAGTTAGAGCTTGTCAACCGCACCAAAAATATCTGCTCTGGTCCTGACTATCTCCATAGACAGAAGATACGTCTGGAAGAATTAAGCCTACTGCGGCGATAACGTAGCGTCTTCCGAGGCTAATTGCGTAACGTCTATGCAGGAAACCACTTTTCATTCTATTAAACTTCACCTCTTTTATTGTACTAATAAAGATTAAGAATTTTTGACCGCTAATATCATGCCGAGCGACTCTGCTCTTCATCACGTGCATTGTTTCCATATCCCTTTAAGGTTCATCTTGCTGTGTTGAATCCGAAGAGCATGCCGTGACTAAAGCACTCCCCATCCGACCGGCGGCAGTACCACCTGCTCGTCTACCTTTGACTGAGAGACTGCTGACATACTAGCTGAGAGCCAGAGGAACATCTCCGTGAAGTTTAGCCCTTGGAGCTTGATCGGAGTGCGTACAGCAATTTGACTTAAGCGCTTCATGTTAGCGTTTTCTACCCCTACTGTGAAGAAAGCAACGCGCTTATTGGCTTCGTCCTCTTTAAGGCGCTGTGTCACTTGCTCCACAACATTATCTGGCTCTCCATGCGGCTCACCGTCGGTAATCATAAATACCCATGGACGATAGTAAGCGACGCCGTTGGCGCGATACTGGGCTTTGCGAGTTTGGATTATGTCTAGCGCTGTACAAATCCCTGCGCCGATATGGGTAAGTCCCTGCGCTGTTAGCGTCGGCGGATCGAACTGGTCAGCACTCTCGAAATCCTGAACTACATTCACATCACAGTCAAACGTGACCAGCGCCACCTCGACCCGCCGTGCAGCGAGTGGATTTTTAATCAGGTCATCTTTAAACGTTTTCAACCCCTGATTCAAGGCGTTGATCGGCTCGTCTTGCATCGAGCCAGAAGTATCCACTAAAAGGACACAAGGACAACGTGGTTCTGGATTCTCAGAAAATTCCACTAACTGATCAAGTCTTAGTTGCTCTGACATATCCTGTTGGCAGTAGGTTGGAGGTTCATTATTCTTGCTCCTTGAGCATTGGAACCTCTATTTGTCCTTCAGACCTTGACCAAAAATTTTTGGTAACAACCCGCTTTTTCGTTACAAAGCTTTACACGAAGCAGCTATCTCAAAACTCCGTGTAAAAGGTAAGATGCCTGTTATGGATAAAGCAAAGCTATACTGGGACTACCTGAAACTATAATTGGAATAAAGGCAAGCTAGATGCAACAGGCATTGCAGTTAACACAGTGAGCCAGGTTAAACTCCAGTTTCAAAGCTTTGAGGAATATCTTTCCTATGACGATGGCACAGATAATCTGTATGAGCTGTTTAATGGAGAGCTGATCGAAGTGCCACCAGAGTCAGGGGAAAATGTTCAGATTGCAAATCGTCTTTTCCTTTTTTTTGCACTGCTGATCGGTACCGATCAAGTTCGAGGACATGGGTTAGAACTTGAAGTGAGAGGAGAACCGAGAAACCGTTACCCCGACCTCACCATCATCCGAGAAGAACATATCCAGCAGTTAGCGAAGCGCAATACCATTCGCCTTTTAATGACTCCTCCCCTGCTTGTGATTGAAGTCGTTAGCCCTGGAGAACTGCAACGAGATAGAGACTATGTTGCGAAACGAATACAGTATCAGGATTGTGGCATTCCTGAATATTGGATTGTAGACCCTGAAGCTCAAACAATATTGATATTAGAATTATCTGAAAATACTTACACTGAAGTCGGCAGCTTTTTAGGAAATAATAAAGTGCGATCACCACAGTTTAGAGGACTGAATGTAACGGCAGCGCAAATCTTTGGTTAGCTTCCTGAACTCCAGTTGCTTGAGAACGGGCGTGTTGTTGCCTCTTTTACGATGCCCAGAGTCATCCCCTATTAGGGTAAAGCTGATCGCTTGTGAAGACTTAGTGCCATTCCATCTTAAATGAATATCAGTGAAACCTCTGAGGCTTATAGCTTTGTAAGTGTATAGAATACGATTATCTACTTAGAGCTAAATCTTATTGTGCCATCTTTAAGAGTAACTCCAGGACAACCTCTTACATCTTTACAAAAATCAGGGCTTGAATGGGTTGCTCGTCTGCATGGTGGGAAAGATGTTGTATTGGCACTCGATCTTACCGGAAGTGTAGGGCTGAATGACTCAGGTCGCACTCGCTTGACTCAGATCATAAAAGATAGTTTAGAACCCGGGGATTCTGTATATATCATTCCTTTTGCATCAGAGGTCTATTTCCCAAAGAATGCAATTCAGGTTAGGAATAAAACCCAAATTCCCGAGATATTAAAAGCTACACCATATCAGCCCAATCCAAGTCTCGCCAATACAGACATTCAGCAAGCAGAACTAGCGATTTATCAACATCTTGCCCAACAAAATCAAGACCGTCTATACAAGCATCAACCTATTAAGCCTCAGTCAGTTGTCTGGATAACAGATGCTCCTCTTTTTATAAACTTAAGAGATGGGTGTCAATATAGTTCCAGCAAAAACTGGGCCGAAACTCCTGTTCACAGTCCATTTCGGAATTTAGGTTCCACAGCAAGTCAATTGCGGCAGGCTTGGTTTAAGGCTCTGTGTCCTGTAATGGACAAGCGATCGCTGCCTCTAGATAGCTACAGCCTTACGGTTGTGGATATCGCCCCAACAGTGCAAGAGTCCTGCACTCCTGCACCAAGTGGCAGAAATATCTGCTTAGTGAATCCATATCTAATTAAGCAATTATGGTTACCAACCTTGCTTCTAGCAACAGCATTAGTCATTATCCTTGGGGGAATTCTACGTTCTTTTCTATGGCAGCTCGGCACAAAAAAGAAATGGCAGTTGAAAGTCTCTTTTGACTCCCAACCAGCTCAAGATGAAAAGATTTGTTATCTGCCGTGTAACAAATCAATTGGAATTGGTGGTGATGATTCTCGTTGTATTGATTCAGTTGAGTGTCCAGGCTCAGAGGTAAGAGCTTACTTGGAGCGGCAGGGAAATCAGCTATATCTGGAACCTACTGGCTCAGTGCCGATTTATTGGGGTGAGCGAGAAATTACCAAACGAACCAGAGTTACTGGAACTCGGCTGCAGCTGAATTGCCCGGACGATAAAAATCTTGACTTTTATATAGCTATCAGAATTAGTCAGTAGTCATTCAAGCGAGGTTAGTACATGTACGCTCAAGCTAGTAGCGATCGCCAATATCAAGGGATCAACCGGACTGTCTGCATCGGAATTGGGGGGACAGGTCGAGATGTGCTGATGCGAATTCGCCGCCTATTAGTAGATCGCTATGGAGATTTGAATAAGCTACCAGTCGTTAACTTTGTTCATATTGATACAGACAGTGCTGCTGCTAAAGTATCAGGACTGCGTACAGGCAATACTTACCACGGGGTTGACTTGAGTTTTCGGGATGCAGAAAAGGTCAGCGCTACTATGACTGCTGCAGAAGTTAGTGACTTCATTCAAGGTGTGGAGCGTCGTCCCAACGACCGTCCTGGACCTTATGACCACATTGCTCAATGGTTTCCACCTCAATTATTGCGGAATATTAGAGCAATAGAGCAGGGTGCAAAAGGAATCAGACCTGTTGGTAGACTAGCATTTTTCCACAATTATCTCAAGATTAAGAGTGCCATAGAGAGTGCAGAACAACGCACTAAGGGACACGAGCAGTTTTTGTTTAGGGAGTGGAATTTAATTGTTGATCCAGGGTTGAATATTTTTATAGTGGGATCTCTGTGTGGAGGTACAGGCAGTGGAATGTTTTTGGACACAGCATATTCGCGGAGAAATGCCTACACAGGTGTGCAGATTGCTGGCTATTTAGTTATTAGTCCAGAATTATACGGCAACACTCCTAACATGTGTGCCAATACTTATGCAGCTTTGATGGAGCTCGACTATTACTCCACTCCTGGGACTAAATTTGAAGTCTGTTATGACCAACAGCATCTAAAGTTTGTTCAGGAGAAGCGTTCTCCGTTTGACTATGCTTATCTGATTGCTAACCATACTGAACAAGGCAACTATTCAATTCATGAACAGGGAAAGCTCTGTAATGTCATTGCTCATAAGATAGCTTTAGATTTTTCTGGAGAACTAGCACCTGTTGTCAAGAGCATGAGGGACAACTTTAATCCACACATGCTTCAGGAGGATGAGCATCCTCGCCCTAATCACCAAGGCTATCTGACTTTTGGGTTGGCTGCAATTTACTTTCCCCGTGATGCGATCGCCAACATTGCCACCACTCGAGTCAAATCTGAGTTAGTGAGCTTCTGGTTGCAGGGCAAGGGACAAAGCCCAGATCCCCATCGTTTATTGGAGCAATTCTTGATTGAGTCGCGTTGGCATACTGACCTAACACGCAAGGATGGCTTAGTGACTAGACTAGAAGCAACTCCGCTGGAATCAGAGAAATCTTTTAGCGGTTTGATGAGCGCTTGGAAAAACAAGCAGGAAAGCGCGATCACAGAGTGCAAAAATAAAGATGACCGTACTAACGTGATGCGGCAACTGCTTAGAGAATTTCGAGAGCAATTCCGCAAAACTATCTTTGGAGATACGGAAAGTACCAGGGGAACCTGGCTAACCAAGCTGCAAGGGGGTCGTCTCAGCTTAGCTAATCAATTAGCTCACAATATTGATGACTTCTTAAATGCCTTATTAACTCCGGGCAACCCAAATTTCTCGATCAGAAATACCCGCAACTGGCTCGATGCCCTCCAAACAGAACTCAACGGTTATCAAAACGCTTTAGAAGAACGAATTACAAAGCTAAATGCTGCTAGAAAGCTAGAAGAATTAGAAAAAAAATGGAAGGAACTTGACCAAACTGTTGAAGATTTTGAAAAAAAGTTTCAACTATATGGTAAAAATAGTGGCATTCAAGAGGAATTACGCAAAGCACTTCGAGAGGCTGATAGTGCAATTAAGCATAATTTTGATTTTGCAGTTGTGCTTGAGACCCTAGAAATCCTTAAAGCTCTGCAAGAACATGTGCAAAAACAAATTAGCCAGCTAACAAGCTTAAATTACTGGTTAGAGAGTCTCAAAAGTGCCTATGAGCGAGAGCAGGAAGCTCTCAAACAGCTTAATTTAGATGAAATGAGTGGTGAAGCAATCTTTGCCAATGAAGATATCGACAGTTGTTGTAATGTCTTATTACCTCAGAAGGAACTACGCACTCAGTTAGTACAAATTACTGAAGAACTGATAGAACCTCTTGGTAGAGGAAAGTCCTTGGTGTCGATGATTGACCAAGTTCGCACCAACCGAGAGCAACTACAGCAAGAAATCAATTTAACCGTTGACCGCTTATTTGGTTCTCGCACTGCCAGTATTGTGCAGTCTGTGATTAAACGCTTCCACGAAAGCTATCCAACGACTGGGCGAGCGGCTCGGTTAGCACAAATTCTACGAGAAGCAGAACCACTGTTGCCTTTAAAAAAAGATAAGTACTTCTATGACAATCCCGCTAAGAGCAGCAAGCTTATCGGCTTCAAAAATACAGACGAGTCTGAGGTACAACAATTCAAGTCTACATTGTCACGGGACTTAAACATTCCTGACAATGTCTTCCGGCCTACCCAGGCTGAAGATGAAATCATAATTGTAACCGAGTACGCAGCTTTTCCTTTAAGGTTGATCAACGGCTTAGAGCAACTCAGAAATCATTACATTCACGCTAGGAACTTACCGAACTCCTTTCTCCACAATGACCGTCATCACCTATTTACAGACATTATTCCACCAGATGTCAGAATTATGGAGGATTTGCAGGAGATTCTCTACCCCTGCCTTGCCTTGGAATTGATTCAGCAAAACCAGGTAACGGGGCAATTAGAGTTCAAGTACTACGATGAGTTGCGAGATGAATATTACTCAGCTTCCCTGAGTCCCTCTTGGAATCAAGCTCTAGAGGAACTAGCGAATCGGGCAGACATGACAGAAGCCCTTAAGCAACTCTTTGACGAGGCGATCACAGATATCAAGCATCAGCCCATCCGGTGGGAAGAACATTATCTGAAAAAGCTGCGGCAATTTATCACTCAGGTTGATCGTCTGCCAGACAGTGATATCAATTACTTGCATCGTTCCAGAGTTGTAGGTACTCTCGGAACTGCTGATACGCCAGCTAAAGAGGGTATACTTAGCCGATTTTTGAAGAGGATGCAAAATAAAGTCACAAGAGAGATGCCAGATCAAAATTTTTATCGCCCTGCGCTTCCAGCAAGGCAGAAAGTGATCGCGGGCGCGGGTGGAATCGTGGATGAGGTGGTTTCTGAAGTGATAGCCCCTTATGCTGATTCCGTAAATGCTGTTGGCAACCGCGCAAATCGACGAAGGGAACTAGAGCAGCTAAAACAAGACTTAGCAGATGGCATCATCATTCTGGAAGAGTACGAAGATCAGCGTCAAGCAATTATTAATAAGTATCCCTTACGGTAACTATGTGTTACACGATTACCACTTAGCATTTTAGAGATGTTAACATGCCGCCAATCCCTTCTTACTTAGTTCCTCTTATCTTTGTATTTGGGCTACTAACGTAAGGCGGGAAAGATAAGCGAGAATAAAAGTGTATTAATAAGCACCTTGGGTGAAGGACAAAAAACCGCTGTGAGATGTCACAGAGGTGATATTGTACCCTAACAAATTGAA
>JAABUQ010008294.1_pt1 | contig 14637 bp, 12 predicted proteins | sample 5560001 | NCBI WGS metagenome assembly JAABUQ01 (sample SAMN10711888, study PRJNA513371) | rock metagenome | isolation source: Antarctica rocks | place: Antarctica: Victoria Land, Finger Mt nord | collected 2015-12-18 | reverse complement strand
GACAGAATAACTAAATCTGCCCATGCCCATTCTGCTTCGGTCACTTGGCGCACGTTGCGATCGACCAGCTTAAACTCCCATTCCTGTGGCAGAATAGCAGCAACGGTGATTAAGCCAAGCGGTGGCAGCATTGCCTTGCGGTTCAGTAGAGCCAGCGTTTTTTCAAACGACCAAAAACTTTTTGGAAAGCGAGGATACAAAAGTAAAACATTCATTCAGGTTACATGGTAGACAGAAAGGCTCAATAGGGATTCCGGGGAGTTAAGCAAGTAGGTTCTCCAACAAAGCACTTAGTAAGGCTTTTCCTCGCTTTTTAGCATTGTGGACGAACTCAAAAAAGCCCAAATATAACGGCAACTTCTCCTGAGAAATACCCCGATGCGGGCGCAACCAAGAACGTAAGAGCGACCAAAAGCCTTCCATTGTATTGACGTGGACTTCACAGAACCCGTCGCCATCGTCATCACGAGCATATTCACCCGCACCACGACACACAGTTTTGTGGGCATAGCCCCACTCAGGCAGAGGACTGTAAATGGCGTACTCATCGGTGTAAACCTGTGTACCGAGTGCAATGGTTGCTTTAATGAGTGGTGCAATGGTCGTTTGCTGGACGTTAGCAAGCATCCGAATCACGACCTCTCCACCGCGTTGAATCATGCCGAAAATCGGCGGTTTCTCTTTTGCCAGGGTGCCCCTACCCCGAACCCCTTTGAGGCGGTTGCGCCGTCCTTGTCGCCCTTTTTTCTGACCGCTTCAGGATTGCCTTTGTGTCCTGCCGTGACGTAGACCTCATCACACTCCACCTCCCCAGCTAACTGAACTTCGGGTTTGCCACCCACGATGCCTTGCCGCAGTTGAGTGGTCATAGCATGAACATCATCGTCGTCGAGTTCTAGCTCTTGGGCAATCTGACGGTTCGACAGGTTCAACCCCATCAAATACAGGCACAGAATCCATGCCCGCAAAGGTTGATGATGTCCGGCAAAAATCGTGTCGGTTAAGTCATCAAAGTGGGTACCACAGTCTTTACACTGATAGCGTTGGCGGTCCGGCTGAGTGTCGTCCTTACCACGCTTAATGACTTGTACACTGCTGCATTTAGGGCAGCAAACCCCTGCTTCCCAACGCAGTTGGCGCACGGTTTCGTAGCACTTGGCATCGTCAATCAGGCGAGTGAGATTGAGGTTAAGCATTACAACAGAAAGTTTTTTGTATTATGGCATCCCACTAACCTGCTCTTGTCAACGCCACCTCCCTGGATCACCGATTGAGCCACCGGGGATATCTCCCAACTGTCTGCCGTGGCCGCGTACTTGACCAAGGGTGTAGCCGCTTACATTATGGCTTTTCAATAGCTGGATCAGACGGTCTTGCAACACTGCTTCACCAATGATGGTGAGCAGGACGGCGGGTTGGACTGGAGTGGCTTCGGAGGACATGGGGAACTCCACAAAATAGGTTTCAGGTGATGCGGCTGCCTGGCAGATCTTAGAACAAAGACGTAACTGATGTTAAATGTTGTGGAGCTTGGGAGGGCTAATTTTTTTCCACTTCAAGCTTTAGGCCTCACTTGCCATCGACTTCGGTCAAGATCGAAGCAATTGCGTCAGAGTCGAGATGAGTAGAATTGACAGTAGATTCAGATGACTTATCCGTTGCAAGCACCTGATTTTTCAGAGAAAAGTGCCGTTCCGGATCGATACCATCGAAGGTGGGCGGGAGCCAAACTCGAACAACTAGTAGTACCGCCATAACTAGCAAGAAGGCGCAGGCGGATAAGATCTGGCTCCAGTGTGCTTCCAGCACTCCTCGCACAATGACTTCTCGCAGCACGGAGACAATAGACACTTCCACCGCTACCCCAATTGAGACTCTTTGCTCCTGTAAGTAAATAATCAGCAGGCGGAATAACTCAACCAAAATCAACAGGAAGAGGATGTCTGCGGTCACAGCTTGGAAGTTAAGGGGAGGCAACAGCGAGAAGAACATGGCTCGGAGCTGGATCACCATGACGCTGAATAGACCAATACACAAGGAAATTATAATCAAGTCTTGAACGGTTTCAAGACACTGCACAAGACGACTCCGATTTAACCATTTGTGCCGATTAATTGACGGGTGCTTAAGGGACTGGTTCATTTAAGGCTCCGGCTGTGTAGGAGTTAGAATTGTGGAATTAATATTGACTCCCCGATTTGCGGTGATACACTGCTGTCATCCCCCCAGGCTGTAGCACTTTGCCATTGTCCACAACAGCGTAAACCAGCCAGTGGTCGCCACATTCTATTCGGTTAGCAATAGTGCATTCCAGATAGGCGAGGGCATCACTGAGGATGGGGCAGCCACTTGCGGCTGCTTGAGTTGCTAAACCAGCAAAGCGGTCGGCTCCGGGAGCAAAAGACTTGAGGAAGTGTCGCCGCAGGTTCATGCCTTCCTGCAAGATATTCAAGACAAATCGATCTCCGGTATGCATCAGTGGTTCAATCGCTCGGTCTTTGGCCACCGCCACTGTGAGACCGGGGGGATTGAAGCTGGCTTGGGCAACCCAGGAGGCGAGCATGGCGCTCTCCACCTCTTGGCGCTTAGCAGATACCACACACAGAGAACCAACGATCCGTCCCACGGCTTGTTCGGTGCGGTCAATTTGGGAGTCACTGAGCGGTTGCCGGGGGGTGCGAATTTTCTTCGCCTTTTTCAAAGCCTGAGCCAAATCAGTCCCGGCTTCTTTGCAATGGTGGAGGATGACATCAGTGGGTTTAAACTTGACCCGAATTGTGTCAAAGCCAAAGCAATAGCCTGCATCTTTGAGTTTGCTTTCAATCTCATCAACCGCTTCCCCGCTCCAACCATAGGAACCAAAGACACCGGCTAACTTGCTTTTGGCAGCGGTGGAAAGCACAATTCCCAAGGCAGTTTGGACTTGGGTAGGCATGTGCCCCCCAAGCGTGGGAGAACCGATGATAAAGCCATCAGATCTTTCAACGGCTGCTTGAATTTCAGCTGGAGCGGTGAATTCGCAGTTAATTGATTCCACGCCAACACCAGCCTTGGTGATCCCCTTGGCAAGTGCCTGTGCCAAAGTAGCTGTATTCCCGTAAGCCGATGCATAAATCAGCGCCACCGTCAAGTCTTTATCCTGCTGCTGCTGACTCCACTGCCGATAGTCGTGAGTGAGTCGGCTCTGACTGTAGCGGACTACGGGACCATGACCGGGGGCATAGAGCTTGATTGAGAGCGGGGAAATTTTGTCAAGTGCTGCTGCCACCTGTCGAGGCTGAGCAGCATGCAGGCAATCATAGTAAAATCGTCGGTCTTCGTCTAAGAGTTTCCAGCCTTCATCAAAGATTTGCTCGCCGCAGATATGGGCACCAAATAGCTTATCGGTAAACAAGATGCGAGTTTGAGGATCGTAGGTCCAAAGCTCATCTGGCCAGCGTGGGGTGGGAATCGGGATGAATTGCAGCTGATGACCCCGGCCCAAGTCCAAGGTTTCTTCCCCCCGTGCCACTGAGATTTTTAACTCTCGTTCTGGGAAGGCAGTCCGCAGGGCAACGGCACCAGGCCGGGAGCAAACAAAGGTGACTTGCGGCGCTAACTCTAGCAAGGCTTTGAGTGTTACAGCCCGGTTCGGATTGACATGACCTAAGATCGCGTAATCCAACCGTTGCAAATTCATACACTGTCGCAATTCCCGCAAATAAATCTCCGTAAACGACTCCCCGGGCGGATCGAACAGAGCAGTTTTGTCTGCCTGAATCAGGTAGGAATTGGCAGTCGTGCCCCGTTGTAAGGAGTATTCCACTTCAAATTTGAGTCGGTCCCAAGTGCGCGAACGTAGCACGGTGGTATCGGTACCAATCGAAGCGACCTGAACGTCGCGGGGTTTAGCGTCTGGCATAGGTCAGAAGGGAGTAGGAAGTAGGGGGAAAGATAGCTACGCAGATTAGGGCGTGTTTGCAAATTAGCCAGAAGGCTTGAAAACTCGTAAATCTTAGAGGCTAAAACCCTTAATTTTTCGAGTTTGCAAACACGTCCTAGTAATAGTTGCCAACTTTGCGGTGGTGGACTGCAGGCAGGGCAGTGGGCTGAGAAACGCGACCCACTTTGACAGTGCTGTAGATCAGCCAGTGATCGCCACACTCGATGCGACTGGTCACTTCGCACTCCATATAGGCAAGGGCGTCTGCCAAGATGGGAGAGCCATTGGTCGCCGGATAGGTTCTGACTCCGTCGAACCGGTCGGCACCGGGAGGGAAGCGCTGGAGGAAGTGCTTCATCAGTCCCTGGTAATTGCCTGCTTCCAGAACGTTGAGGACGAAGTGTTCTCCCACATGCAGCAGGGATTCAATGGCCCGGTCTTTCGCCACGGCAACTGTCACACCCAGCGGTTTGAAGCTGGCTTGAGTCACCCAGGAAGCCAGCATGGCACTGCTGAGATTACCCTTTTGCATGGTGAGAATGTACAGCCCGCTGCTGAGTCGTCCCAAGGCTTTTTCCAAGTCGTTATCCAGGGCTTTAATTTGCTTAAGGCTGCGCTCGCGGGACAACCACTGACCCAAGTCAGTTCCGGCTTCTTCACACAACTTGTAGGTAGCTGCGGTAGGTGTCTCCTTGACCAGAATTGGTGGGAAGGCAGGGGTCAGCCCTAAATCTCGAAACTTAGAGAGCAGTGGATAAACTGATTCGCTCTCCCCACCCCCAGACTCAAACACACCAACAGACTGCTTAGCTTTGGCAGCAGCCAAGATGGTGCTGAGCGCCGTCTTGGCTGTAGTAGCGGCTGGTCCTGTCAGCGGCGGGGTGCCAATTACCAGCCCCGCAGCCATGCTAACCAGTTCTTTCACTTCCTGGGGGTCAGCCGACTTCAAATCCAGCATTTCTACGGCCACACCCGTTTTCGTGATACCATGGGCGATCGCCTGCGAGAGACGGTCGCTCAACCCATAATCAGAGACGTAAAAGACGGCAACTGTTGTTTCTGCCTTAGCTTGCTCCTGGCTCCACTGCCGGTAGCAGTCTATCAGTTCAGTGACGTTGTGATGCAGCAGAGGTCCGTGACCTGTGGCAATGGTAGCGATCTCTGGCAACTCACTCATCCGCTTCAGGGCAGACAACACCGAGCGAGCATTTGGTCCCATCAAGCAGTCGTAATAATACCGGAAATCTGCTTCAATCAGGTCTAAATCTTCATCAAAGGTGTGGTCGTCGCAATAGTGCATCCCAAACGCATCACAGGTGTATAAAATCTGCGTTTTGGCATCATAGGTGAAGATCGTATCCGGCCAGTGCAGATTGGGGGCAATGACAAATTCCAGAACATGGCCGTTCCCCAAATCCAGACGTTCGCCATTTTTCACAATCCGTTGATCAAAGGGCTGATGGACCCAATTCTTGAGGAACTCGATTGCGACTTTTGAACCAACAACAGTAACTTGGGGAGCTAGTGCCAGTATCTCTTTGACCAACCCACTGTGGTCAGGTTCAGTATGGCTGATAATTAGATAATCCAGTTGAGTAGGGTCAATTAGCCCCTTGAGAGTGTCTAGGTACAATTGGCGAAACTTTTCGTGGGAGGTATCGATTAAGGCTGTTTGTTCCCCCTGAATCAAGAATGAGTTGTAGGTGGTGCCATTTTGGAGTCCAAATTCAATGTCAAAGCGATCGCGGTCCCAGTCCAGAGAGCGAATAGCCGTTGTTTTAGGTCCAATCTCGACCGACTGCATCGTTAATCTGCGTTTGCCTAGTTCAGCAAGTGCTACCATCGGAAATCTCCTTCTCTGTAACTCAATGTAACTGCATTTATACTTAGGTCCAACAATGAAAAGTTATTCAACCCATCAGTAGCACCGTGTCTATTACGTGGATAACACCGTTATCAGCCTCGATATCTGGTGCTATAACTGTTGCATTTTTGACCTCAAAACCATCAGAGGGATAAATTTTTATGTCTGAACCCTCAACTGAGGTCAACCAATTGAGATTGGTAATATCAGTCGCCATTAACCTGCCAGGAACGACATGATACGTCAATATTCTCGCCAGCTGGGGAATATTCTGGACCAGAGTTTGTACAGTTCCTGGTGGCAACTTGGCAAAGGCATCGTCATTTGGGGCAAAGACAGTAAAGGGACCAGGGCTTTTCAGCGTGTCCACCAAACCTGCAACCTGAACAGCTGTCACTAGGGTCTGGAAAGAACCCGCACCAACTGCAACATCAACAATGTCCGCCATATGTTTCACCTCACTACTGAAATCGGTTCTGTTCAAAGGCAAGCAGCCAAACTTATCTGTAGTCCTGTGACTGAATATTGCGCAGGCGAGCTTCAGGGCGCTTGAATCGGTCGATCTGGGCTTCAAAGAAAGCCCGGTTTGCCTGGAGATGCTTTGGGTTAGGGTCATCTAACGGATAGAGCAACGCTGTCCGCAACGCTTGAATTACTGCCGAAGTGACAACGTACATCGAGCGTTGGAAACCGATTCCCAGTTGGATCAGCATGTCATCTTCACCTCGGCAGTGTTGGTGGTAGTAATCCACCAAATAATTCGGCAGGAAGTGGAGCATATCCTGCATCAGTAGCGTCGGTGGAATGCCAGCTGTCCCCACTGGGAACACATCGGCATAGAGAATCCCGTAGTGGAAGTCTTTTTGATCGCCAGGGACTTCATAAGCCTGAGCATTGTAAGACTTCGTACCCCTAAATGGAGACGTACGATAGAAAACCGCTTCTACGTATGGTAATGCCGCTTCGTATAACCACATGAAGCCTTTAGATTTCGGGATGATTTCATACATCTCGCCTCGAATGTAAACGTGGTGATAGATAGGACGACCTGCAATCGCAAAGATGCCATTCACAAGAAAATTCATCGCCTCCGGGACGCTTGTGATTTTCTCTGCGTCATAGAGGTCGGACATTTCAAAGAAAACCGGAGCCATCACTTCCCAGAACAAACCGAGATTACTGTAGTAAGACATCTGTCGGCATTGTTCTAAAAACAGGTCGGGAAACAGCTTATGGAGTCCCAGCATCACCGGATTGTACTTGAGATAAGCTTGAATCGCCTTATTTGCGTTCGCTTTGTATTCGTCAGTATCGAGGTAGGGGTCAAATTTCCCGCCCATCCCTCTGTGCCAGAGCATGGCACGCATACATTCTTCAGCAAATTCCATATTGACCCGGTCATGCCACCAGTGATGCAGCAATTTGGGCATTTTGAAGGTTTCACCCTTCTCCATAAACGCCAAGAGTTCAGGATGGGCAGTGGCTTCTCCTCGCCAAATCCGTAAATCGGCATCATCTCCCGCGTAATGGTTGTGCAGCTCTAAATACTCCTGCGGTAAGAAGTATTTAAAAAAGGGAAACGGGTTCAAAAACACCCGCTCAGCAATGTAGAGCAGGTCGCGCCAGTAGAAATCCATCGGCACGGCATAAGCTTTGTAAAGGCCGATGATTTGCATCAGATTTTCCGGGGTATCTGGCAGCATTGCCCCACCTGCTTCCAGGCGATGAATGACCTCGGCAAATTCATGTTGAGAAGGGGGTAATTTAGTTGCAGGTTGAGTTGAAGTTTGTACCATCTTAGTTTCCTTGAGATGAATTGCAACAAAAGATAGTGTTTAGATGCTGTCTTGTTATCCGAAGAAAAGGTAAAAGCAAGCATTCTGACTTTTAACTTTGCCTTTCTAGCTATTCACTCCTTAATGGCTGGTAGCTCGATGCTTGTGGCTAATTGCTGCTCACTGGTGGCTTGCACAGCAGCAACTATTGCCGCAGTGGTAGTCTCACTCCAACGCACTAGCCAAGTGGGTTGGACTCCTAAAAAGAAGATTAAGGCTGCCAAAACTAGAGCGGGAATTTTCTCTGGCAACTTGACTGTGGGATAGTAGGCCGTGTCGTTGTCCAGCTTGCCAAAACAAGTGCGGTTGAGCAGGATCACAAAGTAAACTGCTGTTAAGCCAGTACAGATAACACAAACGAGTGTTGGCAATGGAAATACTGAGAAACTGCCCTGCAGCACTAAAATTTCAGCGACAAAGCCTGCCATACCGGGGATACCAGCACTAGCCATTCCCCCCAAAACCAGGAGGGCACTTGTCAAGGGCAAACCGCGGATGGGACTCATCAAACCATTGAGTCCATCTAATTCGCGGGTGCCAACTTTAGTTTCAATGATGCCCACAAGATGAAAGAGGATTGCCAGGATCAGACCGTGAGCCACCATTTGGGAGACTGCTCCAATCAAGCTAAGTTCGGTGGCAGCGGCAGCTCCCAACAGCACATAGCCCATATGTCCTATCGAACTGTAGGCAACCATGCGTTTGATATCTGTTTGCGCGATCGCTGTCAGTGCCCCATATACAGCACTAATTGCTCCTAAAATTGCCAAGCCTGGAGCCACAAGCGCCCAGGTTTCAGGAAACAGCCCTAAACCGAACCGCACCAAGCCATAAGTTCCTAACTTTGCTAGTATCCCACCTAAGAGAATTGCTACTGGTGGGGAAGCCTCAACATAGGCATCAGGTAACCAGGTATGCAAAGGAACTAAGGGGATTTTGATGCCGAAACCCACCAGCAACATTGTTAGCAAAATCAGCTGCGCTGTTAAGGGTAATCCGGCGGTGATTATTGACTTGTAATCAAATGTGGAGGAACCACTAAGCCAAGTTAAGCCTAAGAATGCTGCCAGAATTAGAATCCCAGAAACAGCCGTATAGATGAGGAACTTCATGGCTGCGTAACCACGCTGAGGTGTTCCACCCCAAATGGCAATCAACAGATAGAAGGGAATCAGTTCTAACTCATAAAACAGGACAAACAGCAGCAAGTTTTGAGCTAGGAAACCCCCGACTACCCCGGCATTTACTAGCAACATCAAAGCATAGTAAAGCCGAGGACGCGCCACAGACTCACCACTGCTATAGATGGCAATCCAAGTCAGTATCCCAGTTAAAGCCAGCAGCGGCAAAGACAGGCCATCAACACCGAGACAATAGTTTAAGCCAAGGGTGTCAATCCAGGGAACAAACTCAGAAAACTGCATCCTTGCATTGCTGATGTCAAACTGACTAAGCAGCACAACTGTCCACAAGACAAGGCTGCTAGCAACAGCCAGGGCTAAGAAACGTGCCTGACTAACAGATATCAGACCTGGCCACAACCCGATGAGAGCGGCACCGAAAACCGGCACCCAGATTAATGGACTAAGCATAGAGATTTATGAGCAACGCTTGTAGTTTTGAGTTAATTCAAGAGCCAGGAGCCAGGGAAAATTTTGGCTTCTGACTGATGGAAAGCTCAAGGAGAAATATTGAGCGACAAATGAGACAAGAATGGCCAACCCAACATCATTCCCAATAAACCAATCCCACATAGGATAGTAAGGGCATAAAACTGGGATTGTCCGGATGTGCTGTACTTCAAGCTCTCTCCAGCAAAAATGGAAGCCAAGCCGACGAGGTTAACCAGACCATCCACCAGGTAGCGGTCAACGAGCGCGGTGATAGTGGAAACTAGGCCAACTCCGAAAACAATTGTCAGGCGGTAAAGTTTGGCTGTGTAAAGGTCATAGGCGAAAAAGTCTTGCAGGGGTTTCCAGGGAAGTTGAACGGGTTTGGACACCATCCCACCCAGATAGATAATACTTGCGATGCTGCAACCAAAAATGGTGGACCAAATTAGCAGTAGACCAACATCTTTGTTCACTGTGGTCCAGTCTGGTAGCAGTGACAAGTTCTGCAACACCAGAGGCACATGAAGGGTGATACCCAACAAGACCATCATTGGCAAAACCATCGGCCAGTGAACTTCGGGCGCTCGCACAGTCATCTGTTTGGCTTGATTGCCAAAAATTAAACAGAACACTCTGGTTAAACTGAAAGCTGTCAAAGCGTTAACTACTAGCAAGACTCCGACTAGCCAGGGTCGAGTGTCCCACAAACCATCGGCTAGTTTGAGCAACGCCCAAAAGCTACCCAAGGGTGGAAAAGTCAGCAACCCAGCCGCACCAACCAAAAACGCTAACCCCGATATCGGGCGGCGGGACCACAGTCCCCCCATCTGGGTTAAGTCCTGAGTGATGTTGTTCCAAACGATTGCACCAATGCTCATGACGAGAAGGCCGATCGCCACAGCATGAGTTAATACCAATAACAGAGCGGCATCGCTATGCCCTGTTCCTACTGCAATAAACACCAATCCCATGTAGGCACTAACGGAATAGGACAAAGCACGCTTTACGTCAATTTGGGCGATCGCAATCAAACTTGCACCCACTGCTGTTACAGACCCGACATATACTATCGTCGCCATAACCACGGGTGAAAGCCTTAAAACGGGTTCCAGCTTAACCAGTACCCAAGCTCCAGTTGCAACCACCACTGAGTTCCGTAAGATCGTGCTGGGAATTGGTCCTTCCATTGCCTCATCCAGCCATAAATGCAAAGGAAACTGGGCGCACTTACCCATCGGTCCAGCTACCAAAGCCAAACCTACTAGAGCCATGAGCTTCGGGTCGACGTTAGCAGTGGTTGCCCACTGCGCTAGCTCCGTAAAGTTCCAGGTTCCTGCGATCGGGTAGAGACCGAGGACCCCCATCAGCAGCAGTAAGTCTCCCACCCGCTTGGTTAAGAAAGCATCTCTGGCACCTGTGACCACTAAAGGTTGACTAAACCACATCCCCACTAGTAAATAAGTACCCAACGTGAGGATTTCCAGAATCATATAGCTAAAGAACAAGGAGTTGCACAGGATTAAGGCACATATCCCGGCTTCAAACAGTGCCAATAAGGCATAAAAGCGTGCCCATCCCCAGTCCATCTCCATGTACCCGATAGCATAAATCTTCGCTAGCAGATTCAAACCCGTCACCAAAACCGTGGCTCCGACGGTGACCGAAGAGATTTCCAGAGGGATGGACAAGTCTAAGTTTGCTACTTGAAGCCAAGGCAGCACTAACTCTCGTGCTGGCTGATTCCAGGTGGCTGGGAGGGCACCCAAACCGTGGAGAACAGCCAACAAGGTCATCAACAGGTTCAGATAAGCCGACGGTCGTGGTCCCGTACGACGGATGATTCCCGGGGCCCAAATACTGCTCAAAATCGCACTGATGAGGGCGTAGCAGGGGACCAACCAAATTGTTTGGAGTAGGAAATGAGCCATCAGTTTTGACTGTCTGTCATGTCAATTGACCTGATAGTAATCCAAAATCTTTATAGTGAAAAGTACATATTTTAAATAGTTGCTATAGGATATCTCTATAGTTTGGTCTTCGAGGAGATTACAGACATTGAAGCAGGCAACTCTTCATCAATTCAAGGTCTTCGAAGCGATTGCTCGCTCCGGTAGCTTTACCCGCGCCGCCGAGGAACTGTGTCTGACCCAACCCACCGTCTCCCAGCAGATGAAGCAGCTCACCCTAGCCGTTGGCTTGCCGTTGTTCGAGCAGGTCGGTAAGCGTCTCTACCTGACGGAGGCCGGCCAAGAAGTCGTAACAGCGTGCCGAGATATTTCCGAGCGGTTGTCCCATCTGGAAATGACTTTGGCAGATCTCAAAGGACTCAAGCAGGGAAATCTGCGACTGACACTAGTCACAACCGCCAAATATTTTGTCCCGCGCTTGTTGGGGCCGTTTCGTCATTGTTATCCAGGGATCGATGTCTCCCTCGAAATTGCGAATCGTCAGCGCTTACTGGAGCGCCTGAGTGAAAATCTTGACGACCTCTACATTCTGGGACAACCGCCGGAACATCTTGAGATCGGCCTCCGTCCGTTTCTGGAAAATGCCTTAGTTGCGATCGCACCGCACAACCATCCACTGGCTCGAGCGCAAAATATTCCCCTCCAGCGCCTGGCCCAAGAACCATTTATTCTGCGTGAACCTGGCTCAGGGACTCGGATGGTAGTGGAAAGTTTCTTTGCCGAGAACAGAGTGGCGCTCAACGTTGAAATGGAAATTGATAGTAATGAGGCCATTAAGCAGGCAATTGTAGGAGGTTTAGGGGTGTCAGTCTTGTCACGCCATGTTTTGGCGCTTGAAGGCATAACAGGTCCACTCACCATTCTGGATGTGGAAGGCTTTCCTATCCAACGTCAGTGGTACGTGGTCTATCCCGCCAGCAAACATCTATCCGTTGTCGCTCGTACTTTTCTGGAATATCTGCTGGTCGAAGGTAAGCGTCTGGCGGCTCAGGTAGATTTAGAGCTGACGCCAAGGCCGTAATCACTGAAGAGCATTGCTGTGGCGGCGCCTGGCGGGTCAGGGAACAGGTCAAACTCGCTCGATTGCCATCTCGTCTCGTTCTCACAGTGTAACTTGACGACTTACCATAGGTAAAATCTATGGTAACTATCAAAATTAATGGCTTTCCTCCATAGGAATTTCAAGGTATTATTCGTACCCAATTGAGCGAAATTTATTAGTGTGAGGGGTTGCGGTGAAATTAAGTTTGCTGGTTTCTGCCAGTCGAGTCGGCTGTCTGTGCTTACTTGCTGGGCCTTTAACTCTGGTAGCAACGCCTGCTGCCGCTTTTGCCACTGGTGCTGCGCCGACTTCCCGGTCACAAACTGCCGCCTCCAGACAAAACTCCACTTCCCGCCGCTTCATCTCCCAACTCTTATCTCAACCCAACGACAGCAGCTCCGTAGCACCAACCGCCCCGATGTCACAGGTCACCTCTGTCTCGCAACTGTCGGATGTGCAACCGACTGACTGGGCCTTTCAGGCACTGCAATCATTGGTGGAGCGCTATGGTTGCATTGCCGGTTATCCAGATGGCACCTTTCGGGGGAACCGGGCGCTGACGCGGTACGAATTTGCTGCCGGTTTGAATGCCTGCTTGGACCGGGTGAACGAGCTGATTGCCGCAGGCACCTCTGACCTAGTACGTAAAGAAGATCTTGCCACCCTGCAACGGCTGCAACAAGAGTTTGCCACCGAACTCACTGCCCTTCGCGGTCGAGTAGATAACCTAGAAGCACAGACAGCACAATTGGAAGCTAATCAGTTCTCGACCACGACCAAACTGAATGGTGAGGCAATTATCGCCGCTATTGGTGCGACCGGCGGGGCTCCTAACACCAAAAACCCTAACCCCATCTTGGTCGATCGGGTGCGGTTGAATCTCAGTACTAGCTTTACAGGTAAGGACTTACTAATTACAGGTCTGCAAGCTTATAACCTCGGAGGTGGTACTAACAGTATTGGTGGGGCCTTGGGCTTATCAGATAACCTTGGCTTGAGTGCTAGCAATGCTCGCGTAAGTTTTGAGCCGCAATTTACTGGGGTTGATCCTAAGACCCTAGGTGCTCTTGGTGGTGGCAACTCGGTGACGCTTTATAAGCTGGTTTACGTCTTTCCGGTTGCGAAAACAGTAACTCTATTTGCTGGGCCAGCGCTGGAATCGACCGATGCCGGATTTGGTGTCACTCCCTTTTACGGTGAAGGGCAAGAGGCAATTTCTCGGTTTGCGGGCTTGAACCCTGTGGCACGTGTATCAGGAGGCACTTCCGAGACGGGTCTGGCATCGGCAGGGGGCTTCATCTGGAACATTGCTAAGAGTGTTGATTTGAAAGCCTTTTACGCTAGCGTCAACGCCAACATCCCACTTAATCAAGGCTTTCCTAACACTCCACTCGGGGCTGGTTTATTTAGCGGCAGTACCGTGGCGGAGGCACAACTGGACTTGAGGCCCAGCCGCAATCTTGACCTGGCTCTTGACTATGCCAACAGTCACCATCAGATCAACTTCGTTGGTACGGGGTTAGGAAATGCCGATGTGGGAACCCTCTTTGGACTACCTGCAACTCAGCAGGTTCACATCAATTCGGTTGGTGGCACGGCAGCTTTGCGTTTATCTCCGAAAATGACCTTGACTGGATACGGCGCCGCTTTCTTCCTGTACAACGATGGTGGCATCAATGCTTCCACCACCCTCACTACCTGGATGGCCGGTCTGCATTTCACGGATTTATTCAAGAAGGGCAACACTGCCGGAATTCTATTTGGGCAGCCAATTTATCGAGTTGATGCGGGTGGTGCTGCTTCTCTTCCCCCTAACAGGGCGACTCCTTACCATTTAGAGGCTTACTATCGCTTTCAGATTAACGATCATATCAGCATTACGCCTGGTGCCTTTGTCCTGTTTAATCCTGAAGGAAACAGCAAGAATAACACGACAGCGGTAGCTGTACTGCGCACCACTTTCAGTTTTTAGACTACCCATACCGTTTTGGATGCGTGGATTCCTAAAGCTTCGTCAGAGCGCAGTTACAGCAATTCAGATGTTGCAGTCATCAAACAAAATGGTATTGGAGGCATGAAACATCCACTATTTACCAATCGAGTTGGGGTGCTAGCGACTATGCACCAAAAGGAGAGAGTAATTGCTCCAATCCTTGAACAAGAATTAGGCATTAAAGTCATAGTTCCGTCAAATTTTGATACTGATTACTGCGGGACATTCACGAGAGAAGTTAAACGGCTAGGAACCCAACTCGAAGCCGCAAGGCGCTTAAAGCCGAAAAAGCACTGGCTGTTACGGGTGAGACTCTAGCCTTTGCTAGTGAGGGGACATTTGGGCCTCACCCAGATCTGCCGTTCATCGCATGTAATAGAGAAATTGTCGTCTTAGTAGAT